>Ga0209589_1000485_pt1 | contig 56090 bp, 22 predicted proteins | sample CowpeawhiteBW_FD_187525 | JGI IMG/M metagenome (GOLD analysis project Ga0209589, IMG submission 187525) | Root nodule microbial communities of legume samples collected from California USA - Cow pea white BW (SPAdes) (version 2) | ecosystem: Host-associated > Plants > Roots > Nodule | place: USA...
GATCATACATCACATCACCAAAAAGAATAAAAAAAGATGATCTAATGGTGATTGAAGTGGTGGGTTAAAAGTGGGTCAAAAAAAGTGGGTTAAAATATCATTTTCCTTCATAGAATGTGCGCGTTATTAGTCATCCTCGTTAATGTATAATTTTTCTTTTTTATATATACTGTGACCTTGAATTTTTGAGAATATTAATGTATCGTATGACCTATTGATATCTCTAACCAGACCATCGGTCAGACGGTTCAAGGATAAGCAGTCGAAGGCTGCTTACTACAGGCGGATAATTTCATGGGTTGTTAATGTGACAATATTTTTTCGAAGTGATTTTAGGGAGCTCACGACTCGACAGTCAGTTCATTCTAGTAGAACTTTGTCGCCATAACATAATTATGGGACCTTCGATAGCACACACGGTCCTCCGATTGGGTGCCTGCACCAAAACTAAATCTGTAAATTAAAGTAATACAAGTCAGTAATTAAGTTTAGAAAGCAATTGAGCTGTGATTAAGAAAACTTTAATTGATTTAAGCATCAAAACTTTATTGACAGATACCCCGATCGTCTGTACAACCGAAAGGAAAAGAATGAAAGGAGATCGAACGATAACTAAGAAAAGGAAGACGAAAGGTAGGAACGACAATGAGAGAAAATTACAACCGAACGGAAAAAACAAAAGGAGATCGAACGATAACTAAGAAAAGGAAGACAAAAGATAGGAACTGCAACGAGAAAATATTAAAAATCGAGTGTTTTTAGATAAGTATTAGGTCTCTGTACCGAAATAATTAATAGTAATATTTATACATTATGACTAGATTATGTTGAATCGATTATATACATATAATTTCGCAGTGTGAATCCGATCTAAAGGGTATAAGAACGATATATAATAAATTATATTTGTTAATATCTAATTTTACATGTTCAACACTTGAATTTTGGATTTCTTAAATAAATCCATGTCAGTTTATTCCAGAATCTGAGGTTTTTTAATGTCATGGTAACTGATAAGTAGTGGTTGGACGGCTATTGGAACAGTTCTTGTTTATGTTTTCTCTGTCTTTGTTTTTTTTCTTTTCCTTTTTTAGTCTTTTATCAGATGAACATTCTGGAGTGTGTGTATTATACCTATTAATTGAAGTCAATTTCTCTTATAGGTAGAAAATAACATCAATCAATATCAGTACTGTAGAAAATATATAGTATAATTGTTTTGACTTGAAAAAATAATTTATTGATAATTGATTTCTCTGTTTACTTATGATTAATTGTTGTGAACATGAGTGTCAAGATAGGATTAACAAATATGTTGTTTTTTAAGAAAATTCTTGCCAAATTCAAGTTCTAATGTTTCTTCTAAAATAAGTCGAAGTTTATTAATAGCCTGTGCTTTACTAAGTAAAAGTATAGCCGTTGCAGTTTATACAAAATAAGTATTTTGTCAAACAAACTTATAAATAATCATATAATCCTTTAATCAATTTTTATCAAAATTAAAAATTAATTTACTTTTTTGCGTTTCTAAAAACACGAGTATAAAGGACGTAATATTAAATAATTTTATATTAATACGAAACATTCTTAATATGAAATATGTGAAAGGAACATTAACTGTGATTAATGGATTTTGAGATAAATCATATAATTATAAATTATTAAATAATATATTGTTTTTTATAAATTATATGTACTATTTAGAGTTATGACAAAATATGAAGTATGTGAGTGTGATCACAAAAGCACTAACGATTAAGTTAAAAATTGAGATGGTAAAAGTACATTAAAAAGAAAAATTGAATAGACAAAAAAAAGAGAGAGATCCTTTTCTTTTCTTAACTCCCCTTTTTACATAATACAGCGAATTTTGAATTGTTTTATCTTTTTATTTGTATTTTTTAAAACAAAATTTTAGATTTTTTTTTCAAAAACCAATTATTTTTTTCACTAACATAACCAATTTGTTGCTATACGTTATATAACTTCAAAATTAAAATTAAACAATAAAAAAATGTATAATTTTATCTCATTTCATATAAATATGAAAGAAAAGCTTTTCATTTAAATTCCAGGAAATAATTTTATCATTTTTATTTTTATTCAAATAAATAGTAAATAATTAGTATTTTATCTCAGTTTTTATATGTTTTGTTTAAATTAAAGGAGAACAGAGAAAAAAGAAGGAAAGAAGAAAAAAAAGATAAGATCATCTTTATCGAGAGAAAAAAAAAAAAGATAAGAAGTGAAAGAAATTAAGTGGAGAATTATAGGTAATTTAATTGGTGTATATAATAATTAATATATTTTAATTTTAATTTGTAAAATAAATTAATGTAGAAATAATATATTTTAGTTTTTAAAATAAAACAATAAAATTGAAGTCAATCTACTTCTTCCACCTGTTGTTTACAGTGAGCTAACAAAGCTCAAAAATCGCGTCCGTGTAATCTGTTTGGTTAAGTTTTACACGTTCTAAAAGTGCTTTTCGCTGTCAGTTATTGCTTTTGGATCTTCCACTTCAAAAAGGTGATTATTTGTTTATTTGTTTATCATGAATAAGAATTACAAGGAAAGAGAGTAACATTTGACAGTAGTAGCAAAAGTTGAGAAAATCAGAAAGAGGTAAAAGTGAAAGCTAAAATCCAAAAGTGTGAACGATTTAAGCTATGAAGGTTGAGAAAGGGAAAAGTGGAAAACAGAAGCTAAAAGGGCAAAAAGAAATTGGCGGGTAAATGTGTGTGTGTGTGTGACCAACACTTCCACTTCAAATTCAAAGCATCAACGGTGGAATCATCACCGAATCTGCATTACTGATAGTAGTAATGCTTTCCATTTCCATGACCAACTCAACATCGATGCATGTGTAAGAGAGAGAAAGAGAGGGTGATGAAGCTGTACGCGAATTAAATCGCAACATTGAATGCGTTCAACAACTCAGTGCCCATCCAATTCAATTCCGATCAGTGCAGCCAGCCACTTTCTCTGATCATCGCAGTCTTTCGGTAACTATTGCTATTTATTTCACTTCACATTCTCCTTTGCCAAGAAAACGGTTTCACTGTTTCGCATTTTTGTTTTATTTTATTTTTTTCAATTTGATTCTTCTTCTATGTGAACCATCCTTGTTTGTGTTATGCTCAATTAATTATTCGAGGCCCACACTCGCCCTTGCATTTGAAACTCGGTCCCTGGTGTTCCGTTGTGTAGTAAATACAGTGTATGGGATTTCATAGTGTTGTTGATGGATGGATGGATGGATGGATGGCTAGATAGATGAAGAAGAACACGAGAGGGTTTCTAGATTAGTTAAGAATTAATGATGGGTGAGTTTTACTTTCATAGTGTATTTGACAAAGACGGTGATGCACAAGTGGGTGCATATGCTGAGCCTCAGGGTGCAAGTTCTAGGGTACACAGGCGCTCTAACAGGTTTTGTTTTTGCTTAAACTGAAACTCAGTCGTGCCTCCTTCTTTTTTGCTTATTATACCGTTTGGAGAGCATAATAAATAAGTTTTTTTTTAAGCTATGGATTTTTTTAAGAAATGAATAAACATTGGTTAATGAATCTCCATTTGTGTGAATAAGTTTAACTATTTGGCTTTTTAAATGAAAATTGTAATTTTTTCCTTTTTTTTTTGAATTTGAATTCAAGAGCATTATAAAAATAAAAAACGGAGAGAATAATAGGTTCCCACTGAATATATTGATGAAGTAACGATTTAAGAAAACTTGGTTTGGGCGGGGTACTTTGTGGATTGTGGTAAAAGGTTTTAGGGTAAATGTTGATTTTTTTTTTTCTTTTTCATAAATTGCTGTTATCGTTTTGAGCTGCTTCATTTATATGATTTGTTGTTCGCCTCTCAGCGCTTCTTCTGACAGGAATCTGAAATTTTCAAGAGGTGTAGTTTTGCATCGTTTAGAGAAAGGCCATGATGAATATCTTGTGAGTTGTGAGATTGAAGTATAAATTTGATCTTTTATTTTTTTAAGTCATATCTTATAATCCTTTGGAGGAAGCAATGGCTATAGGTTATCGTAATTTTGAAATTAAAGTAATTCATTTGCTATTACTTGAACAGGTTTCACCAACTTCAGTGGCGACTTCTAGGGTACCAAGTCCTTTACATGACAACCTCACCTGTAACCATAAAACTTTTTCAAATCATAGATCATCATTGGAAAAAGATGTAAGTTATATTTGTATTTGTATATAATCACAATGAATCTTCCCTCTCATTTTGGTTTGGTGGAATCTCTGGATATATAGATTCTTATGTATTTCTTGTGTGACTATTCTTTCAAGTTTACCGAAGCTCAGATGACTCAAAATGGCACTATACTGCTTCTAGGTTTTCTCACCTTTCTCCAAAAATTGAGTTAATGTTTTTTTCTTTTACCTCTTTAATGCATAATAGAAGTTTTATTTAGAAGTTGAAAATCCGAATTTCCAAGTTCCAATTACATAGGAGTATATACCTTGAAGAATCCTTTAAAAGGAAAGAAATTGAGTATAAGATCCTGGCACTAGTTGATATAAAATAATATGATTAGTATTTGGCATACTCTTTTTTGATAATAAGTTTAAAAATACTTTATTGTGGGAGCCGGGGTACAATTCCTCTGAAAAGATCGTTGTCAATAATGACAAACTTAGAAGCATCTTAAGATCAATAAATCACAATGGAAAAGAATTGTAGAAAATATTCATATGGATATAAGCTAAGTTTAAGTAAACATAGTGTCTTTGGGGAAATGCATTTTTTGTATTTTATCTATGAAAACTCGTATGTGAAACATGAAGGACTTTACATTATTGAAAGGCAATGCCAGATTGTGTGGGTTATTATTTTCCTGTAAGAGGGCCGTAGCTTGGTAGTTCATTGATGCCCGAACCATATGATTTACTTATTTGCAGGTTGAGCAGCTACAGCTACGCCTACAGCAGGAAAAATCTATGCGTATCTTGCTTGAAAAAGCAATGGGCCGTGCCTCAAGTACTTTGTCACCTGGACACAGGCACGTTGCTGCTCAGGTAATTTGACATTTGATACACAGGCCTGCGTTCTATTCACACTTTCTTAATCTGTCAAGATAGTGGTGGACATGGTAGAGAAATAAACCATTCATGGACATTGGACACCCACCAAACAACTGCTTTCAGGTTAATTTGGTTATTGACTATTATAATGTGCAATTCTGTGTATGTGTAGTCTTCAGACTGAAGTACTGTTACATGTTATGTTACTGAAGTGTTCAAGTTTGAACAAACACGACAAAACATAGAATAAGCTATTTAGGATTATATATTATTAGTACCAGAGGAGTTTATTCACTTGCAAAAGAACTGTAACTTGTGATAAAGGGACGCTATGGTTCAATTGCAAACTTTGATTGACATGTATAATGTGCTATATAATTTTTCTCATTCAAGATATGGCCATAAGTAAGAAGTGATCATTGGTTTTAGAAATTAACTATTTTTTTCTTTTTCCCCTTTTTAGACAAAAGATTTAATTGCTGAAATTGAGTTACTTGAAGAAGAAGTTACAAGCCGAGAGAAGCACGTGCTTGCCATGTACAGAAGTATTTTTGAACATTGTGTTAGCCGGCCACCTTCTGAACAAAATTCTGGGGTGGCTTCACCTGCTCACCCAAAGCATGAATCTAGGAGGCATCCAAGTATAATTTCAAGTGCTTTCTGTTCGTCAAAAAAGTTTCCCATGAGACCCTTGCAAGCTCTGGTTTCTAACAATGACTTGAAGAATAGAATCTTTGGGTCAAGTTATACTCCTTTATCTTGTGGCAAGGGCAAAGTTTATTTTGGGAAGACTTGTCCTGATTCCACTAAGGTAAAATATACTGCTACAGTTCCCGTTTTCTGTCTTATCTGTGAACGGAAAACGCTTATATGTAATAGCATCCAAAAGAAGAACCCAATGAACTAAAAATTCTCTTGTGGTGTTTGTTCCGACATTTTGACCTCAATCATGTCAGGTTCATGAGAAGTTTACCAAAATGGAGAAAACTCCAGTATTGCGAACTTTAAAGGATCATCTAAACTTGTGCCCGAACAGGCTCTCTGAGGAGATGGTAAAGTGTATGGCAACTGTATATTGCTGGCTCCGTAGTGCAACCTCTGTAAATACTGAAAAGAGTAGGTCATCCACTCATGCTGTACGGCCAAAACATGGTGTTTTTGTAGAGGATCGGGACTGTTCCCACAAATCAGTGGTGGAAATATCTTGGATTGCTACTCGCAAACGCCATTCTTCACATGCTTCTTACGCCATTGACAACTACAGGTTGGTTCTTTAAAATTGAAAGTTTAAGATGATGCTATATTAAAAGTATGAATACCAAGAAGATGCTTCTCATGCACTTACAAAGAGTCTTCTTAATGCAGTGGCATACCTTGAATTTTTTTTTTTGTTGATTGAAAAGTTAGAAACTCGACAACTAACAGTTCTCTGGCAATTTTAGTAAGAGTTATTTACAATTACCCCCTATTATATGTTTATTGTGGTCTGTACAATGATTTCCGAGACAATTTCTGTTATTTTATTGACTTTTCTTTTTTTCTAGACATCTTAAGTAGTAGTATCAAATACAGTTGCATTAATCTTCTGTGATTTATGTTTATAGTACTGTGGCCAAAAAAGAAAGTCTGACTACTGGAAGGCCGTTAATAGATTCTAAAGTTTACTTAAATTTCACACAATTTGTCATACAAAATCTTTATTGTAGAATGTCAATATTGATACAATGGACTCCAAGCTAGTCAAATGACTTTACTGGTTCATAATGCACTTTATTTTATTTGGTGTGTGCTCACTTAATAATGCAGCACACGAGTGTTAATACAGAAGAAAGTTAGTATCATATATGGATAAATTGGAAATTATGTTAGAACAACAATCTTAAGAAATAAATGGCAAAATTTTGCCTCATAAAGGTCCTACTAAAAGTAGTTCGTCATATGAAGGATGAGCCAATAAATAAAATAGGAAAACATCAATAATATCTCTTAAACTATTTGAAACCTTTATATAAATGTAATGTAATTCCTTACAGTTTAATTTTTTAGAGAACATAAAAAGTTTGCTTAATCTGCTTAACTGACAGTCTATTAAGGGAACAGATTTCAGTTTTAGTTTTCTGTGTAGCTGTTATTTTTGTCCAACCACTCCCTTGATTATTACGATTAAATTGTGGACATAACCAGTTCCTTCCTAACTTCCTTCAGAGTACTAGTTGAACAGCTTGAAAGGGTGAATATCAGTCACATGGAACATGATGGACAGATTGCGTTCTGGATCAATGTGCATAATGCTCTTGTGATGCATGTAATATTCACACTCACACTCAAATGACTATGATTTTTATTTAGCCAACTTTCAGCGTGTATAACTTTATTTTACTGACAATAGGCATATTTAGCATATGGAATTCCCCAGGGTTCTCTGAAGAGGCTGGCCTTGTTTCACAAGGTAGTGTATTTCTTTATTCAATTGGATATTGTACTTAGTCAGCTCCAAGTTATTAACACTTTAAGAATGTTTATTAAAACTTAAGAATATCCAAATGATGTTTATTTCAATGTTATTAGTCCAACAAATTACAATAAAACATTCACATCAACCATGTCCGAATAATGTTTATTTCATTTTTTTATCCAACAAATTACAAAGAAACAGTCACGTCTACATGGAACATAAACTAAAACCTTCCTTTGTAGGAGGAAGAAAAAGAAACTCATATTCACCTACTCTTGATTACTTGTTATCGTTTACATGAATTTAGTTGTCAAAAGGCATATCATCTAAATATGCTTGGCTATTTGAGGGCATTTAGATTCCGTTGAGTTGTAACTTAACACATAATATCATAGAGATACACCTTTAGAACTTCCAATTTCTCATTGGTACGATATTGTTCTTAATTATTTTTTAATTGATACGTTGTGGAAAATATGAAATGATGAGTACAACTGTGTAGTGCAGGCAGCTTACAATATTGGTGGTCATATCATAAGTGCAAATGCCATAGAACAAGCAATATTTGGCTTCCGAACCCCCCGCATTGGACGGGTACTCATCTGACCCTTGTTTAACATGTGCTCCTGTAAATATTTAATGTGTTGCCAGTTTGTGGTTGCATTTAAATGGTGGAATATTTTGACTGATCCAAGTGATTAATGATCCAAATGATCCAAGTGGTGCATTTAAATTGTTATTTTTTATTGTGAGAAAGCGACGAGACAAGTCTATTTTGGTTCTCTGGAGATGAGGTTGAAAGGCGAAAACATTGTTTATCTCTGTAATTACTTTTCCTAACCCTACTTCCTTTTCTGTATAAATTTAAGTTAATGAACAGAATAGGATGAGTTTGTCCTATTTGATTAGCTCACTAGATGGAAGAAAGCAGAATTTGACTGTTTCCTCTATCCTTATCCTAAAGCAGAAGAGCCCTGGGGTTTGCTTTTCATCTGGAAAGAGAAAACCATGATTCACATGAAGTTTTAATATAATTATTTTCTGAGTGAGATGCTTAGAACTCTATTAAAATCTTATTTTCCGGGTATTTGAAGTGAAAAGTTCTAATTCCAAATTTTGATGTTAGGATGACATCTCATGTTTCATCTGATTATTATTTTTGTTGTCAAGCACAGTGGCTTGAAAGCTTTATGGCTGCAGCTCTGAGGAAGAAAAATGGTGAAGAAAAGCAGTTTATCAGCTCAAAATTGTATATTAATGATTTCCAACCCCTTGTTTGCTTTGCCCTTTGCACTGGGGCTTTGTCTGATCCTGTGGTAATTTTCTTTTATTTACTTTTTTCCAAGAATTGCAGTTTTGATATCAATAGCAAAATGTTATGTTAGTTGGGGCTTTGCTCTTCTTGAGTCTGCATCTTGATCAATGTTTGATGCATTGATGAGGCATAGTAAGTAAAAAAAAATGAAGGTAGTAAATAAGAGAAATTCTAAAAATATAGGGTATGATATTCACATGTGCATCCATATCAATTCCTGCTCCCTTATAACCTGATTTTAAATAGTTAGTTGATCAAGACTCTTCTTGTTACTGAGCTGCAGCTAAAGGTCTACACTGCATCAAACATAAGAGAACAGCTGAATTTTGCTAAAAGGGAGTTTCTTCAAGCAAATGTAATTGTAAAGAAGTCGAGCAAAGTTTTTCTCCCTAAATTGGTGGAAAGATTTACTAGAGAAGCCTCAATCAGTTTAGATGATCTCCTTGGATGGGTAATGGAAAGTGTTGACAAGAAACTTCATGATTCAATACAGAAGTGCCTTGGTCGTAAATCCAATAAAAAGTCATCTCAGATCATTGAATGGATACCTTATAGTTCTCGGTTCAGGTACATGTTGTCGAAGGATCTAATAGACAAGCCATGGTGGGTATAACTATCACATCTTACTGCAATGAAGACATCTTTTACTTCTTTTAGGCTTCACTGTTCTGAGGAAAGCGAGGAACTTAATTGTAGGTGTTCATAGAAATTTCTTGTACATTTTAACACTATTTTTTTCTTGTATAAGATTTGGTACTCTTACTATCTAAATATTTTTATAAATGTAGCCGCCTAACTTGGAAGTTATAGAATATAATAATAAAAGAATCTTAGTTCTTAAATTGAGAGTTTTAAATCTAAAACGTATGTTTTGTATTTAGGTTTTCTGTTTATAAAAGAAATTATAAAAAAGTTTATATAAACAAAAAATTATAGAAATGTGAGGCTTAAAAATTTTAATATTGCAATAAACTTACAAAAACATTTTCAAAATAATATGTGGCTTAATAAGATTCAATTAATTTAGTTCTAACTCTAGCTAAGGTATGATAAAAGTGAAGGGGCTACGAGTAGCATGCGGCAGTTTTTCATTTTTTGCATTAAGTTTTGACGAGATGACAAATGCATGTTATGTATGCGCATAGACCCATACTCACTAGGAGTAACAAATTTAGGGACCTAGAAAGAGTTCGTACAAACCCTCTTACTTCTCTTTTATTTCATGATATTCCGCAGTCATTTAAAAAAGTATGTATTTTCTCATTTATCAGACTTGTATTGTATTTGACCTAATCAATCATCTACAAAGCTCTATGTCATTAGATGAAAATTATTAAAAATTTCAACATAAAATGTAGGTCTCACTTTTTGTTATGATTCTTTTAACTTTGTTTTCAATAAATTTTAATAAATAATAAAATACACGTTTATAGGAATGTGTTGCTAACCCTCTTCTTCACAAGAAACTCATTTAAACCTTCCTATTGGAATAGTTACCAAAAATAATCTTTAATTCAGTTGCATAAGATCTATGACGTTGAAAAAGAAAATAAAATGACATAGTCTTTCGTAAAAGTAATACGAATTTTTGTACTCTAAATTTTGGAAGAGGTTAAACAAGAGAAGTTATTTTAATAATTTACTCTCCAATCTGAGTTTGAGACACTCCAAACAGAAAAATAAGACTCCGAGCTGCTTTTGAAATTTCATTTTTTGTTATAGCAATATTTATTCAACTATAACAGTACTTTGATTAGTATTATCCAAACAAATGTCTCATCAATATACTTTTGAACAACAAATATCTAAACATAATTAGTAAATATATTTTTGTCAAATACAGTTCAAACTTCAGAAGGCAAAGTTTAATCCAAACATGCACCCAATCTTAGCGTTGAGGACAAAATTGGAGATCATATCTAATCATGTGTCAAACTAGGTATCTTGAGTTTGTTATGTATATTTGAAGAGAAATACAGAGTAACATAAATTGTAGGATTCAATAAAATCAATGAAATGAACAGTGTTTGATGGAAACAAGTCAAACAACTCGGCTTCTATGCACAGTGCCTCCAACATACACCATGCAAAACAAGGCGTTATACCCCAATAGTCATAAACAGTGTTGAATGAAGACAACTCAACTTCTACCCAATGCCTCTCACATACTGATCCAACGTTGTATTGAACAGCTCACACCTATGAATGCCCATTAAAAGTTTATCCAGTCAAAAATCTTTTCGTGGCAACAAGGAAAGATATAAAACCATAAAATAATTCATCAGACCATTTTAGCTAATAGGGAAAATAATTAACTAGCAACAAATTAGCTTAGATAAAAAACAAAAATATATTAGATTATAAACAAAAAACAATTGTCACACTTACTGATAAAATATGATAACAAGTTAGACATTAATTAGATATAAATCAACTCCATGCTCTCATGTTATATGATGTTGTAGTAGTTAAAATCACGAAATACAGTAGTTGCTAATGAGAGGGTAGGTTCTACTCTTATTTACTGTATCAATCAATATAAATTGTTCGTAGTTTGTTTGACTTTACTATATAGGAACTAGGAAAAGATAATGACTTTCTGAATTTATGGATTGAGTTAATTTAAAATTTAAATATACTTTTCTGTAGTTGGTGAGCTGAACTCCATGCAAACATGGGGTTGGTTAGGATCAAGGTTCCGGTGGCAAATTTATCAAGTGAGCTTTCTAACCCTAGCTGGGCAACCCACATTGATAGCTCTGAACTTACTGGGAATAATTATAAAGATTGAGTGATGATGGCCCTGCCCTACTTTTTCTTTTTCGATGTCTAGTATTAACTCAAGTGGTACTATTCCAGCTTACAAACATTTCAACTAGTCTACTTCCTTGAACTGACAATCTACATTAGACTCCCAGTGGCCTAACTCTATAGATTAAGCAAAGTTTGGCTTTGAATCTATCGACAGTGTGCCTAACCACGTATCACATGCTCACCTTCATCAGTATTGCACCTCTACAGGGAAGAATGAGGGACACAGTATTTTTTGTTTGCTTGGTGAGGGGGAGTATGAAAAAAAATAATAATAAAATAGCGAGAAGCACTGTATCTTTTTTCTCATTTATTTCTATTGATATCTCTATCTCTCTCCTTATTTTCTATCAAATCAATCAAATTAGATAACCTTCAAAAACACTTCATTTTTCACCTGTTTCTTCCCTATCAAACAACTAAACATTTAATTTTACTTTTTACCTATTTTTTCATTTTTTTTTTCATCCTCTCTGTTTCTTTCCTCAAAACCAAATGCATTGAAGTCATAGAACGATGCCAACTAATGATGATAGTGTCCGAGGATGACACTTTGAAACCTCGTTCACAGAACATATAAGTCGTTCTTCTGATAAAAGGACAAATATGTCATTTAGAGGGAAGTATAAATTATGTTTACCTAATAGGAGATCCAGGTGTATAAAGCGGGTTCTTGACCACATAATCAACATACAAATTGTAGATACGCTTTAAGGATTCACGTAGATCACCAGTTCTAGGATGAGTCACCAAGATTATCTGTATAAAGCAAGGACAGAGTCACAATTGGTACGTTATAACAACCACCTACATCTCTTTAATTGCTAAGATAGATACCACTGTTGTAGGTGTTAAGACAACTGCTAATGCTCTCTTTGGTAAAGATGAGAAAAAAAGGATGGATAAAAATAAGTTGGTAGAGTGGAAATAATTGGGATATAAAATTAAAACTAAAAGTACTTAATTGAAAGAGAAGTAGAGAAGCGATCAGAAGAGAGATGCAGAGTTGACTAAAAATAAATGAGAGAAATAGTACAGTAACTCCTACCGTTTTTCAAATTATTCCCTTCTCTTTCTCACCCACCAAACACCCTATCTTAATTTCGTCCTGAGGACACTCAAAACCATACAAAGTGTAAAGGATAAATTTAGTGAAAATCTACTAAACTAAAATTCACTACTATTTATACCATTATCTGAAGTTTCTAAACCATTTTATCACCTATGCAGCATTATAAACACTAACCTATGCATCTTATAAGCAAGTTTATTGTTCTTGATTTTAACATACACGCTTTAAAAACAATGAAGTGAGACAGAAGCTAATCATCCTCACAATTGATCAAATATACATGGATTTGTAAGTAACTCAAAAACTTATATCAGACCAAAATTTGTAAATCCAAAGATTATATCATGGTGTATAATATTTCTTTCACTTTATCCTGTTCTCTTTTCTTTTTTTTTTCCAGTTCTATGCCACTTCAGTTTTCATTTAAAATCATGTCAATAAACCTAATATTTTTCTGGCCAAAATGAGATTAATAAATATAAATGTAACATACAAATAGAGAATAAGTGTCAAATAGCTACAATAATCAATGAACAAAAGGCAAGGTGCAAAACATTTCGGCACTACACTCCAGAACAAGAAGTAACTTCATCCATAAGGCTCTCTAACAAACATACAAATAAAACCGAAAATTTATTGTAGCTGCTGACCTTTATTCCAGAAGGACTTTCCATAAAACTAAGTTTGTATGTATTAGTGCGGAAACTGTGAAATGAACAACCTTGGCCAGGTAACTGAGGCATACCAAGGTTTCCTTTCTCAGCAGCACTGCACAACAATATGGAGCATAATTAATTAAACTTGCCAGTGCAACATGCAACGTGAATTCCTTTATTGAATACACCAAAAGTCCACCACACAATCCATGACTTGTTGATCTTTACTCTGACAGTAATTCAGTAAAAGTATTAACATAATCAATTACAATCATACAAAGCATAAAAGGGTGTAAGGATAAGGAAAATGGAAAACATATCAAAATAAGGATAAAGAATAAAAGAGCATTGTAACAAACAAATACCCTATTAAATTCCTGGTGATCAAATTAACCAAGCTTGGGTACTATGAAGGAAGCCAAGCACCATCATACAACATCAACTTACGTATGTTAGAAAGGTCTACAGTAAATAAGTATTATTCACATGTTTATTTTGCTATTTGCAGAAAGAAAGTATACATTTTAAATAGCAGGTTTGTCATCTCTTGCCACTTTTATATTTTACACCTAAAAGCAATTTTAATGCAACACATAAGAAAATAAAATATGCTGCAAAAACAGTTCTTCAGAGAATAAGAACAGCAGCTACAAGACTTAGCATATGTTTGATTTAGCTTATTTTGAAGAAATAATTGCTCATTTGTGCCGTCTTTCCAAGAAGACTATTGAAGACAGTGATTACTTCACCAGAAATACCAAAATAACTTGCTAGCAACATGGCAAATTTTGCAACACTGACATAAAGTTCCTTTAATTTCAAACATTACTAGTATATGCAGTCTTCAAATTACTTTGAAGGAGATAAGTTGCTTTCTTGTATTCAGAAATTAATCGTGGAAGTAAACTTAAACTGTAAACATAGGATTAGAATAGCTGGAAGGATTATTTTGCACTTATTCGAAATGCACGAGAGAAACATACCTAGTGGGATCCATCTTGGCAGTTAAAGACTTCAGAGAGAAAAGCAGACCAAACATTAACTTATGGTCTTGTTGGGCATCCAATGTCCGCAAGGGGCGATTCCACTCCCTATAGAGCAGGCACACACCATTCCTATTAAACACATACATCATATGGCCATTGTTTCCTGGAGCTGATGGGGCAGGAGGTGAAGGACTGATCTCAGAACCCCCAAAGAATTGCATTCTTGATCAACAGGGATGAATAGATTGGTAATCACCGAAAAATCAAAACCCTAACACATGTATGCTCATCACATTAATAGACCTTCATAATTGGCCAATAACCACCATATACATGAGGAACAATTTCACAGAATAGAATTCGACACAATTAAAAATTGCATTGGCACACTCCAAACAACGAAGAATAAGACCATATTGCAAGAGCAAATATTCACCATAACGCACTCCAAACATCATTTGTTTGGAATACAGTCATTGTTAGCTGCCATTGTCAATTTATGCAACTTACTGATTCATTAAAAAATACCATAATACTGATAATATTGTCAGCAATTTCAAACAGAATAAGATTATAGAACTCTAAAAGCAAAGGTCAGCCCCAAATCAATTGTGTGACATCCAAAATTGCAGTTTCAAAATTACTAATGAACAAGATTTCTTCAAAGTCCAAAATAAAAAGAAGGAAAGAGAAATTCATGGTGAATGTAAAGTAGGACTATAAGTATATTCAGAGATTACTGGTGATGAGCAGCGGTGAAGGTGTGCGCGTAAGGTTTGGTCAAATGTAAGCGTGGATTCTCTTGATATTTAAATCTACCAAATTCACTTTAAATTGGGGCTCAACTTGGGTTGGATCCAGTTTGGGATCAAAAGAAACCGTGTTAGGTAGATCACCTAGAGTTGGATTCAGGTTAAACTGAGTAAGGTGTCAAATTACCTGGCAGAGGTGGGTGATAGAGCTGAGAAAAATTGGGAAGGATGACCATTAAATGCATAATGATTAACAGCACAATGGCCGAAATAATAGTTGAATACTTAGCCATGCAATGTATACATTATCGATGTCCAGGTGAAACTACAAATAAAAAAAAAAGAATAATTCACAAAAAGAGGACACGATTTCAGACCAGAAAAAATTGTACATTGCATGAATAAAACCTTAATTGCCGCAAATAGCACTAGCAAAAACAAAGAATCATTAACACTGGGAAACAATAAGAAGCAACCAAGTTGGTTGGACTTGGCGAACAGCCTTCTCTTATTTAAGCTTTTGCACTAAAACCCTAAACCCTCTTCAGGAGGCTCTAGGGATGTCTAATTGATCGTTGTTAGTGAACCAAATAATCATTCAATCATTAGCATTCATACATCATATCTAACAAAATATAATTGACAAACGAAAACAAATCTTAATCCGAATGGCAAGGTAGGCAGAGAACTGTGCTCTCTTGTTTGTAGAATACTGTGCTCTCTTGGGTAGTTCTAGTGAAAAATTAAAGAAATAAAGAATGAACTAAACAAATGAAATGAAGAGTGGAGTCGGACAAATTAAGAAGAATATGAAACTGATTGCACGAACTTACCTTTTCAGTGTTTTGTGAGAGGCATTGGCAACCCGGCGAGCACTGGCTGTGTAACCTGAGGCTATCGGCAGCAATCAAGTGTAAACAGGTAGAAGAGAGAGACCAGATCTAAGGCAGTGGAAAAGGAAAGTAAAAAATTGGAGATTAGGGACCAAGTGGTTCCACCAATGACAAGGGTAAACTGGACATTAGACTCTTTATATAAAAATTAGTTTTACAATAAAAAGAAAGTTTAGTCTTTTATGTGCATTAAAAATGTCTTTATTTCATATATTAATGTACTATGGTCGGTGACAAAACGGCCAACCCGTCCTTTGTTTGTTGGACCGTCAAAGTTGGTCGGATCAGACCAATCTGACATTACAAAACGAGTTAAGATATCCAACCCATCCCGCCACTTGGTGGCTGGCCAGCGATTTTTCAATTTTTTTTCTTTTTTATGGATAATTGGGCCTAAATTTTTTTTTCAGTTTTTTGCATAATTTTTTTAATGACTAAATAGGCTTGTCACAACCCCTCCAATCTCACCTTCCTACAAGCACATTTTCTTCCAGTATTCACAACCCCTCCAATCTCCCCTTCCTTCAACTATTCATCCATCTTCTCGACTCCACTAATAACCAATCACTGTCAAAATGTCATTGTGCTTATACAACAATCACAACCACAAATCAAATTCATACCCTTTCTACCAAGTCACTGAAACATCAATTACAACACTGAAATCTTAATTGGAGCTAACGAGAAATCTTATTTGGATGAGTTTGGCTTAGTTATGGGCAACGATATTAATAGTTTACCAGTGGTGATAAAGATAACATAAATTTTCAATGAAAACTGTAGATCGGCTACTCTTTTGGAAGATTAGTAAATCTTTTCAAGCCCTAATTCACACATTTTCAGTGGTGGGAAGAGTACTTACAAAAGAAAATCTCAAACTCAGCAATTTCAAGCCCTAATTCACAAATTTCAAGCCCAGAAAACGAACCTGCTGGCGTCGCTACTCCGTCTGCTTAGAGAAGATGTGGTTCTGAGAAAGTGAAATGGGATTTTCACTCTGAGAGAAGGGTGGGATTAGTTTGGCTTTTTTCTTTTCTGAACGGACAACATAAAGCTCATCTCAAGAGTGGTGTGAGTTATAAAATTTGATACGTAAATAAAGTTCACGAGTATTTGTAAAATATGAGATAAATTATATTTGATTAAACTCTGATTTAATATAATCAAATTATAATAAACAACTTAAATTTGTGTATTTTATTTATGTAAATAGACTAATAGAAAATATATTAATTGTCTGTTATAACATTTGAGTGAATTTAAACTTTACAAACAAAATAGTTTTTTTCTATTTATAACAATTTTAATAGGAATTTATTTATTTTACCTCTCGTACCTTGTATATTTCTACATTTATAATTTTATTTTTTCATCCATTCAATTATAGTCAAAATTTGTCATTGCAGTGAAAATTACAAGTCATCACATTATATAACCATATTATTATAAACAATTAATAAAAGATTATGTTTAGATATGTTAAATTTTCTTAAGATTTAATTACTCGACTTATCTTAAGATTTAATTACTCGACTTATCTTATCTGGCTAGAAGTATATCATTATGGTTTCCCTTTAAATCTGTTTAAAAAAAATTAATTACGTCGTATAGTTTTACAAATGTCTACACATGTTCCATGTGAAGCATTGCACCGATAATCTTATAATGTGGTTAAGGTTGTCATATACGTCGATGAAGCTACAAATGCAATCGAAATGAGAGCTCCAGTAGATATTTTCGGCTCATTTTAAAGTATTAATTTATTTTTTCCCTGTACCATTTTCTTAAAGCATTAAAAGGTCACACATAATAAGAAAATATTAAAGCATAAAAAAGTCACACATAATAAGAAAATATATTGTTTCGAACATATAAAATAAACTTAGTCAAAGAAATAAATTGTTTTATGTAAAATGTTTCTTAACTTTTTAATTTGATTTGATTGTAATGTAATTTAATTTTAAAAATAATATTGATAATAAAAATTGTGATATAAAAAGAATGAAATATATCGAAAAAGAAAAAAAACAAATAAAAAAAGTTATAACAGAAAAAAAACATAATTTTTATTTTTTTTTAAATTAAATTAATATAAATAATATAATAATATGTAAATATATTTTAAAAATGTATTAAATATGATTTTAATTATTCAATTTTAATATAAATACTAATCCTTAATTTTATAAATTTGTCTATAATTAACTAATTTTAATCTTATAAAAAATTATGAATTGAAAAAATATGCTTAATAATTAAACTATATTTATTTTAGCTCATTTAAGATTAAAATTAAGTATAAATATTTATAATTTTTGTAATGAGTAATTGTTTTATTGAAAGTATTTTTATTTATTTTTTAAATAAGCATGCTCACAAATAACTGTTAGAGCAACCTAAATATTTACATATTTACATTTTGTATATTTCTTCAATCACACCCTTTTATGTAGTACCTACATTTATACTTATCCAATGATTTTTATAGATACAAGAGTAAACGGATACATTGTCTTGTCTGTCTGCACATTTTAAATATTCATATTTTAATATTTAGTTAATTATATATGTAAATTAATTAAGTTAATAAAATATATCTAAATGTAACTCACAGAAAGTACAAATATAATTTTTTTTTACAATAACGGTTACTTCTAAATAATCATTTAACAATTATATTTTTTTAGAAATTCAGTCAATAATTATATTATAAAAATAATGTAAAAAAGTTTCCTCTTTAAATACAAATAAATCATTATTTTCTTTGTTTTTTCATCTTAAAAAAATATTATATTTTCTTTTATTTATTTAAAACAGAGACAAATGAATATACTTTTCAAAATATGAATTTTTTTCACATAAATATAGTTTTTATAATAAATAACATCACAAGCTTTACATATTCAATTTAACTCACATAGTTTTAAATAATCACTAATTAAACTGATCCAAGTTGAGGATAACTCTGTAAATAATAATAATAACTATTATTATTCATAGTAATATGTCAGTTGTACTTTCTATCTGCTTTTCATTGAACTTATAACTGTAATAAAATTGGAAAATCCAATGGGTTGAATTGCACCGTCCGATCTTTGATTCATTTATTTAAACTTCCTAGAACCGTTGGATAAGAGCATCTGAATTTGAGGGACACTTATTTGCCCCTCTTCTCTCTTCCAATAACCAATCAACCCTCTTGAGAAGTGACGCTGTTTCCCAGAGATAGCGGTTGCATGCTTAACCCTAGAAATTAGATACTTTATGCGCGCCAATCGGGACCACACACGTGTCAAACTTCACCCACTTTGCCCATTCGATTTTGACTATTTACAAACACACCCACTTTTTTTATTTTGGATTCCCCTTGCTGACACTTATTTTCTCTTCATTGGGAAAAAAACAAAATTCTCCACTCACTGCTTTTTCCACAGCCACACCCAAAGAACAACAAAACAAATCCATTTCCTCACCTTTTCAGTTTCGTTTGCGTTCTTCCTCGTAAGTCTCACCGTCATCGCCGGAACCCTAATTTGATCTGCCGGAACTTGAATCCACCGGTTAGGTTCAATTGACTCTGTCAGTGTTCCGTTTTTGTTTTTATTTAGTGCAGTGAAATTGCGCTCACACTCAGATTTCTGTGTTGAAGGGAGTAGATGACTGCACGATTGGGGAATAGGTGAGATCACGCAGGGTTGGATTTCCTCGCCGGATGGAGGGAGGTAGCGTCTCTAGACTTACTTGTTCTGGTACTGTTCATGTCCAACTTTGGGTTCTTAATCTTCTCCTTTGCTGTGATTAGGTTAAGACTTTTGCTTCCTTTGCTTTGAAATGGTGAGTCTTGTTTGAAAAATGATTACTTTCTACTTAACTGCTCTAATGGGCTAATTCACGCACATAATTTTTTTTCAACTACATGGTACTTTACTATAGTGAAATCTGTGTGTGTAAACTGTTTGATTTTTTCCTTTTTTTCTTCTCATACTCAGTCTGAACAAGGAAACACTTCAATTGGATCCGAATTTTATTTTATTTTGTACTCTTTTGTTGAAAAGAACTGTCTGATGTATCCATTTTTGACCTTGCCATGTTTTTAATCAGACTAATAAATAGGTCGGTGATGTTCCTTAGACCCTTGCATAAGAAGTTTTCTCACAGTATGACAGTCAAGATTAACATGTAGGAATCATTTATGGAATCTTAATTTGGTCCTTAGTTATACAGCTTTATCTTCCACATTCAAAATCACTTCTCTATTCAGTAACAAACCTTTAAATCTTAGGGATTGGTTTCTACTTCCTCAGCCTAAAAAGTGTACCATTACAATACCAGAACCTAATTTAACAGTACCATGGTATTTGTTTTTTCTTTTCTTTGGCTATATTAGGTAGTGTAGCAGCCTTGAAATATCAAATTATAAAGTTGTGGTATGTTTTAATATGTTTTTTTTTTTGCTTTTTTAAATTGAGTTTCTATGTATTTTTTTTGCTTTATGTGTGGTCTGTAATTTGCTGGCAACTTGACAACAATTTATTCTTTAATTTCTATGCATTTTGTGCTTCCATCTGTGTGTAATGTGTATATGCTTATCCTTGGATGATGAATGTGAGGGATCTTGTATGTACCTCTGTCTACTTTTTTGCATTTGTATCTGTACAGGTCTTTCTGTCTATTCATGCACATATTTTTATCAGGTTTAAGGTCTCTATCACTGTTCTTTCTCTTACTCTTATTCTTACGTGCATATTTGTTTTAGGGATTCACCCATGGATTATGATGACAATGATTTTCAAAACCAGAATCTCCATTTAGCTGGTGAAGGTAGTGCCAAGTTTCCTCCAGTATTAAGGCCATATGCTCTTCCCAAGTTTGATTTTGATGAAAGTCTTCAAGCAAATTTAAGATTTGATAGTTTAGTAGAAACTGAAGTTTTCCTTGGCATTGAAAGCAACGAAGATAACCAGTGGATTGACGCATTCTCTCGAGGTGGTAGTGGAATAGAGTTCAGTTCAACTGCAGCTGAATCTTGCACTATATCAAGGCATGGCAATGTTTGGTCGGAGGCCACTTCCTCGGAATCTGTTGAAATGCTTTTAAAATCTGTTGGGCAGGAAGACTATATTCCTAGACAAACAGTTATTCAGGAATCAGATGCCTGTGATGAACTGGCTTGCTTAGCTAAGCAAATGGACACCAATTCCAAATTTGAGGACATAAATGAATTTAAAGACAGTATTTCAGATGTTCATCCATCTGGTGGTACTCATGCAAGTTTTTCTGAATTGAAAGATGTAGGAATGGATAAACCTGAGGATGGATTGTCCCAAGGCCATGAAGGGGAATTATCCTTTGATGGAACTGCAAGTAATCCTGAACTAAGTGATATCCGTAGAAATTATGACTTGCCGATGTCTGAAGGGAGTCTGTCTCTCTATACTAATGACAAAAATAAGAATTCAAGTCAAAGAGAAGTTGAGATTGTTGATGATGATTCATTTCCTATCAAAACTCAAGGTGATTCATCTGCCGTTCATACTAATTTTGCTGAATCATCTATGAATAATATGCATGATGAGAAGCAAGGTCCTATTCAAGAACATACTAATAATCAAGATTTGGAATCTTCTGTGATGGATGAAGCTGTTTTGGTAGACACACAGACTCAGGATGGAGATGCTGTTGGGGGTGATGTGCACCATCTGGATAAATCCCTTCATTCAATCCCTGCAGATGTGACTTTGGAAGGTGGGGATGTAGTTGATGGTCTTCAGACTGGGTTAGGTAGTTTAGAGAGTTCCAGGGGAATGGATTCTGTTGCTCTTTCTGACTTGCAGAAAGCTGCTGAAAAAAGCAGTGAAGGTGGTGATCAGTCTCAGAACAATGCAAGTGAAGATACAATGTTGCTTAAAGATGTGGTAATGGATGATCAGTCTGTACCAAATACACATGGATTGCCAGAAATATCAATTAAAGATGATTCAATCTCTGAGGGGCAAGTGGTTGAGGTTAGTAATTCCAATTGTGAAAATTTGTCCAATATGCAGCAAATTATGGATGTCACTAAGATGACCTATGGTGGGAGCAGTGTTACTGAGGAAGTTGAGCTGTTGAACACTGGTGGTAATGTGAACACAGTGATTTTATCAAGCAAGGTTGAGGCATCTATGGTCACTGCAGAGGAAAATAACATTTCCAATACTAGTGAAGGAAATGGTGACGATAGTATAGGTTTTACAAATAGCAGTGTGACCGACCTTTCAACAAAATCTTCCATTTTGGGTGAGCCTACTGAACTATGTGCAAACAATGATCCTGATAGACAAAATGAATATGGAAAATCCGAGCAAGCTGTGTCTGTCAATGATCAGGATCAGCTGCTGAACAATGCTAATCATGTGGATACAAATATTTTGTCAAGCAAGTTGGAGGCATCTGTCTTTACAGCAGAGGAAAACAACATTTCTATTATTAGTGAAGGAATTAGTGACAATAGGGTAGGAGGTTTTTCAAGCAGTGGTGTGTTGACTGTTTCAACAAAATCTTCGATTTTAGGTGATTCTACTCAAATGTGTGTGAGCAATCAATCTGACAGACAGAATGACAGTGATAAATGCAATCAACTTGTCTCTGTCAATGATGAAAGTAAAAGAGTTCCTTCTGATTCTAGCCAAATGGATTGTGATGTTGATCAATCCCATCTCGTGGATAAGGGAGTGGTTTCATCATGTCTTAGTGAAAGTACCTTGGAAACTGAATTAATGACTTCCTCAATATCAACCTATTCTACACCTGTCAACAAATCAGGTACGTTATAGGGATTTAATGTTCATATTAGCAAAGTCAAAATTAATATTTAAAAAACCTTGCACTACAGGTGAAAATCTCAGGCCTGTTTGGGTTGAGAAAATGTCGTTTCCTGTTTTCACTAATCAATATAAATACTAATATGTTGTTTTCACAATTTCTTGTATAAATCATTGAAAACTAGGAAACAGTGTAACTCTTAAAAATTATTACCAAAAATTAGATACACATGAATTGTTTTTCTCAAAACCGAACAACCCTTTAGGTTCCACAATGATGTGTCACTTGTTAACTGATATAGTAAAAGGTCCTACACTAATATTTAATTGGATTTCTACTAACTCATTAACTTAAAAGGTTTCTTTTCATCATCATTTCAGTTTCACAGGTTGTTTTGCAAAATAGTAGTTTGACATTACATGAGGTAGACATTCCACCTTTTAGCGAAGTTGTTTCCAGTCATGAAGTTACTAGTCACAATGATTTTCAAGGGATAACTCCTGTTGGATATTCTTCTGCCAAGGGAAATGAAGAATCTGCAGGAAAAGAAGCTGGGGAAGCAGGCCCATCTACCATTATTGGATCTTCTGAAAGGGAAACTGCTCCATGTCCTGTCGTCACAGAAGCTGAAAAACCCCAGTCTTCTGATATTTCTAGTCAACTGTTATGTGGTAGTGATAGTCAGCAAATTTTAGGAACTATCAGTGCTGTAAAGATTGGTGAAACTCAAGGAACAGAAAATGATAAAGATATTCGAGAGTTTGCAAAAGAGATTAGTATTCCTCAAGTTATGTGTGCATCTTCGGACAACAAGAGTGATGGTGTTGCAGTCTCTTCCAATAAGGATGACAATGAGACCGTGCAGGAGAATCCTGACAAGCCTTCCTCAGAAAAATTAGGTAATTTTTAATCCATTCTTGTTGTCCACTTGTAACTTCCCTTATCAGTTATAAAAAGTGGAGAAAACATATATATTACATGGCGGCCAGTCATTCATGTTTTGTCTAAATTTTTGTTAAATTTTATGTTGAAGAGAGCTTAATGATTTCTCAAAACCTTCCCCTTTGTTTTGTGATGCTATTACCCTAAATCTAAGAAATTATTAAGATAATAGTGTCACTTGAAAGAAGAAAAAAATAATAGGTAGCAGGGTAGCAAAAATGACAGGATTACCATGGTGTTGAGAGAATCATCCAATTCCTTTTGATACATGATGAAGTAAAAGTTCTACCTTAAGCTGAAACCCATGGAGAGGACAGAAAAATTTATGAGGATGGACACTATCATTGTTTACTGCTTCGCCTAAAAAGTCAAATAAATTGGGAGATAAAGATATCTAAATGGGCAGGGTAGGTCATCCATAAATTTCAAGAAACATACGCAACTGCCCATCAATAGAGGGTACATTGTGGAGAAATGAAATGCCGTAGCAAACAGACCTGAAAAAGTTGAGTTTGCACTGGAGGAATCCTGTGTACAAAAGAACAGAGGAATTGGAGCTTTGTGCCGGTAGAAAGGTTAAAACCGATAAATTTTATTTGAAAGTAGATATTGACCACAAATCCTTCCACAAGGAGAATCTTCAGGTATAAAAAGCAAATAGTAGAAAAAAATGTGTTGATCCTAAGAAGAATTTAGTCTTCTAGGTTTCATGTGAGTGTTATGTGTCAGTCTTGGCGTTTTAGTGATTATGATGACTGCTATGTTTTTAATCCATACCTTTATGTTATATATAATTTCCTTTTTATTAAGATGCTACACTATTCTATCTGTAACAAGGGTGATAAATAACCACGTCATGATGGTACTGTTATTTTTTGTCATCCGACTTAGTTTTTTATGTTTATTGTATGTTTTTTTATTTTTATTTTAAGATCTCTTCAAATGTTTCCATACCGATTTCAATGTGAACTTTGTAGATGACATTGCACCTGGAAACCAAGATTCTATATCTTCTGCATCTGTACCGGACTCTTGCATTGATTTACGTGAGACTGGAGGTGGAAGCTTTCCTGAAAACAGTAGTTGTGATCCTTCTAGCACACTTGGAAGCCCTTCCCAAACAGAAAAAGATAAAAATCAAATCAAGGCTTCTGCTAAACAGAACACCCAAGTTTCTGAGATGATAAATGGTAGTTCAAAAGATACATTGTCTACTGCTCAAGATTTAAAGGAGAATAATTCATCTAAAGATGAAAGAAGCTCAACTCCTGAGTTAAAGTCAGTGACTGATTTATCCAAAAAGGATGTCGCAGATGTGAATACAGAAGATGTTGACAAGATGCAATCAATTCCTGTTACTGAAACAGTAAAAAAATCATCAGTAAGTCTTGTTGCAGTTTACAATCCAAACTAAGGGTTTTGAATCTTATTGTTATTATTGTTATTGCTTTTGTTTCCTGATTGAGCATCTTCCTGAATGTATAAGGTGACTTCTTGAAAGCTTATTTATGTGAAATGTGTGGCTGGTATGATCTGTTTTGTATATTATGAATGACAAATGATCTTATACTTTTCATGTGTTTTTTTTCTCCCTTTGCACTATTGTTGAAGGCTACGGAGGGATTTCCTACTTCTGGGATAGGTCCTTCAAAAACCAAAGCTGTAAGAAAATCATCTCATGGAAATCAACAAATATCAGATGTAGGGGCTGTACACAGTGCTTCTAAAGCTACACCTGAGCGCAAAACTAGGCGAGTATCTAATAAGAGTGCTGGAAAAGAATCTTCTAAAAGAGGAAGTCGTGCAAAGGACACTACTCTGACTAGACAGTCTGACAGAGGTGATAAACCAATCAAAGTTTCCCTGAGTCCATCTCCTGGTTTCCAGATGATGCAGTCAAATGAAGTGCAGCAGTATGGGCACATTGAGTCAAATAGTACAAAGTCATTTGCTCTTGTAAATACTTCAACATCTAGCCTTCCGGATTTGAACACTTCTGCTTCTCCTGTTTTATTTCATCAGCCTTTCACAGATGTGCAGCAAGTACAATTACGTGCACAGATCTTTGTCTATGGAGCTTTGATGTGAGTTCAAATATTGTATGGATTTTAATTTTTATGGATGCTACACCAATGTGATGTGTGCATGTGGTTATGTGTCCAAAATCTGCATTTTTTCGCTTACTATCTTACTTTAGACTTCACATAACATCCGTGGTCCCATGGTTAGTTGAAAAGTTGGAAAATCTTGTTTCATTGTAGACTTTTTCTTTTTCTTTTAATTGATGTGTAGAACTTAAACCTATTCCATATTCGATAAAAAAATATTGAGGCTTAGGTCACCAGATCCATTTAGATCTGCATGATATTGTTATTAATGTTCTGCATTTTATGGAATAACAAATAACTCGCTATTTGTTTATTCTTATTTATGTTGCTGCAGACAAGGCACAATACCGGATGAGGCTTACATGATATCGGCCTTTGGGGGATCAGGTTAATTTTGGTTTTCATGACTCCCTGACATGTTCTTTTCTTTTTGATAAAAGTAAATATTGAGTTCGTAGACATTGTGTTTAGATGGTGGTAGGGGCCTTTGGGAGAATGCTTGGCGTGCCTGCATGGAAAGGCAACATGGTCAAAAATCTCATCCTCCTAACCCAGAAACACCTTTGCAACCACGATCTGGTATTTCTTGTGATATAGCTTGTTCTTTGATGTTATTTGACTTGTTTGATTAACTCCTGCTAATTGAGATCTGCAGTTGCTAGAAGCTCTGATTTGCCGCCTAAGCAAAGTGCTATTCAAGGGAAAAGTATCTCTTCACCACTTGGTCGAACCAACAGCAAGGCTACTCCACCAGTTGTAAACCCCTTAATACCTCTTTCATCCCCCCTTTGGAGTCTATCAACTCTGGGTTTGGGTGGTGATTCTCTGCAATCTAGTGCCCTTGCAAGAGGGTCGGTTGTGGATTATCCACCGGCAATTACTCCATTGCATCCTTATCAAACTACTCCTGTAAGGAACTTTCTTGGACCTAACACACCTTGGATATCCCAGACACCCCTTCGAGGAACGTGGATTGCTTCTCCAACTCCCGCACCTGACAATAGCACCCATATTTCTGCGTCACCTGTCTCAGATACAATTAAGCTAGGCCCAATCAAAGTATCTCAGCCTCCTTCCTCTAGCATAAAGAATGTTACTTCTGGTCTCCCTACTTCCGGTGCAGGTTTGCAAAGTATCTTTGCAGGAACTGCCTCTTTGATTGATGCAAACAATATGGCAGTATCACCTGCTCAACATTCTTCAGATCCAAAGCCCAAAAAAAGAAAAAAAACTGTGGTATCTGAGGATTTTGGCCAGAGGGCTTTGCAATCATTGGCTTCTGCTGTTGGTAGCCATAGCTCTACTTCTGTTGCAGTAGTGGCCCCTGGCGGGAATTTGCCAATAACTACTGTTGAAAAGTCAGTTGTGTCTGTATCTCCTCTTGTTGATCAATCAAAAAATGATCAGAATGTTGAGAAAAGAATTATGTCAGACGAATCTCTTATGAAAGTTAAGGAGGCAAAAGATCATGCCGAGGAGGCTGCTGCTCTGTCTGCTGCTGCAGTGAATCATACCATAGAGTTATGGAATCAGTTGGATAAGCATAAAAATTCTGGCTTGATGCCAGATATTGAGGCTAAATTAGCTTCTGCGGCAGTTGCAGCTGCAGCAGCAGCTTCCATTGCAAAGGCAGCAGCTGCAGCTGCAAATGTTGCATCAAATGCTGCTCTTCAAGCAAAATTAATGGCTGATGAAGCATTACTTTCATCTGGTTATGATAATTCAAGCCTAATTAATCAGATTTCTCATTCTGATGGTACCAATAACTTGGGTAAAGCTACCCCTGCTTCTATCTTGAATGGTGCTAATGGAACTAGTAGTCCTGGTTCTATCATTGTTGCTGCCAAGGAAGCTGTTAAAAGGAGAGTGGATGCTGCTTCAGCTGCCACTAAAAGAGCTGAAAATATGGATGCCATTGTGAAGGCTGCTGAGCTGGCAGCGGAAGCTGTATCTCAAGCAGGAAAAATTGTAAGTATGGGTGATCCTTTTACATTAAGCCAGTTAGTAGAAGCTGGCCCAGAGGGATGTTTGAAATCAGCCCGGGACTCTTCTCAGCAATTTGGAAATTTCAAGGACAGTACCAGAGATATGGCGAACATTGACAATGTAATAGATATTCCTGAAACTTCTTATGCACAAAACAGAGACATTTTATCTGGTGGTGGAATTTCGTCTTCCATTAAGACCAATGAAAAGAAATCAAGAGGATCAAAGGGACGCAAGGTTATTTCTGATTTAATCAAGCCTGTTGATGAGGTTCATGTATCTACGCCGGAAACTGAGGCTCCTTTTACTGTTAGTGGTGGATTTGAGGGTCTGGATAGAAGTAGCATCAAGGAGGGCTTACTCATAGAGGTTGCTTTTATTTTTATTTGTTGTTTTTTCTTGTTTATGTAGAAGTAGTTAAAGTGACCAGATTAGTGGCCATTGTTTCATTTTATAATGTTTGCTTGGGTCTGGAATGCATTCTTTTCATTTTGAAAAAATGTTACTCTTTCATTTTATAATAATCCTAATAAATTGAATGTTTCAGGTTTTCAAGGATGATGAAGGGTTTAAAGCTGCATGGTTCCCAGCCAATATTTTGAGTTTGAAGGATGGTAAAGCATATGTATGCTACAGTTCACTTGTAGCTGCTGAAGGTTGGTCAAATATCTTTATGCTTGTACTTTGATTTGAACAGAAGCATCTTATTCATTAGTTGGCGAAGTTCATAAACTAATTCAAACTTGGCTAGAAATTAATTTTGGATAAATCATGAAAAAAATTGAGATGGTTTTGTTGATTTACATTTTATTCAATTTTTTATTAGTGTATTTATTATTGTGATTAAAAATATTGCTATCTTTTATAGGTGCAGGACCCTTGAAAGAATGGGTATCTCTTGAATGTGATGGAGACAACCCCCCCAGAATACGCACTGCTCGCCCTGTTACTGCTTTACAATATGAAGGAACAAGAAAGAGACGAAGAGCTGCTATGGGAGATTATGCTTGGTCAGTTGGAGACAGAGTTGATGCATGGTTACAAGAAAGGTTTGCTAATACAGAGTTCTTTTAGTTAGCTGTCTATTAATGATGGCCATTTCTTCAATATCAATGTAACTTATTATGTATGGATATATGATATTTTCTCATTTGATTTGCTTCATCACGGAGATGGTGTTGGTTTTGTTGTCATATGAAATTAGAATTTTTTTTATTCATCTTCTCCCTAAATTTAATTATATCATTTCCCATTTGTTTTTCTGTCCAAGTAGTTTAAATATATTAAGGTATGATGGTTCAATTAGATGTTGTACTTGTGAGCAAACGACTATTCCAATAATTTTTTTAAAGCATAAATATTTATGAAATTAAAACTGAACAAGATAAATATCTGTTAAAGTTCTCTCACATGGTAATTTTTGTCATCAGCTGGCGGGAAGGAGTAGTCACAGAGAAGAATAAAAAGGATGAAACAACATTTACTGTTCACTTTCCTGGTATGCACTTTATTTAATTAAACATTTTGGTATTCTGTGGTTCTTAATTATTACTAAGGTATAAAACACATTAGTTCCGTATTCTCGGAAAATGTTTATAATATTGGTTTTATCCAGCTTTTGGAGAAACATTGGTTGTCAGAGCTTGGCATCTCCGTCCATCCCTTGTTTGGAAGGATGGTAAATGGATTCAATCTTCCAAACTTGGAGCAAATGATAGTTCTACACATGAGGTACTTTATCTTTTGGTTCTTCTAGAGTGTTCTAGTGCCCCAATTTATGTTTCTCTTTACCATCTTTCACGTTTTTGAATACAGGGTGATACACCGCAAGAAAAACGACCTAAACTGGGTACTCATGCGGTAGAGGTAAAAGGGAAAGACAAAATGCCGAAAGGTGTTGATGCTGTGGAGTCGGCAAAATCTGATGAGACGACATTACTTAATTTGACTGAAAACGATAAAGTTTTTAACATCGGTAAGAACAGCAAGAATCAAAATAAACAGGATGCACAAAGAACAATGAGGAACGGTCTTCAAAAAGAATCAAAAGTTATTTTTGGTCTTCCTAAACCTGGGAAGAAGAGAAAATTCATGGAAGTAAGCAAGCACTACGTGGCACATGAAAGCAGCAAGGCCAATGATACAAGTGATTCGGTTAAACTAGCAAATTTCTTGATGCCTCCTAGTTCAGGGTCTAGAGGTTGGAAAAATGGTTCCAAAGAGAAACATGGAGCCGATTCCAAAGGCAAGACAAGTAAGTCTGGAAAACCACTGTTTTTGGGTAGTAATTCTAGCAAAAGACATTTCTTTATCAAATTCTTTTTTCTCATGCCATTGAGCTGACAGGTACTACAGAAAGGATAAAGGAGTATTCAAGTCACTTAAAGAATGCTTCCCAGAGCGAAAGTAAGGTGGAGAGAGCACCCCAATCTACGACGACGACTGATGGAACAACTCAAGCACCAATCTTGTTTTCATCACTGGTATCTTCGGTTGATGCCCTTCCACCTAAAAGGGCATCCTCATCAAGGGCAAGCAAAGGAAAACTTGCGCCGGCCCGGGATAAGATGGGTAAAGGTGACACCGATAAGGCTTTGAATGACAATTCTATAAAATCAGCATCTGATGTCGTTGAGCCTCGCAGATCCAATCGCAGAATCCAGCCAACATCAAGAGTAAGTTTCAGTAACTGAGTGGTTCTTTTCTGTTGTGTAATCTTATGACGTTATGTTTTTGAATCTGATCTGGTGTGGTGGCTGGGTTGCAGCTATTAGAAGGATTGCAAAGCTCTTTGATCATTTCTAAGATTCCTTCGGTTTCACATAATCGTAATACTAAGGGTGAGTATCATGATATCTTTGACTATTCTTTTATTAATATGTATGGTGGGACTGTTTTAGTGACTTAGTTGCAACAGCAGGTTAAATGGAAGAAGGAGCTGGGAATTGCAATGATGGGACTGTGACATAGCTAGCATAGATGTGTATATTTATAATAGAGAACCAACCAACCAACTTAGGAATGGAAATTCTTGCTTCATATGTTTAGGCAGACTATAGCTCAGTAGACGGTCGGTCATGTTGATTTTAGTATTTATTTAAATGTGATTTGATCCGTAGACTGTGCTGTATATGGAAATTTCTCCATCTCTTCTATCTTGTTTGTAGAGCTTTCTTCATCAAATCATAACGTCATGCTCTGCATGTCAATCGTTGCAACTACTACCCTTCTAATTCTTTTTTTACAACTTATCCAAGGTGATGGAATCTTTGTTTTCATGTAATTAAAATTCATAATAAATATTTTCAACGTATTAACTAAATATTTAATTACAATAAATTAGCCTATTGATTATTAATTCTATTTAAATTTAATTGTAAATCAGAACTAGAAGGTCAAGTAACGTGAATTCTTGAGGATTTTTTTTAAAGTTTGGTTAAATTAAATAGGAAGCCGGTTTAATTATATGAATGCTTAATTATTCAGAACTCAAATTTGTACCATCAATCAATCACATCGCTTGGAAAGTTTACTCGAGAAATTCAATCTCTTTAACTTTCCTAAATCAATGATTTATATTATTTTTATTTTTAACATTCGGAGTTCTCATGATATATATATATATATATATATATATATATATATATATATATACATTAAAGCGTACGTGCACACGTAAAATATATATACATATATTATATATATGCCACTCGCACTTTATAGTTTTTCAATTTTCATTTTCCCATTTGTAACTGCACCTGAGAAATGAATAGTTTTCATGCATTTGAATCCGTTTGATTGCTGGTGATAGAATAGGCGAACAGATTGAGAAAATGTGTTACGCAATTCTGTGAGGAGACAAGGCTGGAAAAAAGATGAAAAGAAATCTCTGAACTAAACTAAGCATATATATTCATATATATATATATATATATATGTATGTATATATCTACACTTTGCAACGCATGGACGTCCTTAGGATCTAAACTGAGCCACCTTCCTAAGAACTGAACCCCTCATGATTTACAAGGATCAATTGTGCGAAAATGGACGCATTGCCATAGCATTCAATTTTCAATTCACGTTCAGTTGGCATTAAACAGAGAGTGGCAACTCTGATTGCCCACAAGACGATAACCGCTCTGGATCAAATACCTTCTTCATGTACTGCCTCTTCTTCTAATTCCATTAAACGAGGAACCAGCTTTTGTCAGGTTTATGGCACCGAGTTGTTCAACGTATGGTCTCTTGCAGATGCAAGAGCTTGGAAATTCATGAAATTCACCTCGTCCAGGCCTCATCTCATCTGGTTCTCCCATGAATCCTCTCTGACATGACTTAACCCTTCTGGCAAAGGTATCCCAGTCCATTTTATGCCTTGCTTCAAATAGCGTGCTAAGCTTCTTTGCATTTGGTCTAATTGTTCTTTTGTGACCCATATATCTCCTGTTGTAAACAAAATCAATGGTTAACAGCAGGAGGCACATTAACCAAAAATGACAAAATGCAAGTCACACTAAAAGCAAGTATCGAATTTTCGGTTTATACAAATAGTTGTGAAAAGCAAAGGCTTTACTGGAAACCTGCAGAAACAAGTTATGCTTTTCCCAAGAGCATTTTTGCATTACCAAAAGATAACTGAATCAACTACATGACTACTTATTTATAAACGAGGACGTCCGAATCCCCTCAATTAGTGACAGTATACATTAATCAAGTTAGTTTAAATGCTTGAATATAAGCAAAGATTTGGCTTCTCAATAGGTTTTGTTATTTTCAGTTAAATCAAAGTGCCAATGGTCTAAACCACACTAGGAAAATGGTCCTTAGCGAAGGACATCATCAATTAAGCTAAATATAAAATACAGCCGTAATTTTAGTCCCTATGGTTTGCAAGATTTTTCTAACTCCAAACATCGCAAAATAAAAATGTGGTTTCCCAGTACAAAATCAACTGCTCTCCAACATTTTCATGTTGTGAGAGATAGTAGAGTGATACAACAAAAGAAGAGGGAAAGAAATAAGACAGAGACCTCATCTTATTTGAAGTCTGAAGTGATTGAATTATTATTACCTAGGCTATTTTCAACCCATCTGTTTACTATACCCTGTATCTTCTGATAATTTTGGACTTCAGGATTCCAGATGCTAAAGGTATAATTTATTCATTTTCTTTCTACAAATTGCGACATACTCCATCAGACTCAACCATAAGCAAACACAATAGAAGGTTTGATGGACTCAAATATAAGTAAATTTTTAATTACTTTCATCCTATTTAATGCTACCATTCCAAAAATACCCTCTAATTATTAAGATATTTTCAGTAACTCTTATTCTTGATAAAGAAGGACACTTTAGGAAAATAAGTTATATTTTAAATGAGACTTGTAAAATTATGATATTAAATAACTTTTTTAATTTGCGTAAACTGTAGTTAATTTTGCTTATATTTCAGTTCAAAGGAGTGATATGCTTTCATAAATCCAAGTAAAATCAATATTAGGAATATAATTTAAGAGTGATTAATCCAACATAGTTGCTACATTCCATAACAGAAAAATCATAATTATGATTCCAGTGTTTCATTACATGTGGAGAACCATTTATTCATTGTCTTTGTTTGAGTTTAAGAGATAAGTTCACTAATGCACTAAACAAACAAAGGGAGGACAATAGAGAAATTTTATGCACTTACCTTCGACCTGCAATAATCTTGGCCATGTTACCATTGTTGTTAGTGACAAATACATCACTTTCATCACAAACAATGTAGTCAATAGCAGCAAGGCGTGAAGAGAATGGAAGGAATGGTTTCAGCTCTTCTTCATCAGCTAGCATCTCCTTTGTATAAATGTTGGGGAAAAGATCTTTGAGAGGCTGCATGGTTTCATCTCCCCCATATATTTCTCCCGATGCAACATAGAGATATGTGTCATTTGAAAAGCCAAGTGCCCGTAACATCAAACCCACTTCATGAGGAGTGAGAGGACATTTCCCTCGCTTTCGCTCTCCATCTGGGCTCAATTCCTGTTTTATCACGTGAAAACAATTCATTAATATCATTTCAGTGTAAAATAATAAGCTTCAACTTTTAGAAGTCTTATATGGAAAGCGTAAATTTGTAATTAGAAAGCACATCAAGCAATGCGTCTGGAATAAAATATTGGTCTCAATGCCTTCAACAAGCCAGCCCGGTTAAGGATGGAATGTTATAATCTTGTTAGTTGAATGAATCAGATTTGATATTTTGAAGTCTATGGATTGTGTAGTCTTACAGGTAATGTTGTCCACCTTTTTCTGATTTCACCAAGCTCACGCCTCTCCTTCTCTCCCCCACCAAAATAACAACGTGAAAATGCTAGCATATCCGGTTCAAACCTGTCAAATCAGTCATGAACACTGTTGTCAGTGGCAAGGTTGCTCCTTGCATCCCAAACTTTTGTCATTTATAATATTTCATAGTTTTGAATGAAAAAGAAGTTGAACTTGAAATTAGGGAATAATCTATTGAATTTGAGAAGTTCCCTTTCTTTAGCACCCAGTATAATTAAACAAATACCTTCAAATTTCAGAGCACTATAAGGAAATTGTGCGCAGGGAATCATGAAACAAACCTCAAATGGACAGCAATGAAACGCTGTGCCATCTTCTGCATTCTCATAATAATTCTTTGACCAAGTTCTTGTATAGGTTTTGTAAATTTCAAAGCATGAAAATTGACACGGCAACGTAGTTTCTGTAGCTCACCATCGAGGTTATTTGCAAGTCTGTAGTCAAATTTTGTCAATTGAACAACCTGCAAAATCTCCTACGTGTTTATTACCTGGGCTAAATTCAGAATTATTCACTAAATTGACAAACCAGGTTGCTAATGTTTCAACTTGACAGTTATTGAATAAATCTAAATATGTTTTAATGAATTGAGAGATTTCAAATACATAGTGGCCACATACCTGCCGTCTCAAAAGTATAGGCAAAACTTGATCAAGATAATAATCAGGCTCTGATTTCCTTGGGACACGCATTGTATATGGTGGTTTCTCCATTGACCGCATGAACTTATCAGGAACTCTTTTGACAATGGTAACATCTCTTGCGAGATGAGAAATGAACCAGTCAACATCAAAAATATCGACAAAGTCACTGTATTCAAACAAGAATGTCTTTATTAAATGAATTAACAAACTTGATTCTAATGGTGAATCTATGAAAGGAACTGCAAATTACCTGTCATCCTTCCAAAAAGAATGATGATCCAACTCAGGTACAACTAGTGTGGCATTAAGAATTCGCGCAACAACAACAGCATCTGTTATCTGGATGCAGGAACACGATTGCGGTCATGTCCACGGAAAGAACATACTCATTGTTTAAAAAAGAAAAAAACGCTTATATGCCTGACTAGAAAAGAGAACTTCTCTGCAAACAACGGATTCGGTTCTCCTTTTCATGCTTAAGCAACTAAGATGGCAGATCACATACAACGTTCAAGTGATCAGAATGTACCATATCAGGAAAGCTATGTCCCACTCACCCCAGTTCTTTGTTGGTTCAGTCCTCCGCTAGTTCCAATAAGCAAGTATCCATTTGACCACCGCTCAAGCACAGCAGCTGCATTATCCGGTTACCAAAACAAGAGAGAACAAGACACATGAAAAAAAGTTAGTATACACATTTCTCATCAACTCTTTAGGATTCATTCATGCCCAACCTAATAAAATTTAAAGCAAAAACCCTTCAATCTGTTCACGCAATCCTCGAGTTACCGCATAACCTAAATTTTTTCACTCCAACCCACATTCACGTGCATAGCTCAGCGAGAAACATGTGCGAGCATTAAAAAAAAAAAAAAGAGAAAACATAGAATGCTATGTCACAAGAAAACACCGAATTGCAATTCACGAAAGAAGACGCATTCAAACGGAATTGCGAGGAGGAAACTCACGAGCATAACCGCGTCCCCTTTCGCTGCATCCGTAGTAATATTTAGAATACTGCGATTTCCAAACATCGATTGGCGCGCGATAGCTCCCCTCCTAACAAAACATTGACATCACAACCCCGCACATTGCGATTACAGCGAAACGGAAAAAGAGAGAGAAGGAGAAAAATGACGAACCACAGAAGAGTAGAGTGTGCGACGGACCAATCGCTGAGAGTACCATTCGAGATCAGAGGCCATGTGGCCCGTCAAGATGGAAATGAGGCCCAGCCCGAAAAGCATGATGATACAGCATGACACAGACCAAGAAGTCGACTTCCGGTGCTGAAACGGCGTCGCATTGGGTCTCCAACACGCATGCTGGTCCGTCGGCGATAATAAGCTCAACTTCCCCACACCCACACCCATTATCTTTCTTACATAAACAACCAAACTAACTAACCCCAAACCCTCACATCCTCTCCTACAAAGAACTCCGTAATGTCGCTGTGTAGGGAGAGGAACCCTAAATTAGTAGGGCCTTTCTTCCTCACTTTTTTTTTTTATTATTATTTTTATTATAACGGTGGGAATGGAGAGGGGAGCCAGAAACAATGCCGATTTGTCCTTTCCTCAAACGGAAACTCGGAAAATCATAACGTTTCAAATAAAATTGAAAAACTACGATTGTTTTTTTATACTCTTTCAGCGCCAAGGTTACCCTACAAACAAACCACAGATCTCATCCCAATCACCCAACAAAACAAATTCTGAGAAATTAGGTTTCTAAATTGATTAAGTAATTTGCACAAAATCAACCATGTTTATCCCCGTTTCAAGAAAACACCACCACACTCCTTTCCTACTTCAGATTCCATTCTGTTAAAAACCACTTTTTATCTTATATTAATTAATACATTTTTGCTCATAATCATTAAATATGTCATTAGAGTGCCAAAATACTGAAAATAGTATCTGTATGCAAAAGTAGTACTAGCGTTAAAAAACTAAAATCAAATTTCAATAAACAATATTTATACGGTAAGTACCCATATATATGGAATAGACTTGTAATACGAAAAATTAAGTAATTTAGTAAAATAAACAGTATAAGATTCTGTGACAACTAATATTTATTCAAATTCGCTGGCTCTTATTTATTGGGAGTTATGGTGTACCTTACCACTACCAGCTGCTGGATCGCCGTATATGAAAGTTACTAAATTCTTTACGAGAAGAAATTAACAGAATACTTCTTTACGAGAAAAAAAAAAACGATTTAACATAATTGCAAGCGAAAAAAAAATCATTAGGAACAACTTGTAAGACAGATTTTGGATATGTGATTAAATATATTTTTCACTTCAACTCTTACACCTATTATTTGGAAAATTAAATTCAAAATCATACATGTTAAATTCAACGTTTCATATTTAATAAAATAAATAAAGTTAAACACTATCCGTAAAATTTTTAATAAAATTTGTTATGATAGACTTTAACTTTGCTTATACTATATTAGAAGTGAATTTTTTTAAGTCTAACTCAAATCCACAAAACTAACTTATAAAATAAGATTTACACTTCACTTATATATTATGAAATTATCTTATTTCTAATCGATATAAAATTTCTAACAAAATATAAATTAAAGTCTCGCAATAGATATAATTTAAACAGAAACAATTATAAAAGGAAGGAGACAGATATTGAAACCTGTAACCTGGTAAGGGACAAAAACAGGGTAGCAGCTACAAGACAGTTTAAGGTACTTTATATAATTTCCATTTAAAATAAACAAAATCAGATTTTCCCAATAGGACCACTGCTCTATCTAATTCACTGGTACATTGGTTTATTTAAAAAATAAATAAAAAGAAAATACTTTCTAGAAACTGGTTTTGATAATTAATTAGTTATTTTGAGGGTGATAGTGAGTTACACATGAAGTTAGAGGGTTTTGAAGAAATGGAAAATTCCTTGATCTGTAGAAGACGTAAAATGTGGTGGATTCTTTGCTCAAAGGGACAAAAAGGTGGATAAAGAAAACTGAAATGTTCCACTTCCATCATCACCAAAGTGTTTTGAACTGTAAAAGTTTACGTAGTGTGTGGTAAAGTACCATATTCTGGATTCCTGTGCTTTCAAACCAAAAATGAACCCATGCATGCTACTCGATGGTGCCACAAATAAAGTTATTTGTTTAGTCTAAACCAAAGAATGTGATAGTAAAACACTAATCATAATTAAAGATGTAATTAAACACGTGAAATCATTTATGAGAGGGTGCTGTGGAGGAAGAACTCGCTTTATTTATAGGATAAAGTGTAATAATTGTTATTTATTAATTTTAACTTTTATTAAATATATATTTGGTTTTACCATGTTGATTATAAATACTCTTTGTCAACTGAGGAGTATGGTGCAATTCTTTTTTAACATATATGTTCTAATATATTTTTATGTAACTTTTTTTGGATAAAAAAAATTAAACTTTGATCAGTTAAATAAATTTAATATTTTATCTAATCTGAAACATTTAAACGAAAATATATATATATATATATTCAGTCCACTTAAATCACTGCAGGATAATCCGCTTTGTTAAATTTGGGCCTGAATCGAGTATTGTCTCTTTTTAGAAGTTTATTTTGAAAAATAAATTTCAAATTCTATAATCTGAAATATATATTTTCATTTTATATCTTGAAATATATAATTTTATATAACAAATTGTATTTGAATATATATATTTTAATTTAAAAGACAATCCCAGGTTCTTTTTTTTTTTTCCTAAAGGGGCCCATGATGGAAGACCACTAAATTGAAATATGTTAAGCTTATCCAAATCCAACTACTGGAATGGGCTTTTATCCAAAAATAAAAACTCACCCTCTGAAGACCGAAACTAAAATCGGATTATTCGAACTATTACCCGCCATAATAATAATTGATGTTTGACTAATTAATCTCATATTCTATAGGAAAAAAAATATTAAGTGGTATAAGTTTAAAAATTTTCTAATGTCACTCATGATGTCAATTAGAAGTGATCTAAGTCCAACATTAGACAGAAAATTGATTCACTGGGAAAGTTTTAGTGCGCGTTAAATAATAATTGATTCTGACAAAAATATTAGACCCAAATTTTTTAAAAGTAAAACTAATTATTCACTGTTTTGACCTTTTATCAATTATCAATATATATTAAATTAGGTGAATAGGTTCGAAATTAAAGGTAGGATGTATTTATTTATATTTTAAAAGGTATATTATTTGCACTATGAAAATTTTATATTTCTGTATATTATTTTCAAAGTTAATATATTTTTAAGAATATCGAACCAGAAACAAAAATTTCCCGCGGTTAATCAGCAGAAAAAAAAAAGCACAAGTATAATATCTAATAATTAGGCAATTGAAAGTTAGATTTTAGAAGGTGGTTTTCAAAATCATGGCAATTTGCCACGCCCACCTTTGTGTTTCCATTAAGTTCTACCAATTCATTGCACATTCACCAAAATTTTATCTCGTTTTTAATATTCAAGACTAATCAAAACAATTAACTTAATATTTTTTTTTGTTAAATTTTACTAATATATTGATTAACCTTTACTACGACTACGAATGATTTTTAAAGTGTTCTTCTTACTTACCGTTCATCAACACACAAACAATATTTCATAGGGATAAACAAAATAATAAATTTAAAATAATGTCATGTAAAAACAACTAATAATTTCGTCAACAATATGTCCTATAAATTATTGGAAATATTATTATTGTTCGAGTTTAAGGTTAAGATTCTACTTTGCAAATGATTCCAACGTCGCACATGTCATTTGTTACAGTGCGATCGTTAGTTACTTCAGTTCAGCAGCAGCCAGAGACGGATCTCAGTTCATCCGTAGGTCATGCTCTTCCAATTTTATTTCTTTTAATTATATATAATATATTTTATTTATAAAATTTAAATTAGATATACTTTTTATTTTTTTATAAATTATGATGTTAATAAATAATAAAATATAAAATTAAGCAATAAAAAATAAAGAAATTTATTAAAATATTTTATATGTTCTCTTTCATTATTATTTGATCAAATATTATATTTATTCTCTATTTTTGTATATTTTCTTTTATTTATGAAAAAATAGGAAGTTAGATCAATACAAACTCATCATTTGTATTCTGATTTCTCATATATTATAATAAAACAAATAATTTTATTTTGTCTATTGATAATAAAATATTAGTTTAATAAATAATATTTTTTATCTCTGAATTTTTTTTTATGTATTTTTGTTATGAATATAAAATAAAAAGTGATCTACGAATATATTTCTTTTATAACCATTTTGCGAGTAATTTTAGTTTTTCTTTTAATAATTACATCCTCAATTCTGTATTAAATTTTGATAAATTATTTTTTATTTTTCTTAAATAGATATATAGATGAATAATAAAATAATATATTATTATTTAAAAATGATAAGAGAATATACTCTTAGAAACAATGAAAATAAAATAGATTTTATTTTATATATTTTAAATTCTTCACATATTTTAAAAGATAATATTAAAGATTAAATTCTTGAATTAAAGTGAAACATTTCTAAAGTTTAAAAAATTATAATTGTAAAAGAGAAAATTCATATTAACCTTTTAGATATATGTGAATTTTAATTTTAAATTATAGGAACCTTTACTAAAGTTCAAATAATTAATAACAGAAATTTTGTCTTAAATATATGAATTTTAAATATATTATTTTATTAACGGACCAATACAGGATCTGTTGTGCTTTCTTTTCAGATTTTTTTTTTTTACATCGATTATGACACCTTTTATAAGATAAAACGGTAATGATTAATAAAGCTAGTGTCAATGGAAAAAAAATCTAGTGTTAAAATACATTGTTCTCTTTTTATTTTTTTCACCTAGTTTGATGTTTTTTTCAAAATCTATTAAATAATAATAAATATATAAGTGTTATTCTTCGAACATTCAGCAAGAGCAAGAAAAAGAGGCTTACATCGCTGCTTTTGAGATACAGAAAATTGTAGTCAACCTTTGATTAATACAGTGAATTGGTAAGACCAATTCCAATACCTTTCGCAGGTTCAACCCTTCGTTCCAGCCATGAATTTTCGTTTCTTCATTGTTTCTACTTGTTTGTTGTCGTTACCATACTTAACAGTCTGGTTTCATTTAGAAATTGAAGTTTAAAACCTTTTAAATATTTTTCTCTTTCTCAGCCTATCAAAACATCTTTTTAAAGATAAAATTGTAACCGAACAGTTCAAAACGAATATTACTACCTATGATGATGGCGATAACCGATGGGTTGGGATGGAAACATTTATAAATGAATAGGGTTTCAGGGGTTCGTCACAGTGAGAATAACGTTGAGACATTTTTATTGGAATGAAAATTAAAATTCGGAAATGTGGGGGCACCCAGAAAGCAACCTCAACCCCATTACGAAATAATTGAGGAAGGGCTAGTGCCACTTCCATCATCTAGATAAACCTAATTAAATGGCGTAATCAAACCTAATACATACATCACTACGATCTTAACCGTCCCCATATTATAACAAAACAATAACTCAAGTCAACACCAAAAGAACCAAAATCCTTAACCATCTCTAGTTTTGGTCATCTTCCCAACTTCATCCGTTTTGAAAAATACGTAACAATCCAAAGGTTTAAAGAGTGTTAAAGTATATTTAACAGTACTCTTGCGTAACAAAAAATTTCATGTCATTACTACGTCGCGTTGACCCTTTCCCTCCTATTTTCTACTATTTCAACTAACAGTCTGAAAACTCGCAGAATTCTGTTCTTCGGACCAAACTCGCAGCACTATCTGACTAAAAAATTGGAAAACCCAATACACAAATTCAATTATGGACCATAACTTGTGATTCATGACGTGCTTCTGAACGGATAAGTGATACTCGTTCGTCCTACGTTCAAATATAAATTATTTGGAAGATCAACGTATTGTAGGGCACCATATAAAAAAGAAATTGTCACTATTTCGTAGTTATTTCTCAAACATCTCACAACCTGAAAACGATTCCCCTGAACCAAATTGGGTCAACAAACATAAGTCTTGTTCTCCGTCAACCCAACTAAACTGGAACAAACCGTATCCAACTCGTTACTCCCTGTTCCCGTTTTTGCGAATTCAATGAGTCACACAACAAGAACAACACGAGGCAAACAAAGTAAAATTTGAAGTAATATTATTTAATTAGAAACAGAAACTGCAGTTTACCCACCATCGTCACTCTTCAAAGGATGTCACGATCACCCATCCAAAAAGGAAGAATCTTCTTATCTTTATAACCCTAATTTACTTCCATCACCAAAGACAAACTCCATACGCATACATATATATGATTCTAAACTCACAGTTATGATAATACCGCTTCTCACATATTCTGTTTTTCAATAACCTTTCTTTCTAATTCGGGGTTTAATAATTCAGCTCTGTGCTCCTTCGTTTGTTCCCCCGTAACAACATAACTACCATAACGAATAGTTATGTTTCTGTTTTTCAGTTACTTTAACTTGTTCTTCCTCGGTGTGGCCATCTTCCTTTCTCACCCTTGTTTTCCCGCCAGGATCGTACCAGAATCCGCAACCGTAATAACCTCCGAATCCCAAAAAACACAAACGCACAACGCCACGTGGCACGATTTCTCCAAGTTCTTGTACGCCGAGCGAGGCAGCCACGTCAGCGGCATGTCGGAACTCAAAAAGTACTTCCACCGTTTCGGATACCTCGCTCTCCCCGAAACAACGCCCAACTTCACGGACACCTTCGATTCCCAATTCGAGACCGCCGTCTTCCGTTACCAGAAGCGCCTCGGCCTGCCAGTCACAGGGAAACTCGACTCCGATACTATATCTGCCATCGTGGCGCCGAGGTGCGGCGTCTCCGACGCCGCCACGCATGGAATCCACGCCTCGCGTCACTACGCTTACTTCAACGGGAAGCCGCGGTGGACTCGCGGAACTCCGATGACTCTCACGTATGCGTTCTCGCCGTATAACATGATCGACAGGGTGAGCGTGCCGGAAATCAGGGTGGTGTTCGAGCGCGCGTTCTCGCGGTGGGCGTCGGTGATTCCGGTGAGTTTCCGGGAGACGCCTGAGTACGATAAGGCGGACATCACGATCGGGTTTTATCTCGGGGATCACGGCGACGGAGAACCGTTTGATGGAGTTTTGGGGGTTCTGGCTCACGCGTTCTCCCCCCAGAACGGGAGATTCCATTTGGATGCGGCGGAAATGTGGTCCGTGGATTTCGAGCGCGAAGATTCGAGGGTGGCCGTTGATTTGGAATCCGTGGCGACGCACGAGATAGGTCACGTGCTTGGGTTGGGTCACTCATCGGTGAAAGAAGCGGTGATGTACCCAAGCCTGAGCCCCAGGAGAAAAAAGGTTGACTTGAAGATTGATGACGTGGCAGGAGTCCAATCTCTTTATGGCTCTAACCCAAACTTTACTTTCAGTTCTTTGTTGCAGTCGCAGAATTCATTAAACGCTGCAGTGGGCTTGGAAGCCCGTTTCTTCAGATGGACCCTTTCTCTTGCCCTGCTCGTATTATTTTTATGTGTTTGATTTTTTCATACTTGTATTTTAATTCTTTGATCATATATATGTGTATGTAAAAAGGAAAAGAAAGCACAGAAAGTAAAGTTCGATCACGTGGGCGAAGCCCTTGTGATTCATCTTATATGGGTACGATAGATATTTGTTTAATTTCCCAACATAGAAAATTAGATGCACCACAGAACTTTTGTGAGGGGAAAGGTGAGTACACTTTTGATTGGATTTGAGGAAAAATTGCAGGACAAGACCGATGGAAAAGGAAAGATTGAAATGAAAAGGTTTGGGGAATAAAAAAAGAAGGCAATGAAAAACAATGATGAAAGAGGATAGAATAAGATTCCGTAAGTTAATGGCTAACCTAACCCGAGTGGTGGGAGGAACCAAGGAATCTGTGTATTGAAGATAGACAGAAAGAAGTATAAATAACTGTCACATGGGCGTAAAAGGTATCAATCTTAACTAACATTCCCGCCCAAGGCTCCTACTATTTTCCTATTTGGGGTCAAATTTGCTATCCACTGGATTGGTTCAACTTCACAAGTTCCTATTATTCCACATCCATTGCCATCAGATCCGAAAGTTAGAGACGGAAAGTAATGTTATCTGAAAACACACTCTACATATGAGTTTCTTCTTAGGCCATTAGAGTAAATTTTCTCCAGAGTACTTGACACTAAAGTTATATATCTTGAAATTGCAAGACATAAGCACTGTTATTTTTTTGCCTCTCCAAGGTGAAGTACAAATAAGTCATGATAGGAAAGACACGGATACTGAAATAATATCCAGTACACGGATATTTCACTCAATGAAATAAACTATTTAATTAAACTAAAAAAAGAGTACAGGGATGGTAAGTGTATAATATAATAATATTGTATAAAAGTATAATACAGTATTTTCAGGATTTATGTAAAAACACAATTTAATATTATAAGTTAAAGTACTTTTTAATCTCTTCAGAAAATTCAATTTGAGGATTATTTTTAGAATGTTTATTTTTGCTCCCTTGATCTTCTAAAAAAAAAATTCAATGTTCTCTGTTTCCGTCAAAATTTAGCTAACGACACAAGAATATGCCGAAATTGTACTGAAATCAATCACTGCATCTTTAACTGCCGCTGCTAGCTTCATTTGAACAGAAATTATTGATTTTTCATAAAATTAAATATGTCAATCTTTTATATTTATAATGGGATCAAATAGAATTTGCAAAATAAATAAAAATATTAAATAAATAATATGAATAGTATACATAATAATTTTGTATGGTTAACCTCTCTCTCTTCCCTCAATACCTTTTTCCCTTGCACATTTTCTTACCAATTGTCATCACCAATGGTTGATGCTCCGTTCATTATCTTCGGATAAGGTAATCAGAACTGTACTTTTGACAATGCTGGCTGTTAATATTTTGTTCATTCCTGGCTTCGAGAACACAGCTCCCTTAGGGTTCATAGAGACGAGACAGAGCTATCTATTTCTATCCAACTAGAACCCGCTTCTTTCTTAACTCTTTTCCTGTTCATGAGTCCCCTCATTAAATTTACATCTTCCCATCTTCCAAAAGATGCATACATGTTAGACATCATCACATAAACATAATCTTCATCCCTCTCCAATTCAATCACCTTGGCAGCTGCAATCTCTGCTTCTTGTAAATCTTCCTGAGTTCCACAAGCACCAAGCAAAGCCCTCCAGACCACTCCACAAGACTCAAAACCAAATTCATGTATAAACTTTTCTGCTCTCCACAGCTCACCTTTTTGCCCCATGAGCCGTATCATTGAACAACAATGCTCAATGGATGGCGCAATCTTATATTCCTCAATCATAGATTGAAAGTAAGCAATTGCATCTTCTAATGGTATTTCATCATGGGAACAAGCGGATATAAGGTTAAGAAACGTGATACCATCCGGTTTTATATCTCTTTCCATTTTCAGCAACTTGAAGAGACGGATAACACATCCAGAATCACCATTGCGAGCATAGCCAGATATCATTGCATTCCAGCTTACCAAATTCTTGTCACACAGAGAATGGAACATTGATTCAGCATTCTTAACTTGCCCACATTTTGAGTACATGTCAATTAGGGCACTCCCAACAACTATAGAAACATCTAAACCGCACTTTACTGCGCAGCAATGAATCAACATTCCCCACTTTAAGGCAGCCAAACCTGCAATTCCACTTAAAATGATTGAAAATGTGAACTCATCTATCTGTACATTTCTCAAGTGCATTTTACAGAACATGTCCAAAGCTTCCCAAGCTCGATTTCTATTCACAAATCCCGTAATTACAGAATTCCATGAAGAAGAATTTGGATTTGGCAGACTTGACAAAACCCGAACAGCATCTTCCATGTTCCCCACCTGAGCAATTCCATTTATGAGGCCATTATAGGAAACGGTATCAGGGTTGGGCATAAGGTGCAAAAACTTGTAAGCAAGTTCAATGTATCCGTTGTTAGCACTTGCCGCTATGATTGAGTTCCAAGAAATAGCGTCCTTCTCAACAGTTTCGGAGAACACCTTTACAGCATGTTCCACAGGCCCACATTTCCCATACATGTCAATCAAGCAGTTTGCAACCACAGTGCTATCATCCATGCCCAGTTTCACTGTCTTGCAATGAATTGAGCTTCCAAGTTTGAAAAGGCTCAGTTGGGAACAAGCAAACAACACAGACGTGAACGAAAACGCGTCGGCACGAACGTGGGACCTGTATAGACGCATGAAAAACGTCAAAGCGCTTCGAAACTGGCCAGCGTGGACGTACCCAGATATCACAGTGTTCCAAGTAACGACGTTCGGTTCAGAAATTTCATCGAACAGTGCGTGTGCGTCACTAAAATAGTGCATTCTGACGTAAAATTTGACGAGGGAGGTGGAGACATGGATGTTGGAAAAATAGCCAGAACGTGAAACGTAACTGTGGATTTGCTTTCCGAACGAGGGACATTTCAGTTGACTGGCAAATCCAATTAGGTTAACAAGTGCGAAAGAATTTGGTTTAACTCCACGAGTGGCTTCAAATAATGCTAACTCAGCATTTGTTCCACATTCGGAATGCACCGCAGCAACATCCACCAAATGAAAATTACTGTGTCCGATATAATGCATATGATTGAAGATTTTGGTACTACATAGTAATGGGAATTTGCGTGCTTCATTGCACACAAACCTTCGCATGCCTTAGGTTATGATCAGTTTACAATATAAAACTGTAAGAAGATTAAACACTACACTACATATGTATTGTTAACTTTATTTTGCACATGCTCTTAGATTACTTCGATACTTTCATATACTTATCATTCTAACAGTAGTGTTCTTTCCCATCTGAAAAATAATATTTTTGTTAATATAATTATTCATATAATATGTAAATGTACTTCTCCCTTTCTCAAGTTAGAAAATAACATTAAGGAAATATAATTATTTTTAATAATATTATAATGTTTATATATTATTCTCCTAATAAATATAATTGGAGGGATTGAATTATTGGATTAAATAATTTAAAAAATGGACTTTTAAGAGAAAAATGTTAATCAAATTTCAAATTAGATGTTTTATAATAATTATAATTAGGTTTCTTAAAAATCAATCCACCTAATGACTAAATCCAATCAACAAAAATATAGTTGAGTTAAAGCAGTTTGTTGGAGAGAGATGTCTTTATAAGTATAAAAATTAGAAAAAATGTGCTCTGATTTTCTTGTGATTTGTGAAGTATGATAGAACACAACTTTTCTAATATCTTCTCACTCTGTTTTTTGACAAAATTTTGACTTTTCAGATTCTGCCCTCCAATTCAGAACATGGTCACGTAGAAGGGGTTATTGGAACTCACTTCCACACCGTTCATTGAATCCACATATAGAGTTAATCGAACTTTTCCAAATATCTGTCAAAATTTCTCTTCATCTGTTAAGCAGCAAAAAGGGAGGGATGATAATCTTCTATTCTAAAGGAAAAAATCTAGATTTAGAAAAAAGAAGCATATCAACGCCAACCAACCAATCATCACTATTTATGTACCGGAAAACGGAGCAACAGTAAAACAGGTCTGGCCATGGTTGGTACGGACACAACCATCGTGAAGGTTGGGTTGGTTCAAGCATGTTATGAACCGAAGATTTACCATAAGAGGCAAATGCAGAGGAAGCAGTAGCACACGCATTACCATTTCGTGAAACAAGAAAATAAAATTCTGACTTTGGACACATAATTGAAGAGGAGTCAGAAGAAAGGTGGTGGTGGTGTTGAGAAAACGCAAAAAGAGAATGAAGAGAGGATAAGTTCCTCTCTCGATAACAGAAATCAAAGAACCCTTTTGATAAGTTTGTTTGGAGGAAAAGATGAGTAGGGGAACTATGGAAGATGTGGCAATAATTGGAGGATTGGTTGGAGTCCAATTTATTTATGCAGGAAATGCTGTGTTCATGGGTTATGCACTGTCATTAGGCTTCAGCTCTCTCACCATTATCATTTTGACATCTTTGGCTACATTCCTTATTCTGTTCCCCGTTTCATTTTTCTTTGAAAGGTTCTTTCTCTCTGCTTCCACTTCTAAATAAATCACAAAAATGCTTCTGCTTTTTTATTTTTCTGCTATATATTCATTTTGGATGTTGCATCTATTGCAGGACTAAGTGGCCGAAGAATTGTGATTTCAAGTTGACTAAACAGCTATTATGTCTATCGTTTGGAGGGTAAGCAAATGTAATTTAATTTCCTTTCGATTTCTAAAATTTGAGATAAAACATTTCTGGTTTTCTTGTTATGCAGACTGCTGTTCCAGTATTTATTCCTCAAAGGACTCGATCTAACTTCGCCAGCAATGGGAACTGCTATGCCAAACATTGCCCCAGGTCTTATCTTCCTCATTGCATGGATTTCTGGGTAATCTTATTCTACTTGACTTTTGGTACTTTTATTCTAACTTTAAATCATCACCAAATTTTGAATGTAGTAGGTAAGCCAGAAAGTGAAACGGGTTTATTGCAAAAACAACTATTTTGTTAGATTAGAAAAGAAAATGCTTAATCTTCCAAAAATGGACCTTCAATTTGGTACTCAGATGGAAATTCGGTATTGGGCAGGTTAGAGAAAGTGGACTTAAGGAATCAGTATAGCAAAGTAAAAATCATGGGAACAGTGCTCTGTGTCTTGGGAGCTCTCACAATGAGCATAATGCAAAGCATTTCGACTGGTGCACCGGAGAAAAATTCCACATTTCCATTATCAAAGACTCCGTCAGGTTTTGTCTTTAACACGCAAAAGATGATCGGTTGCTTCTATCTCGTGGTTGCAGTCGTGATTTTGTCGAGCAACGTCGTTCTGCAGGTAACGTGTTTTATAAAATGTGGGTGAGAACACAAATGTACTTAATTTAATAACTCAACAAAAATTGTTGTTCTTGAAGGCTTTTACTCTCGGAGATTTTCCGGCACCGATGTCCTTGGGTGCAGTAACGTCCTTGTTGAGCGCATTCATGACTGCAACCGTTCAGGTACTTGAAAAACACAGGCTGAAAACTGGGCAGCTTCTTGTGAGGTCTGGAAATTTAATTGGCTATTTTATTCTGGTAATTCCCTTCTCTCATCATTTCATAGCAATGGTTTGCAAGTGTTTTTCTCTCCTGATAGAATTTTACCTTGATGATTCACATTGATATTTAGAAATAAAACTTCCATTTTCATTGAAAAGCAACACTAAAGCGCATTAGAAATTTGTACCAACCATGTATGAAACTTTGTGTATTTTCATTGTGAATGCACAGGCAGGTGCTGTGAGTGGAATATGCCTGAGTTTCAACGGGTGGGCACTGAAGAAAAAAGGGCCAGTGTTTGTCTCCATGTTTAGCCCCATTGGTACAGTGTGCTCTGTAATTTTCGCGGTTATTAAACTTGGAGAAAGTATGAGTACCGGAAGGTACATTGCTAAGTTTCCTAGCTAGTGTGTGTAGCTTCTGGGTAAAAATTTGTTGGGTGTAAAGTCTACAAATTGTATTCCCATTTATGATGTCTCATTTGTTCCTTTTCACAAACACCTTCAATGCAGTCTTGGAGGCATGTTTCTCATGTTCAGTGGACTCTACTTGGTTCTCTGGGCTAAAGGGAAAGAAGGACTGCCAAATGGAGATAGCTTAGAGAGTGAGTTTGACATAGAGAGGCCTCTTTTGTGTTAACGTGTTTTTCAAATGACAACGTGTAAAATGTACTTGTCTCATCCCACTAGAAGCAGAGCAAAAAGCGAGGTTTGGTTAAGTCGGTTGAGATAACAACAATGAATTGCTTTAACGTGGTTAATATAATTCAACTCCTTAAACAACATTAATAGGGAACCACCATGTATTAACTAAACTATTCATTAAGGAAACAACGTGGCAAATATCAATACATGCTCTCAACGTTTTCAACTTTTTTTTCCTCTTTTGCAGAACATTGAAACAGCTGCTTCCTTCACGTAGTGGTGACAGAGAATTCCCAAGAGCATACTGTAAAAAGGTAGAAGTCTCTTGGATTTCAAAAAATATATATTTGGTTTTTCACGTTGGATCAAGCAAACAAATTTTCGCAATTCATATTCAAGTTATGCTACTATGAACAGCTTCTAGATCCCGAAGTTTTGTTTTTGTCTTTATGAAATTCCTGGGTCAGATAGGTGCAACATTTTAAGATGCAAGGGAATGCAAAAATATGCCGGTATTGTTAGATGAAATTGAATAATATATTTGAAAAAATATGTGAGAAAATAGCTAGGTCACATTGTGTTCCATGGTTTGTTGAGGTTGTTTATTATGGCCTTTTCTGGTGACACTGAGAAATAGGGAAATGAATATAAAGAAAAAAAGATAAACTAGCAAAATTAATTCATAATTCTTATATAAAATGGATTAGCTCGACAAACTTTTTGTGAACTAAATGTAAAAAAGTCAAAATAGACAAATAAACTCATTGCTATCTTTTACGCATATTTAAATAAAAGTATTGTCTTCAAACCAGCGTGATAAAATGTTAATACATTATATTTAATTGACTCCTACACTCAAAATCTAATATTATATACCATATTTTTATTTTTTACGAATTTTCATATATAAATTATATTTTTAAAATCTATGGTGATTTGGTTAAACGCCAATGTAGAAGAAGATGCGTTATATATGAAACATCAGTTTGTAGTTGACCCGCCAACTATATGTGCATCGCTTTCTATTTGTTTATGTAATGCTGTCAATATTCTTTTCTCGCTAAACGCGGACATCTCATAGCAAAACAATAAATAAAAATCTATATTCTTTCAAGTTCCATACTTCCTTCTTCCTTTACTTTATATATGTTTTTGAATAATATTCTCCTACGTACCTAATTTTAGAGATATTTTTAAGTATTTTAAAAGGTAAATATCAATTTTGAATATTCTAAAATAATAGAAATGTGGTGTTTAAAAGATCATCAAGAAATTGTTTCATGTTTTCTTAAGAAATCTAGGCTCGAATATATTATTAAATTAAAAAAATCAATTTTTTTTTATGATAAGTGAATTTCAAACATAATTCAACTTGTTTGTAAAGTGAGACTTTAACGTTTTATCATTAGTCCAATGTATGATTGTTAACACATTTTCATCATACTGAAGGGTATACATATTAGACGTGAGACTAGATATTAGTGGATGGTTTGATAGCGACCTGATAGTAAATGAAATAATGGACCTAACAAACAACAAATTTTACTAGATAAGTTCAATTCTCGATAACAAATACCATAATAAGCAATAAACAACAAATTTCACTAGATAAGCACAAATCTCAAAATTAACTTATATTAGTTTCTAAAATTTACAACCACTTTATATATTTATATATATATATATATATATATATATATATATATATATATATATATATATATATGTGTGTGTGTGTTTTGTTTGTTGTAATTTATTTGTTAAAAGAAAGAAGAAAAAAAAGGAACGAATATATCACTTGTTTAGTTTTATTTACTAAATAAAAGCAACTTCCAACCATACTTGAAAACAAAATATTAGTTTTATGATATAATATTTTTTGTAGATAAGTTTTTATTATTTTTCACGTAAGAAAAGATTTAATTGATGTAACGTAAAATATTTATAAAAAAATGGTGGAAGAATTGGTTTGTTCTAGAATGATGGGATGGGAAAAGTGAGCCCACAGCTAAGAGCTGATCTGGTTATAGCAAAGTTTGTGTATAGTTGGAGCAGACAAGAGAAGAAAGAATGGTAAAATGGGTTTAAGTGAGTGGTGTTTTGGTGTAGCCATGTAGGCCATTCCATAATCTTGTTCTGTGTCTTTCAAGTTTACTCCATTGCACCAAATCATGGTCCCTCTTCATTCAATTCAACACTACGTTTCGCATGCAAATGCAACGCTTCCACCATCACCATCATGCCAATTATAAATAATTTTCTATTTCACTTACATCTCATACACAAAAATATTATTTATATCATATTTTGATCGATGCCAACACGGCCGAATTTTGACCGGAGTCGGCTCGACTGAATTCGACCGAATTTCGATCGTGGCTGACTCAGTTGAATATAGTTAAATTTTGATCGTGTTTGACTCATTTGAATACGGCCAAATTTCATCATAGGTCGTCTCAGCCGAATACGGCCAAATTTGGGCCAGGGTCGATTCTGGCAAATCTCAATCGGGGTCAACTCGATTGAATTCAATCGAATTTTGACTGGAGCCAACTAGGCTGAATACAACCAAATTTTGATCGCGGTTGTCTCGGTCGAATACAGTCAAATTTTGTCTAAGTCGACTCAGCCCAATGCAGTCAAATTTGGGTCAAGGTGAACTCAACCGAATACTTTCAAATTTTGTCCAGGACCAACTGGACCAAATTTCGATCGGGACCGACTTGACTGAATTTGGTCGAGTTCAGCCAAATTTCGTATAGGGTCACGCCAACATAATCAAATGCGACTAAATTTGGGCTAGTCCGTCTCAACCTTTAGCATAACCTAACCAAAAATATAAATTGAAAATTTGAATTAGATATTTTGGATTACCCATCTTGAAAATCTAGATTTAGATAATGGATATTCAATCCATAAAATATATAAGATGTAGATCAGATTGATATTCAGATCCAATAAAATGGATTTTAAATGAATTGAATTTTTAATAAAATAAATATTAAATGGATTGGATAAGAGAAAAAGTGAATTGGATGGTATGAAAATTGGATTTTTTGCCCCCACTTATTTATATCTATATCGCTAATTTGTTGTTTAGAGAAATGGTAAGATTGTAATTTATGGCAGAAACGGGTTTGGACCAGCATTTGCTAGGAATGAGGATCTGCGGAAGAACCAATTTCAAGAAAGGTGTATATTATATAGCCTCCACCCACTTTTTTCCTTCATTATTGCTCCTAATTTTTTGCTTTCTTCAACCCTTTTAATGGACAAATGACACTAATAAACCAACTATTTTAAAAAAACTTATCATGACAACCTCTCAAAATACTACGAAAAACAAAAATTTAACAATCACTTTTTCCAGCTGCTACAAATCTTTTAACAATTAAATTAGTGACCCAAAATAAATAATGAAAATCTTAATTGCAAATCAATTGGCGATTAAATTAAAAGTTAGTCACTAATTACCAAAGTTTCGGAAAAAAAAATTAGAAACAATTTTTTTTATTAGTTTCTAATACTATATTATCTAGTTGCTAACAAAAAGAATTCAATTATTATTTCGGTCTTTACACAAATAAATATTATTATACACCCATTTAGTTACTATTTCATCATTAATATGCGGCTATATTTGATATTTATTCTATATACATACATACATATGGATAAGGATGTCAACAAAGCGGTAGGATATGGATAATAACTCCTCTTATCTTATTCCTTAGATAAATATCCTCTTCATACCTTTATTCATATCTGTGTGGGTATCCATTATGCGGATACCTACATATTTTTTTAATATTTATGGATATCTACGGAAACCCATAAATATTTACAAAAATAAATTTTAATATTTAATAACATATTTTAGCATAAATTCAAATGAAAATACAATGAATAAAATTTATAAATTTCAAGCATAGTGCAAACAACTCATTTAAATACAAAGAAATTATTTTGTTTTAAAATTAATTGATAAAAAATAATGCATTCAAAATCAATGTGTTAATGTTTTAATCATCTTTTTTTAATTTTTCAATTTAAATTAGAATGTAGCGGGTACGAGTATTCGCGGGTACAAATATTATGATACTCGTATCCGCTCCGTTAATATTCGAGTATAAAAAATATTTCTACATGTTATCCACAAATATCTATTTACAATATTTATTTCCTACCTATTGTAGATTTTATCTACATATATTCACGGGTACAAATTTATTTACATCTATATATATGGGTTACTTGAGATTTTATAAATATTAAAAATGAAAAAAAAAAGAAAAAGAAGTTGAATAAAGTAATATTTGAAGTTGCTTTTATAAGCATGTTGAATATAAGATCACAAAGATACAAATGTTTGAGTTATGAGCCTCACTCTTCCGATGTTAAGTTAATATCTTTTTTAATAGGTGAGTTAAAATACATCTTCGGAGAAATCAATACTTTTATTATTGGAAAATTATGCTTTGACAAAAATGTTTTTTGACAAAATTGACAATTTTTCATAAATAAAATTAAAATATATTACTTTTTTATTTTTTAATTAAAATAAAATAATACTTTTTTAATTAAATAGATAATTTCTCAAAATTTGTTAATTTTTTTAATTAAACTATTATCATTTTCCTTTATTATTTTAAAGAGTTAATTTATGGAAAGACGTGGCATTATATTATTCGAAAAGAAAGTGATATGTCTCGTGGTGATGAATTGTGACGTCAACAAGACACGTGTCAATCAAGCATAGCCTATGCATGGCATGCTAACTAAAGGCTCACGTATCAGATGCTCACACTAAGACAAATTCTTATGACACGTAATTTATTAATTAATCATGTTATGCCAAGAAATTCAAATTACACATACTTCCTTTGATTCAAATGAGAAGTAAGAGTGGTTATTTAGAATGATAGAAAAGAAATTAAAGTTTTAAAAATTATGATTTCTTGAAAGAGTTTTTTTTTTAATAATTCTTTTAGTTTTTTCCAAAAAATAATTATTTATTATGATTTTTAACATGGATAAAATATTTATTTTTAAAAGCATAAACGATTGAATGTCAAAACACATCCATTGTTAGTTGAGTTTAACTAATTTATGATGATCTGCACTTTAATTACCTTTTACTAAATCTTGAAAATGTTAAAAATCAATGTACTATATATTTAGTGGGTTCAACATGTTGGTCCACTTACTTTTAAAATAAATAAAATTTCTCAAAAAAATTATAATAAAAATAAATAGTAATTTATTACTATTTAGTTTAGTGGTTGTTTACTAGGATAATTAGTTGTTTGCCTTGAGAGATATGCATTTCACTAAAATAATAAGTTATATATAAATCACAGTCATGAGAATGTTAAAATATTAAAAAATTACTTTATACAAAACGAGAAGAAGATACAAATTTGAAAATAAATCAATTAAATATGTAGACATATTTATACGTCATTCCTTCAGAAATAGTATTTTTGGGTGATAAAATGAGTTAGTTTAGTTTATTTTAGTCTGATATGTAAGTGAATGTCAAAAACATATTAGACTGAATCCTTAAACATAAACGGATCAATAATAATAACTTGTCATATATAGGTTGTGCTAATGGGCTACATCGAATTGACCTGTCATTTCTTTAAATATTTTTAAATTTTTTTAATTTTATTATATATATATATATATATAAATGAATTTTAACAACATGTTTAATTATATAAAATATTTTTTTAACTTTTAATTGATTAGTTAATGTTTGTAATTATATAAATTAAAATAATTAGTACATGTAAATATTAAATTATGCTATTATAACTAATAATTGAAACTTAATTTAAGAGTGTTAATGATTTATATTACAATACAATTATATATTTACATTTTAAAATATATAATATAAAAAATTAATCTTTTTTATTGTTTATTTTAATTTTTTAATATTTTTTTTTTAAAAAAAGCGGATCAATGGTTCGAGTCAGGTTAGCCAATATTTGGGACTATCAAATTGACTTAGACGAATCAGGTCAAAATAAATTAAAATCTTTAACTCGGTCTGACTCTTTTAACATGGACTCAGAGATGTCGAATCCAAACACTTATAGGGTGATGCTCACACCATTTCAAGGAAGAGAGAAGATAAGATGAAAACTTAGTAAAAGAAAATAAAAAGTTAAGATTTGGTATTTTTTTTAAAGTGGAACATTCATTTAGTATTTATTTTTACATAAATTTAGATTTTTCTATTGAATTTAATAGGCTACACCTAGAGATGGCAAATAAACCCGTCCCCGTGGGTATTGTCCGAATCCGTCCCCGTTTTGACGGGGAATCCCCGCATTTACTGGGTATGGGTATGGGTATGGGGAATCCCCGACTTTTTCAGTTGGGTATGGGGATGGGTATGGGGATGTACATATACCCCCCATAATACCCGTCCCCGCCATATCTCCATTCTCGTTTAAATTATTAAAATATTCACAATTAATCAAGTAACCCCTATAT
>Ga0209589_1000486_pt1 | contig 56060 bp, 35 predicted proteins | sample CowpeawhiteBW_FD_187525 | JGI IMG/M metagenome (GOLD analysis project Ga0209589, IMG submission 187525) | Root nodule microbial communities of legume samples collected from California USA - Cow pea white BW (SPAdes) (version 2) | ecosystem: Host-associated > Plants > Roots > Nodule | place: USA...
TTTCACTTTAATTGTATAAATAACTTTTATTTACTACAATATAAAAATTTAATGTAATTGCTATGAATATTTTTTTGTCACTATCCAACATATATTGAAGTTCAAAAGATACAAAATCTATGTCAACATTTTATTATTATGTTTATTATTTGTTCTTTGTGTCATTTTGATCAAGTGATGTATTATAACTTTTACTAGTGTATAAAAAAGAGATTCATTAGAATTTAAAAAATCGAAGTAAACAAACATTTAAAATATATTTTAATTTGAATATTTGTTTTCCTTTTATATTTTTATGAAATATTTTTTAATTTTATCAACTAAGTTAATCAATGTTGTAGTTTGCAAATTTAATAAATGTTTTGGTTCTCATGAAATTTTATTTGGTATTCTAATGTAAAATGTAGACAATTATAATTTATTTGAAAGTATTTGATATGGAAGAAACAATCATCTTCCTAATATTGAATATTTGATAATATTATGTTTTCTTTACCATAATTTTTTTCTTTTATAAAAATTAATATTGAAGTAGTTAGAACACAGATACGGATATGGGTACGAGATTATACCTGTTACCCGGTGGGGATGAGGATGAGACAAAAGTTTGATACCTGTTGGGTTTGGGTATGTGGATATGGATGAATTTTTTATGCGGGGATGAGTATGGGATAACGAAACCCGTCCCGCCCCACCCTGTTACCATCCCTAAATGAGATATCAGTCTAGCTGAGATGATATATCTTTATAGTTATACTAACAAGAAATAAGAGTACGACTTATTGTTAAAAAAATATATTTTTTAAATATACATTCCAATTAATTATTATCATGTATTCCTAATTCTCAATTTATTATTTTTGTTTTTGGATACTTTATTTATTTCACCTAAAAAATATTTTTTTATACACGATTTTTTTTTTAAATTAACAAAAAAGTATTATATTAAAAAAAGTATTACAAACGTATTATTTTTTCTTTCTTTTCTATAAATTTCTATTCAACCATGTTTTTTTCTCTAATCCACTTTTATATATTTCATAACAATGAGAACTAAAAATAGTTTTAGTTGTCAACTAAACACAAAATTAAATTTACACAATATTTTCAAAAAATTAATTTATTTTTAATGTTTAATTTTATACATAAATTGAAATATATATATATATATATATATATATATATTATATTTAAACATTTTTTTATGACAAGTTTCGGACATTTTATAATTTTGTGAAATAAACGGAGAAAGATAATGAAGAGGTGTGGTGTCGAATGGAGACCCATCTTCACCAGTGCTACTGGCACGCTTCCAAATTTCTGGGTCACCCTATTCCACCTTCGCACCTGTCTTCCTCATGGCGACCCTTTCTTCTGGCAAGACCCTTTTCCCCTTCTCTCGTCTCTTGCTCCTCCAACAACTTCCCACGTTGGGATTCCAACGCCGAATCCTTTCGACCCCGAAATTTCAACTCCAACGGCCCCAGAGGTAAGGAACGGGAAGAACAAGAACAAGGGTATGGCAGGAAGAGACGCTGGTGGTCTGATGAGGAAAAAGAATTCATGGAAGATGAAGAAGAAATTTCTAGTGGAATTTTGGAAGAAACCATTGATGGTGTCTGGTTTCTGCAGGTGAAGCTATCTTTCTCTATTGTTTCCGTATCAAGTCCGTGTTTGGTTTTTTATTTGGGCCTTGCAAAGTTGGTTGAAGAATTAAAAGAAGATTTTTTTTTTTATGGCAAATCACTGAAGAATGCAGTGAAAAATCCCTCGGGGTGTCCTAAAAGTGCAGGTTAACATTTGTTTTTTTTTTTTTCTCACATTTATGTGTGTAGCAGCGTCCGCGGAATTAAGCATCCCTGAGAGTGTGAGACTTGGTATTTTGGTTTGTTTGAATGATGCCTTTTTAGTTTTTATGGGGAAGATGTAAGTAGTTTTGAAGGAAAGTAGTCATTTTTTAGTAATGTTTTTTGTTTAGAGAATGACCTCCTTTTAGAATTTATGCATATAGATGGAAATGCATTGATAAAATGAGTTTGCAGTGACTTTATGCATTCCATTAAAAAAATTCCTTCAGGACACCCTAAAAGTACTGGTTAACATTTGTCTTTATTTTTTTACTGTTACGTGTGTAACAGCTTCCTACGGGATTAAGCATGCCCTGAGAGTGTGAGACTTGGTGTTTTGGATTGTTTAAATGATGCCTTTTTAATTTTTATGTGGAAGATGTAAGTAGTTTAGAAGGAAAGTAGACATTTTTCTAGTTATGTTTTTTGTTTAGAGAATGATCGCTTTTTATAATTTATGGGTATAGATGGAAGTGTATTGATAAATGAGTAAAATATTACCTTGTGTCTTACAACATTTGTTGAATGTTTGCATAAGTCAATAAATTTGATGCACTAGAGATGATTTGTATGCATCGTGTATAGAAAGACCTGCAATAGATTTTGATCATTTTATTACATCATCGTATTCATTTTTATGAGGTGGCAATGATGAATTTCATGAAGTATTTTTGTGAAAAAGTTATATTGATAGGACAAGGAGTTATATTGATAGAACTAAAGGGGATGTCAATGATGAAAGTTATATTGATATAACTTAAACTCTATAATCCATGATAGAAACTCCAAGGAGTTGGTTGAATAGATATTACAAAATCTCACATCTAATTAGTCATCAAATTGAACCCCTTCACTCGACTTTATATGATAAGATGGATGCAAGTTTTTTCTGCAAATGTGCTTTTTAACTTGGAGGCTTTTCCTGCTTTAGAGTTTAGACTACAGCAACATCCCTTGCTCTAAATGATTTACCACATATTCTAATATAAAGATTTTTGAATTTCTTTCTTGTTTCCTTGCCATTCATGATGAAATCAGGACTCGTATACTGTTGAAGTGTGAAAATGTGTTAAAGATACTACTGTCTTAATGAATGGTTTCCCATTTTTTCCCTTGCTGCCATGACTGTGATTAGCTTGTAAAGGGGTATAATTTGCATATTCTGTCAGTATCATAGCTTTCTCTTACTTCAAGAAAGAGAGGGAGCAGGGGTTTTGTATAAAAGCATATATATTTTGGTTCTTGACCTTAAATGTCACCCATATTTTCTTGTGAGCTGTTTTAATGCATGGAGCTGACACAAGAACAGTGTGTCATATTGAAAAATTCATGAGTTGGGGCAGATACTTCAATACATTTAATTTGATTTTCTTGTCAGACAAACCTCGAGTATTGGCTTTACCCTTTACCTGAATTTCATGTAATCATGGGTTCTGTTAATCCTTTATGTAATGTATTCTGTTAGAAGCTTGACCCAATGGGCTGGGTTGTGAAATCTGTTAGTGAGGGAGCAAGAGCTAGAGGAGTGAGAGATTGGTTTGGGGAGAGATCTCAGGCCTTCGAAATCTGGAGAGGGAAAACTTGTGTTTAATTTCTCTCTAATATTCATAGCTTTCTCTATGCATAATGCTAACAATATTGCTTATATTGCTGTCAAATTTTAACACATGTAACCAATGTAAAGGAAATATAGCTTTTAGCTAAGTGTCATAGGAAGAAACCTTCCTATCATTCATATTTTTCTATTTGAAAAATATTCTACTACATGAGATATGTCATATTTTGATAATAATTCTATCTCTAATTTAGAGCAAAATAGTTGTTTATAAAATTGACAGAAAATTATTTTCAGTGGATTCTTTTTGAGGTCATCTCATGAATGATTGATGCAGTGCATCCTGATGAGGATTGTCTCAGCTAAGATACAGTGATTGTAGTAGTTCCTATTGTGGATTTTGATTGCTAGAGACAAGGACTTGTCTTGCAGATTCTGTTCGTTTTATTTCAATGCATATAACTTAGGGTACAAAACCACAAAACAACATTGCTTAACCATGATATAATATTTAATGCATCAAGCTCACCATGCAGAAAGATCTCAACAGTTTTCTCTAGATATGACGTGCCATCAGCAAGCAGATTTTAGTAAATATAAGCAAAGATGTGTGTTTAACATACTGTTGTTCTTCTAGAGGTGGAGACTGTTAATGGATTGAACAACTTTTGATTATGATCATAGGCAAATAGAACTAAAGAATGTGTAGATTGAGGGACTGAAACCTACTCTGATACCCAAGAGACCACGCATGAGCTCTTGTTTTGCGCAATGCCTATCAATATTTTGTGCCACCAAGTCATGTCATAGTCTTCAATTCTAGTAAGCTGGCTATTTGGTCCTTTTGGTCCTCATCAAAATTACAAAATTTAAAAATTTGGTCAACTTTAGGCTCCCATTCAAAGTAATTTGCTGGATCATTGGTACCATAAAATTTTAGAATCTTGATGTTGGGCTTCTTTACTTTGAAGTTCATAGATTCATGTCTTCTTGAATTGTATCTGTGGAGCTCTCATTGATCCTCTTCCTCTTGTCTTCCATAATGAGAAGGATTTCTTGAAATCCTTCTCCTTTCTTCATAGTGTTTTGACTCTTCAAAGAGTCTTTTTCTCTTCTACAAATCTCCTCTTGGCATCATCAAATTCTTTGTTTATCCTTGGTTTTTCCTATCTTTCATGTGTAGTCTCTTTTTAATTGTTCATTTTCAACCTTGAACTTACCCTAATTCTCTTTTAAAAGTGATAAAGAGTTTATTATCAAACTTTCTTGAACTAAGGTGTCAAGTGGAAGAGAAACAATTTTAAAGACAAACTAAAAAGGTATCAAACAAGATTAAGCTAAGCCAAATGTAAGAAATGTGACAAAACTAGATTATGACAAAGATAAAGCACATTTAAAATACTAGAGTTAAAAACTAATAAGAGATAATGCTTGATAATAGATCAAGACAACCACAATTAAGGGAGCTAATTTGCCAAATAAAATGAATCAGCATTTAATACTGCATCTAAGTTTTAGGACGTTTATTTTGCACTTTTATCTTCATATTTCTTTTGCATTTTGTAAGACTCTGTTTCTGCAAGGCTTGATTCAAATTAAGGGATGATTCAAGCCTTGCTTATTAATAATTGTTGCTGCCTCTAAATCATGAAACCATCCTAGAGTAGAGAGATCACTGTTTTATAATGCTTGGTTTCTAGACAATTGTAGCAGTTTTAACACTGGCCGCACAGTCAATCTTAATCCAAAACTGAAGGATATTTTGGCATTTTCTCAAAAATCAGTATCTTGTTTATTCTCATTCTCATTTTCCTTAATTTTTATTCTCTCTTCTTAAAAGTCACTAAATGGATGTTGCTCACTTTTGGTTAAGAACCAAGAATTGAGAGTGGGAGATAAAATATTTTTTTGAAATAGATGAAAAGAACCACAAAGAGGAGAACACTCTCTTCTCCAAGGGTTTCCCTTTTATAAAAAGAGCTCATGCTCTATTCCTACAAATCCTTACTAATCTGAATGTCTCCCCTTTACACCAGTATCTTTCTATTTATATTCTATATCATAACACTACCACCATAAAATTATATATCCAAAACACTTTCTAATTATCTTTGCATTAAAAGATTGAAAAGCTTTCAAAAGTAATTGCTAGTTAGTAGTTACACATCACTTATGTATTTGTAATTTATTCTTTCTATGAATATATTATCCATCATTGCTTTGTCATGTAAAAGTATAATACTGCCCAAAAGCCTAAACTAGTTGAGCACTCAGAATTTCTTTTGGTAATATTTATACTTAGAGAGAAGTGCCATGATTGGTAACTTCCCAGAAATCTATGTTGTGCCTATTTCAACACCTAGTTGTTTAACAGACTTTTGTTGTTGCTGTTGTTATTTTATTACATAAGCTTACAACATCTTACTTGTGTCTACATATGGATTGAAATATTTTTGTTTGCATGAGGTGTTACAATGCATTCCATTTTTCTTTAAATGCAGATTTTCAAATCCTATGGTTGGACTCTACCGGTCATTCTTGCATCATGGTTGCTATCTAGTGGCCCTAAAGCTTTCCTTATGGCATTAGCTCTTCCTCTTGGCCAGTCAGCACTTGCACTAGCATTTGATAAATTATGGAGACAGCCAGAGACCAAACCAAAACGCAAGTATCGGACGAGGAGGAAACCCCGCCGCGCTAACAACACCAGAGTTGAGGAAGAACCTGCAGAAAATCAGAGAACCAAAAATGGGTACCAATCATGGGTAGTTGAAGATGATGGTTCAGTTGATAAGGGCAGCCAAGAAGCAGCACAGAGTTTTGGTGGATGGGATCACTTGGAAAGGTCAAGACCCATGAAAAAGTCTTCCTTTGCCATGGATGGATCACCAACGATTCCTTCAGATGGTGGTAGGTTGAGTAGGAGAGAAAGAAAAAGTGACACGCCTCTGCTGTTTAGATTGCTTATTGCAATTTTTCCATTTTTGGGCATATGGACAAAGATGTTGTAATAGTCTCTCCTCTACCATAACTTGATCTTGGATGAGTTGGATGTCATCTTATACATCTTCCTCGGATGAAGAGAAAAACCAATATATTGGTTTATGATGATTGTTTGTCAATATATATATATATATATATATATATATATATATATATATATATATATATATATATATATATATATATAGTATGTTAGATGATGAATTACGTATGAAAACACATGTGAATGTTCTGCTGATCATTCTTATTTATAATAACAAAAGGTAATAAAATTATAATTATAAAAGTAAACATAAATAATTTTTACAATAATAAATAACAGATAATTTTTATTTATTTTATAGGTATTTTTTTATCACACGTAGTTATTTTAGTGGTAAAAAATTGTTAAGGGTAAAATTTTTTATATAATGGTATAGATAAATTTTTAGTGGTAAAAAATTGTTAAGGGTAAATTTTTTTTATATAATGGTATAGATAAATTTGATTTATGGATAGTCTTGAAAATATATAGATAAATTTTTTTTACTAACCATGAACATTTATTTTTCATTAATTATCATAATAATCCATTACTTACCACACTATCATGGAGATTTAAAATTCAAAAATTGATTATTTATTCTAGAGTCTTCTTTTACTTGTAGAATAAATACACTTTATCTTGTTAGGGTTAGCAATACTTTCTTCGGTATAGTAATTGGACTTCTAATATCTTACAAACTTCTAATGTCATACAAAGTATAAGTTGATTTGTTGAGTTTTCATCATTCTCTTCTTTCTCGTAAGCATTCATCCTCGCTTGAAAATGTTCACCTCCTATTGAATGCAACTTGGATTTCCTTTGACTATAAAACTTGAAAACTTTTATTTCTTCATATGAACCCAAAACCAATTTCTAGGTTCCAAAGTCACTTTAACACACCCCTTAGGTGCTTGCTTTGCATATTGTCCATTTCATTTTATTAATTTTTGTCACAACTTTGGCATGCAATTCCTAACAAATTACTATGCTCGTTAGTTGGCAAAAGTAATATATATCTAAAGGAGTTAAGCTATTAAAGTCATACACAGTGTGTGAATAGTTTGAGAGTGAAAAACTAATTAATTAACTCCTAATATAGGAAATGAAGTGTTTTCTAATAACGCTTAGGTTGTGTTCTTATTGATAGATAAATTTGGAAGAGAGTGTGAAGATGAATTTGTATGAATTTAGAAGATAAAGTGAATGGATTTGAAAATAAATTTTATAAAAATTAGTGAATGATTTGAGTGATATGATAAATAAAATAAAAAATTATAATAGATAACATTTGATAATTACTAAAATACCCTTAATAAAAAATTATATTAAATAATTTTTAAATTAGTTAAAAATATAAAATTTTAAAAACTATCACTTAATAAACTTTAATAAAAATTAATGCAAAAATAAATTATTATATTATTCTAATTATTTTTAAAAAGATTATTATTATTCAAAATTTTTAATTAATAACTAATATTATTATTATATAAATTATTTATTATTATTGTTAATTACTATATATTATGTATTATATATATATATTATTAATAATTTATTACACATATATTATTAATTATTATATTATATATATTATTATTAATTATTATAAAAATATATTATGAATTTTAACAATTATTACACACATAAATATATTATTTATTATTATTATTTTATTATATATATATATATAAATTATAATTTAAGAATAATATATTTTATAATTATAAATATTTGAAATATTGTGAAAAAAAAGTTTTGAAGATGATTAAAATTGTCAAAACTATTTGTTATCGTTACAAATATTTACATTTTGAAAGGACGAAAATTTTGTATAATCTCGTAAATTCATCTCTGTATATGCTCTTAAGTCATTAAAATAGAACACAAAATTTTTATGAATCTATCCGCGTACGAAGTTGTAAAATCTGTGCAAAAGAACGCTTCGTTCCTCATAATTATGATAATAAGTCCTTAAAATTGATCAAAACTAAAAATTGACTATTAAATATTTTAATACTTGTAATTATATCCATGCTCAACTAGTTAATATAATTTTTTAAAAACACTAAATCTCCATGTAGATTAGTTATTATTAAGACCCTAACCCTAAACAACCGTACATCCATCTAGATTGTCTAACTTTAGTAAAGACCTTCCTAAAACGTTTTGGTGGTGGTTGCAAAAGCTAGACAATATTGTATATAAATGCTATATTTTTATGAATAAATTATTTTGTAAGATTAAAAAACTAAGGTACAATTTAAGATGTAATAACATGTTAAATAAATTTAAACAAGATTATTACAACTCATACCTCACTATACCTGCCACAACTTGCCTGAGTCTGGCAAATCACCACCACCTTCCTAAGACCTCACTAACACCTCCACCAAAGCTTCTAGAGAAAGCACAACACACCAAAATCTGACGAAGCCAATGTCCCAACGAATGTGTAGACAACTTCAAATAAAACAAAGAAGGGTAGAAATGGAATTTCAAAACATGATAGGGTATATGAAGAAATTGATGGGGTGTAAGATGCAATTTCATCGATTTTTGCTGAACAACTAAGCTACACTCTAAAGGGAACAAGAGTAACCATATGAAGCAAGGAAGGTGCCACCTCATCACATGGGAAGTTTGAATTATAAGTCTCTTTCGTAGTTTGTTTAGTAGTTTGTCTTGCAAGTAACTAAAGGGTCTTGTCCTATAAGCTACTTCAAGAGTAGAGTATGTTGAAAAATACAGTTCCATTTCATGTAGGTAGCATGGACTAATGTACAAGAGAACATATCCAGTTCTATAATATTGTCGAAAATTAAATAAACCAATAACCTTTAAAAACAAAGAAATTTTGGATTTCAAAGGTTATTTAACAATGCAATAGCAACGCTTGCATATGTCTTTAATCCTTCACTGACAATTGTAATATATATTTCTCCCTTCATTTTAAAAACCCGGCCTCGTAAATTCAAAGACCAAGGAGAATCAGACAAACTGAAATAGAAGTGGAATCGAAGTTTATGAGTTCGATCATGACACCATACACATTTGGTCAGCCTCAGAATTGGATTATGGTTCAATTTGTTGATTTTCACTGCTACAACCTTCCACAAGTATTCTCTTCATATGATCGATCAGTCCCTGAATCTGTTCTCTTGAATGAAGGGGCGATGGATATATACAAGCACAATCCAACATTCCATTCCGTATGGTATCAAATACGGCTATGGATGGGCCAACACCATGAGCAGAAGCACAACCCACAAAGTCTTCAACTCCAATCTCTCCATGCATTTCACCGGAGTCAACAACGACAGGATCTTCGAACACAGAGATCAAGGCAGTTCTAAGTGACGATGAAGGTGTCAAACCGGGGTTTTCAATAGCCTTGCACATGAGGTAGTTCAGGTCAGACATGTCGGTGAAATGCTTGTTGTAGTTCATAGCATTTACAAAAGAGGTATAGCTTTTCTTTGCCAACTCCCATAAGGTTTCTTCACCCACGTCATGTGTGTTCAGGATGGCAGAATGGTAAAATCCTGAATCAAACAATGGGAAGCATTGGCAGCAGAATTTTAAAATTATACCAAGAAATTAAAAAATGTATAACATTCCTCTGTAAGAAATCAAAGTAGTAGTAGTAGCAGCAGGATAACTAAAGAAACAGATAATTACTACAAAATATGGCTTACCAGCATAGTTGCTGGGAAGGACAGGATCAAGAAGTGAGCGGCAATCAACAAGTGTTACTACAGCATACTTTTCTCTTTGATAATTAGGAAGCCCTTTGGAGGTCCATGATGCCATCATTCCAGCTGCTGCAAGTGCCCCACAAAGTTTAATTCCTCTTGCCTTGCATCCCTACATCATCATTCTCACTTAACTTGATCCATCCAATTAATTAGACCATAAGCAAAAAATGAGCACAGATTCCAGAGTAGATGCCATATTTACACTTCACAACAATCAGACTGAGACACCTTGAAGAATGGATGTTAATTAGAAGGCAAAACATTTGTTAGACACAAAAGGTCAATACTATTTATTTTCTTTTATGTTATCCGGAGCATGGATGTTGATTAAAAATACCTAGAGATAAAAAAGAACATAGTATGACATTATTACAGCTAATATTTTTCTTGGGTAGCTTATGTGGGACTTTGGTCTCTTGGCCAAGGATTTCAGGATCACTTGACAAAAGATGTGAATGAGATCTCATTAGAAAACTCTACATAACAGCAAAAGCTGGATTTTCAACTTTGTGTATTATTATGGCAATACGTTGAAAATCCTCGGAACTTTTAAACTAACACAACTTTTGGAAGAAGGCTCAAGGTATCTTCGCAAATGACATTAGTGTCTTCATGATTCTACCCAGAAACTAGTATATGTTAAGCAAGCAGATCATGATATGATGCCTTTTATTGTTGACAGTCAATTTGTTGTTGAAAAACTACTGATGTTTTTAAACGCTGCTCATTCCCGTGAAGAAATCAAGTTAGACAAATATGGTTATGAATGATCCTTTGTGCAATGATCTCGTATGGTCATATTAGGGATCAAATCTTAACTTGTCAAGTTCCAATCATAAAAAGTTTAACAACAGGACTTCTTCATGTTCCAACTCTTAAAAGTAGAAATTTTCAAGAATCTACTAAATCTTTAGCCATGGTATGGACACGTGGAAAAGGATGAAATGAATTTAGAGTTATTAATATACATACTGTGAAGGAATGGGTTATACCAAAGAAAATTGCTTCTCACTCCACGACATCACTAAAAGACCAACCAACGTCTCCAAATCTTAAATTCTTGAACCAAAGTCTTTTTGTGAGGAATATCAAAAATATTTCACATCAACTAGAAATAAGATCAATTCACAAACTATATAAGTAGATGTAAACTTTATTTTTCAAAATAAAGTTGAATTAAATTTAAAGTCTAATGGATTTTACTCACGGACTTCGCTTGTTATCCGCAAGTCACATCATTAAGTCTAAGTAAAAGAAATGTTATGTATCTTTTCGGGTATACTGACCCGTTTAACGTGCAACTTTTACAGAACGGTTGTTGTTTGTAAAAGTTAAAAGTTAAAACACAATACAAATATACTTAAATGGTCGAACCCATTGGCAGATCTAGCTATAGCTCTAGGCAATCATAATAGTAAAAAGAAAAAATAACAACATCTTTTATATTAAAGATTAACAGCTGTAAATTTAACAATTAAGTAAAAATATACAGTAATACTTTTATTACGTTCATTAATTAGAAAATTAAGAGAATAAAATAAAAATATTATTCAAACGATATATCTAACTAAATAAATACAATTCTTGTCTTGACAATTTAAATACATTCTATATTCATAAAAAAAAATGAAGTTATATGTATATTATTAGAAGTAATAATTAATTGAGCAAATTATTATACCGATATTTAAAAAAAAAGTTTACCTAGGATAAAATTAATTTATAACTATTTTATCTGTGGGATCACTTTTTATATATGATATACAGATAAAGATACGGTATATGTATTACATATAATACATACACGGATACTATACATATATTGATATATGTATTAAATATAACATGTATCTAATAATAAAAAATAATAGAATATATATATATATATATATATATATATATATATATATATTAAAAAAATATAAAATTTTTTTAAAACACGGTACATATATGACTTTTAGTGTGTGATTCTAAACTAATTAAAATTATTAACATAAAAAAAGTTATAAATTATTCTCTATCACAAAAATATTATATATTAAATACATAATTGATATTAATATTATATATTAAAACTTTAATTAATACTAATATTATATATTAAATATTTAATATCAGTAAAATATTTTAAATAAAATATCTTAAAGTAATATACACGTATCATATAAATATGTGATCCAAATTAAAATAAAAATAAAGACATCTGTGATCCAAATTAAAATTAAAACAAAGATAGTTATAAAGAACTGAGAAAGTTGACATAATTTAAAATAATTTATACAAAAAAGTAAGTGCCATATTCTTCCAATAGAAAAAACGAAGAATTAAATGTCATTTAACATCAGAAAAATCTTTAAAAGTATCTATTTTACCTAATTACCTATTCAGTATATATAACTTACATCAAATAAAAATGGTTGTGCTTCAGGATTAATGAATTAAAAAATATATTAAAAATGGTATAAAAATGCTTTAAAACCCATGAAAACCAAAAACGTATAAAAAATATCATTTTCGTTTAACAAACAGGCCAAACTAATTAGGATTTCACACCACCACGAAAACAACCAAAAAAAGAAAGAAAGAAGGTTGAGTTGGTAACTCACAGCTAGAAGGTTCTTGGTTTCTTCTTCGTTCAGTTGCAACCTCACTATCCTCGATCTTCGAAGCGAAGCGGCGTCCACGAAGTTCAAATTGGAGAACCTGAAAGCGTTGAGCGAGTACCCAAGCACGTCCAAGCCACGCGCCCAGAAAGGCTTGTGCATCTTCCCCTCGGGTATCAGATCCTCCATTGCAGAACTCACCTTCTCCTCCCCAATATCGCCGGTTCCGTCGCCGGTTCCATCGCCGGAGAAGAGGCGCAGGAGGTCCAGGAGCAGCGCCACCGCTGCGGCGCGGTCGCACGCAGCGGTGTGGAGGCGGAGGAACACGGCGAAACGGTCGTGGGGGAGGGTAAAGACGGAGGCGTAGAGCACGTCGAGGTCGCGTGGCGCATAATCGTGCCAAGTGTCGTGGTTCATCTGGTCCTCGAGGAGCGTGTGGAAGGGATCATGGTCACCATTGGAGTGGGCCTGGACGATGGTGGCCGTTGAAGCGAGATCGAAGTGTTGGACTTGGACGTTGGGTGAGGCAGGGGTGAGGAAGTGGAAGGTGTTGGTGGAGGGGTCGAGGTGGATCTTGGAGCGGAGAATAGGGTGGGAATTTTGAAGATTGTGGAGGGCATTTTGGAGAACAGGGATTTCGGGTCGTTTCGAGAGGAGGAGGCCGAGCACGGTGACGCCGGTGCCGAGGGGAACAGCCTTGCACCAGCTAAACTCTGTTCCGCCGACGGGGCGGGATTCGGTGGGCTCGGACGCTTCTGGGCTTTGGGCCTCATTATCTCCGTTTTGGGCCATTAGGATGGAAGTAAAAATTAATTAGTGAGTGAGACAGAGAAGTGGAGAAGGAAGTGGAGTGGGATAAGATAACATGGAAAATATGCTATCTTCATGGGACCACTGTATTTCGTCCAAAAATTATTGTATTATTATTTTTTTATTCAATGGGAAAATATCTGGTTTCCTTTTAAATAACGATTTAGGGCTTTTTAGAATAGGTAAGCAATATAATAAAAACTATTTAGTAAACATTTATGAGATATTTTAGTTTTTAATTTTCACATCACCATAAATATGTAATATATATATATATATTTTGAGAGAGAGTAACGAAAAAATTGAAAATAATGACACACTAAAGATGTGAAAAAGAAAATACTAGTTGATTTTATTAACAATTAATTTTCTTACAAAACATTCTGATAGAAGGGTTACTTGTGAAGTTCTTTTTCTGAATAATATTTTTTATATATATATCGACAGATTAAAGTTTGTGTTCCATTAATGAAACCTGAAATTGATGGCCCTACATACTAAAAAAGAAGAAAACACAGTCACGTTATGGCAGGTAGGGTGGGGTTTGGCGGGATATCTTCCCTTATAAAAACTCTTCTCCAATAATATTTACCACTTCAATTACAACTTTTTAGGACCAAATCCTGAGTCTAATGGCTTTTATGATGGTAAGTCAGAAAACCGATTTTAAAAATAAATTGAAAATTTTAGAATGTTTTTAATTAATGATTTTTTATTTGATTTGATAAATTAATTTATATAATTGTTATTCATATGATTTATTGTGTTTTATGTAAATATTTATATTAATCAATTGATTTTTTTTATGGATTACATATTGTATATCTAAATAGGATTCTTTCTACCAATAATAATATACATAATAATTGTTCTTCATTTTTTTATTCTCTATTATTCTTTTACTTCTTCTCTCTATTATTACTATATTTTATAACACTTTATCAGCACGATGCTCTAACCGACTGCAGACTAGTGGAAGTTTTTGTCTTTAACGATAATGCTTTGCGTGTCTCAATTCAGACTCTTTCTAATCCTTTATCCATTTACGATTTTACCTTATATTCTTCCTCTTGTGATCAGAATTGTTTGACTTTATCAACTTCTTATTATTTTTATTTTTATTACAACGGTGATTATTATTATTATTTTTATGATTATTATTATTAATATTATTATTTTATGTGTTAGTTCTAAACATGCAAAATGTTACAAGATTTGAATTTGTGGCCCAAGGAAGAATTATTTATATTGGATATTAAATGTTGAAATACATTTAGATGTAATGGGTCTTAGTAATACCATTAAAGAAATAAATAAATCATCTGAACAACTAATTTATTCCTGCTAGAACAATATTGTGAATAGAGACTTCATAAATATTATGAATTTATTTCATGCCTTTGTATGGCTGAATAAACCAATGAAGCTTTTGATGAAAAAAATCATGAGATCCATCTAATATGCTACATTCCCATAAATGAATGTAACAATAAATATTATGAATTTATTTCATACCTTTGTATGACTGAACCAAACACTAAGCTTTCAATGGAAAATCATTAAACTTGTCCAATCGGTCTTGTTCCATTCCCATAAGTGAATTCAACAACATTTGATTTATATTTTCATGATTGTGATATTGATTATGTAAAGAAAATTTTAAAGACACATTTTGTCACCTGAATAGCACAATAATGCGAAAAAGAAAAAAGAAAAATGTGAAAATATTGTCAAATAAGATGAAAGTATATATTATCATTACGATGGTAAAGACCATTTAAGTTGTACTTGTCGTACACCAAAGCATCCTACAAATAATGAGAATAACATAGAAATACACTTTGCTTATGAAGATGGTGATTCTGATTATGGCCATATAGATGCTACTCATCTTGATATTATTATTTTATTTGCTAAAGCAAATGGAAGCATGATATTATTATCCCCATTTTCTCATTCTTTATTCTTCCTTTACTTCTTCTCGCTATTATTATTCTTTTACTTCTTCTCTCTATTATTACTATATTTTATAACATAGAATACTTTATCATTATATTAATATTTATTGTTATATTAATATTTATTGTTACGGCTAAAATTGAGTATTCTTCTCTAAACAAAAGTAAGTATTAAAGTCTAATGTCATAAAATTATTTCCGGTGACCTTAGGAGTAAATCTTGATTTACATGTAAAATAGTTATAAAAATAATAATTGATTGACCAAAATATTTTTTCTATCCAATCTTAATAAAATATCAACTAGTAACAAGACAAATTTAGGTCCAATTCCTGTACTCATAGACTTTAGAAATTAATCTTTAATTTACAGGTAAAATAATTACAAAGATAATAACCGATTGACCAAAATATTTCTCCTATCCAAAATATTTTAATAAAATATCAACTAGTAACAAGACTAATTTAGGTTCAATTCCTGCATCCATAGACTTTAGGTCAGCTTTGGGATGTCTTGTCCATCTTCATGAATTAGGTCGGGTCTGAGACGACTAGGACGGTACACAACCCCATAGCATGGATCATAAGTGTTTGAGGCATAAAGGCTTAAAAAAAGTCATGGTTTTGCTGGGGATCGTCGCTTTAGATGGCTCTTCACCGTCCCCAAGTCGAGCTTGGGTTGTCACTTTAGACAACTCTTCACCGCCTCTAAGCCGAGCTTGAGTTGTAGTTTTAGAAGGCTCTTTACCACCTTTGAGTCGAGCTTTGAGGTTTGTCATTTTTTAATAAATAAACAATCTTCTTCATAGATAATTTTTCCTTTATTTTTTAACTTTTATTTTAATAACAAAAAAATCCATTTTACTTTTCCTAATTTTAACTTCAATACACTAATTATCAATTCCAAATCTTTAACTATTAACTTAAAATATTTAACCATATTCTTATACATATTCCAAATTTATTTTCTCAAAAAATTACTACATTACAAAATATTACTACATTAATTTTACTTTATTTTAACTTTTGTAATTTTATTTATTTATTTTTTCAATCCTTTATTTTTATTAAATTCGAAAAAAAAAAATTTCCAACCCAAAACTTCTTTCCAAAAACTGAATTCTGACCTAGAACCAAAATTGTGTTTATTTGTGTGAATATAAAACACCATACGTCATTTCTGTAAATTTGTTTGTAAAATGTGTCGTGCAGAAAAAAAAAACTGACAAATGTTGGTGATAGATGGAAACTAAATTGAAAATATTGTACATGAATTTTCATCGGAAGAAATGAAAAAGACACCAAAGAATGAAGTGAACATGAAGCAAGCATTATAGAAAATAATGCAGAGAGTAAAGCTGTCAACTTGGACTAGGCTTAGCCCACTCTTGAAAAACCCTATTTTAAGGATCCCCAATTGAAGGGGCAAAAAAAATGAAGCCCCTAAAGCCCTATCTCAAGAAGGTTAGTGCAAGGGTTAAGGTGGACTTGACTCAATTACTCTAATTTAATTAACTCTTAAAAATGATACTTTCAGTCTAGATCATATATCGAGTTATATTGTCTTAGGCCTAAGGACAAGATAGGTTTACCTAGGCCCAAGGTCGAGATGGACCATTCAGGACAAAACTTTGAGTCTGGCTCTCTCGGACCGAAGTTCGAGATGGATCAACTTGGTCGAAGGTTTGGAGGAGTTGGCTAGGGACTAAGACTGATTAACCTAGGCTGAAGCACAAGATGGGCCAAAGATCGAGATGGGATGACTTAGACTGAAGGTTGAGATGGGCAGGCCTAACCAAAGTTTGAGATGGGTCTACTTAAGCCGAAGATGGAGAAAGGTCAACCCGAGCTGATTGTTAAGATAAGTTGGCCAAATAAAAGGTTGGGTCAAGGTCAATCGAAAGTCGATCGAATTCGTCCGAGTTGGCCCAACAAATTTCAGCTGAGTTGGCACAAGTCGAAATTAAGCTGAGTCGGCCTCAACCAAAATTTGGCCGAATTCAGTCAAGTCGACCTCGATCGAAATTTAACTAAGTCAATCCTGACTGAATTTCTGTTGAGTCATGTCCGACTGAAATTCGGACAAGTTAGCCTTGGCCAAAATTTAGCTAAGTCTATAATGATTGAATTTGACCGAGTCTGCCTTGCTTGAAATTCTGCCAAATTCGGCTAAGTTGGCTCGACTGAATTTCGTGCAAGTCGTCCATGCCAAAATTTGGTTGAATTCGGTCGAGTCTGTCTCAACTGAAATTTTGGCCAAATTTGGCCGAGTCGGCTATTGCTGATTAAATGTATCTGTGATGTTTTTGATGATGTCCATAAGAAAAAAAAAGCATGAGAATGTTGGAATTAAAGCAAGGCATGATGTATTCGTTAATTGCATCACACTTAGTCAAATAGATCAGTAGGCTATAGCTGGTATGTGTGTGATAATTACTAAAGGTTGTTTTGTTGTCTCGATAGTTGACTAGGATACTAATCTAGTGAACTAGATTAGTTCTGGAACTTGGATTTGGGCCCAGTCATAATCTAATCAACTAGACTCGTCTTGATAGCAGCTGATAAATAAAAACAGATCGCTGCACCTTTTGGATGTAACGTTTTTCAATCCAAAAGAAAGAAAGAAAAGTGTGGAATAGGTTCTTGGAGCAATCTTTGAAGATCCCTTTGAAAAGTTCATCAAGATACAACAAGATTGGCTTGGCAAGATGAAGGAAATTCAGAATTGGAATAAGGTGTATTCAATCTAATTTCTAGGCTGTTTTTCTTGTATTCTTTTACAGTTTGAAACTCTATGTATTGTTGTTTTCTGTTTACAGCAAGTGTGTGGTATAGCCTTATTGGTTTTGTTTGAAGCAAGTGTGTGATATAACCTTGCTTGTATGGTTTTCTTGTCTTAGAGTTTAGATTTGCTAAAGTGTCTTTGTAAATCTTGTAATTCTTTGAGATATAGTGAAAGATTATCTCTAGTTGTGGTTTGCTAGGAGAAACTAGATGTAGATTCTAAGGAATCGAACTAGTATAAATCTCTTGTTTGTGTTTCATCTCTTCCTTTCTTTATTTTTGACATGGTATAAATGCTCCAAAACTTAAGCATCCAATCACATTGTTTCAATTGATTTAATAAGTAAAAGTTTTTTTTAAAAAAAAAACAATTTTGAATTGCTAAAAATTGGGTAAAGTTTGTCAAAACCAATTCACCCACCTCTTGGTTGTGAAATAGCGGTGCATCAAAACTAACACCAGCTCCTGCGAAATTTGGTCTAATTGAGCCTAACCCAAATTTGGCCCCTATCTTAGTCAAAGGTCAAGGCAAACTGAATCAGATTAATGGTTGAGACGCTTGACCCTAGCTGAAGGTCGAGGCTGGTTGGCCAAAGCCTAACCCAAATTTAGCCCCATTCTTAGTCGAAGGTCAAGACAGAGCAAATCAGATTAATGATTGAAATGCCTAACCAGAACTAAAGGTCGAGACTGGTTGACCATACTCAAGAGGTAAACTTTGTTGACCAGGGTTAAAGTTAAAGACGGGTCGGTCTAGACCAAAAGTCAAATGGGACGATCCAAGGTGAATATTGACCTTGGTCGATTTGGTTGAAGGTCGAGACATGCCGACCTATACCCTAGATTTAATAATATATTTTAAAAAATTAATAGTTTTTCATGTTTGAAAAGAAAGTTCATGGTTCACATTGACCTACAGAATTTTTGTATACTTTTTGACCTTGTAAAATTTTTTAATGAGATTTTTTTTGTCATGTTGGTTTTTTTATCCTAGCCTACATGGATCATATCCAAACTTTATGGACTAGATTAAATAACAGCTCAAGCAAAAAGGACGCGAAGAGAATTAAGAAAAAACAAGGCAATCAAATAAGAACCATATGCACAACAACCCTATCTTATCTCTCTTAATATGATTATTAAACTATCTTATTTATATCATTATAATGGTTTAAATTTTAATTTTCATAAATAGAATTATTTAGCTATTATTATAATGATTTGGTTTGGAGAGAAACTTAAACGTATAGGAAAACTTAGGTAATTAGATAGAAATATTTTTACATAATTGTAAATTTATCTCATTTCAATAATTAAAATAAAACATAAACATATTAATTAACATAACTATTACAAAAAACGAAAAACTCATTACTTTACGAAAAGCAACCCTCACAAATATTAATTATGACAATGGATTGCATTAAATCAACAAAAATAATAATTTTCTTCCTTCTAATTAAATCAAAACTTAATTATGCTTTAAATACATAATAAATTTGAAAAATTTAGTTATATTTCTATGTTAAAAAAATATTTATTGAATATTTAAAATTAATGAGATACTTAAAATTAATTAAATTTTAAATTAAATTCAATTTGTGAATAAAAAAACTGTTATCATAATAATATATAAAGAACATTTCATGCTTAGTTACCTTTTTTTTATTGTTTTACCTTGGTAGTGTTTTAAAATCATAACACAAAAGTCGTGGTTGAGAGAGAAACTGAGAGAAAATCAGTAATTTCATATACCTGTTTTATTTATCTTTAGATATTGCAATTATTTATATAATTTAATATTTTTTATTACATATTAAGGGATAACTAGTTGGTTCAGTACAACAAATTGATATATTACAGTAAAAAATATATATTTTAATACAATAATTCAAGTTTCGTAAATACTTTTATTTGAACTCAATTAATGTTTAAAGTAATTGAACACATATCGAACTTCTAATGATTATTATGGGTATTTATTAAAGGAATAATTAATATTAATACCCAATTAATTGAAAAAATTACTAATGGTTAAATTAAGAAAACAAGAAACAAATGATAAAAAGCTATAATTCAGCAATAACATGAAGGTGGATTAATTAATAGTACTCACTAAGTATTTGATTCCCATAACTTGCTAAATCAACAACTACATTGACAATAAGTTTCTCAATCTAAAATTGCATCATGTATCTTGTAACATTAACGGCATAACATTACATCTTATATGAGAATCAATGTTATCTTCTTTCTTTCTTTTATCTTTTACAACATATGTGTGAATCATTGTAATAATAAAATTCCAAAATGAACAAAAATCTCACGTTGGCTGTTTTTACACTTTTTCAAAAAATTTATATACCTAAATATCTTCCAATAGTGGTTGACAAGGATGATGAGTCGTCACCCGCATAAATTTATGGACTTAGTTTATATTTTTGTGTACAATTCAATTCAAATTCCTATCGTCTCACCATTGAAAATTGTAAGGGCATTGAAGTTATCTTTTAGTACAAATAAACCCTAATAATGATAAAATCAATAATACATTACAATATATGAATTAAATTAAAATTACATAAATAGTGAAGTATCAATGTATAACAACAGGTGCCAAATCCATAATATATGATCCATACCTAATATAATAAGCTGTTATATAAATAAACTAAATTAAGAATTCAATGTAAGAAATATAAAAATGATAATTTTTTAACTATAAATGTCTAGAGGAGAATTATCCCGTGTATCCGTTTGCAGCTTCAACGAGGATAGCCTTCATCTTCCCAACAAGCTCCTGCATGAGTTCCCGCGAGTGCAACGGCGCTGGGTACACGCACACGCAATCCAAGCTCCCATCCCGAATGGTGTCGAAAACCGCAATGGAGGGTCCCACACCGTGCACGGAGGCGCAACCCATGTAGTCCTCAACCCCGATCTGGCGCTGCTTGGCGCCGCCGTTGTCGACGACGGTCTCCTCGAAGACCGACATCAAGGAGGTCCTGAGCGAGGCGGCGGGCGTCAAGCTAGGGTTCTCTATTGCCCTGCACATGAGAAAGTTCAAATCTGCCATGTCCGAAAAATGCTTGTTGCAGTTCTTGGAGTGGGCGAGGGTTTGGTATGTCTTCTTGGCTAGCTCCCATAGGGTTTCCCCACCCTTCATCTCGAGCGAATTCAGAATGGCAGAGTGGTAAAATCCTGAACATTGCCAAGCCCTTTCTCGTCAGTGGAAACATTTTTTGTTTCAATTAATACAGGACTTCAGTCATCAGCGTCGTCGTTGGTACGTATACCAACGTTTTTATTGTTCCTTTAAAGCTCTTTTTGTCTTTGCTATGTCGTTGTATTCCGGTCGTTCTCACTCTTTTCGTATATTTAGAAAATTCAATACCTTTCATTTTTCTGGGATAGAATTGTTGGTGTGCTTATTTATTTTGGTGGGGAATATCATACCAAATATCAAACATAAAGAATAATAATAATAATAATTTATATATTATACTTATAAAGAATTTGTTAGTGTGTTTTTTAATTTTATTCTTTAAGTAAATATTTTCTTTAAATTAAAATAAATACTTTATCAATTTTATCTTTTAAGTTATTGTTTTTTAAATTTATTTGATATTTTTAATTATAAAACTATTCACAAAATAAATAAAAAATATTAATAATAGAGTTACAAATATTATTTTAAATTTATAATTATATTAATAAAAATAATAATGTTATTATTTTTTATTATCATTAAAAATGTTTTGGATTTACGGTATATGTTTTGATTAGTCTACATATAAAAAAATGTTTACATTTTTTTTTTAATTTTAGCTTTGAAATAATATTTTTTTTAAAATTAAACTGTTTTCTTATTTAACCATTTCTTCTAAACTTAACTATTTTTTAAATTAAATAAATACAAATTATTTATAAAATAAATAAAAATTATTTACAATTAAATTCTAAAAGTTATTTATAATTATAGTTTTATTATTTTTATTATTATAAAGAAAGTGAATATTTTAAATAATCATAATAATATTATTATTATGATTAATTTTTTCTTGTTAACCGTCCACTTTCAGTTGGAAACATATTTATTGATTGTCTTTTATAGTAAAGAAGGTTGTAATCGCGGAGAGGATCTTCTTACTGGAATAGAAAACAAAACGGTGATATCAACTTCACAATTAATTCATGCGAAGATAGATCACTTTCGTACTTTATTTATTTATATATATATATATATATATATATATATATATAGTTTTTCTACCGTACCTAAAATTATTTAAAGAAAAAAACGTTAATGAAACGATAAGACTCGTTCTTCTAACAAAGTTTTACTAGGTACGTGTTGGTGCTAACATGGTGTACTTGTTTCACCGGTTCAACAACTTATGAGGGAGAAATTTATGAGGAGATTCAGAGTATGAATTGAAAAAAAAATTGTGTAAGTAATTGATTTGATAAAAGAGAAAAGTGAATTATTGATTAGAAATCTGTAATGTATACATACCAAAATTGTCAGTGAGGGCTGAGTCAAGACTGGATCGGCAATCAGTGAGGGTGACGACTCCATACTTCTTGGACCTCAGTTTTGAGCCATGGGTCGCCATTAACCCGGCAGCAACAACTGCTCCACACAGTTTTATCCCACTCAACTTGCAACCCTGTAAAACTCACGTAATCTGTTACTAAAAATCCTACCTTTTCACATTAGGTAAGGGTCAAAAAGTTTATTGATTTTTATAAAAAATATTTTAAAAATTATAATAGCAGTAATTTATTATTATATAATAAAATAAAACTGATCTCACTGTCTATACTTGAATTGTAATCATTTTATGCACCCAAATCAAGGTATTTTCTCCATTTTTCCTTCTGAGAAAAGTTATATTCACTAATCGCATTTATTACGTTTACCATCCATTCATTTTATCCCACCCGTCTCACCGGTACATAACTGCGTATAGGTGTGAAAACATTATTACCATACACAGTAAAAAAGTATAAAGAAATACTAAGATTTTTTCTTGAAAATAGTGTTTTTATTATTTTGAATTGTTCCTAAAGCAGTGTAATATAAGAGAAGAAAGATGAGAAGAGTGAAAGCTTACTGCTAGAACTGCCTTGGTCTCGTTTTGGTTGAGTTGCAACCTAACCACCTGCGAAAACCTAGGGTTTTTGGCGTCAACGAACTTCAAATTGGAGAGTCTGAGAGAGTTAAGCGAGTACGCGAGCATGTCAAGGCCACGTGTCCAGACAGGCTTCTTGCCCTTGCCACGTGGCACGAGATCTTCAATGGCCAAACTAGGTTCCTCTTTGTGATTATCGTTGTCCTGGCCAGCGCCATGATCTCCTTCCATGAGAGTAAGCAACTCCCTGAGAAGTAACAGCGCGGTGGTACGGTCACAGGCGGAGACATGGAGTCTCAGTGCTACCACCCAGGTGTTGGCGTTGGGGAGGGTATAGACGGTGGCGAAGAAGACGTGGTCGTCGGTGGAGTCGTGCCACGTGTTGCGGTTGAGTTCGAGTTCGAGGATCTGGGTAAGGGGGTCGGAGACGTTAGTGGGGAGGGTGAGGGAGGTTAGTGTGAAGGAGGAGGTGGGGGAGGTGAGGAAGGAGAATGTGTTGTTGTTGTGTAGGAGTCGGGACCTCAGGATTGGGTGGGAGGTTTGGAGGCTTCGGAGGGAGGCTTGGAGGTGGGAGATGTTGGGGGCCTTGGAGGTTCGGAGGGCGAGGACGGCGATGCCAGTGCCGCCTCGGACGGCGCGGCACCAGCTGCGCTCGGTGTCGCCGACGGTTCGGGAGTTTGGGTGGACCATGGTGGTATGTATGTAAATAGGGTGTGTGTGGACCTGTGAATGGTTTGTGTTGGTATGAGTACAAGAAGAAATGCAATGGAGTATTTATAACGATGCGTTTGGCCTGCTGCTGCAAAAGGAAATAAAGGAACTGAAGACAAGAAGAGAGGAAAGGAGGGATGTTTTCTTTCAACTTTAAATAATACGAGTTATTCAATTAAAGATCATTATTTCAAAAACAACCAAAATAAATATGTCAAGTTCATAAATTACCAGTTTAATTAATTTGAAGTCCTTATAAATAAATTTAAACAGAGGATGCTAACTAGTGTCTCAAAAGCAGTGCTTAAAAATAATTAATATGTTTTAAATTTTACAAAAAAATGTGTATAATTATATGTAATATTAAATGAATAATGACTTAATAATTATAAATACAAATTTACTTTATTTAGGGGATAAAAATGTCCATATATAAATACAACTCTAATTAATAATTTATTTGATGTACACCTATAAAAATAATAAAATTAAACGTAGAAAAAGAAAAATAATCTGAAGGAGTAATAAAAAATATTATGATTTGTGTTAGATTGCATGAAACTAGATAATGAAAACAGGACCAAAGCACACTTATAAAAAATAGCACAAAATCTAAATAAAAGCACACAATGTATTTAAGGTAGTTTGGCTCAAAATACAATATTTTTTGACAAAATTGCAAAAATTTCTCATACAATTTTTCTGATGAAAATTGAAAATCTTCTTATTCAATATTTTTTAGACAAAGTTGTAACCCTTCAATGACACATGAATACCCAATACCCTCATGCTCCAAAGAACTTGTTAAATTGTGGTAACAACACTTAAATCCACTCTTTATATTTATACTAACTTTCTCATTTTTCATTCTTCATATTAATCGATGTGGAACTTTGGTGAATACCTAGTTCCCTAGTGATTTGCACGTAATCATTGACAATGACGATCCTTTTCCATCGTTGCTCCTCATCTTCTTGCACATCAGACTTATTATTAACAACTTCCAAATCATTATTAGTAGCAACTCACTAATACTCAAGGTGGGAATATATCACCAACACCACCCTAGTCAAGCCAAACTCCATTGCACATGTATCAATGAAGTCATTGCATAAAAAAAAGGTTAAGTATATTTTTAGTCATTGAACTTTGATGTGAAATTGGAATTCATCTATATTCAAAACTTTGATATATTTTGGTTCCCAAACTTTAAAAATGAATGGATATAGTCTTTTAAACCCAATTATTTTAATTTTTTTTATGCGTCAAATGCGTTTTCTAATGGATATTAAAGCAAAAACGTGTTAAAAAGTGTAAACAACTCAAATGCTAACATGAAATACTTTTGATATGTAAAAACAATTTAACGTAATTGAGTTAAAAAGACTATATTCATTCATTTTCAAATTTTGAGGACAAAAATGTATCAAAGTTTCGGACATGGAAGAATTTCAATTTCTCTTCAGAGGTCAAGGACTAAAAGCATAGTTAATCCTAAAAAAAACAAAGTTAACCTCTCTCTTTCCTTGATTAGAACCTTGACTCTAATGTCACGATTGAGAATCATGTAATAAGAAAATAATTTCTTCTAGCGAAACACACCACAAGTAAGAGAAGAAAATCAAAATAAAAGCGCAACATATATCTAAAGAGGTTTGGCACCAAGGATGACAACGCGATGGGATGAGACGAGTTTCATTATCCCATACTCTTATTCTTATTGTTTCAATATCAATTAATTATTTTGTATAAAAAAGTAAAATTCACATAAAAAGAAACATAATATATTCAAATATCAAAAGGACATATTATCATATCTTCGGTGTCAAATATTTAGAAAGAAATTATAATGGTATAAATTTTAAATGAGAACACCAAATAATAATTGGATAAAAGTGAAAGAATTATATAAAACATTTCACAATTAATCAAATTTCATGACAACCAAAAAATTTATAAATTTTGCAAATATTAATGAAACAAAGTTGATAAAATTAAGCAATGTTTTTTTTAACTATTAAAAAAACAAATATCCAAGTTTAAAAGTATTTCAAATGTCTCTTTGCTAATATTGTTTCTTATACACCGATAAAGATTATATGGAACGAAGCTGTATAGAGAAAAATATATTAAACTAATAATAATTCAAATTTAGACTTGATGAATCTTTCGTTTTTTGAACTTCAATCTTCGTTGGATGGTATAAACAAAATTTATGACAATAACATTAAAATATTATATTATAGTAAATGAAAGATTTATGTAATTGCAGTAGTAAAATTATAGTTATGAGAATGAGTTAGAAAATAGAAATAATTATGTCAAAATCATCAAAATAATGTTCTACACAATAAAAATGAAGAACAAATAAAAATGGTCAAACGATGTGATACATCATTGAATAAAATCGCTCAAAGGAAAAAAATTGCATAGTTAAATGTTGATAACGTCTATTTTTACCTATTTTGTGTGTTTACTGTCATGAATAAATCAATCCTTTTCTAACTTTTATATTGTTATATTGTCAAGTTTAATCTATTTTGTATTGTTTTGTGTTTTAGTTATTTTATGATTGTTTTACTTCTAATCTCTATTTTGAGTGTGTTAAATAAGTTAACAGGAAGCATTTGTGGGGGAGGAAAACAAGAAAGAACTCAAGGGAGCATGTGCAACACATGATAACTCTCGCAATTGACAACTCATGTAACAACAAAGATCACCAGGCGGTGACGTCGCTGATATGTCGAAAATATTAAGAAAGAGGAAAAATAATCAAAAGTGAGACCCAAAATCTATTTTGTTCACTGAAGTTGATGACACACCATGTGAACATAACCCCAAAAAAGAAAAAAAATAATGTAATAAAGATTGTGATAAGAGAGAAAATATAATGGAAATGTGTATTGATTTTGTAAATATTGAAAATGCAAAAGAATTAAAAGAGAGGCAGAAGAGACTTTTATATATATATATATATATGTTAGGTTACCTAATAAACTATTAGTACATTAGTAATTTAAATGGATATGAGATGATGATGAGATATGTATTGGCATGAGAATAAGAGGGGCACTCATCCCCATCCCATACTTGACTAAAAAAAGTAAGCTTTACCAATACTCTATTTATATCTAGTCAATATGTAATTCCTTTTTAAAATAGAGACGGGTTTGAACGGTATCCACGAGACATGTTCATTTGGTATCTCTATTTGACACTTCAAGGCCTACATTCACACCAATACTTAACAAAAATATTATTATTTAACATGAATTTTTTAGAAAAAACTAGAAACTTTCATAAACATTTTCTAACTAAAACCACAAACCTTCTCAATTTTCTTAACAAAAATTGCAAGACATTCTTATGTAATTTTTTTTTATATACAATTGTAAATCTCTCATACAATTTTTCTGAACAATTGTAAAGTCTAAAATGAGATGCAACTACCTAATTCTCTCATCCATTAAAAGAACTTAATTGTGATAATTACACTAAACTTACTCTTTATATAGATTTCTTTATTTTTTTTATTTTTCAGTTTTTATATTACTCAATATAAGACTTATGAATAGTCACGACGAAGCAACACATCCCTCGTCACAAAACATATTCGAAAATATATAATTTGTTGAATTTAACATTTCAATTCTTGACAAATTCATTTTACTCATTTTTCATATTCATACACACGTACATAAACAAAATGAATATTACATATCATCAACTGTCCTTCTAAAAAGCATGATTTTAGTATTATTAGCAAAACCTTCCATTTATGTGATTAAAGTTTTTGATAATGGTGGGATAGATGTGACAATTGGTTATTTATAGACATGGTGTTGGCCCATAAACTCTCATTCTTTATTATGAATGGTATATTTTGTTCACTAAAACGTGAAATATCAGTTGTGAGTGAAGAATCCATGTGCTTCTCATTTACTTTCAGTTTTTGAGGCCACACATACTTAACACTTGGTGGTGGACCGTATCCATCGTCTTTATCCATTACATTAAATTTCACATGGCTTTCATACTTTGTTAAGGTAAACATTTGACCTTTGTGGTGCATATGTTTTGGTTGTAGTTCCCAGTTTCTGAACGAATCAAACAATATTACCCTCTACTCTGCAATCGATGCATGCAATTCAAACCGTTGAAGGTTAGTTGTTAGTATTAAATGTCATGTCCAATGAAATATCTTAGCCCAACAAAGTAAGAGTAAGAAATTACTGTCACTAATTTCATACACCCAACTCTGGACCATGATCAAGAGCCATCACTGGTGGGTTACTTACTTCTATGACAGGGATGAATCAAATGAATTACATTCAATTAAGTAGTTATCATTTGCCATATTTAAAAAAATTAATTACGTTAAGTTAAATTTGAGTAATAATTTTCATACAATATCTTTTCCCCAGAAAATAAAAGGTACATATTATAATGGTGTAACAAAAAGTTAAGCATTAATTAATGTTAGAGCATTTCATAAAGAAAAATATCATTAAATAAAATAAAAGTATGCAAAATTTAAGATAAAATATGCTTTTGATATTTAAATTTTAGTAAAACTTGAAACTAGTATCTCTTCGAAACGTTTGACCAATTTAGTCCATTATCTTTAGAAAATGTGTGGATTTAGCCCTTTTAACTAAATTTTGTTAAGTTTATTTGACGTTCCAAACGCGTTTTTCGGTTAACATTGAAACGAAAATCTGTCAAACGGTGTAAACAAATCAAATACTAAACACTTTTAAAACGCCAAATAGACTTAAAAAAAATTGTCAAAGAACTAATCCAAACATTTCAAAAGTTGAAGGATTAAATTGGACTAAAGTTTAAAAAATTAATTTTAATTTTCACTAAAATTTGATAGAAAAAAATATATTTAACCCTAAAATTTATTTGTATTAATTTGTATCTAAAATAAAATAAAATAGCATTTTTTTTATTTGTATCTATTTGACAATTGATAATTTGAGCTTTATTTCATCTAAATTAAAATGAAGACGGTTGTAATAGTATCCCCTTCATTTTATTTTGTATGATTTTTCAGGTTTCCTCATCACACACATATTAATTAGTAACTAAAATAATAAATATTAGTCAATAGATTTTTTTTTTACTAAAATTACTTTACACAATTTTGTTAATAATTAAAACATTGCTCTTGTTAAGACATAGCTTGTTTATACAAAAATTCGACGTAAATAATTTAGACTAAATTTTGATTCATGTAACAAGTTTGTTAAAAGTATGAATCAATTAAAGTATCTTAAATCATTACTAAGAACAAATGCATATGTTTAAAGCATTAAATGCATGGAATAATATATGGGTGAGTTATACAAATGATTAAGTGTCAAATGATTATGTTAAAGATTAGACAACCATGCACTACATAGACATACTCTAAAGCTTACATATTTGATTTGAAGGATATATAAACATGTTTTACATGTTTCAAAGTAAATCCTGACACACATATAACCTATCTTTTAGTATTATATGTTCATTTTCGGATGATCAAGTACAACATAAGGTAGATATGCTCATATAAAATATGTTCTACAAAAGAAATGTTAAAGTAAAAATGTTAACTAAAATTCAAGGCATTTATAATAAAGTGTTGACCCAAAGAATAAAGTAGAATTCTAAATAGATATTGCGCCGCTTATGAAGTACGATGACGTTTAAGCTTTGTATTCAAAATATAGTCATGAAAGATTTGTTTTTTATTTGTAATTTTTGTTTATATTCTTTTGTGATGATTGTGAGATACTACTCTATGTAGAGAATGATGAGAAAAAGTCATAGCATTTTATTTTATTTTATTTTATTTTTTTTATTATTATTGTTTATGGATTGAGGTAACCCAATTACTTCTTATTAATGTACGTGTTCTTCCTGATAAAAAAAATATATACATATTTTGATATAAATAAGATTGGAGAGGAATATAATGAAAAAGGAGAAAAAAATCTTTAAGGATAAATAAAAGAAGCATGATAAAGAAAAAAATAAAGAAAAATATTTTAAGAAAATTTTTTGAAGATTCACAAAGGCCGAATTAGAAGAAGAAATAAAAGCTCTTAATCTTGAAAAACTTTTAGATCATAAAATACTTTTTTATTTTCTTATAACATTTTACAATTCAAGAGACGCAAGTAAACACATATTGGATGGAACTATAAAGTTTAGAATTCATATGAAGAAATTCTAACGGAGACATGTCATTTTTATAAGTGTAATGATGGTTGTAAATAAATCACGTTTAATTTCTCCATCAACCATATTAGGAATGACAATGGTTGAATCAAATACAGATAATGTCTATCTACAATAAAAAAATTCCATTTGTTACCTATTATCTTATTCGTCGAGTATCCATTTCAAAAATTTTGCGAATACACGTAGGTACTGATAAATATTTAAGAAAAGATATTTTATAAATTTTTAAAATAAAATTTAAATAAAATTAGACAAAAATATAAATAAAATTAAATATAAATAAAATTTTAATTTTAATTTTAATTATATTTAATCTAATAAAATATAATTTTAATTAAATTTAACTTAATAAAATATAATTTAAATTTTAAATTTAAATTTTTTTGTAATGAATACTCGCGAGTACGGATAATATGATACTTGCACCTGTCAGTTTATAACCGGGTTTTAAAATACCCACTACTCGTCATCCGCGGGTAATAAATATACATGACTACCTACTATTTATTGTGGATTTTATCCGCAGATTTTCATGAGTACGAATATTTTTGCCATCCCTAAATCATATATACTTTTTGGATTGTAATGATGAGTTTTTTCTTTAATTTTAGGAACTACCATGTGTCTCTTCTTAATTTCAAGTAACCACCCATATACAAAGATTAATTGCAAATTAACTAATTATTAAACATATTGTTTCGAGTGTAAGGATTGAGTGTCTACTAAAACACTTTGTTTGGTCTTCAACTCTTCACTATGGTCATCCGTTTGGTCCTCCTATTGTTTGTTCGATTGTCCCACGGATCGATGCTAAAGAGGTTTTGATGCTTAAGTCAGCAATGGTTCGATCAATAGTAGCAATAAATGCTAAAATAAATGTGAGAGAAAAAGTCTCAACAAATAAATGTTATAATAAATGTGAGAAAAAAAGTCCAAACAAATATATCTTTGACTTGTATTTATAGTTTTCTACATGGGCATGTGATTAGAGTCATTCTAATCACGATCCAACTGATTTTTAAATTTGATTTTTGATTTGTTTACAATTATTACAAAACTACTTAATTTACTATGACGTTAGCTTGTCAGACGGCGTTGCACCTTAATCACATTAGAGGACACTCAGGTGAAATCTTGAGGGCATTCCAACTGTTGACAAAAGTTTCAGCTTAACTTCCAAATATACGAAGTATTATTTGTTTAATGGAAAGAAACGTACACGAGAGTTAATAGAAATTTGGCCAAACATATTGGCCAAATACGTTAGTAGACTGAAATAATCTTGTGAAATTTGGATTGATAGAGTAAAAATCCTACATTATGACTCCAATTCAATTTAGCTTTCATGTCTTATACAAGTCACACTAGCTTATCACGTAATTATGGACTTTAAACTAGGAACTACTGCTACATCTAACAATGTGGGAGCTTATGACCCACAAGGTAGGCATGGAGATCTTGATTCCAAAAATGTGCAACAACCAAGAATATCAACATATCAGAGATATGTCAAAATGAAAAAATGAAGAAATTAAATTAAAGATATCAAATTTTTTTCTAGGGTTACCATTAGCCTTTCCAAACCTCCCAAGTCCTTTTGGTTTTTTTCCCCTCAGGATAACAATTTTATGTACATTTGATATTATGTTCAAAATTTAATCATAATTACTAAATTACGGATAAATGTCATTACTAATTATAAAGAACGTGCATGAATCTTCTATCAAATTTTCCACCTAAACCAACGATGGATGTTAGTGAACTACTACATATTGTAACTTTTTTATTAATGTACAAGATAATTTGATTCTGAAATTACGAAAATAATGTTACTTTTAAAATAATAAGGAAGTCGTGTACAGTTTTGTCATAACTTCATTTCAATTCAAAACAACGTGTAATCCTATCACGATTTCAACACAATTCAAATAATACTGAATTCGTACCAATCCGACACGATTTTATTCTCAAACATAAAAAAATTATTATACTTCAACAAAAAAAAGTTGTCTCAACATATGCAATAATTTTATATTATACAAAGAAGTTGCTCAATGTTGAAACAACTAAATGTTAATTACAATGAAATTGTTACATACACTACTTTTTCGTTATGGCATCGACTTTACCTGTAACACCCCATTTAATTTATTGTCATAATTAGAGGAAGCGTTACACAGGATAATACAGAAGCGCAGTCCTAGAGTTTAAACACCACTCCTTACGATAACCAAGACACACCACAGTGCCAAAAAGAATCAAGATATAAAGTTGATAGAATCAGATGGGAATTTAAAAGGACCGACAAGTACATGGGCCACAGCCCTAAAGAAAAAGCCCAAAATAGAACGTGAAATCCAGCCCAGGTAGACTATGCAGCAGAACCATCTCTCATTTCTTCCTTGTCGACCTCGAGTACCTCTCGCATCTGCTCCCATCAATAAATTAATGATCATCGCAAAAGTAGAAGATCAACATACAAAGCAATCAAACAAGCAAAGGGTAAGCTAGAGCCAAAAAGATTTTATCATGCATTGATATACACTTTCACAGTCCAATATACATACATCATCCAAGCACGTTATGACCTCCCAATCAATACACTAAGACTCGACTTGACTCATCCGGATACATATAATCTAGTCGGATTCAGCGGATGCCCGCACTTGTGGTGGATACCTCTGCTCACCCCCGAGCTGTTCACCCCCGAGCTATGTGTTACAAGTGTTACAAGTGTTGCAATGAATCAATTCACTCACACACAAGGTTAGTCCTTAATGAATTACAAGCCTCCTGCTACTCTCACCACAAGAGTCAGTCCGCTCTAAGTGAGACTAACCGACTCCTTAGAGTGTCAAGATGCAATCCTTACCAAATTATATAGATGGGGCATCACCATGGACACCCACTAACAAGGACCATGGAATTACGTCCCGACCACTGAAGCACTACCTTGGAATCTCACCTAGGGATCCCAAGGATTTATGTACTGACCACATACTATACATATTCAATCAATCATGAAATATTCACCACACATGTCAATATCATATCAATCTTCGTAATCATCCCTCATTCGTATCTCATATTTCATATCCACTCCATGAATCCCTCCATATTTCATATCCACTCCATAACCAACTCATCATGTTAAATTCTGTGAACCAATCCCATACAAACATCATGCTCACATCATGCCAAAACTCATGAATCATAATTTCCATCTCATTCATACAAGGTCACTCAATTCATACAATTCGAACTGAAGGTAAAGCATACTAAGCCAAACAAACATGAAAGGAACAGTTCTATAGTGAAGTCCCGTGCCAGTCTCACCCAAGCCACAGGGTCTCACTTAGGCGAGACTGTCATCAGGGAACCCTGCGAGACTTGCGGATTCTCGCTTAAGCGAGCCACTACTCGCCTGAGCGAGAATACCCCTCGCCCAAAAAGATCCTCCTCGCTTGAGCTACCCATGCAGCACATACCTTAAGCCCCCACGCGTCCTCGCTTAGGCGAGCCTCTCTTGCCTGAGCGAGATGGTGTCTCGCTCAAACGAAAACTCTCCGCCTGCGCGAGAGCTCGAGCACGAGTTTAGGTCTGTTTCTACAAGTCTCGCCTGGGCGAGAGTGTCGGGTCTCGCCACTGTTCATCCTGCAACAGCCATATTTTCACATCCAAACAATAATGCCAACCATACCATACGTTCATAGCAACATATAAGCTCAAAAATCACGAAACACACGCAAGATAATAACCATCACACCAAACAAGAGGGTTCTAGCTTCCCTTACCTGGACGAATGCTAGCGGAAGGTACAAGCACACATTAGAGGATTACTACAGATCCAAGAACTAATTTGCAAGCTGGAATACTGACACTAGAACAGAAAACGAGATTACTAAAATAGCTCTAGTTGGAACTGCAACAACAGAGCTAGAAAAGAGGAAGTATTAGTTGGGGATTGACTTACGTGTAATAAATGGAGTTCTCCTAACTCAACAAAGAATGGGAGCCAAACCCTAGCAGAGCTCTATTGGAGGGAGAAGAGAGAGTGAGACTGTTGTTTTTCTGATAGGTGCATAGAATGAGAGGAATAAGGCTGGTTTAGGGGTTTTGGGTACCCTATGGGCCAGCCCTTAGGCCCAAAAGTTAAGGCCTTGCCCTTTAACATAAGACCAGAAAAGTGGGTCTTACATTCTCCCCAACAACAACAATTTTCGACCTCGAAAATTCACCGATGGAATAGGATGATAACTATGTTTTCCTCATTTTCTCCGACAACCACTACTTAGACTTGACAGATTTGATGATTCCCACACCTATAGTCACATGGAAACTTTGCCTCTATGCTAAGCAATATGTGTTCAACTGTGTAGGTTGGTTTAACCACTACTCTCGAAGTAACTTCCAACCTGCAACCTTATAATTGGAATGCTCCTTCGTACCTGTCCAACCAATCTGTATCTGATATACTGACTCGCCTACCATATGCTCTCCACTACCTTCCGTAGGTTTTTATCAAAGTCTCAGACGACTTCAAATCTCAAACTAAAGCATGTTCATTATCACTTCCCATCACCTTGTTCTCTCCTTTAAGCATCACTCCACTGACTTGATCACTCTTGGGTTCTGGCCTACTGCCCCATCATCAACACTTTTGACCACTTTTATGTATAACGACACTCATACCTCTTGCTTCCTTTACTGGCTCCAACCAAGGCAACAAGTTCACTACCGAGTTGTTCCATTTTCAATTTAAAACCTTCAACGGTTTCCTTCCCCATATCATTTTGGCGTCCTACCTTCACCTTTAATCCCCTAACCTGAAACCATCATTTTACAGAAACCTCAGAACCATAACTCTCACTGACTTCAAGTCTCTAGTTTGATTTGTACCAATCAACTTTACAATACACCTCCAACTAAGATTGCCCGATTTGTCTTTTCTCCCGACCTCTTTTGAGAAACTCCTTTGTACTAGTCGAATGACTTAACCACTGAAATCTATTCACCTCTTCTCCTCCCAACTTAGACACTAACTTCTCCACCAACTTTTACTCTTACCTTGCCAGAGCCTAAATCTTGAATTCTCTCCTAGAAATGAACACCGACTCTTACTTCCCTACTTCTAGTTTGGTACCCTAACTTGAAAACATAATTCAACCACCCCTCATTTCCTTGGTCCAACTTCCTTTATGCAATCCTACACTTCCAATTCTGAATGATCATCGTACACTTTTACCTGATACACACAAGATCGAAACCTTTGGTATTTTTAAAGAATCGGTCTTCGTGGTAATCACTAGGTCATGAGTAAGATAGTTCTTCTCACGCACCTCTTACCATTTCTAAGCATCACCTACCACCACCCTACTGCGCTACTCTGATCCATACATAAGGTTACTTGTTTGTTTACTCAAAATAATGATCCTTTCATGTCCGCCATGACAAGGAAACAATCGCCGTTGAGAAACCTTCCTCAAGACCCTTATAAAACTTGAAGAACCCTTTAAACTCTTCTTTTGATAGCCTTAGCGTTCCATTTTCTCAACAATGTATCTATCCTTTTAAAACCATATTCCTTATTAGTCACTCCAATCTTAGTCAATACTCTTCTTGAACGACTTGACACACCACAACTTCTTTCTAAAGATTCACCAAACTTGCGGTCATCCTAGTGATTATATTGAGTTTATGCCATTATGCCTTCAACAACTCTTTCCCTTGTTTCTCTTACTTCACAATCCCAACATATATCCTCAAATTAGAAGCTATTAGCATAAGTTCGACTTCAGACTCAAATGCAAAAGTGAACTTCACCACTCCAAAGCGAAAATTCTAATATTTACTTGAGAATAAATCTATAACTCTTTTACCACTGAGCTTCCCTGCATCTATTTTTCGCTTGCCTTTGTCGTATAACTCTGATTCACATGACACCCTGCCCTTATCTTTCAACTTGATCCACACTTGTTACACAACTACTGACTTGTCTCTTAAATCAAAGGATACCTTCGTTGGGGATCAAGTCTCCTAAGAATGAGATTAAGAAAATAACCAATTCACCCTTGAGATTATGTCCCAACCTTTCAAAGGAAACAATTCAAATTGGCTTTGAATTTAAATCCTTTGGTTACCATGAAACATGAAACACACCCAAGTAAACTTCACTTGGCCGCCATTGTAGCAAACCACTATCTCAACCCCAACTCCCTCTCGTAGGCACCCATGACTCCTCTACCATATGGCCGACACCAAGAGGTATACGATCCCAAACAAAACCAAACTCACATCCCTAGCACCACTTTTATATCTTGTATCCTCGAATTTGATCATTTGCATTAATCACTCCAGCACCATCGTATACACCATTTCAATTTCTTCAGACTTTTCTTCTCCTTTCATTCTTTAGCGTATTTTGCCCCCACTAGCTCTTGTCATTCCTACAAGATCCAACACTTAGGTTTCTTAGTCTCAGCCCAAGGTCAATTGTTCTGCTCATGTGAACTACTTTTCCTTAAAACATCCTTCTATCAACTCCAAAGACCAATCATCTCCTTCCAACTATCCAACCTAGTACGAAACCTTTATGCCACTTCATTTTTATCCACATATTATTTTTCCCTTTTCTTAGGAAACATCGTCTCACTTGACTGATCCGTAAGCTCTGCTCCATCTTAGCCTTCAACTAGAGATTTGTCGTCTTTTTACACCCCATGGTCTTTATCTTTCTCAGCTTGCTCGATGCCAAGCAATTTCATTATTTTCTGCAACCCAGGATTTTGCCAATTGCTTCTCTTCCTCTAATCCAGCAAAACACTAGATGTGGCCATATGACCATATCTAATGACACTTCTCTTAACATTACATATATTTGTAGAACTCTGAATCCCGGTATTATCGAAATGTAGAACCAAGTTGATTTTTCTCAAACGTTGTTACACTTGCATGCATCGATATCTCCCATATGTTCTAACCTCTATATTTGATCCCAAACTTGTCTTTGAAGCTCTCTTAGTCCAATCGTTGCTAAGATCCAACATCTTTTCTCAAACTATTAACCCAAACTTAGTTTTCCTTGCTCAACGGTATACATCACACACCAACTTTCTATCTTTGAGGCAAGAAGTTGTCTTAGAGACCTCATCCAAAACTTGTAAAGGTAAGTAGGTCAAGTTGACATGGAATCTGCATTCCCTTATCTTCGTAGACACTAGATACAAAGCACAGAGGTGCAGCAAGAGAAACTAGATCATACAAAGCAACACCCTATCACTTACAGACAACCAATCCCTTTGTCTGTCATCATTCTTTCCCCAAACCATTAGAATTAAGAAAGGAAAAACAACCTTTAATCTAGTCATGAGTGTGCACTCTTATTACTTTATCAAGGCGTTTTTCTGTTCTTAAAACTTTTGGTTTTATTGACACACTTGACTAGACATGACTACTCACGCCCGCGAGGCATGACAAACCCACAACCTCAGGTCATCCTAAGGACGAACTGCTCTGATACCATTAATGTAACACCCCATTTAATTTATAGTCATAATTAAAGGAAGTGTTACACAGGATAATACAGAAGCGCAGTCCTAGAGTTTAAACACCACTCCTTACGATAACCAAGGCACACCACAGTGCCAAAAAGAATCAAGATATAAAGTTGATAGAATCAGATGAGAATTTAAAAGGATCGACAAGTACATGTGCCACAACCTTAAAGAAAAAGCCCAAAATAGAACGTGAAATCCAGCCCAGGTAGACTATGCAGCAGAACTATCTTTCATTTCTTCCTTGTCGACCTAGAGTACCTCTCGCATCTGCTCCTATCAATAAATTGATGATCATCGCAAAAGTAGAAGATCAACATACAAAGCAATCAAACAAGCAAAGGGTAAGTTAGAGCCAAAAGATTTTATCATGCATTCAGATACACTTTCACAGTCCAATATACATACATAATCCAAGCACGTTATGACCTCCCAATAAATACACTAAGACTCGACTCGACTCATCCGGATACATATAATCTGGTCGGATTCAGCGGATGCTCGCACTTGTGGTGGATACCTCTGCTCACCCCCGAGCTATGTGTTACAAGTGTTACAAGTGTTGCAATGAATCAATTCACTCTCACACAAGGTTAGCCCTTAATGAATTTCAAGCCTCCTGCTACTCTCACCACAGGAGTCAGTCCGCTCTAAGTGAGACTAATTGACTCCTTAGAGTGTCAGGATGCAATCCTTACCTTGAATCCTTACCAAATTATATAGATGGGGCACCACCATGGACACCCACTAACAGGGGCCATGAAATTACGTCCCAACCACTGAAGCACTACCCTGAAATCTCACCTAGGGATCCCAAGGATTTATGTACTGACCACATACTATACATATTCAATCAATCATGAAATATTCACCACACATGTCAATATCATATCAATCTTTGTAATCATCGCTCATTCGTATCTCATATTTAGTCAACCACAACTCATCATTCCCAAAGCCATGAAAATAGAATCGTACATCATGCCAATACAATGCCAAGGAACATCATTCATTTTCCATGAATCCCTCCATATTTCATATCCACTCCATAACCAACTCATCATGTTAAATTCTGTGAACCAATCCCATACAAACATCATGTTCACATCATGCCAAAACTCATGAATCACAATTTCCATCTCATTCATACAAGGTCACTCAATTCATACAGTTCGAACTTAAGGTAAAGCATACTAAGCCAAACAAACATGAAAGGAACAGTTCTATAGTGAACTCTCGTGCCAGTATCGCCCAAGTCACAGGGTCTCGCTTAGGCGAGACTGTCATCAGGGAACCCTGCGAGACTTGTAACACCCCTCCAACTGAGAGCATGTCAGGTCTGCAGCCCAATACACCCCAATCCCTCACCCCGGGATTCCCTCATCGCAGGTGGGTTGTTGCCAGTGGGTATCGAACCCCAAACCTGACCTTTAACACCCTCCCAACTGGAGAGATGTCACCAGTTGCTCAGCACAACTGGTGACATCTCTCCAGTTGGGAGGGTGTTAAAGGTCAGGTTTGGGGTTCGATACCCACTGGCAACAACCCACCTGCGATGAGGGAATCCCGGGGTGAGGGGTTGGGGTGTATTGGGCTGCAGACCTGACATACTCTCAGTTGGAGGGGTGTTATAATCCCGGGATTCTCGCTTAAGCGAGCCGCTACTCACCTGAGCGAGAATACCCCTTGCCCAAAAAGAGCCTCCTCGCTTGAGCTATCCATGTAGCACATACCTCAAGCCCCCACGCGTCCTCGCTTAGGTGAGCCTTTCTCGCCTGAGCGAGATGGTGTCTCGCTCAAACGAAAACTCTCCGCCTGTGCGAGAGCTCGAGCGCGAGTTTTGGTCTGTTTCTGCCAGTCTCGCCTAGGCGAGGCTGGGTCGCCTGGGCGAGAGTGTCAGGTCTCGCCACTGTTCATCCTGCAACAGCCATATTTTCACATCCAAACAATAATGCCAACCATACCATACGTTCATAGCAACATATAAGCTCAAAAATCATGAAACACACGCAAGATAACAACCATCACACCAAACAAGAGGGTTCTAGCTTCCCTTACCTAGACGAATGCTAGCGGAAGGTACAAGCACACATTAGAGGATTACTACAGATCCAAGAACTGATTTGCAAGCTGGAATACTGACCTAGAACAGAAAACGAGATTACTAAAAGAGCTCTAGTTGGAACTGCAACAACAGAGCTAGAAAAGAGGAAGTATTAGTTGGGGATTGACTTACGTGTAATAAATGGAGTTCTCCTAGCTCAACAAAGAATGGGAGCCAAACCCTAGCAGAGCTCTGTTGGAGGGAGAAGAGAGAGTGAGACTGTTGTTTTTTTGATAGGTGCAGAGAATGAGAGGAATAAGGCTGGTTTAGGAGTTTTGGGTACCCTGTGGACCAGCCCTTAGGCCCAAAAGTTAAGGCCCTACCCTTTAATAAAAGATCAGAAAAGTGGGTCTTACATTACCAACTTCAATTTTAAAAGGATTAAATATGTTTTTGGTCCTTCAACTTTTAGTGAAAATTAGAATTAGTCATTCCTCGAATCTTTGGCCCAATTTAGTCCTTCAACTTCAGAACTGCGTGAATTTAGTCCTTTCAAGCAAATTTTGTTAAATTTATTTAACGTTTCAAACACATTTCATTATAGCATTTGAGAGGTTTACACCGTTTGTCACATTTTTGCTTCATTATTAGCTAAGAAACTATCATGAAACGCATTTGAAACGTCAAATAAACTTAACAAAATTTGGTTAAAAAGACTAAACTCATGCAATTTTGAAGTTGAGGGACTAAATTGGGTCAAAGTTTCGAAAAGAGACTAATTCTAATTTTGACTTAAAATTAAAGAACAGAAAACACATTTAACCCATTTAAAAAAAATACATCATTTTTGTAATTTCATAACCAAATTACTCCCACATTGATAAAAAGCTCATATATTGTAGTATAAGAGGAGCTCATTATTCTTAAAACAACCGATAGGAAAAGATATGTTATTTACATATATTATTAATTTTGATATTCTACATATTAGTATAAGTATCATGTGATTGTTCCAGTGTTACTTGGAACTTCTTTAGGCACTGGAAAAAACAAAGTTACCCTTATTTCTTTCTTTCTTTTATTTAGAGACTAGAAAGAGTTCAGAAGTTGTAGTCAGTTTGATGACCTTAATAAAATCTGTACAGTAATATATATATATATATATATATATATATATATATATATATATATATATATAAATATATATATATATATATATATATATATATATATATATATATATATATATGATTTGAATGATAGGGGACTTTGAACCTAATACCATAGACATTTATATCTATTACAATCTGTTTTATTTTTTTTTTCAGTGTACAACTGACCTAAAGAGAACTCTTATGGTAGGAGGGGACATAACTAACTTAATGATGTTGTTGCAATATTTATAGAAAACATTCATTGTAGAGTTTGGTTATGATGTATGAGGAGAATCTTTTTATAATAGGTTTAATGAAGTGTTGAATGATTGTTTTAAATTTGATGTGAAAATTCGATAAGAATTTTCATCATACATTAATAAAAAAGAAAATTGGATTATCAAACAAAAATATTATTTTTTTAATGAAACTACATATTACTGACAAAGTTATTGCCATTTTTTTTCATCAACAAACCTATTGATGGATATTTGATGCATTCATTACCTAGCTGATAATTTCTACCGACAGTTTGACCAATGTTACATACAGACAGTTTCAAAAAGAATTTGCGTGCGTTAGTCTTATATGAAAAAAATACATATACTCCTTATTCATACTCCTTATCGATAGATATTTTTTCGGGTTAAAAATTTTAATTTAATTTAATTTCTCAACTTTAAAATGTTTGAATTTAGTCATTATAATTAAATTTTGTTAAGTCTATTGGATGTTTCAAACTCATTTTTCATCTAATATTAAAGCAAAAATATGTCAAATGGTATAAACAACTCAAATGTTATCATGAAATACATTTGAATCATCAAATAAACTAACAAAATTTTGTTAAATAACTAAAACAATGCATTTCTAAAATTAAAAGACTAAATTAAATCAAAGTTTCGAAGATCGACTAATTATAATTCTTACTAAAGTTAAGGGAAAAAAATATTTAACCCATATTTTATCATATTTATCAAATGGGTGTAATTCTTTCACAAATTTACAACAGGTCAAATTTTAAATTTTTTAAGTAAATCACTAAGTTGTTCTTGGAAAGATATTTCAAAATGAGGAGAAATCTTAAACGCGTTTTCTTCTCTTTTATTTATTTTAAAAAGGGTGTACATGATTTTTATTTATTTTAAATTATATTTTATGTGTATGTTCAATGCGTGACCTTTTAACTTTTTTTCTTTAATTTTTAAAAATCGTGCAGCTTAGAATTATTTTAATTTTTATTATTTTTTTAACTTATTGAAGTTGTAAAAGTTAGTCTGAAAACTAACTTATCTACACTAATATATAAAGATGAACTTATTATTTTTATTTCAAAATTCAGTCTTTATTAAGTAATTATTTATTAATTTTACTCTTTAAGCGATTAATTTTATAAATTTAATTATTTTTTAATTCAATTTTATGTTTTAATTTTAATTATTTTTAAATTAAAATAATTATTTATAATAAAATATAACTTATAAAATAAATAAAAATTATTTATAAAAAATTGTTTAAACCATTTATATTTATATTTTTTTTATTTTTATAATTATATTATTTTTTGTTATCATAAAAAAATTGAAAACATGTGTTTTCACTAGTTTTATTCAAAGAGAGGTTGTCTTGATCTTGTGTTGCTGATTATCTATGATTTTGGTCCTTGATTGAATTATGAATATGATTTTTATGTGAGTATGACTAGTTGATAATCTTTTGTTGATTGTTTGCTTTGATATGTGATTTAGATGACTGAATTTTGAGTAATTAAACAAGTTGGTACTTACTTCATTCCTGATGAAACTATTTTGAGCTAGAATATTTAGAGCAGTAACAAATTGAGCAATTAATCAGGTCTTAAGTTTCTCAGATCACAAATTTTATTCTTTGAATACTGGTGTAGCGTTGAGCGATAGTAGGGCGACGCTGGGTGCTAAATGTGTTGAGTGCTAATAGTGACGTTAAATGCCATTTTTTATGAGAGGTTGGGCGTTGAGCGTTAACGTTGAGCGCCAATTTTTGCGAGGAGAATTGCACTGAGCGCCATCGCTGAGCGCCAAGCTCTTAGGACATCAATGTTGGGCACTGTTCTGATACCGTTGGGTGTTGTCAGTGTTGTTCTTGGGTGTGATTTTATATACTTTGAACGTTGTATAAATGTGAATTAAAAGTTCTTGATTTATAAATGAAATGAAAGTATGAAATGAGATCTTGTAGGGTATTTCCAGGGAGGAAATCCCATTGGTTGTGTTTCAATACGTGTGCCTTGAGGTGATGACTAATTCATTTTTGTGAAGTTATCCTGAACACTATTAGCTATTGATACTCATGTAGAGGAGAATTGTTAGGTGGTGAGAGTAGTAGGAGATACTATCATAAGGATGGTTCCATTATTCTTATGAGATGTTACAAAGAAATACTGTGAAGAAAACTCATCTTCAAGTTAATGCTCATCATCTTTAAGAACTCCATCATAGCTTTGAAATGTAACTGGTGCTTAATTCCTCTCTTGAAGACTTTAGGAATCTCATGGATGGAAATGCACAAATTTCATTGTCATCGAAACATGGCTTAGGCGGCCAGTAATCAATTCCACTTATACATTTCATGGAGAAGAAAATGTATGATTGTTGATTTCTTTTTGTTTATTACACAATTAAGTCTTTATTTTTATAAAAAGACTCAATATTTTTTTGAATTAATTTAATATCGTGTTAAAATTTAAGTTTATCATGTGTCAAGATATAATCATCTTATATATGAAAGCCTTCTATTTTGACACGTGATACATTTTAAATAAAAATGATTTAAATTTTAATATCTGACACACCTAAATTTTGAAATACTTTAAAAAAATAAATTTAATTGAATTAAAAACAATATAAAAAGAAAAATGAATCAAGAACCTAAATATAAGAATTAAATTGTTTATCCACAGTTAGTGGTGAAAAAATTATTGATTTGTGGAGCTCACACTTCTAGATTTATCTATGTTCACACAATTAATTATCACCATGAAAGGATCTGAGTTGAAGCCGATGACAATTGAAACTTACCTAATAATATGTTAAGAAATACATTAGTGTTGAAGTCCAATTCAGAGCATGATTTCAGCGTGAAAATGTTCAATAAAACTGTGTTTAGAAACACTAATTTTTTTATTTTAAAATCGTCTTTTTCAAATACAACTTACCCATCTCTATAAAAAGTCTAAAATTTACCTATTTCGATAAATTTATGAAAAAAATTACAATCATTTAATAAATATAGCTAGATATTTCCATATATAATATGATGGACCGATAAACTTTTATAAATAACTATATCTATAACCAATTACATATAACCAGTAATCTATATCTATCAGTAATATTTAATTAATGATACATCTCGGTAGTGACATAACTTTTCATCCAAAATTTTCTTTTGCAGTAACATTTAATAATAAAAATTTCTCAAAATATATATAACATTGAACGGATGAGAAGGATAAGAGGAGAAAAGCTTTGTAGACCTGGTTTTAAGGCACTCCAACATTAACTTAGTTTTCTCATCTACCTCAGCTAACAACCATCGCTGTTAACTTAGTTTCCTCATCTACCTCTGCTGACAATCATCACTACCATCACACCAATGCTTCGTTGTTAAAAATGTCCTTAACAAAGCAACTATTTTCATACTAAAAATAGATGATCCCAAATTAACATTTTTTTTTGTTATCTTATAATAATGTAATTTTAAAAGAAATTTAAAAAAATTCTGCACAAGACGATATTAAGGGTAATACTACTTCTCAATACTCGGTTCTTGTGATTCAATCTATTATGGCGTTGCAATCTACGATGCCTTAGAGATTGGTGCATCCTGAGGTTCAACATTCAACCTGTAGTGCAACCTGTTATGAAGCATGTGGTGTAGCCCTGTAGTGCAGCACATTGTGGTCCACCAACCTCCTACTATGGTTAGTTTTTTATGGTCCAATTTATTACAATACAATTTGTTGTAGTGTCGTCTGTTACTCAGTCATATCCTAAGTTCATGATGGTTAATCGTGATAATATTTGTATTAAGAATGGATATTCTTCTCTTAATAATCTAGATATTTCAAATGGTTGTATGTTAGTAAAGTCTCATTTCTTAGTTAGTATGTTTTCTTTGGAAGATGTCACTTCCAATTTTAGTAGTTTACATGGTCTACAACAATTAGATTCACCGCTTACTAATTATGAGATGGTTCTTACTTCTTTGACGTTTAAGCAAACTCGTTTTACGGAAGAATTGAAATTATTTTCCAAGTGGACTTATATTCTTGATGAGGAAAAGGATTCGAATATTAAAAAGAATGATAAGTCAGATTAATTAGGAAACCCTACCGAAATAAATAACAAAAAAAGTTATTATTAAATCTTCTAAAGCAAGGACTTCTAAAAATAACTAATGAGTTTTAAAAGCTTTTTTGGATGAGGAATTTGATTACTAAACCTTACTTCATATTGCTTTATTTTCTTACATCATATTGCTTTATTTTATTTGGTGTACATTCTCATGTTTTTCATACAAGAAATAATAAGAAATATTTTGTGTGAAGCTAAATTTATCTATATATTTTAATTTATATGTAATTATCTGTAGATAATTCTGACTTTTTTTTAAATGATTTAATACTTTACATTCATTCATATATATATATATATATATATATATATATATATATATATATATATATTTCATTATAAGTATAATTTATCTTAATTTAGTGTGACATTCTATTTTTTTATTTTCCTTATTTGAATAAAATTTTCTTATAATCACATTTATGTTGTTAAACTATAATAAGACATAGAATACAAAGTTTGACAATGTAAAAAACTAATACTAATTATTTTTTTACTTGCGATGTGATCCACATGTTATTTTTTATTTTCATCAAATTATAAATTATAAATTATGAATTATATATAATAATTACAAATTATAGATTAGAAATTATAGATTATAGATTATAGATTATAGATTATAGGTTGTAGATTATAGATCGTAAATTGTAGGTTTTAAGTTGTAGATTATGAACGGTGTATTATAAACTATAAAATATAAAATATAAATTATAAATTATAATGTTTTGGTTGTAAGGCACTTTGAAAGTTCAAACCCTTACCAACTAAAAACTTTTTGCATTATGATAAAAAGGTTCTACTTAGGAGATGAGAGATTGAGTATCAAAGACTCCTTTAAGACACCTAAGTAGGCTATGAACTACAATTTCAAAAATAATTCAATTTTACAACTCAAAAGTTGAAATACAATCAAATTAGTATTTGTTCCTCTTCAAGGTGTTTTATTCCTTCTCTCTTTGTCTCCTCCTCAAGGCTTCAAGGTACAAAGAGGTCTCCACTCCCCCAACATATTATTTTTAGGTTCAGTTTTCTCCAAAGAAGTTCCTACTCCAAAAACCAAGAGTGTTGAACAAGACAATCAAGAAAATAAAGCTTAAGAATAAATGTTAGGCACTAAAAAGAAACACTTAAAGAAAGGCACTAGAACATATCACAAAAACAAAAAATAACTAGAGTAAAAATTTGGTACTTCTTGTTTTTACAAGCAACAAGTTAACTTGCACTATGGATACTATTTTAGCATCAAATGCATGAAATCAAGTTGTTGGATAGTGGCAATAAAAGCGCGAAAACCGCCACAAAATCAACATAAAAAGTTCACAAAATAAGTTAATGATCGTGGCCCCTTGCATACTTTTGCTTTTTAGCTTTTGCTTTTGCTTTTGTACCTTTTGTCTCTTCTCTTTTCTTTTGTTTTTAGCGCACATAATCACCACTACACACCACAAATCTGATTTGAAAAACTCTTTTGGAGGCTCAAAAGTCAAGACACACAATATGGAAGAAAAACCTAGTATCAAAATAGAGTATGAAACTCAAACAAACATAAGATAAACTTAACTCTAAGAACTTGTAAATGATCTGATGAGAAGATTAAGCTAAAAAATGCATAGTAAAAGCACTCAAATAGATTGTTATGGTGTAGTTTTGAAAATCAAGTTGAACATATACTTTTGTGATTTTTGCAAAGCTCAAACTAGGAGAAAATGACATCAAAATATGGATGAATATGGATGAATTTAAAAATAAAAATGATCCAACACAACATTATGATCGAACCATATATGTGAAGAAAGACTTAACAAAATATAAAAGCACACAAGCAACACATGTATATGGAAAACTAATGGTAAAAATCGAATGGTTCAAAGAAGAAAGCAAAGTAGAACCATGGACACAAGCACATATGGACATGAAAAATGGAAGGCAATAAGGAACAAAACATAGACAACAACCAAAACACAAAGATAGGCAAGGACCAAGAAACTTAGCTCTTGTAGAACCAAAGCTTTTGATACCAAATGATAACCTCCTCCTCAAGCTAGGTTGGCCAAAGCAAGATGATAGCTATAGTGGTGGTGAGTTCGTAAAAGGTAGGTGAATGGTACAGATGGCTCTCGGTTTGGGGTGGTATGTGATGAAGGTGGTTGATGATGCTCTTAGAGAGGTTGTGTCACTTCTAGAGAAAAAGGCTAAAGGGACCTCTTAGGATGCTCTTACCATGACTTAGAGACAAGTATGATGAGACAAATTATTTTGGTAGCATAACATTACATATCTCAAGTGGTTTTTATAAGGGGTAAGACACTTCTATTTATGAAAGAAGGTGTCTCCTAAGTAAATCAAAACCCTAAAAATCCTATTTTGGTGGATGAGAGCATGACATATGACCGTCTAACTTTTACAAAAACTTTTTACTTCTAGAGTCTCTTGTTGAAAGTCACCTTAGGAAAAGTTCTCTACTAGAAAAATGACACATGTCTACTACCTTTGTAAGAAAACTCTTCACAAAATGTTTGTCATATGACCACCATGTTTCATGTGGGCCACCCTCCACTAAGTCACTAAGTTAGGGTTAAAAATTAATCTCCAAGATTAGTTTAAGCTAAGTGCAAATATTGTTCTATAACTTGAGGAAAATTGTTCAAAAATCCTACACTAATTTACTCTTAATACAAGGTCTAAAAAGAAACCAACATTTGATCCTTAATACAAGACCTAAATATTCTTGATATAATAAAGATACTCCATTATGACTTAAAAAAAAAAATTGGTTTCACCTTAGATAAATGCATATAACTCTTCTTAAATGTGTTTTGCCATGGCTAGAGGTATGCCATCACAAATTTTGGATTGAAACCGTTATTTTCTAATATTGGTTAATTATTTACTAAAAAAGCACACAAATTGGGCACTTGTTAAATAAGTAAAAATTTCAAATTTTCAATCTCAAATAAATATTACTGAATTATAAAAAGTATGTTATAGAAAGCTTTTCTTTCTTGTACATTCAAACACGTTAAGTGTTAGGAATTTGTCAAGGAAAATGTTTCTAGCAACAGCTCATTTATGTAAAACAGCATTGAATCATACTGGCAGCAAAGCACATGTCCAAAATCAAGTATTCGAGTATGCTAAAAAGTGTAACTAAAACTTAAAAATAGGAAAATGACATTATAAACGTTAAACGAATATCATGTATAGGCTCACGAATGGCTACAAATAAGCTAACGTCGATACATGTACAGAACAAGTGAATGAAAAAAATATGGAAACGAGAAAGCTAGGGTTTTCCCTTCTCACGATAGGCTTTCTTGAATATGAATTACTCATGATTAAGTATTGATGACGCGACATCGAGGCACCGTTTTATGAAGCATTATTGTCCCCTTAAATGCCATGATCTGATGGCAGTTCATTCTATAGTTGGTAAGCTGCAACATAAAATGAAACTTCGATCATTAGTTGGGGACAAGTCTTGTCACCATTGATGCAGCTAGCTAAATTATCAACCACAAGAAACACAGTTGTAGATCAAAGTAAAACAAGAAAATAGGCAAGAATGAAGTGGTAAAATGTTAACTTAGCTCCTAGCTTGTAAGTAGTTGAGGGAAACATATACCTCATCGGGTTTCATCTTGCTAAATCCGAATTTTTCTGTCCATATAGATTCTGCTTCTTCCGCAGCCGGTAGGACAAGATTTTTCACTTTCAAGAAAGCCAGCAGCCTCTCAATGCACGAGAAAAGTGTTTGGAAGTAGCCCTGTAAGAGTAAGTTAATAATATAATTATAAGTGGTGCACTACTAAGACATAGGCAAAAGTGATCATAACAAAACAAAACAGAAGCATTATCTGGTTATCCCACTAATTAGATCATCACTACAGAACAATATATCAAAATTACAGACCCAGCTCCAAGAAGAAATTATGAAGCAAGACAGAACCTAGTTTAGAAAAAAAAAAAAGCGCAGTGGTGCAGATCACAGAACTACATCTATTGTCAATTAACACATCAAAACTTGTGAGATATAGCTCAGTTTGTCAAGTAATTGGAGGCTTGGCGAATCAAACATTTGAAGAAATAGTAGCTTTTAAATCCACACAGGAATATTTTAAAAGAAAATGAGGTTGGGGGTGGGTGAGACATAATGGTATCCCAAGAAATGCCAATCAAGTTAGTAGCATGGTCTCGCACCTTCCCACGGTTCTTATATCTTGTAGCAACTATGGGGAGTTCGGCAATGTCCTCACCAAAAATTCGAAGCATGCCCGCGGATACCACAGATGAACTTCAATGTCAAAGGAAACAAAATATGAACAGCTATAAAAGAAACATTTGAAATAATAGATTCTAAATACAGCCACTTCTTACTTGACGATCAATAATGCACAATACATTCCTCCAAAATCTTGAGTCTGCAAATTCCTTCTGTATGTGAACGAGAAGTTAGTGAGACAGAAAAAATTGAAGAGAACTGAAAAGTAAACAAATGTTCTAATATGATTTTACCCATAAACCATGGCAGGAATGAGGTCACGTCCAGCAGCTGGATCAACTATAGGATCAAAGCATTCCTGAAACATGCAAGAGACGTCTTAAAAACCAAACTCCAACAACTTAAGTTTTCTAATACTCTTATGAAAAACTCAAAACAGGATTCCCCAATGAAAAATAAAGATGCACTATTTTGGAGTTTCTCACAAGGAGTGAGACAGCATACTGTGAGGGAAAAGTGCTCCATAATCACTCCCCTGTGTGTCTAAGCACTGCATAGCACCATTATGACAACTACATTTATAATTGGATAAATTTATTTTAGAACCTACTAGTGAGTGAAATTTTTTAATCATTATTGATTCAAAATTATTTGATAGCTTACTGATAGATATCAAATTTAACCTTTTTTTTTTTTAATTTACGAGAACAAGAACAGTTTGATTATATTTTTATTTTCTTTTTATAAGATTTAATACAAACAGTTAAGATAAATATATAATCATGATTCAATTGTTTAATTGATAAAAAATTCACTTTGTAGATAAAGTGATTGAAATGGTGTAAGAGAGCTAAGTCTGACACAATCATAAACAAATCAGTCAGAAACTTTGGCAGGATTGAAATTACTATAAACTCATTAACTCATGAACATGCATTTATGCTGAAGGCAAAACTTTTCAACCCTGCCTACAAACGGATTTACACACATCAACAACTGTTAAATCACACCCTGAAGTCATGTGATGAAGAAGAATCAATTTAGCAAAAGAAGAAAATGCCATAAATCATAAAAGTGCAAAGCAGCTCAACCATTCACTGGAGAACAAACAAGATCATCAACTTATCACCTTCATAAACCCAAATAAGAGGAAGGATATCACAATAGAGATAAAGAAAATGATATGACCATGATGATGATAGTGAAGCCACTCTTACAAATGATATGATGATGATGGTGATGAAGCAACTCATACAGACAGAACTTACATTAAACATGGCTACTGCCTCCAAAAGCAATGGCCTAGTTTCAGGAGACGCAACTTTTCCATTAAGAAGTTTCCATCTTACATCAATCTCATTAAGGGGTTCTAAACATCTTTCTACACGCTTCTTCTTTATAACATCCAAAAGAGATTCAGGGAGTCTCTCAGCCCCCGTAACCAGGAGATTCTCCAAAGTAGTATGTATTCTGGTGCAATCATTGCAACAAAGCCAATCCCCTTCTGGCAACTCCTGTCATTTGTTACACACATATTAAGTCCAACAGGCTAAAGTTGATGTCCAAACTAATGTATCCACGCATAAAGAGATGCCAATTACCTTCAAAAATGCCATCTTACGATCCCTCAAACAACCAACATGATATTCCTTTTCACACTACAAACAAGAAGGGGAGGAAAGAATTTTATGAAAAACAATGAAGTTAGTTCAGTATAATCAAATCAACCACTTGAAGAACCCAGCATAAATCAATGTTGATCATACACTTCTTCGAACTTGAAAACATAACTTTACACGTTAACAGACTGGGTTATCAAAACAAAATGGACTACAATGCATACCTGATCACAGATTATAATTGTACGAGGACCAAATCCTGATCTACTGAAATCAGAACTCCTGCACAAAACTTTCTCTTAATGATTGAACTTTAATACAAAGTAAAAGTATGATGGCCCATTCTAATTTTAAGAAATACAACGTTAGGTGAGAGCCAAGTGAATTCCATATATTGCTTCTATGTTATAATTCATTTCAATACTATACAAGTATCACCTGCATAAAACACATCCACCAATCTCAGCTCCTATGTCTTTTACTATGCGAATGCATCTCTTGGCAATCTCCTCAATGGGATCAACACCTTCTACCCTTCCAGCTGCCACAGCATCAGCATTGTACAACACAGGCCTTTCTCTGAGAAACGTGTGTTGACAAATTTGACAGTACCACTCACCCCGGGGAATGCTTGATACAGATGCACATTCTGTACATTTCCAAACATCATCACAGATAAATGAACATACAATGTGACACTGTTGTAATTTATCAAAGAGAAATAATATTCTTCATAACTGCTGCTCAAAAATGAGTAAATCATGAAATAAAAATGTAAGCAGTAATGAACATGAAAATTCATCTAATATTTGATTGAAGCTCAATAATTGGCTTATATATGATTAGTCCCTACAAAATAAGAGTTTTGATTTCTTTTCCTAAAAAAATTCTCTCTAAATTTTAAAATAACAGATTTTCATTCTTGTTAAATGAGTGAATTTTAATTTTAGTTCTTATAAAACATTTTTCTTTGATTTTTGTTCCTCCAAAATTTAAAACCATTACTTTTGGTTCATAACATTCACTTTAGTAATCGAAAATTTTCTGGAAGAGTGTCACTAGACCTTCCATTAAAGAAATATGCAGATAGCAAACGATAAAAACTAGATAATTTTTCTATCAACTTTTTGTCATTTAAATCTGACCTTTATGAAATGCCCTTGGACATCCATCACAGAGCAACAGATTTCCACCATCCCAACAAACAACACATGCATAATCATTCTGCTTTGTAGTGCATTTGTGATCTTTCGAGAGAAATATAGCTAACTCGTGGAGTGACACCCCATTCGATGTGTAGATGTATGCATAACTGCAGAAAAAACATTATACTGCCACTAAAAATCATAGGTACTAGTAATTCAAAAAAACCAGTGAATATTCACCCCACACAATAACAAATTCACACCATAGCCCCCTCCTGGAAACTTGGCAAGAAGAAAACTCACGGTTTCCTGCGAGAAGCCCAGCCTGCATGGACTTCAAACTGTGAGGGGCTGATCTGCATAACATTTAACAAATGAAATTTGAAAGTATTATCTATACAAATTAGAAATTACTGGGGTGAGCCCACAAAGATACAAGACAAGAAAATATGCCTCAGTGTTGCAGCATCGACAGACAATTCCATAGCGTGTTTTGATACCCTCAAGCAGTTTCTGCAAACCACAAAGAAACAGTTAACAGGGCAACAGAACTTTAATAATTTGTACAAGAAATTCACACATGAGCCACCTGTCCTCGTGCATAATATGCTACTTCAGCCCCATTAGGCAATCCATCCTCTTCAAAAATCAATTTATGTATTCGTTGATACCTAAAGAATAATATATTGGATGAAAAAACATTTACTATCATGAGTAAGGAATATTTGAAAAAAAGGTACATGTAATATATACACACAAAAGGAACAGAAAGGAACTAACCTTTTAGAGATCCTCCACTGATTTTTATGTTGTGGAGATAAACACTTTGAAGTAATTGGAGCAGTCTTCAATTTTAATGATAGTTTTGATGATCTAGTAATAACAAGAGAGAAGAAAGTCCTTGATTATAAAATTTAACATGCAATTACGTCATCCTACTAATATCAAGGATGATTAAAAATCTCTCCACGCTGAACAAGCTTTTCTTGTGCAATACAATAGGCACAAAAGAAGTCTTCAAAAACGTTTTGCTTCTAACCAGTTTTGTATTAACATGTAACACATTCGAGAGCATTTAAGTTAAAAAATATAAACAGCGGCAAGAAAACAGTTGAATAATTCAAAAGAAATTTCTTTTATGAAATTCCTTAAGTTCAAAACTATGTAACCAGAGTTTATTAGTTCATGCAAAATTGTTTCAGACCAACTTTTCAAATTTATGACATATACCGTATAAATGAAATAGATATAAATACCAACTTTGTTCTTGTCTTCCAGTGTCTCTTAGTTTGAGGAGAAATACATAGTTCAGAAGTACAACAAGAACATGAACGGGAGAATAATACTGGCCGAGGGGACCTGAAATAGTGTAATACAATAGTTAAAGATAAGAAAACCAGAGGGAGAATCAAAATCTTAACATTGCACCTAACAACATTTTGTGCCTATTTTGCTTTCATTTCAAGCTAGGAAATATATCTAGTTCTACTCTGACTTTTTTTTCTATTCATGTGATTTTAAGTTATTACATTGCCTTAGGAATTAAGCTTAAGATATTATTTGCTAAACATTAAATCCTATGGTATCAGTGGATCTAACCCGCAAAGTAGTAAAGTTTCTAAGCCATCCCAATCTGTGTCTATTAATTTCAGGATGCTAAAATTGTAACATGCCTTTCCAAAATCAAGAAAATGCATGACTTTTCTGTTTTATGATAAGAAATTATTTTATGAAGAGCCTTCTAGTAAGACGATATCATTTAACTGATTGTTAAGCAGTTAAAATAAAATAAACAAGTGAGCAGTCTCGCAAAACTATATCCATTCAAGAAAAGCTAAAACTAAATAAACAAAAACAGTCATCAACAAGATGACTCATATCTTCTTTCGAGAAAACACTAATTTATTGTTCTGAAATTATGTCCCCACATTACATTAGTCTTCACAAAAATAGATTGTCAACCTATTCCCATAAATTTCACTTTCGTCAACAATTTGTCATCAAAAGATTCTTGCCAAATTAGTCTATCCAAGATTAAATCTGTTACTATATTAGCCTTCAGAGAATTTCTTTTTATCACTACTTTAATTCACCATAAAGATCAATATAGTGATATTTTAGATTTTTTGAGCAACAAATCTGATAGCAAATTATATTTTGGAAAATTAATATAATGATATTTCAAGTCTTTGGGGAACTAATTAGTATTTTGCATCATAGGTTTCAAAGATACAGTGGTGGTGACACATCTACAATTGGAGGACTAACTTGAGAGCTTTCTCTTTTCTTTATTTGTCATTGTAAAAGTTACATGCTGCATTTTCTTTTATAATAATTCTTGCAAAGGCCATATCAGATTGATAACAATTGTAATTGTAACCAAACTATAAAATGAACACTCTATAACAATACCCTAATCCCACTAAGTGAATTAGCCATAGGGATCACATGACATTAAAATTAATTAAAAAGTAAATTCCCAGAAATATTAGTCAACCTGAGGTCCCTTTTAAATATGATTTTAATGAGTCTACTCTACATATTTCTGCATAGTCTATCCTTTGAATTTTAGGAGAGTCTACTTTATATTTTTGCACATGTGTTATCCTTTGTATTTTTACAAAGTCTACTCTATCAATTTTTAAAGACATATTGACCTTTTAAACCTATAAATCATTTTTCACGTTGGTTCTTCAAAACTTAATTATAAACGTAAAAATATTTGTTGTTTCTTTCTTCACACAAACAAACATCAACCTTTATGTAAGCAAAGTTTAAAACTAGTTTTCTAAAAATGTTCTTTCTGGTATCCCTTTACCATTTTTAATAGGATTAAAAACCATGTAACAATCTACTCTCCTTGTCAATGATGTTTCCAGGGACCTCTTCTTGTATCTAAATCACCTAAACCAATTTTTTGTCATCTTTTCCTCAATAGATGTCATAATATCTCCCTACATACACAATCTATCTTGCTATTTCTTTTTAAGTCATACATTCATCTCAACAAATTCTGTTTTGCAACTCCTATCTTGTTCTCTTGTCCCTTTAAAACCCAGCATTCATGAAGATATTATACCTGGTCATACAGGAGTATGATAAAACTTCTCTTTGAACTTCATAGGTAATTCGCAATCAGAAATAACCCCTGACATCTTTCTCAATTTTAATCACTTAGCAAGTATCTCACATGTATCATACTGGTTAGTTTCTCCACCATCTTGCAATATTGATCTCATATACTTCTTTAAAAAAAATATATGGTAAGACACTGTCCCCAATTTTTACCCCCTTGTCATTTCCCTTGTTTCTTATAAAAATAGTAATGCATATACTTTGAATTATCCCTGTTTAAGTGAAAACCCTTTGATTCCAATGGTTGTCTCTGATGAGATGTAATATTTTATTTATCATGTATGGGATCCTTTCTTTAGGGTTAGGGTTAGGACTGGGCCTTGACTCTTTGTATTCTGCTTACTATCTTCTTATATAAACAGTAGTAAAACA
>Ga0209589_1000489_pt1 | contig 55978 bp, 26 predicted proteins | sample CowpeawhiteBW_FD_187525 | JGI IMG/M metagenome (GOLD analysis project Ga0209589, IMG submission 187525) | Root nodule microbial communities of legume samples collected from California USA - Cow pea white BW (SPAdes) (version 2) | ecosystem: Host-associated > Plants > Roots > Nodule | place: USA...
TCTGCAGAAGGAAACCCTCACCCCAGAGCAAAGTGAAGGAAGTTCCCCTAAATGCTAAACCCTAGCTACCATATGCAGATGGGGCCATTCGTGGTGGAGAGTGGAGTGAATAACTTGAAGAAGGAAAACCAATAGAATGGATTTGAAAGGGGCGCCAAATACCTTTCTACCTTTTTTCTCTCAAATATTTGTTGTTTTTCAATATTTCATGCTAGTATATTTTAGTGTCATCGTTCATTTTCATTTTATTTTTTGGTTATGTTCCTGTGACTTTTTTTTTTTCTTTTTCGATTTTTCCATTGAAAACAACAATGTGGTAAAGAAAGGTTGTTGCGATTGAAAAAGACTCATCCTCAAGTTGCACCGATTCTATTTCTTTGAGAGGATTGTGTAGAGCAACTTTCTTCAATGTTTTTTTTTGTTGGTCTACTAGATTATGCTTCTAAGTGGCAAAGGCTATTGAAGCTTAGAAGGTGACGATATAATTGGAATTAGATTTCTATAAAAGAATATTTTTTTCAAGTATGATAATACGAGGGTATTGATCAGTGATGGAATGTCACTTTTTTGTAAAGCATAGTTGGAGAAAGTTTTAAGACAATATAATACTAAGAATCGGGTGACTTCTCTATATCACCCTCAAAGTAATGGATAAGTTATAGGCTTATAAAATAACATAGAAGACTCTCTTAGGTACCTCACCTTTTTAGTTGGTATGTGGGAAATCGTGTTGTTACCCATGGAGTTAGAACATAAAACACATTGGTTCTTAAAGTTTAAAACTTTGAATTTAGGGCATTTCGTGAAATAATAATGTTACAGATACATGATAAAACAACATAGAAGACTTCCTAAGGTACCTCACCTTCTTAGTTGGTCTCTGAGAAACCGTGTTATTACCCGTAGCGTTAGAACATAAAACATATTGGTTCTTAAAGGTTGGAACTTTGAATTTAGGGCATTTCGTGAAATAATGATGTTACAAATACATAAGTTAGAGCAAAAGTGACTATATTCATATGAGTCTTTTATGTTGCATAAAGAAAATGGTCAAACTATGTCACAATAAGAGGAATTTGTAAGAGGGACTTCAATGTTAGACACTCTATGTTACTTTTCAATTGAAGATTAAAGCTATTTCGAGGTAAATTAAAGTCTAAATGGTACGAACCATTTATTGTCAAAGATGTTAAATTGTAATGCCTACTTTTAAGAAGATGTTAAGTAACATATCAACTTTTGGGAAAGCCTTTATGAATCACCAATAGAGTAATACATGGTCTAAGAAACGTTGAGTTCTTTCGACATTTGTTGGTGGGTGCATTTTTGCTATAATGCCTACTTTCACTGGATCAACTTCAATGCATCTATAAGAAATTTTCTAGCAAAGCACAATGCTTTAGTTCACCATAAATGACATTTTCCCCAATTGAGAACCATACTGGTTTCAACACATTTTCTTAGTAATGTATTAAGATTCTCCAACAGAGAGTAAAACGACGATGCACTTAATAAGAAGTCGTCCTTAAAAACTTTTATGCTTTTCTCAATCAAATTTAACAAATATCAAACATACATCTTCGAAAGGTAGTTGGAGTGTTGCACAATCCAAATGTCCTTTTTATGCAAAAAATAAATAAATAAACCAAATAGACACATGAAAGTTGTTTTCTCTTAGTATGTAGTATTTATTGTTATATCATTGTAACCATAAGAACTATAAAAAAATGAAGTAAGTTTGACCATGGGTGTGGTGGGTGAGGGTGGGGAAGAGAGATATGGTCATTTCTTTTGTTTGATTAAGGTTTTTATAATTTATGCATATTCTCAATTTGATACAGTTTTAATGGGAGTTAATTCTTTTCATTACACAATACTATCATCCTACTTTCTTAGGGACAACTTAAGCTAGATTGACTTAAGCATTATTAGATATTGGGTATATCATGTCAACTTCAAGCAACTTCGTCATTTCTTTTCATTCCACTCTTTTTACTATAGGATATAGGCACCTTTAAGTTTATAAATTTTCTCCATTGAACTTGTATACGTGCAACGTAAATGACTTATTCCCTTTAAAACATAATTGCATCATTTGTACAATCATGTCACATTTAATGACTTAATAACTTTTTATTATATCATACAGGTTAGAACTTCCATAACTACCTAAAAATACTTAAGATCAACAATAGGATCAAATATGTCCTTCCTTTACTTATTGACCAAACTTAGCTCAATGTTACCAACACCTCATGAAAGGGAACTTTTCATTTGGTCCCTTTAGAAGTACCAATTGCAGCTACACTAGATAGCGATGTAGTGGGAACCACCATGTCAACGACGGAGGGGAGAAGGAGAAAAAAGTTCTTCTACACAGTCCTCTTATAAAGAAAAAGAGTTAGTGCAACTTGAAGACGACTATTCACCAATCACAACAACCTTTATTTACCATAGAGTTATTGTCATTGGAAAAATTGGAAAAAGAAAAATAAGTCATAAGAACATACCTAGCGATGGAAATGGTAATGAGCGATAACGAAAAAACTAAGAAATAAGAGCATGAAATCTTGAAAGGTAGACGAATATTTAAGTGATGGAAGTTGGAAAGGTATTTGAATAAAAGTTTAAAATATTTTGTGCATGTGAACTGACAAGATTTTATATACATCACATCTTAGGACACTATAAGAAAATAATGTTATATTAAGAAACACAATCTTTTAGTAATAGCAAAAATTTGTCGGTAATTCAGGTTTACCGAACAATTATCGTTGGTAAAATCTGTGGGTAAAATAGTGGTCAATAAATTTTACCGTCAAGGATACCAAAATCTTTCAGTAATTATCGATGATTGTAAATTTTTTTATAATTATCGACAGATTTTGGCTACTAGTAAATTTCGCCACTTGATATTCTTCTTCCTCTTCTTTTTTCCTTTATCTTCTTCTTCATCATTATTCTCTCCTCCCAACCCCCTCCCTCATCATCGTTGCCACCATCATCTCCAGCTCCTCCTCCTTATGTTTTTCTCCTCTTCTTTCTCTTCTTTTTCTTCCTCCTTCTTCTCCAACTTCAGTCGCCACTGTCATCGTTGTGTCTCCTCCTCTTCCTCTTTCAACTCCTTCCCCCCTCACTCTCCTTCTTTTCTTCTTCTCACCCATCTCATTTTAATATATAAAAAAATCTCATCAGATTTGGCGTAAATTTGCCTCTCATTTTACCAATGAATTTATGGACGAAAAAATTCAACAGTAATAGGAATTACAAGCTATCCATTAATTGAATGTCAAATACATTATCGATTGAAAAAACCTGCGTGGAATACAAATTATAATTTATTGACTAATTCATTACAGACATAAATATTTATCGATTATTTAAAATCTAAAATTTGTTAGTAAAATTCGATGCAAATTTAATTTTAATGACAAATTTATTTTTATTAGTAAATTTTGATTTGTAAAAGAATTTAATTTTTTTCGATAAAAATTCATTAGTAATTATGAAAATGCTTGTAGCGGGACAATGTGTTGCTAAAATCGAAACAACTACCTAGATGATCTAACGTCTTGTAAAAAGATAACTCATCATTAATGCCAAAAATTTTTTCTAATACACATCGAAAATCATCTTTATATTACACTTATAATAAAGTATAGTCGAAAACATTCAATGTATGATGGATGTGATATTTCAACCATAGACTTAATCATCGTTGATCTATAATGAATCGATATAATAAAATTCGTTCATTCTATAAATTAGTTCACTATATAAATATATTTATGAATTTCAATTTTGTGGGACTTATGTACCCAATGGCACTCATGATTAGGGATGACAAACATACACGTATCTGCGGATAAATGGATAGTTGGTATCTGTTGGTAGCGGGTAGTATAATACTTATTTATAAACAGATTGGATGCGAGTATCATACTACCTATACTTGCGACTATCCGTTACTCGCAAAAAAACTAAAATTAAGATTTAATTTATATTTTATTGTGTTTAGATACTCATAAGTTTTGAAAAATCCATAAATATTCTTTAAACAATTATTTTTTTTGTTACAGATCAGATAGTAGATAATTGTTTTAAATTATCCATATTTTGTCCGACCCGTTATCATCATTACTCATGACATTTATAGAAATATTCATAAATAAATATAATTATTAAAATATTTAACTAATATTAAACAACTCGAATATATTTAAATAACTAAAATAAACCGCTCAACTTTATATGACTATTTATTTGTAACTAAACAACCAAATAACTACTAAAATAAAAGATATGCAATGTTATTAAAATACTTATATAACTAATTATATATTTTGATTATTAAACCTTTACTTTAGGAACTCAAAAGCCGATAAATGCATACTAATCTTGTAGAGAGAAAATACTCATTCATTTCTTGTACCAAAACTAACTTGTGCGTCAGATTTTTATCAATAGCTGGTGGTTCCCATCTATAATAACTAACACTGATCTATTTTAATAAAAATATTTAAAATCTCGACCTAAAGTCTTCAGGGTTAATGTGTCAATACCACATTTGAAGTGTCATCGATTTTAAAGCTAAGAATTTCATCATAATTTAATCTTAAAAAATACAGATTTAAAAGATATATAATAAAATTAGCATATACAGTTTCTTTGATGTTTACTCTTAAATTATTGAATATACAAAAACATTTAATAGAAAAATATGTTAATAAAACATATCTTAACAATTAAACAATAAATGTTAATAATACAAATATATTTTAATTACAAATTTTATTAATAATAATATATTAAAAATGTCATTTTGTTTATCAATTTAATTTTCTTCTTCATACAACTTCATCTTGTTTTTATTTGTAACTAATCAATGTAGGATGGTTGTGATGTTTCAACTGTAGACTTAACAACTAAAGATCAATTATAATGAATCAATACAATAAAAAGTTATAATTTTATATTTTATAAACTGATTCACCAACATAAATATATTTATAAATTTCAAATTGGTGGAACTTATGTACCGAATGGCACCCATAGTGTTCATAACAATATTCATAAATAAATTTAATTAATAAAATACCTAACCAGTATTTCAACAACTCCAATATAATTGAATAACTCAAATGAGCAACTCAACTTTATATAATTATTTATTTATAATTAAACAACCAGAAGTAAGTACTAGAACAAAAGCAAAAGATATGCAATGTTATTAAAATGCGCTTATATAATTAATTATATCTTTTGATTACTAAACCTTTATTCTAGGAATCCAAAAGCCATTAAATGCATACTATCGATGTAGAGTGGAATTACTCGTTCATTTCTCATACACTTCTAACTTAAGAATCAAATGTTTATCCAAAAGTGGGGTTCTCATCTCATAATAAGTAACAATGGTCAATTTAAGCAAAAACGTTTAAAATTTCAACCTCAAGTCCTTAGAATTAATGTGTCAATATCACATTTGAAGTGTCATCCACTTCATAACTCAAAATTTCATCTTAAAATACATACACAAAGTTAGAGATACATAAGAAAATTACAACAAAAAAATAAATGTATGTACAGTTTCTTTGATCAATAATAATAATTTATCAAAAAGGTCACTTTCTTTGACGACTTCATTTTGTATTTATTTGTAAATTTGTAAGTCATCTGTGTAATGGTTGTTTTGGTGGTGTGAAACATAGGTTTGGTAAATGATTGAAAGAGGTTGAAAGTGAGATATTTGGATGATGAGTGTAGAGTTGAAATTGAGGAGTGAATGTGCGGTGTTTTTCACATGCCTCAATTTGGTTCGCATCACTCAATCACTTGCCCAACAAGTTTCCACCGCAAAACAAAATATTCCAACCGGACCCACTTATGTCAATCATACATCCCACCCTTCTGATCTTCCTTCAATTTGAAGGACACAGACAAAAACGGTTCTGTCCTTTCTGTCCTCCTCCATCACCAACTCTCCCACATTTTTTTAAGGTTTCTCTTTCATTCTCCTCCTAATCACTATTCAACCACACACACTCATCAAAAATATTTTATCACAAAAGCACTCTATTTCATCTTTTCTTCTTTCAGTTCTGTACAGTGCCAAAATTATTACTAATTTTTACCCTTCAGCAAAGGGAAACTAGAATTTACTTCAACTACATAATAAAATAAAATTCTTTTTTTTTTTTTTCACTCACTTTTTTCTCTACCCTGTGATTCACCGTTTCATGTCCAGTGGCCTGCCTTCCTTCTGAGACTCCAAACGACACCGTTTCTTTAATTCCTCTCTCACTCGATGTTGCTGATTCCCATGCGCTTCATCACCGCGTTTCCAATGGCTTCCGTTTGTATTCTCAACCCATTCTTCACCTCCATCCCTGACATGTAACTCCTCACTTCCTTCCTTATCATCTCTTGCATCACCATCAAGAACTCCGCGTTGAACAATTGCTTCCCACGCTCTTCCACCGTCACCACCGGAGGCGGCACCGCCGGCGGCGGCGATGCTGGCCGCTGTACAGCTACCGTGTTAGGTTCAGAGCTTAGTCCGGGGAGACATAAACTCAGTGAAGTGGCTGGATCGGAGAGTGAAGAGGCGGTTTCCATGAGATTGGGCCTGCAGAGGGCCGAAGCCGAAGGAGTCGATAGAGCGGGCTGACCCGGATCGCTTAAATTGGACCCGGATGGACTGCTCGGGTTTAAATAACCCGCACCAACACTGGCGGATCTCTTCAGCAGTGGACGATCCGTGTCATCGAGATCCAGGGCGGAGCATTTTCTCTTGAGAGTGGAGTTCCAGTGGTTCTTGACGGCGTTATCGGTGCGGCCGTTGAGCAAACGTGCTATGGTGGCCCACTTGTTACCAAACCTACTGTGGGCCCTGACAATAGCATCGTCCTCTTCTGGCGTGAATGGACGGTGCTCCACCTCCGGCGAGAGCTGGTTGCACCACCGTAACCGGCACGACTTGCCGGATCGACCAGGAATGGACTTGCTTATCACCGTCCAGTTTCTCGGCCCCAGAGCCTGCACCAGCCTCTGCAGCGCCTCATCCTCCTCCGGGCTCCATGGGCCCTTGACCCGATCCATATCCCTGCTTCCCGATGCCATGCTAACAGAGTTTAGTCATAAAGACAGAATAAAGAAAATATCAAAATTAAAATTTAAGAGATGTGGTGTGTGGTTTGAGAAGAAGGAGGGTGGGGTTTGGGGGAGAAATAGAAAAAATAGAAAAGGGATAAGGATGACCGGTTGGGCCGGTTGATGTGACCGGTTGGGGCGGTTGGCGAAGCAGTTACTTGCATACAGCTGGCAAACTAACACGCGTGGGAGTTGGAGCCTCTTCACAGTTACACGTATGATCACGCTATCGGTGCTGCCTGGTGTTTTCTGTAAAATCATTAACTGATTAACTAAACTAATCTTTCTCTGTTCCTTTCTACACTCAATCTCAATTAGATATTTTAATTATTAAATTAATTACAATTTTTAATCATAATTAGAAAACAATCAACCCATTCATTCAAGAATATATCCTCTCATTGACTAAGACGGTTGAAGGTTGAACGTTGCGCATCCTAAATTCACTCTGACCAAAACGGTAATCTCCATTTCCAACAGAATCCAGTTTTAGTTGCAAAACACTATTAGTGCCTTAAATTAATCATTATTAATTAATAATATCTGATATTTTTTTATTTTAAATTTCAAAAATACCGTTTAACTGAATCTTTAAATTAAGTTAAATCTACATATTACTTCTGTTTATCAAATTATATATTTAATTTTCAAATTATATATTTAATTTTCGCTCAAAGACAACTACTCACCGTTACAGATATGGTCTTCCACACCTAAAATTAAACCATGATTGACTGTAAATTAAAGTTGTTTTATGTCTATAAAATATAAAATAAGAAATTAATAATATTTATAGACCGTTTTATGACTTTGAAGTTTAAAGTTGTTAAGAAACAGTTTTTATTTAATGGATTTTTTTATTAGTTTTAATGGCTTAAAATTAACTGTAAAGCTTACATATTTAAAGTAAAAAAAGGAAATGAGTAGGGACTCATTATCGGCTAAAATTTATCTAGGTTTAGGTTGATTAAATTAAATGTCTCACACTTTATTTGAAGAGTCTTATTTATTTTTTTTATTTTTTTTAGACGAACAATATAAAAGCATGTGTTTAAAAGTGTTTTGTTAACCAATAAAGTTCAAAATAATTTATAAATCAAAGTTTTTTTTACTTGACAGCAACAAAGTGTCTTTCTCAAATTGATTCAAATTATTTATGATTTTTTGTTGACCTAGTTCAAAAGCAAACTCTTAGGGATTGATTGATTGATTATGTTTAGTAACTTAATCAACCTAAAGGAAACATTGCAGGTTCCTAGAAAAATAAATCATTAATTGAATGATAAATTTTGGTTACAATAGTCTCTTCATAGTATTTTGCATTAATATATAATTGAAAGAAAAAAATACATATATTTAAATTCAAGCTGATTAAGTAAATTTTAAAGAAATATATGAGTTTCTTATTGTCTTCAAATAAGATTTTAGTTTATATATTTACCACTTGAATTTTTAAAAGAATACTAATAATATTCATTTTATCTATATTTCATCTTTACTTTAAATATTTTACGCATTTATGATGAATAATAATTTTCCAATGTAGCCTAAGTTATAGAAGTGTTGGATCTGAGATCCTAATTCTATTTATTATCATGTCAAATTTATATTCTATTATTTTTGGGAGTTGGACTCATAAACAGAGAATTTAACTGATATTAAAAAAAATTGATAACTAATAAAACAAGAATAATAACGGCAAGAAGAACATAGAATTCAAATAACTATCAACCCATTCAAATAACAGATAAAAAAGAGTCAACACATCCTCAGTAGTTAATTCATCCTAATAAAACCTTCTATTACCTTTACTCTGTATGGAACTATTTATGATCTGAACAATAACATCAATTACCAAACTTAATTTATATTAAATTTAATTTGAATGTAAAAATGAGATGTTAATTATATTTTATATTTTGATTATTATTTTTTTAAACATTTAAGATATATGAGAATGATTGACTTTCTCCCTGAACATGTATGAACAAAATATAATAAATGAACTTGAGTCTATATATGAACATATTTCAATTTTAATAGAGATACTTATGTTAACTATAAGTTATATTATTCAGATTTATATGTAAAATACATGAATAAATATAAAAATGTAAATATATATTATTTTGTCATGTAAAGTTTTATTTTAGATTATTAAAACAATATCTTTATTAAGTATATTAAAAATATATTTTATTATTTTCTAAATATTTAATATTCTTTCATTGGAAGAACTTTTTTCTAGTTATATAATTTTTTTCATTGACTCTATCAATCATTTATTAATTATTTGTTGCTTCCAATATTCATTAAGCTCACAAAAAGCTTCAAGATACATTCTATTATTATTATTATTATTATTTTTTTAATTACACATTTATTTTTTTACCTAACCTGGTTTACCTATGTTAAAAAAGAAAATTCACAATTTTATCAAATTAAACTATTTATAAGTGTATATTTGATATTTTCACTACATTCTTAAAAATATATTGTTCTTGATATTTCGACACATAAGAATAGGGGTGGAAAAACGAGCCAGCCCAACCCATTTTGGTCTGGCCCGCCTGTGGCCCGCCAAAAACGGGTCAGGTCAGACTGGCCCGCCATCAATAAACGGGTCAAAAACTGTAATCCATTCTGTCTTTGGGTGGACTGACCCATCTCTCCTTTTTTTTTTTACTTTTTTTATTTTTTTTTAACTTTTTATTACAATTTTGTTTATAAATTTATTTTATATATATAAATTTATTTATATAATATAAAAAAATATTATTTTTTAATTATTTTTAATTTTAAACATAAAAAAAATTAAAAAATAAATAAATAAAAATGGGCTGGCTGACTGGCCCGTGGGCAGACCTGTTTTGACCTGTTAAATTGGCAGGCCAGGCGAGCCGGATTACAGCGGGTTGACAGGTTGGAAATTCCAACCCGGGCCACCTTTTTTGGGCGGGCCTGGTTCATTTTGTCATCCTACATAAGAGTGTATGACTCTTAATTTAAAGTGTTTAGTCATCAAAACTACTAATTTGTCATTTAACATGTCTCTTTATTATTATTTTTTTCTTTAAGAACTCCTCCTTTGTACAATTTGTATTTTTTATATACAACTCATTCATTTGATACTCACAATTACGGTTCAAAAATATTTTTTCTCTCAACATTAACAAAAATAATAGATATTTAATTGTCATAAAATTTTAATTATATGTGAAATTATTTAACTAATTATTTATCTTTAAGATTTGTGCAATTTTTTTTATTTGACATTAAACATGAAAATATAAGTTTTGCAACTTATCAGTGTTTTAATTGAGGGATGAATTTAAGAATGTGGGTTTGAGTAAATTTGAAATTGGATGTGAAATTGTTTAGATTAAGGAAAATATTATGTGATTTGGGACAAAAATTATAAAAAGTTGTGTATGATGTAACATATATGAAAAATTGAAAAGAAATTAATAGATAAAATTATATTATTACTATTTTGCCCTTAATGATAAATGTAATATAAATAGAAAAAATAATGTTTAAATGAGGTGAAACTTTATATTCTAATTATTATAATTTTTATAAAAAAATTATTGAAAATACCATAAGCAAAGTATAAAATTTCTTTCATACTTTTTAGACAAACTAAAATTTTTAACATAACATTTACATGCAAGACATTTTATTTTAGTATTTTTCTACATTATATAGGATATGTTACTTAATGATTAGGAATCCTATACAAATATTAAAAAAAAAACTTACTTACTTATTTCACTTTCTATATGATTTTATATCTTAAAAAATTATATCATTTGAATAGTCTCTCTTATCAAACTATAATTTTATTAACAAAATTAAGAACCATTAATGGACAAAATAAGAAATTTTGTGTACTTTTGTACAGCTCTATCCGTAAAATTGTGGGGACAAAATAACATACTATTTGTAGATTATCTTAGTCTTGTTTCTTAACACACATAAATGTTAGTGTTATAGTCTATAGATCATTTAATCACTTAACTTAAAACATAATTGTATTAGTTCCAGGTTTTAAATTAGTTTAGAATTTGGAACAATTTTTTTGATAAAAGTAAATGGTTTTCCTTACACAGAAGCAAATCATCAAAAGATACAAACAAAACATCAGAAAAGAAAATTTTAATTTTCAAATTCATATTTTACACTCTGAGCAATAAAAAGGACACAACTTAAATCATGAAAGGAATAATCATAATATAAAGTAAAAATAATTCTTTTTAATTTCAGAACACAATTTAAATCGTGTGAGGAATAATCATAATATAAAGTAGAACAATTTTTTTTTTAATTTTACATCATAATTAATATTTTTAAACTTGTGAATTTGACTAAAAATGTATTTATTATCGATAATTTGAAATTGAATTATTTTTCCACATAACACATAAATATTGATATAAACACTTTTATAATATATTCATCTTACTTATAACTCGAGAACGAATTTAGTGTAAAAAATTATATTACAAATGTTATGTTACAAAATATTTAAAATATATTTATTATATAAAATATTTTAATGAAAGATATAAGAGATTAAAGTATTAGTTAATATAACATAACAGGGAATATATTTGTTATATTTTAAGAAACCATGCCCCGAAATTTTACATATTACTTCCAACATATAATAATATATTTTTATTGTATTAAAATATAAGTATTGGTATTCGAAAATTAATTTTCTTAACTATAAAACTTAAGCCATGATTAAATTTGAAATCATACAAAATAACATTTTTACTTGTTATTAATTAATAGTTTTGTTATTAAATTGTTAATATCATCTTCGACTAACTCAAAATTTTAACTTGACTAGTTGATTATAAACGCTTTTATTTATTTAGATTTAAAAATTTTATCAATTATATTTAAATTATTTTATCTTTGATACGAATACGATTTACAATTTACTTGATGGAAGTATATTTTTGTAATAATTTATCAAAATAAAATTAGAAAATAAATTGAAAAAAATATTTTGCATATAATATAATCATTTACATAAAAATAAATTAATAAATCTTTTATTTTAATTTAACTATTCATTAATTCAATAATTTGAATAACACCATCCATTTAATTAAATATACGTTAACGATTTACAATTTACTTGATGGAAGTATATTTTTGTAATAATTTATCAAAATAAAATTAGAAAATAAATTGAAAAAAATATTTTGCATATAATATAATCATTTACATAAAAAATAAATTAATAAATCTTTTATTTTAATTTAACTATTCATTAATTCAATAATTTGAATAACACCATCCATTTAATTAAATATACGTTATCTTTTTATAGTTATAATTATATTAAATTAAATATTCGTTTTCGTTATATAGGTAATAATAATAAAATGTAAATATTTGAAATATATTACACAGATTAATTTTTTGTCCCCATATTATTTTTATATATAAAAACTTTCTAATTATTTTAAAATTAAAAAAGTTTAAAACAAAACCAACTCAGAATTCTAAGTGATTTTTTTTTTCTTCTAAACTCTGAATTGATAAAGGAGGTAAAATATTATTATTGTGTAAGAATTAAAACAATATTTATTTTAAAAAAATCATCTTCAAACTTTTTAAAATAAGAATATTATTTTAAAAAGGGTTAAATATGTTTTTGGTCCTTAACTTTTATTGAATTTTGAAATTAGTCCATTTCGAAACTTTAGACTAATTTAATCCTTCATCTTTCAAAATACGTGAATTTAGTCCTTTTAATCAAATCTTGTTAGGTTTATTTGATGTTGTTTCCAAAATACTAATTTAATCCTTAATCTTTCCAAAATTGTATTCATGTTGTTTATACTGTTTTACACATTTTTATTTTTATTTTAATGCTAAGTCAAATACTATTATGAAACACGCTTGAAATGTTAAATAAACTTAACAAAATATGATTAAAGAGACTAAATCCATATATTTCGAAAGATAAAAAACTAAATTAATTCAAAATTTCAAAATTGTCTAATTCTAAAATTCATAAAAATTAAAAAACAAAATACATATTTAACCCGAACAATACGATATGAGAAAGATGAGTAAAGGAATAGATGAATTATTATGAGGTGTGTGAGAAAAGGACAAAGTGAAGGAGCACTCACTGTCACTACATGGAGATCAACGCTCCTGTTGCCGCGTCAGCAAAATCCAGCCTGTCATAACACTAAAGTCACACACCCAACGGCTTTCTTCCCCCACAATATCACTCATCTATTCTAAACCTAACTCCATTCAATCAAATTTTCAACCAAAATTCAAATCCAATATAATAATATCACTCATCAATCACGTAGTATTAATTAAATAAAACAATAATAAATAAGAAAATTAATTAAATTTGATGGATGTAACTTTAAATAATTTTATTGAATTAAAAATATGTTATATATAAGATAAAGGAGTAAAAAGAAAATCTTATACTACACGATTAAACAACAACTACAGCTGTACATGCATAAGCAACTGTCCAACAAGTCTCATCACCAAAAAATAATATTCATTGTAAAGTCTTGATAGGAGACTCTATGCATAAATAAAAATAGTGATATTGTTATTATTATTTTGTAAATTTTATGGAAATAATACTAAGTTGAAATGTCCCAATATATACGTCGCAAAGAAAAGAACAAGTGTCATTTGATTAAGATGTGTGTGGGGACAACCAAAATTGGTACAATAAAGAACCTCAACTTGCAGCCTTTAAAACGTTGTCTTCTAATACACCGAAATAGGAAAAATAAATAAAAATACGTGTTTAAAGTGTGTATTATTTGAAATAATAAATTGTGAAGTGGACCTTTATTCAACGCGAAACAGCTGTCTCTAACCTTCACTCATAACTTTTGTGTTAAATTTTGCACGTGACACAAACCATATCATTTTTAAAAAATAATAAGTAAAATAAAATAAAAAATAGACGTCAAACTGAGAAATAGGATAGATTAGATGCATGCGTATGTCCTTTGTCTGTACTATTTTTGTTCCCAAATTGTTCCCTCCAAACAAATCATGCGCCTCACGTGACCCTCATCTCATAAATATATTTATGGAGAAAGGTTAAACTACAAAATCTAAACACTTTCTTTTCCATTACAATAACTATATTAACATTAAGTAATACCTTATTTTCTAAAATATAATAAAATCATAAAAATTATAATTAAGACTACTTGAGTAAAAATTATGGCAGGGTGGTATTATATTTAAGGTTTTATAAACTTAAAATAAATAAGGTATTATATCATTTGATTCCATTTTTAATGTTTGTCTTGGTAGATTGAATGATATTTTCCTTATGTTGTTGAAGTTTTTTTTTTTCTAATTTTTGTTTTGTCATAAAATTGTGTGGTAGATCATTTTAATGAATTTATTTGGATTATTTTCCAATATCTTATGTGGATAATTCGGGTGAGAAATAAATTTGTTCAACCAATGTTATAATCTCACAATAAATAATTAAATAATTGTAATTTTATTTTAATATATAATCATCAATTAAACTCTGATACTATATATATATATATATATATATATATATATATCACTACTAAATTCTTATATTATACGAAATATTTTTTACAAGTATAAGTGAAAAAGTGAGTCAAGTCAGACGGACTAATCTATCAACCTGATAGAAAAGAGGTGGACCAAATCAAATATTTTAACCTATTTGCACATTGTTTATTTTGTTACTCAATTACCATATCCACCAATAACACACACCACCACCCTAGTCCAGAGGGAGAAGAGTGAATCCAGTGATGTTTGAGACCGAGAAAACACACGCGAATTCATAGAGAGAAGCAGATACGATGTTATGCAAGAACAAGAAAGAAAACACACCACATCACAAAACTAGGGCACGCCTTGATATGTGTGGGATCTATTGTTATGGGTGACAACAACATTAGTCTCACTTTTCCTTCACGCCTCCTCGCTCTGGACTTGCGCTTTTGCTCGCATTTCATTTAATTTGCCCTAGTTTTACCCTATCACCATTGTTTTTTGGTTATGCTCGGAACAACACACTAAGATTTCTCTAGGATTCAAGTTTTCGTATTAGGATTGGGGTTTTTTGTGTGATGATTTTATCTTTCTTGAATATGGATTTCTCGTATTCTAATTATGTTACTATGTTGCACTCTACAACTTGCACTTAACAATTATGTTGCACATCGCTTAAAGAATTTGAAAATAAATTGAAAAATTGGTACACCTGACAACCCACCTAATTGTGGGTCAGTAGGCTTTTCAACTTGTTTCCTCCATGTAAATTGGTCCAACTTGGCTTGATTTTGGCATGCCAGTAGAGGTGAGGCAAAACAATCTGGGTTGGATCGTTTTTCCATCCTTAATCATAACTAGGATTAGATTTAGATTGATACACTACAAGAAAATGTTAGATTACTAATGAAAGTTTACTAATGAGAAAAAGAAGTCAATAAACCAAATTTATTGATAAGTTTTATCAATGAATCTTAAAATTTTAATAAATTACCAAAATATTAGTTTTTAAAATTTGTTGGTGATTCCATTGATAAATTAGAATTTTTATCATCAACAAAAGTATTCGTTGATAATGGATCTATTGGTAATTTACAATGTCTATTACCAATAAATAATTATTCCAACAAATTTTATTGATAACATAGGTGTCAAAATTCATACGCTAGGGTTTGATTTTGTCATGATAAAGTTCATTAATAATGGAATTTTTTAAATCCGTTGAAAAATCGATCGATAACATAATATTTATAAAATTTGATGATAAATCAATTGGTAATTAATTGCATTGTTTATTTTTAAAAATTTATCGACAATTTATGTCGGTATAGTGAATATCAAATTCATTGATTTATCAATGACTTTCGGTGATTAGTAACAAAATTTACTTGTTGATAATAATAATAATAATAATAATAATTTTTTAAGTAGTTTGTGTATTTTGTACTGTAAACTTAAACTTGCGATCATTATCCGTTATATATAAACTATATACATATAAAATAAAATTATATTCTTGTATTTTTATTATTTATACTAGTGTAAACATTGTGCTATACTAAGAAATTCATTTAGTACAAAAAAAAGAATATTAAATTTAAATAAACGATTACTTAAAGGAATAAAATGATAAAATAATTATTTTAATTTAAAAAATAGTTAAATTTAAATAAATGATCCTTAAGGATAGAAATCATAACTTAATTATTTTAGTTTAAAAAACGATTAAAGATAAAATTGAAAAAAATTGTGTGAAAAAGAAAAAGATGATCTCTTCTATATAATCGTGTAGATTAATTAAAAATGTATATAGTTAATTGATTTAATATTTATAATTTAAACAAACAAAATAACAACAACTGAATTTGAAAAGTTAAAATGCCAATTTAAGTAAAACACTAATTTAATTTTCATTAGTAAAATTGTATTTTTTTTAATTATGATATGATTTTTAATTAAAACATAACTAGCAAGTTAATATATGATTTTGTTTTAAATATAAGAATAAATTGAAGTTGATGAGCTTTTCTGTAATTTTTACAGGTGACACAAACATGGCTAAGATGAGGTTGGATTTATAAGTTTTAAATTTGTTTTTCCTTATGAATAATAAAAACTAACTTTTATTGTTTTGTTGTCATGGCTGAGATGCGTTTCACAGACTAACAATAAAAAAAATCTCACCCATCACACACAGACCTAAAAAAAATAAAAATAAAATTATTAAAACAAAATAATAAAAGGTTTTCTTAATTAGATTACATTTTCGTATGTATTGTCTTTGTCTTTTCTTCTTTACAAGATCCACGCATGAACGTTAGTGGGCAATCTTTATCATTTGTGTTGATTTGAGTGCAAGTTGATCAAAATAAAATTGTTTGAAAGTTTCTAAATTAAATTGTAATAAATGTTATATGATATATTAGTTTTAAATCTGTTAGGTTAGTTACAAGTTAGTTTTGCTTTCTGCATTTTTACGTTCTCTGCTTTCTCTTATATAAAGCTTCCGCTTGTAATAGGTAACTTACTTTTCAATATAATACAAAAGCTCATTTTCATTCTCTCTCTCTTCACGTCAATCCTAACATGGTATCCAAAGCCTAAACTAGACCATGACTTCTGAAAATTCATCATCCTCATGCACCACCACTCTTGCTCATTCCTCTGCCACTCCTCATGTCTTCTCTACCCCTATCCATTTTAAACTAGATGAAGAGAATTTCTTAACCTGGGAACAACAAGTTCAAGCAACAATTACTGGCCTCGAACTTTCAGAGTTTCTTGAAGGCTCCACAACACCTCCACAATATCTCAGTCAAGAAGATCAAGTCTCCAATATTATCAATCCATGATTTCTCCAATATCGTCGACAAGATAGCTTAATTGTGGCATGGCTTCTTTCATCTATGACACCAACGCTCCTAACCAAGATGGTAGGTCTCACAACTTCAGCCCAAATATGGAAGAAGCTCAAGATTTACTATGCCACTCAATCTCGAGCAAAGATAAAAAAGCTCAAGCTTCAACTTAAAACTCCGAAGCATGATCGATCAGTTGCTGTCTACGTTCTTGATGTCAAGCGGGTAACATATGCGCTTGCTGCCATAGGTGCACCCATCAGTGAAGAAGATCACATTGAAGCCATATTGAATGGCTTGCCCGAGGAGTACGATTCTTTTGTCACGTCTATTCTCTCTCGCCTTGATCCGTATACAATTGATGAGATTGAGGCTCTATTGTTGGCTCAAGAAGAACGTATGGAGAAACATCGCTTTCAAGATTCCATGCCTCAAGCCAATGTTGTCGTCAATTCTTGGAACGGAAACAACGCTCATGGAAGATCCAACCAACGTTCGGGTCGTTCTTCAAGAACAAATCAATCCACTCGTGGTGATAGATCTTTTAACTCTCGTAACCCTACTCGGACACAATGGTCTTCACAAGCAGAAAATTCCTCCACCAAGATACAATGTCAGATTTGTCATAAACCAGGACACAGTGCTCCTGAATGCTGGCACAGATTCAAAGAAGATTATCAACCTCCTCCTCAGGCACATAACTCCTAAACGTCATCTCTTCCTAGTGACCAAACAGATCAACCTTCTTCTACTAGCACCTTGATTGATCCACTGTGGTATCCGGATAGTGGAGCTTCCCATCATATCACCAATGATCCTTCCACTTTTTCTTCAAAATCTTCTTATACTGGTAATGAACAAATTACTCTTGGCAATGGAACAGGTTTGCCAATACATAACTCTGGTTCAGCCTTCTTGTCTTCATCTGCTAATTCATCATTTTTTCTCTTACGTAATCTTTTACATGTGCCAACCATTACCAAAAATTTGTTAAGCGTATCCCAATTTGTAAAAGATAACAATGTATTTTTTGAATTCTACCCTAATTTTTGTAATGTTAAACGACAGGGAACTCTGGAGATCCTTCTTCAAGGAAAAATTAAAGATGGTATCTACGTTTTTCCACCTCTAAAACCTGCACCAGCTCCTCAAATTCATCACTCCACTGCTGTTTTATTTCAACTTTAAATCATATAACAATCATAAATTCAACTTTAATTCTTCTGCTTGTTTATTTTTGGGTCTTTGTCTGAATAGGAAAGGCTATATTTGTATGCATCCTTCTGGAAAAATTTATTTCTCCCGTTCGGTTCTTTTCAATGAGCAGGTTTTCCCCTATAAACTTGCTACAAATATGTTTGAGACTCAACCTACTATAATTCCCGAGCCCACACCTCTATCTTCACCCAATATCAATTCATTATCCTTACCTTCTATTATTACATCAGAAAAATGTATAGTGTCATCCATCCCCAATGTTGCACCTCAAGATGCTACTGCCACATCTTGTTCACCGGAAAAATCACTTCATCAGTCTAACCTTAATTTCCCTGAAACAGACCATCCCACGTCCTCCCCTATTGATCAATCTGTATCTCCTGAACATTCCAACTCTCCTACTAATATTCAACGACAACCTGTCACCACTAATATACATCCAATGCAAACTCAAGGGAAGTCAGGTATCACTAAGCCTAAAGTATTCTCTGCTATTGCTACTGATGTTGTTCCTGTTACAACCAAAGAAGCTCTTAAACATATTGAATGGAAGAAGGTTATGCAAACAGAATATGATGCGCTTCTAAAGAACAAGACGTGGACTCTTGTTGAGCTTCCCCCCAATGCACATGTCATAGGTTGCAAATGGATATTCAAAAATAAGTACAATTCAGATGACATTCTCGAGAGACGAAAAGCACGTCTTGTTGCTCGCGGATACAACCAAGTTGTTGGCATTGACTACTCTGAGACTTTTAGCCCTATGGTTAAACCCACCACTGTTCGTGTGGTTCTTTCAGTTGTTGTTGCTGCGAAATGGCAAGTACGCCAATTAGACGTAAATAATGCTTTCTTGCATGGGGAGCTCACAGAGACCGTTTACATGGATCAACCACCGGGATTTTCAACCAATCCAAAGCTTGTTTGTCGTTTGCACAAAGCCATTTATGGCCTAAAACAGGCACCTCGAGCCTGGTATCACAAGCTGAGCACCATGCTAATCAAGATGGGTTTTCGTTCAACTATTAGTGACTCTTCTTTATTTACTAAGATTACTGCAAACTCTATCATTTTGATTCTCATTTACGTAGATGATATCTTGATAACAGGCATTGATACTAATGCCATTACTGCTCTTGTTGCAGCTCTTAACATGCAGTTTTCTCTTAAAGACCTTGGCTCCCTTCACTATTTTCTTGGAATCGAGGCTATATGGTCCTCTAATGGTGCTTTACATCTTACACAAACAAAATACATAAAAGAAATTCTCTCCAAGGTTCAAATGACAAACGCTAATTCTCTTCCTTCTCCTATGGTCTCTTCTTTAAAACTCACCGCAGATGCATTCACAGCCTTTCACGACCCCACCCTATATCATCAGATGGCAGGAGCACTGCAATATCTAACCTTTACCCGTCCCGACATTTCATACGTTGCCAACAAGCTTTGTCAATATATGCACCAACCTCAAACCCATCACTGGAATGCCATGAAACGTCTTCTACGCTACCTTGCAGGCACTCCAACTCATGGATTGTTGTACACTCCAAACACACACCCCTCCACAAGCTTTCACAGATGCAGATTGGGGGTCAGATCCTGATGATAGAAAGTCAACAACTGGTTATTGCATCTTCATTGACACAAATTTGATATCATGGTCTTCAAAGAAACAAGCTGTTGTATCACGCAGCTCCACGGAAGCAGAATATAGGAGTATTGCTTCTGCCAGTACCGAAATCAGTTGGCTCATGTCTCTTCTCAAGGAAATAAACCTGCACACTTCTATTCCAATTATTAACTCTGACAATCTCAGTGTTGTGCTTCTTACTGCCAACCCTGTCATGCATTCTCGCACCAAGCATTTTGAAATGGATTTACATTATATCAGAGACAAAGTCCAGAAACGTGAAATCTTTGTTCGGCATGTTCCTGCTCGTCTTCAACTTGCTGATGCTCTAACAAAACCAGTTTCTGGTGGAACCTTCTCTCAGTTTCGTGATAAACTCATGGTGTGTTCGCTTCCTCAACCCCATTAGTTTACGGGGGCATGTTAGATGATATATTAGTTTTAAATCTGTTAGGTTAGTTACAAGTTACTTTTGCTTTCTGCATTTTACGTTCTCTACTTTCTCTTATATAAAGCTTCCGCTTGTAATAAGTAACTTACTTTTCAATATAATACAAAAGCTCCTTTTCATTCTCTCTCTCTTCACGTCAATTCTAACAATAAAAAAAAAAAACTATTTTTTTATATGAATTTTTAGTAGGTCACTGATATATTTCCACTAAGAAAATATGGAAGTTTATTACTAGGTTACGCAAGCTCACAAATCAACTTGAACATTCTTTTATAGAAAAAAAAATAAAGACATCATGATTTTACTTAATTAAATAAAAGCAAGTGTAAAAATAATTTTTAAATAGAACAGTAGGGGTAAGAAAATAACTACAAAAACTTACATTAATAAAACAAGTTTGAATGATTAGTCAAATTAGCTAACGAATTAGTCAAATTCATTTTAAGATATTCGTTGACTTGTTAAACATACTCTTAAATCTCCTTATTTTATCCATTTCCAGTTTATACGTATATTTTGATTTCATGTTCTAAAATAAAATGAATGTTTGCGTACACTTTTATATATACAAATACATAATCACTTTGGTTTAAGGAAACGATTATCTGAACTAATTAACATAGTTCTTAAACTTTTATATATATATATATATATATATATATATATATATATATATATATATATATATATATATATATATATATATAGAGAGAGAGAGAGAGAGAGAGAGAGAGAGAGAGAGAGAAGTGATGGTAAAAATAAATTCAATTTACTTATTTTTATTTGTATTAAAAAACAATAAAGAAAAAGTAAACTTATTTTTATTCTCATGAAAAATATTGGTTTATGTTTAGTTTCTAAAACGTATTTTTAGTTTTTTATGCTTATAACATCAAAATTGTTTTTCTAGAATTAAATATATATTTTTTCTAAATTATTAAAAAAAATGTTGTAAATTAAATTATAAAGTATTCCATCTCTATACCATATAAAAATAATGTAGAATATTTTATCAATAAATAATACGTGAAAGTTATATTATACTATGAAATTTCATTTGTTATGTAAATACCTTCTACTTTATTGGGATAATGTTTTACATAATTTTAATACAGAAATTAAATATTTTATAATTTATTTTAAAGATAAAATATAATTAGTTTAGAGATGAAAAAAAAGTTAACTCTTATTTTTACTTTATATTCCATGAGTAAATTTTAGATATGTTTTCTATTCTCTTTTGTTTTCAGTCCTTTAATTTTTATTTTTTTTACTTTAGACACTTTTCTAAGATAAATAAATCATATTTATTTTTAATATTTCATTTGCCATGCATATCATGAAATGGCGATGACCATATATTAGGTGCAACGTACAATGATTACACGATCTTTTGGTTAGACACGGACCACCCTATGACCTGGTCATCCAAGGCCCAAATCTGTGGGCCCAAGGCTGCTGGGGCCCAAAAACTTCAGAAAGTATATGCATTTGTTCAATAACTTTTTCTATATATTCTTTGTTATTTTAATAAATTGAATTAAATTATTCTCTTGTTTCAGTTCATATTGTATCCAAATTAATATGAAATACGTGATTAACTACCTCTTTCGTTTTTTAGTTTGTTTTTATTATATTCGTAAATTCATGAAATAAATGTTCACATGTCAATAATATGTGTACAATAATAGATTTAGACTGGTTACCTTTTTTAAAGAAAAGATAGAAATATAAGTCAAAACTCAGTTTATTAAGGAATTGAAATAAAAATAATTATATATTTAATTTTATGAATAAAGTATACGTAAGTTTTAATATAAAGTAAGCATACTTTATTGACAAATGGACGAAAATGTATCTTTGATGTTCCATGCATAAAATTGTTAACTTTTGTTTTAAAAGGAAAAAAAAAACATAAAATAACTTTATAATATAAAGATAAAATCAGAGCTTAGTCACTTCATAATAAAGACAACATATTTAATAAAACTAATTGATTTTCTTGTCTTCCATGTTCTTTTCCCACAAAATCTAAGTGAATCACCCATCTACATACACTTTTACTAACTAACACATACTTTGAGTAATCACGCGCACACTGTTTAAATGGCTTAAGAATAATTTTAGTTAAATTAGATTTGTAAAGAGTAATTCTTCTTTGACGGTGATCTTAAATTAATGATTTATAAACCTTACAGACTTATAGGAGGATACGATGACGATCCTGGGCCTTGCTTTGTATTGGGCCTAAAGTTTGGTATTGGGCCTAAAGTTTGGTATTGGGCTAACAATAGAATCAACTACTAAAACAAATGAACATAGAAAATTACTAAAATAAATTTGTGTCTGGATAGCACCAGTATTCACCCGAAAACGTAAAAGAAAAAAAAAAAGACATTAACTTTGGGTGAAAATCCAATGCATAGAAATATGAAGCTGAGGTGATTGGAACTTCAGGCTCTTATTTGCCAACAAAAGGGCTATTTCTTCCCGTACCTTTTCTTTTTTTTCTTTCTACAATGCCATAAAACTCATACAGTTCAAATTATCTAAACCACATTTTTTAATCCAGAAATACTTTTCAAATGAGACAATTCATAATACAAATCTTTGAAATGTATTTCAAATTGTTTAATCAAAAAGGTAACTAGATCCGAAACATAATTCCAAAATACACCTTAAATACATTCGAAAATATACATTCCAATAAAATGTTTCCTAATCTAAAAAAAGTCTTCCGGCTGAATTTGTTTCATTAAGACTACAGGGTGCAGTAAGAAGAGAGGGAGGTGAGGAAAGAAACAGCCAAAAAAGGCTAGAGAATTGTTGGTTTCGTAGTAGGGCCAGCCCAAATCAAAGCGTTGTAATCAGAAAACACACAATAGTTACAACTTACACGTTCATCACTCGCACATATTTTATTGGTGGCTTAATACTCTCCTAGACGGCATCTAATTTCAAAAGAAAATTCACTTGGGATGGTAAGATAGAAGACGAAGAAACACAACAGTAACACGGGATCTAATACGATGTATATCTTTGTCTTGTATCCAAAAAAAGAAGAAAAAAAAAACACCTCAATTAAGACAAAGATTTGACATTAAAATAAAACATCAATCAAGGAAACGTTAAACGCACGCATTATCTGTGTAGGAGACATCAATTAATTTTCCGATGCACATTATATTGATTGAATGATGGTTGCTTAGTTCCGAGCGGGTCCCACATGAAGCACGCGAGCAACCTAATTGGCGGTGTGAGTGAGTCATAACATAGCTTGGTGTTTGTATAATAAGTTGATAAAATTGTGAAACGGTGGATCGATTATTGTTGTAATGGATTTGATATGCGTTTTATTAGGGTTTATATGGGTTATGGAGGGTGTGCGGGGTGGTTTAGGGGCAGTTTCGAGGGACATTTTTGTGCTGGCGGGACAGAGCAACATGGCTGGACGAGGTGGCGTTGTCGGGGGGAAATGGGACGGGAAAGTCCCGGCGGAGTGCGGGCCAAGCCCATGGATTTGGCGGCTGAGTGCGGGGCTGGAGTGGGAGGAGGCCCGGGAGCCTCTGCATGCGGACATTGATGTGACGAAGACGTGCGGGGTTGGGCCTGGGATGGCGTTTGCGAACGAGGTATTGAGAGCCCGGGGAGGTGGGGTTGTGGGCCTGGTGCCTTGCGCGGTGGGTGGGACGAAGATCGGAGAGTGGAGTCGTGGGTCGCGGCTGTATGACGAGTTGGTGAAACGTGCGAAGCGTGCGATGGGCTTGGGCCGGATCCGTGGCCTGCTCTGGTATCAGGGAGAGAGTGACACGGTGAGAGAAAAAGACAGTGAGTCATATAAAGATAAGATGGAGAAGTTGATTTTGGACCTTCGATCTGATCTTCACCTCCCATCTCTTTTAGTTATCCAGGTACTTACTTTTCTTTTTGTTTCATCTTTCTTATTAGATAGATATAATAGTCCCACATCGATTGAACCTTGTATAAGTATTTTTTGAATTTACACTTTCAGGTAGCACTTGCATCAGGGGAGGGAAAGTTCATAGAGAAAGTGAGGCGTGCTCAAATGGAGATAAGAATGGATAATGTGAAGTGTGTGGATGCTAAGGGACTGAGTCTAAAGGCTGATAAACTTCACCTAACAACTATGGGTCAGGTTCATTTGGGCATTAAGTTAGCACATGCGTATCTTAATTCCACCACCTACCATAACCAAATTAATCATACACAATCTTATCAACCTCATGTTTCCTAATTGCTAAACTACACTCTAAGAAGCTTTTGGTTTTCAGATCTTGACTATAGTCTTTTTTTTTTTTTTACACCATTTACAACTTTCAAATGAATGTCTCTAGTAGGAAAAACAAATCCAAAGAATTTGCCTCATGATTGAACTCACCTAAACTACTCTACTTTTTATTATAACTTCATTATTCTTTTTATTTTCTTTTCCTCCATAAAAAATGAATAATTAGATTTTGTAATGGACTTTTGAATATTAGACTACAAAGAATAATAGTCGGAGATCAAGGATGATCTATATGCAAAAGATTTTCCTACTTAACATAAAATAGTAGTGAAATTTGTGCTATACGAGATAGTTGGGTCTTATTTATAAGTATTAAGTCTTATCTTGTATTTATAGGTTTTTTAATCATAAGAAAAATATATTAAACAGATTTTTGTGATATATTATATAATTAATTATTATATCATAATATTTTAAATATGTTAGATAATTAATTATTATATCTAATTTTAAAATTTTATTTATATAATGAGAATTTATATAAATTAAATTGAATAAATTTTTAATTTTTTTATAAAACACCTTATTTATGTTAATAAATAATAAATATTTTATTAAAATATTTTATTTTATTTTTTCACTTTCTCTTCATTTACTTATATTTGTATTTATCTTTCATTTTTTATATATACTTTTATTTCTAAAAAGATATTAAACAAAAAATTATTATTTCTACTTTCATTCGACACATATTTTGTTACATTTTAAAATAAAAATGTAACTCTCTTATTCACTCGATACTTAATTATTAATTTTTTTATTTCATCATTTTTTGTATATTAATTTTTTACGAACATAAACAAAATATTTAATTATTACGGTTTTTTTTCATAACCTTGTCTTAATTATCTTAATTGGGGTTTGATTTTTTTTAATAATAACATCTTTCACTACTTAATTAAATTCTGATAGTTTACTTTTTGTTACGAGCCTTTTAGATAAATATACTTATGAAAAATAAAAAATATATATTTATTTAGTGATGAAAGAGAAGTATACGAAAAAATGAAAATAACACAAATTAAATTCTTTTACTTATTCTAAAACATGATGTAATAATTTAATTTTTTATTTTTATTTTTTAATTATAATCATTAAAGTTAGAATTGATGCACCAATATTTCACAACCAAGAGGGGGTGAATTGGTTTTAACAAATTTTGCCCAGTTTTAGACTTTTGAAATTGTTTTGATAAACCTTTTGCTTGTTGAATCAATTGAAATAGTGTGGTTTGATGCTTAATGTTTGAAACATTTATACTATGACAAAATATGGAGAGGAAGAGATAAAGCACACAGTTTTTATACTGGTTTGATTCCTAAGAATCTACATCCAGTTTCATCTAGCAAATCACAACTAGAGATTTTACTATATCACAAGAATTTCAAGATTTACAAATACACTTGATAAATCTAAATTCTAAGATAAAGGAACACACACACAAGGCTTCCACACACTTGCTCAACCACACAACACCAAAGCCATTACACACACTTGCTTTAGACAGAAAACAACAGAAACAAACAGTTTTAAAGTGTATCAAAACACAAGAACAAAGTTTACAAAATGGATTGAGTACACATTTTCCAAGGCTGAAATTTCTTTTTCTTGCCAAGTCTAAATTGATTGTGTCTTGATAGAATTCTTCAAGAGGACCTTCCAAGATAGCTCCAAGAACCTGTTTCACACTTCTCTTTCTTTCTTTTGGTTGAACAGATTCAGCTTCAGAAAGTGCAGAAACTGTTTTTATATAACAACTGCTATCAGGCACGAACCTAGTCGACTACATTAGTTGGCTAGTCGACTATCGGGGCAGCAGATTAACATTTTCATATTATTACACACATCTCATGTTAACCATTGTCATGCTATTATGGACATCATCAAAAACATTTCAGATACACTTGATCAACAACAATTAAATATATAAATTTTGAACATTATTTTAATTTCTAAAATTAAATTATTATATTATGAAGATATAATAAAATCTCATAAAAATTATAAATATTATAGGTATGTATATCTCTTTTGATTTTCTTTTCTTAATGAAATAATATATATATATATATATATATATATATATATATATATATATATATATATATATTATTTTAATGTGACAGGGGAAGACAGATTAGCCCACTTTTGGGCTGGACCGTACAATGACTTGGTTATTTTACGACAGTATTCATATTCTTTGGAAATTAGTAACTTGTTGGACCATATAAAAACTCTCTTTTTCATCACATAATTCTCAAAAACAGGGTGTGCTGGAGCCCTCTCAGCAACACTATCACCATATAAAATATGGATTCTTTTCTATTTTTTTAAATTTTTTGCTCGCATTTTCAAATTTCATCCCATACTTTAATTTCATTTCATATTATTTTAAAGTTTTGAGTTAAAAATTATATGAATCCATTATGTGAGTTTGGTTTTACCTTACTCTTAAAGAGAGAAATTGATTGATATCTAAGTATGACTAAAAAGTTGAACAACATAAGTAAAAGAAAAGAGGGTTCCTAAATATATTGTATTTTAATTAAATAAATACAATATTTTAAATAAAAAAATTAATTACTCTGTTGATTTTTATTTATAAGATTCTAACTGAAAATACCAATTAAAAATGATAAATTCTATTAATTATTTAACAATTAAAAGATAGAAAAATATTAAAGATAAACTAATTTAAACGTACATATAAAATATGACAGAGAAAACAGTATTACCCGATTTTTATACTACGAGGAAAATAGTGATTGAAAAAATAAAAATAATGAACAAGTTCTTAATTAGCTAACAAAAACAAGATCATAATGCAGGGTATGATTGCATAGTATCACAATCACACACCCTCCACAGATCATTGATGAATAACAAGTTACTCACTGACCTAATTGAGGAATGAAAACTTTTTCAAGTATTCTGTAATATGATACATATGTCAATAAGGTGAATGTATATATTTTTTTTCTACGTTTGTTGTCTCATGTAAGTAAGTTATAAATCTCATTTTATAAAAATTGATTTAGACTTAAAATTTATTTTTTATTATGATATCACATTTATATTTAAAAAATGTATTCTAACGATATTTCTATTTCTTGAAGGTATAATTTTGTCCGCTATTTTATAATATAAAAGTAGGAGTGAAAAAACAGAAAATTGGAAAATAAAATGTCAATGGTGATGATTTTGGCATGAAAAAGTATAATAGTTCCAACAATGAAAATGTAACATCCGGAGATTATGCTGCAAAAAGCAATTTTCAATCTATGAATGACATATCTGGTCTCAGCCACCAATTAGGGATAAGAGAATTACTACCACCACAACTTTCAATTCACAATAATTAAATTGTATATATTTTTCTTTTCAAAACATTCTTGATAATGACAATCTATAATAATAAAGAGAAAAAAACCCTTTCAAATCCTTATTAACTTTTTTTTTTCATGTAAGAATTTTGTAAGAAGTAAATTTTTAAGTTTAATTTATTTATGTAAAACAAGTTTATAAAATAAAATTTTCATTTACTTTATATATATATATATATATATTTTATATTTAATCGATATAAAATTTTTATCCGTATTATTAATCTCGAAAGTTTTTAAATATGATATACTAAAAATTATTATAAATTTTAACATCTCATTTATCATAACATTATAAAATTTATCAATCATTTATCATAACATAAAAATTATGAAAGAAAAAATTAATTTCTAGAACTTCAAACTTAAATAGTTTTATTGATATTAGCTTAATAATAAGATGAAATAATCATTTAAAGAATGAAAAACGAAATTTTCATTGTTGGATTTTATTAAGAGAGACATTAGAAATATTATGATACTATCTTTAACTTAAAATTTATATGATAAATTTATAGTTTTTTCTTCTTATATATTATTCTAATTATTTTTCATTATTTTAACATAAAGCATTGAAACTCAATTAGTTTCAAGGCTTTTTAATTAGACCACACATAAGAAAGTGCTTCTATGTGAAGACAAACAAATCCAATTAAAGATTCAAACAAGTGCTTTAACAATTGCGATTTTATATCTATTGATGGGACTATGAGATTTACTTTTAAGAAGCCTTTACTATAATTTAATTAAAAGTTATTTTTTACGAAAAATAACCAATACCGTTCAATAAAAATTCTTTTTTTTTCTTTTAAAAAAGATGCTGCCATAGATCTTGTTTGGCGAATACGACACAAACTTTCCGTCGTTCAATCACTTTGCTAGCGTCCACAATGTTATTTAAATAATACTTAATTAGCTTCTCCTTTTTAATTGCGTAAAATGGAGGCATAATTTTTTTTATCACTATAACTTTTTTAGGCATTGTTATAAGAAAATACATATTTTGACCTGTCCGGCAATCATCGTGTTTCCAAGATATTGTTCGTTTTAGAGTGTTTGAGCTCTGTCACAGTATCATTCTTAAAAGGTGTCTCCGAGAGTGGAGGGAGGTAAAAATATTTAAATTTCAGTTGATCTCGATTTTTAAGCGATGTGAGACTTATTGGATGTACTAGAACACATATAAATCAATATGGTGTATCATGGTTCTTTAAACACGTGATCGTGATTTCAGATTGCATTGTGTAAGTTTAGTTATAAGAGAGACATTTCAATGATATGATTACAATTAATATTCCATTACAAATTTTACAGAATAAAAATGTTAATAAATTTGAAAGTAACATTAATTATCCAAAAATTTAAACAATCAGTTATATCAAACCTATTACCTTAATTAGTGATACAATTTTGTGGTTTAAATTCAAACGTATAGGCAAATTTATGAAATATGTAACATCATTCGTGTTGTATATTAGTGTGATTAGGTTGATGTTCAAGTTTCATAAGGCCCACTTAATTAACTATAAATAAATAAGAAAAATAAATAAGATCACATAATACTATACTCAATTTTGTTATTTTACATTGTACCACGGTAAATTTAAGTTCAATATTCTATTATTCATGATTAGTTAGTCCATATTCTTAATCAATAAGAAACAACGCGATAAAGTCCCATAAAAAAATTAGGATGATTATTAACTTGTCTCTTTGAAATAATAATAATAATAATAATAATAATAATATATGATCAATTGTCATGACCTCATTTATTATTATTTTTTTCATATTTTTTCCCGGTATCTTTTATAGATAATTTTATATGTTATTAGAAATAGTTTGCCAATTATGTTAAGGTGTGATAAAAATAGTATTATTCTAATAAAACAATCATATTATTAATAATTCATTTATGAGTTTGCACTTATTTCATTAATCACTCAATTTCATATAGCTTTATGGTGATTGAATACGTGAATGCAAACACCTATTTAGAATTTTTTTTTTTTTAAACTGGGGTACAAAGAATGTGTCGAAACAGTTTCGAATTCCAATAAAATTTCATTCTTTGCTCTAATTCTGAGGAATGTCTTAATTAATTAATTTATTTCCAAGGGAAACATTTGGTTTACAGTAAAAAAAGAAAGGAAACAGTTTCCAAAAGAGTGGGTTCCAATTTAATGTAGAGAAATTATTGTGCTATTAATTATTTGAAACTCCAATCATTATGTTTTGTTTTACTTAAGATTTTTTCTTATATAAATATATAAATAGGTATAAGTTACATTAATCATTAGAAGTGATTATTATCGGGAGAATATTAAGCAAATAATAGCCAAATTTATGAAAACGAGAATGAAGAATAATTTTGATAAAATTTAAGTTGGTTTGGTAGAATATATATATATATATATATATATATATATATATATATATATATATATATATATATATATATATATATATATATATATATAGGCTCACATAATTATATATCTACAGGCTCCTAATTATGGCTTCTAGAGTGAAAGGAGAAAGAATTATTCGGTATCATTCATTCAAGCAGTGCTTTATTTTCTACACACTGTATAAACATATAAATTTATAACTCAACCAACCCATAATAATTAATAAATTTTCAAAGTAATTATTGTAAAAAAAATTAAATGGTTTAAACACAAATAGTTAACACTTTTTTTACTACTACTTAAACTTTTAACCCATTTAGTTTTCGTTATTCACCGATTCAATTTTATAACCCGAATGAAACTTGATACCTTTGGTTCATTGTTTCTTCTCATTGTATGTTTGTGGTCTTAAACTAGCTACGAATGTGGTCATTTTAAATCACTGTTCTCTATCATTTTCTTGAGAATGTAATAGTGCCATGTGTCATGTTCTTTTTTGCACACACAACCTTGTCGCACGTTCAATCATCTGTATCATTTTTTTGCCTTGGTATAACACCAGCCAGTACTATATTATTTTCTTGCAACCCTATTTATACGCCTTAAGAATTTTACACTGTTACAAAGAGTGCTGCAAAAGTGAAAATGCATTAAATAAGAAGTAATAAATATATTATTTATATAGTAAAAAAGCATGGTACATAATACTTTTGTTATATACAAATACTTATCTAGTATATTCTGTTTTTTCTGTCACATCGAGTCACCATGTATCACACATCCCTTTCTTCCTTAGTTGTCAAATGCATCATTTTCCATTTCCATTTTTCTGCAAAGCAACTTTGATGTTACGGTGTAGTACCAACCAAGATCACACAGCAAAATCCAAGAAGATAAACACTTCGAAAACAAGAGGGTCCACTCTTGTTTCTTATCATAATGTTGACAACTGAGAAGACTAGTGGCAAGTAAGAACCATTTGAAGGTTCCATTCATGGAGGGTGCTTCTGGTGAGGGCAATTTCCCATGTCATAAATGGAAAGTTTTTGCCACACTAATATAACACGTAGGTGTTTTATGTACATAAATAAAGTTCTTGTAATAAATAAAATATAGTCATAGTTAGTAACTATGAAGAGAAAAGCTGCACGGGTGTATTTGAGGTCTACCACCAGTTTTTCTATTTTATTTCAATGGAAGAAACAAGTCACCACTATTATTTCACTTTTTTTTTTCTTTCTAATTTTTTGAAAGAAGACTAATAATCATAATAAGCTAAATCCGGCACCACCAAGAGACCCTGCACTCTAACTTGATATCGTAATAGTAAAATAGTTGCATTGAAACAACCATATGAAGCTATGAGTTTATGAGCTTATTCCCAAATTGCAACCTCCATGAAACCATCTTCAGTGGCACAAGCCCTGAACATGCCATTGCAATTGAACCCACAAGCCACTTCCCCAGTATTGGAAACCGCAATGAGCCCGGCTTTTCCTTCATCGAGACGGTGCTTGATCACAAAATCAACGGCATCGTGAAGCTTCAGGTTTTTGTATTCCATCACCGCTGCCACCTCACGCGCCAGAGTGCTACGTATGATGGCCTCGCCCTCACCCGTGCACGAGACACCACACAGATTACACGCATAAGTCCCAGCACCGATCAGCGGCGAGTCACCGATTCGCCCGGTCATTTTGTTCATCAGGCCACCGGTTGACGTCGCCGCCGCGCACCGCCCCTCCCGGTCCACCACCACGCAGCCAACTGTCTCCGGCGCGTACACGCTTATCGGGAGTCCATTCATCTGCAGTGGAGTCCCCACACCGGATCCACATGTACCCGAGTTCGGGATTCGGTAATCAAACTGCAATCATTAACATTATCACCACACACGTGGCGCAGATTTAGCTCATCATTAGTTAATCAAATAAAAGATCCGTGATTAAGCGATTAATTAGTACTAGGAGTGACTAATTACGTACCAGGATTGTGTTGGCTTCCTTTGCCAGCTTCAACATGCCCACATTGTCAGGGGTGATAAAGTACTCGTTGTCCACAACTTCCACACCCTGGCAAAACACAAACCGCAAAATTGTATCACGTGAAAATGGTAGGTGCAAAACAAAAGTAAGAAAAAAAAACTGATTTTGAAGGCCAAATGTCAACTAATATTATTAATTTGAAATAAAACAAATGCCATTATGGCAAATGAGAAAAAAAGGCAAAATCAAATTTGTTTTGCTTTTGTTTAGTTTAGAAGAAAACACGAACCTGTTGTCTGGCGAATGCTTCAGCGCCGGAGAAACCGATGTATGAATGTGGGGATTTGTCCATCACTAAACGAGCCAGCGAAACGGGGTTCTTGACGGTGGTCAGACCCGAAACAGCACCGCAGCGCCGTTTTGTCCCATCCATGATACTGGCCTCCATTTCCACGGTTCCTTTCTCCGTCAGGGCAGATCCACGACCCGAATTGAACAGAGGATCCGTTTCCAACTCCCTCACCTGTCACACAAATCACACTCTTCTCAAATTAAGAAAAAAGAAGAAGAATTAAAGTATTATTATTATTTGCAGAATATAAAAGGAGTAAAATGATGGAAATAAGCCATGCACGTTGAGTTTGCATTTCGGAGATAAGTTATAATGTGTGTAAGAGGTTGTCGATGAGTACCACACGTTCGACAACATCGATGGCGGAAACATTGGAACGCAGAGCAGACATTCCAAGGTTGAGACAGCGGGTGAGAAGTTGTTTCGCCTCTTCTTGACGCTCGAGTGGGAGATTAGGGTCCACACCGGCGCCACCATGCACAGCAATTGCCCAACGTCCCATTTTATTTCTTTATCTCTCTGTTCTACCGGGCTTTCTCTCTCTGAATTTTTGGAGGCTGCAAAAACCTAAGCCTTCGAATGCACTTTTATAGGCAACCCGGACTTCAAAATTTATGTGTTGGAATTGAATTTTGGATTCCTTAAGAAGGGTTTGGTTTGGGACTCGCCGCCGGATCTTTAGGGTGGGTAGACAGATTCCGAGTTGTGTTACGCTTTTGGGTTTCCGTTACGTTCCGTGATTTTCTTATATAGGATTTCCCCCTAATATTGGCTCACTTTATTTTTGGCAAATTTCGTTCAGTCCACTAATAATATTACAGTGTGTTATTTTTATTTTTTTTTACACCATTACATGCGGTAGATTTCTATTTTGAGACAAATCTTTATTATTTTTAGGAGATGAAACTTAACTAAATATACAAATGTGCTATTTTTTTAATACGTTAGAAGATAAATTTTGGTATTATGATAATTACGCGAGATATTTATTATTAAACACACGTTTAAAAAATGTTAATCAAACACACGTTTCAAAACTGTTAATTTAACTCTAATTATTATAATCCCATGTTAGAATTCTTAAAACAATTAAAAATTGCACCTCAAATTATGGAATCCCTGTCAATAATTTCTATAAAAAGATCTTAGATAAGTTATTTCTGCTTCGTTTGAATTAGCAAAAATTTAATTTAATCACTTCAGATGGAAATATATGGGTGAACACAATTGCATAGTAAGTAAATATTTATAATATATAATAAAATTAACATTTCAAAACTTATTTCCCTTAAAATGCAATTTTACTAAAGTCAAACAACGTGCAATTACCATTTTGGCCCCGTTGTGCACGCCCTACTTTTCCTACCATGCAGAAGGAACCAGAAAGTTTGGCAAAAAGAGATGTGTTTCAATTCTTGTGATTCTCCGTGACAGTAGGAAAAAAAAGAAGAAAGAAAAAGAAAATAATTAATCTATTTATTAATTGTTTGAATTATTATTTGTTTTCTGTCTGTTTCTGAAAGATTCACCTATGAAGGAATCAAGCATTTATTTTCTTTTAGTATACAGAGACACGAATGATTCTAATATTTTTGCGTGATGCGATCTCGATTTTTGCGACGGTCTGAATTAATAGCATTTGTTTAATCTCTCGAGATTATAAACTTTAATGTCTTTAATTGACCTTATGTGCCCTTATTCTAATCTGGCTTACTAATAGTGCTGCGCTTTAATAATTAAATCATTTTTAGTTGCTCAAAATCATGGTTGCTACTTGCTACAGACAAAACCTTCAATTTAAACATTTTTTTTTCTTTTTTTTTTTACCTTTAGTTAGAAAATTCAGTTAAGGAAGTAAGGAAGGGTCTAGGACGTATGCTGTATAAAGCAAAGAATATTGGTAAATCTGGACTATAGAATATTTATTAGTTAAAACGTGTTAACAACTGTATACTAAATGGTACTAATTACTATAAATTCGCTGTATCATAAGTTTCAATTCATAAAATCGTAACTTGTAAACTTTTTATTAGAAATGCTTATAGTTATTACCAGAGATAAAAAATTAACTATAAATAAATGTAATGTTATAAAATAATAAAATTAGTATTTGTAGCAAACATTAGTGTTTCATACAATTTCATGAAATGCAATCAGACATAAGATTGAACTAACAGTCAAATTAAGTCTTTTTCTCAGATCCGATTAAGTGGATAAGATTTAATTTAAAATAAGAAAAAAATTAGGCATAAGAATACATCCTAACCAGATTGGTAATTTATTAAACCTATTAATCTGGTTAATTTATTAAACCTATTATTTGACCTGCTATATTTTTAAAAATTTCTTAAAAGTAAATAAATAAAGATTTCACATTAATTAAAAACTACCGTTATATATATATATATATATATATATATATATATATATATATATATATATATATATATATATATATTAAAATTATATTTATTAAAAATAAAGTGAAATATATCAGAACAGATAAAAGAATAACCATTGATAAATAAAAAAGAAGAGAAGAAACAGAGACATATGATCTTATAAAAAGTTTGTAAAACTAACTGTCAATTCTTAAAAATTTAATAAATTGTTATATTTAAAGAGTAAAATAAGTATTTTGAAAAGTGGACACAAAAAGGGGAATCTCCTTTGTATATTGTTATAGATAAATAAATAAAGATTTCACATTAATTAAAAGTAAATAAATAAAGATTGCACATTAACTAAGTAAATTTAAGATCTTATTTTAAAAACAAATCTTATCGAATCAATTTACATTGTACACTTCTTAAACATTTAAAGATAAATTATTTCTTGTATTAAAGTATGATTTTATCTTTATATTCTCTAAATTTGTCTCATGATAAACACAAAAATATACTGTTAGACGTGTGTTTGATTAAAATTTACCACGTTTCAGTGATGAATATGAAAGCAATTGTTTTGCCGACGATATTGATATTAGTAAAATAAGTGCATGGGAAAGACTATGACTTAGAAAATTTGAACAAATTTCCAGATTCATGAATCTGTGTAACAGACAGAACACTATTGTTAATTCCGCTTCCATGGTCGAGGGAAAAACAGTGACAAAGTGGGCCATACAAAGAGAAATAGAATCTGAATGATGACCACTTTAAAATGGTCAAGTGCCCCTACTTTGTGGTCACTCTCCCTAAACCAAGGGGCTGGCCCCATACAATTCTCAAACATTATGAATTTCTTACTACATAAATAATTGTAATCTAAACATCATAATATTATTAGGGTCTATTTAATAATTTCTATTACGAAACAATTAATGTCACATATGTAACGATATTTTAATTAGTACCCACGTTTATGTTTTGTGAGGCTAATTTTCATTCGTTTACGATTAATCTCATGTTAGTTGGAGCACTTTCGATATTTAATTCCACCACTTATTTGGTGAATATGGAAAATGTGAAATTGATCACTTAATGGAGAGGTGGTAGGGACTGCCCAGGTGGGTTGGTGGCAATTCAAATCTTCAAAAATTTTGTTTAGCAATTGATTAGTTATTCTAAATTCTAATGATGGTATTGGTTGTAATTGATGAAAAATGAACCTCCATTGTTTTTTAATTAATAAATATGCATACATGGACCCAACGGCTACCTAACCAGTTATGACCAGGCTAAATAAATATAACAAAAAAAAAGTCACTAGCTTGGCTATTCTTTGCACACTGCTTTGCCAAAGAATCAACAAAATGAGACTTTTTTTCTATTTTTTTTTTAATTAGTGTTGTATACAAAATTATGAACAAAATCAAATTAATTTTTGCTTGAATGAAATTTTGAATGAACATCTATGGAAGAATAAAATATAATGCTAGGACCGCTTTCCTAACAATTTTTTAAACACAGTAAACTACAAGAGATTTTATTAAAAATCATATTGATTTTTCTATTAAGTGGTTTGATAGCATGTGAAACAAAAAATTTAATAAATAATAAATTTTATTAAAATATATTATAATTTATGATTTTGATATTATATTAAAAAATAAATTTTAAATTTAATTCAATTTTATAAAATCATTTTTATCTATAATTCACGTAGAATTTTTAACAAAATTTATGTAAAATTCTCATTGTCACTAAGAATATATAATGATAGCCAATTATCTCGATGTTTAATGGTTATTTAAGGAATCACGTGATCAAAATAATAGTATTATTATTTATTATTATTATTATTATTATTATTATAATAATAATAAGAAAGAAAGAGGTGGTATAATAGTAGTATATGCAGTTGGAGACACCCAGTTCCTAGCTTTTGGGTATGTCGAATAGCCAAGAAGTGAGGACCATGACATGTGAGTAACAACAACTATTTCCTATTTTGCTTTTGGTTTCTCAGAGTAATGTCTCATTGTACAACTTATTATGGTTTTTCTGCTGTTTCTGCTGCCCCAGTTGCTCACCATTATCAAAACAATTTCCATCACTTATCATTACCACTAATTAAACACATTAAATATTACACAAACTATTTTATTTTATTTTATTTTCAGACCATCCACCATCTTTAAAATGATTTCATTTCAGAATTGAAAAAAAAAAATCACTTCATATATATGAAATTTTATCTACATCTCAAAAAAATTAGAAATCCTACACCTTCAATCACCAAATTTAAGATATATCTAATTATACAGAATGAATATAGGAAAACAAGATTGAAAACTTTTTAATATATCGAACATGAAAAAAATGTGCACTCAAAATTAGTTTTCCCTCGCTCTCAAGCATGAAAAAGCAACCTAAGAAAGTGAACTAGAGGGTAGAAAGACGTGGAAGAAGAATGCTTGAAAAAAAAAAGATAAAAAGATAACATTTTGCAAACATTCGAAGAAATGTAAATATACAACCAAATAAATAAATTATGTTGGGTGTACACAATCTTAAAATAAGGTATAAATTCGTAATTTTTTATTTCTAATTAAACAATTTTTTCACTCCATTTTTTATTGTATCTCTTTCACTCAATTTTATTGTATTCGAACTGAGAGCATCTAGATGCTTCTCACATATTCTGACATATTTTTTATTTGAGAAAAAAAGAGTGAATAATTTATATAGAGCTGTCAAAACGGATAATCCGACGTGATTTGGCTCGACCTACCACGGGTTGATGATTTAGTGAGCCAATCTAACTCGGTTCACTTTTTAGCGAGCTAAAAAAATTCGAATCCGACCCGATCCACCACTGGTTGGCGGGTTAAACGGGTTGGCTCACGGGTTCACTTAATTTTAAAAAATACATTTTATTTATTTATTTTTCACTCAAAACTAAATTCTAATTCTAATTAAAATCTAAATAAACTTTAATACAATCTAAATACAAAACAAAATAAAAAAATACAAATTATTTATCTGTTGGCTAAAAACAATAACTTAACATGATCCAAATGTAGAACCCAACTTAATAAAAAATAATTGTGTGACGTTTTGTTTACGGGTTGGTGAGCCAACCCGACTCACCATGGGTCAACCCAGGTGAGTCGGGTTCTAGATGAACCGGGTCAAAAATTAACCCGTATTGAAATTTGTAAAAAAATTTCAATCCAATCCAGTCCAAACCCATGGTGAGCCGGGTTAGGTCGTGAGTTTCAACCCATATTTACTACTCTAAATTTATATATCTTTACATAAATTTAATGATATATATTATAAGTTATCTTGGATACCGGTATTTTGACACTATATTTTTTATTATTATTTGATATTATCCTTTATTATTATTTATTTTCTTTTTCTTAAATATAAAAAATAATTTTTGTTAAGACTATTTCATCTTTGTAAGAATTGTTAAAAGGTGTCAAATTCTTTTCTCCTTATTATAAAAATGAATTATAGAAGGATGGAAGGAGTGTGGGTTTTGAAAGCAACAGGATGCATGTGGATCGGTCACACAAAGAGGTACAAAAGTGGTAAGGGTAAAGAATCTTGGAAGATACTTGACCTACCTTTCTCTCCCACCGCTCCAACACACAACATTTGTTTTCATGCGTTTCAAACGATTCTCGTCATGTGTTCTCTGTCTTTCCCTCTGTCCCCTCTTCCTTTGTCCACACCCACCACCCTCTTCTTCTTCTCATTACTTTTTTAAATATTTTCTTCTTTTTTTTCCTTTAAAATTCTTTTAACTTTCACATTATTTTAAACTTATCATTCTCAAACAACAAAATCCGATTATGCATTCAAATTCAGCAACTGGATTCGGGAATGGTCCATTAAGACACCCGTGACCTGTTTTTAAATAGTTGAATCTTGTTCTGAATATACTAGTACGTATAAAAACAAATATTATTGACGTGGAAGAAACAAAGATAGAAAAAGAGGAAGGATTCTGAGAAGGGTTCTAGCACACCATGTGTTATGAGTGTTACGAGACACTATCAAGGAATCCTAGCTACGGAATTCCAGATTCTGATTCCACCGTGATACCTCGTGATAGGTTCGGCACACTCAAATACACCCATGTGTTATTATTACCATGGATACAAAGAAGCGAGGTTATTTATTTGAATTTGGAAAATTTTACAATAATATATTTGTGTTAATGTTTTTAAATTACAATTTAAAATAGTAAATTATAAGTAAAAATATATTTTAGGTATAATTAATTATTTAATTCTTAATTTTTTTAGTTTGGTTCATTTTAGTCTTTCTATTAATTTTTTTTTTTCAATTTAATCTTCCAACCATTTTTTAATTCAATTTAGTTATTTTCGTTAGATTAAATTGATGTTAACTCTGTGTTTCTATACGTCTCAATTTACGAAAATTTTCAATTTATTTTTAGTTTTTTAATACTTTTTGCAGATAAAAATAATATACTTAAAATGCGCGAGAAAAAACTTAAAAAATAATAAATCTCATGACAAGATTGGAATACCAATAACTGGGCTTACAACTAATTGTGCTTATTGTGGACACAATATCCTGATTGAAGTCGTACCAGCTTCTTGTGTCCACATCTTATATATTAAGTAAAACTTAAAATTATATAATTTTCTATTTCTAGTAAATTTCTATTTTAATTTTTTTAAATAAAAATTTTATTGTAAATCATATTTATTTTATAAAATTAATTACTACACAACAAAATAAACAACGTCACACAGTTTGTTTTTTAGTTCTTGTACAAAATTTGTTATTTTAGTATTTATGAAATACGTTTTAAAAGGATTAATTTAAAACGACTAGCCAACTAAATTTCCAAAAGTCCTAAGAACGTCCTGAGAAAGGAGGACTTCACCCAATGCGAAACTATCTCTTTTACATGTTAAAAACATTTCCCATTGGTTAACACCAAAATATTATAAAATAATTTTTTTCTACAGACAAAGAATTATATAACAAACATTGTTTTAACTGAAGAAACTAACCAAATTGTCTTAACTAAATTGGAATCTATTTTTAAGTCACCAACATTTGATTGATTCGCATAAAACTGAATTTGAACCCTTTAATTGGGTCTTATATTCGATTTTGGTGGACAAAATAAACGAAGTTGGGAGAAAAACATAATTAAAGGTAGCGAATCAAGTTATTTGATAAAAGTAGTTAACTATGAATATTTTACCCTGATAACAAAATTTTAAAAAGTACGTCAGAGGATAAAATATTTGTAATAAAAAAATAAAATAGTTAGTGTTGAATCTGAAAAATCCTAAATCTTAAATTAAAAAAAAACAATCCTCGAATATTAAACTTTACGAATTAAAATATTACATAATATTAAATTTATATAATTAAAATATATGAACATGTAAAACCAAGTGAACTTAACATATTAACACAATGTACATTTTAAGATAAATAATAATAGTAGTAATAGTAAAATAAACGTAAATATAATGTCGTATTAGACAAAATATTATGTATTAAGTAATTTTTTTATTATTAATACATAATTTAAAAAAAAAATTAAAGAAACAAATCTGGAGCCAATTTAGTAGTGTTTATGTATCTTTATTTGGTTTCCACATCACCATTAAGCTGGCCGTGAGAGTTGGGCCATTGTGGGCCGAAGGGAAGCTGTATTTAAAGGGCCCAAGCCTTAAGCAGTAATCGTGGCAACTTCTTCGTGCACCTCCATACATTTCACATTGAGCCTCCATATGTTAGGTGAAAAGGTATTTTCATTATATAATAAAAATACATTTTTTATTTTAGATTCTAAAATATTTTCAAATTATTTAATTTGAAATTTAAAATAAAAAATATCATATTTATAAATGGAATATTAGTTTGGCATATATTTTTTTTTAGAAAGTGAAAATATCGTTTTCTGATTCCACCATGCATTTCATAGTCCACAGACGTCACATCATCAACGTCCTTTTAGCAAGATATTCATTATGACAAAATGAATAACACACCAAAGTCAAAGAGAATGCAGCATTTTTCAATGTCAAAAATAAAGAAACCTCCGTGGACTATGTATAACACTTCCACGTTTAGCTTTGTTTACCTAAAATGTGCAATCAACAGCTAACAATTTACATGGATTTCCCATTTTCCAAACATTATTGTGTCTTCAGTAGAATGTGACTTAGTCAAAGCTTCAAAAAGTCTCAAGCTAATTAAAACCTCTTCCATTTTCTTTCATCTCACGCTTTATGCGGAAAAAACTGCCTCAATATACCTTTCATTGTGAGAATATCAAGACCATATATTATAATAAACATTCAATTTAGTTTTAAGAAACATATTAAATTTAATAAAGTAATAATTGATTAGGCTACAAAAATAATAATATTTACTCTTAAAAAAATGAATTTGGCTATTATCTAGTGTACTATTAGATATTTATGGGAGTCCATGGAGTATTAAAGGCGGAATTAAAAGAATGCTTTAATAATGAAAATCTTATATCATTACCTCCACTTAATTAGAAGTTTGACTTCGATGTTTAGTTTTTTTCCTTCAATTTAGTGTCAATTTTTTAAAAAACTCAATTGAATATTAATTTTTTAAGAAAAAAACTCAATATAGTTTCTCCTATTAATTAAGTGTTAACATTGTTTGGAAGTGTCGCGTGTCAAAATCTAGATCTATCACGTGTCAAAATTAAAGGATTCAAAAATAGAACATGACTCAGATTTTTACAAGTGGTAGAGCTAAATTTTGATACTTTGAATGGTGTTAAGACAAATTTAACTTAATGGTTACATTATGTCTTTTAAGGTTTAGGGTTTAAGGTTTAGGAACTCAATTGAATTAAAATAAATATAAGTACCAAATCGTATTAAAAATGTATATTTATGGACCAAATTACTAATTAAGCTGCTCAAATACTAAATTACATTTAAATAACACCTATTAAAAGAAGAAATATAGTTATTATAAATAATATGATGTAATAAAAAACGATATAAAGATAAATTATAAATATTGGTTTGTGGATCTACATTGGAACATTAAAGTAAAGTATATCCCAACAAACATAATAGTTTTTTCTTTTTTGTGTAGATTTGAATCATAGTTTTTAAGAAGCACATCTTATTTTTTGACTATAAGAAATTTGTGTTTTATCTAACACACATAATTTACTATCAATAACAAAATTCTGTCTATAATTCAAGTTTACTCACAAAACACCGATGATAAAAAATTAATTAATAAAGTGGTCGTCAATAAATTTTACCTAAATCCCTTTGTAATTACCAACGAATTGATAAAATTCACTGGTAAATAGTGTGATTTGCTCTTATTCCTCCTTCTCCTCTTCTTTTATTTTTTTTTTCCTCTTTTTTCTTCCTTTTCTTCTTCCTCCCCTCCACCCTCATCCTCCTTTTTCTCCTTTCTTTCCTCTACCTCTCCCTCTTCATTTTCCTCCTCCACCACCGTCAGCGAGCTACCACTATGCCATCCCCGTCGTGCCACCGCCAAAACTACGTCACTTTTGTTGTTGTGCCTCCTCCTTCTCTTCCTCTTCATGTTCCTCATGCTTTTCCTTTCATATTCCTCTTTGCCTTCCTCTTTACCTTCATCTTCACATTCCTTCCCTTCCTCCTCCACCTATTCTTCTTCTTCTCATCTATCTCCTCTTAATATATAAAAAAAAAATCATCAGACTTGGTAGAAAATTTGTTGCTCATTTTACTAACAAATTTATCGAAAAATTTACTTGAGTGACTTTTTTAATGTAAAGTATATATCATTCCTTTCACCTAAACAACACTCTTACCACTTGTGCAAAAAGAAGTCAAGAGTAGCACCTCTATAAGATCGTCTTCATTTTAGTCATTACCTTATTGCTTAAGCGTTCGTGATAAATCTTGAGTGGCAATCACTTATTGGGTGTTGTAAGTAACATCAATTGTATCGTGGTGGGGGTTGGGTGAGCGAGATCACAATTGAATCATGTCTTTTGGACTATACGCTTTTATGTAGAAAGAGTCACACCCTAATAATCAACTATGACTTTTGGCTCAGTGATGGACATTTGATTTTATAATTGGTATCAAAGTTAAAGTCATGAATTTGATTTTTAGTATAACCATTGCTATGGGAGAGATTATTTCACTTGCTATCAATTGTTCATGTCGAAGGTTAAATTGATTAAGTTGTAATTGGATCATGACACTTTGACTATTATATTATTAACTAGAAATATACACACTTTGGTTATTAGTGATAACTTTTGATCTAGTTGTAAACTCTTGATCAAATATTTCGAAATAACACAACAAGTTTTAAAATCTCCCCCACAACCTTAGGATGCTTTGATGCCCAACAAATAATTAAGCTTTCAAATCACATATCCAATTGTTTAAAAGACTTGATATAATATAAGTATTTTCATTCTATATCACTGGAGTCTCTCCTAGACATTAACATGCCGAACAATATATATTCGAGAACACCCCAAACAATAAAAAACAGAACATTTGACAAAAAGATTTCTGCTTATACAATTATTTCATACTTTTAGACTCAACCTCAATAATATATAAGATTAGTATACATACTAAAAAAATAATCCATTACATCATATTCTCTTAACCTATCTATTACAAAAGGGAAGAAAAAAAATTAAAGCTATAAATAATTGATTATACTTACCAAATCTTAAATTATATCAATTCAAAATATTTATACTTTTGAACTTTCCAAGATCTCAATTTAATAATAGATTTTTTTTATAGTAGTGAGAATAAATTTTTCGAAAACTAAAATATCATAATAAACTAAAAAATAGCATTTAATTTTTATTTATAAACTCTTTTCCTATTCTTTTAAAATTATTATTAAAATAATATTAGGGTGTTAAAATCTATCCATTCCATATATTAATACTCTTCTCTTTTTCTCTATATTTAAAAAATATATAATAATTTAAAATAAATTTGTAATATAATTAAAAGAAATTATATATTCTAAATTTTATATTTATCATATACGTAACAAAAAAAAAAAAAGTGAGCCACAATGGAGCAAGTGTCAGGAGTGCAATATTAGTTCCCAAATTAGTATGTGATTAGTTGTTCCAATATTTCTATTACATTTACCTTATGTTATGAATATTTAATAATTTCTCCCTCACATTTACGATAAAATTACAAAATAGAGAAGTGAGAAAGTAAATAATTTTTTCCAAATCAATAATTAAGATTTTCATATATAAATTTGCTAAATAGTCTGATATTTCAGTTTTTTCACTCATATCTGTATATGTAAAACAATGGCGACTTCTAAATGTATTTAAATATTTTAGTACTAACCAGTTCGAAATCTATCGGACTTAGTGTTATGCTAAATAACAAAATACGGAAATATTATTGTAAATATTTATAAAATCCTTTTATAAATTGTTTACGTATAAAATTTCTTTCTTAAACCATTAGATTTTTTATTCAAATTATGTGCATAGAATCTATTATAATTCTTAGTATTTTTCATATTATTTTAGAAGTGAACTAAAGATAATATCAATTTATAAATTAATTTTGTAAAGGTAAACTAAACTTCAAGTTCATTACTTAATATGATATAAAGGTTATGATTTACATCATATACAAGAGAAATTGTTCATTAAGTCTATTATTTTTTTTTTTTTACTATCGACCGTTATTGAATTATTTTTCAATATTTAATCTTATATACAAAATATATATATCTCAATATAAAAATAATTATGAAAATTTTACCTACACTAAAAATAAAACTAATTTATAATAAATAAGATATCCAAACTTCATTTTATATACTAATTTTATAAAGTTTAATTAAACTTAAAAGTCAACTTCATAATATATCCTATCACCAAACAAATACTTTGATAATAACATATATTATTATTATTATATAAATTTTGGTCATCCCTTCAATTCAATTTCATTTCTCAATTACATTCCAATTTCGTCAGTAGGCCACTTCCATACCTTTTTATTTTATTTTATTTTTTATCTTTATGTATTCAATGTCCACATAAGTATGTGGTGTTTAAAAACTTGTTCAAAATAAATAAAAATAATAATACACAAAAATTGTAAATTTATTTTTGAAGTGTGAAATCAAACGTGAAACCATGCATCTTCTGAATAATAAAGCTATAAAAAGGACAATTTGGTTCGAATTGGCTTGACTTATATATTATAACGGGTTAAGAATTTTTTTTATTAAGTCTTGCAAAGTCGTATATCAAAAAGTTAATATTCTAAAATATTAAAAGTAAAATATATTCTTTTAAATTTTGTCACAGTGCAATATGCAACAAAATTAATACAATTTTTTTTAAAATAAAACTTTAATTATTTAAACTATAAGCTATGTAAATAAGAATAAATGACATTTGTTTAGGAATCACAACGAGTGGGTGTTTATTTACAATTTTTTTATTTATTTATCGAATATCTATGAAAAATATTTATAAATATTTTAAATATTAAATAAAATTATTTAAAAATAATCTTTATAATGTAAAATTAGATAAAAAATAATAATTTTTAAATGTAATTTAAATCAAATTATTCCATAAAATATTGATGCAAATTAATTTGATGTTTATAAAATGCAAATTTGCGAGTAGTATCAAAATATAAATCTTAATATCTGTCACACCACGAATATTTGCTAATACAAATTTTTTTATCATCCTTAAACATGTTAAAATAAAAATCTATAAACTATATTTTTGTAAATATTTTCACATTATATACTACATAAATTTCTGATATCTAGAAGTTTGGTCACAAGTTTTGCTATCATCCTGTTTTAAATCTAACTTGCTGGCAAAAGCCAAGAAAGAAAGGAAAAATGATGAAAAGAAGACCAAAAAAGAAAGAATAGAATGAAAGAATAGGTCATAGAAATTTATTGAAAAGGGTGTTTGTTGTGTTACACATGACTTGTTGGAATGAGTTATGACTGTCCAATAGCAGGAGAAAGATTATCTGTGCCTAACTATTCATCAATTTACGTATGTCACTAACCCTACTACACTACACTTCTTTAACACTCTTTTTAGTATTATTAGTACAGAAATTAAAAATAAAGTTAATCAAACATTACTATAGCTTTAATTAAGAATATTATACTGTTTATCATCGACTAGTGTGCTAAAAGTATTTAGGCTTAATTTCACTTTTCAATTACTAATTTGATCAGAAAATTTAATTTGACCTCAAATTTTTATTACATATAATTAAGTTTTTTAGTTTTTAAAAATATCTAATAGAACTTATTTTGTTAAACTAATATTAACGTTTTATTTGAATATGTCATATCTTAGTTTGTGGTATTTTAAATTTTTTATTTCATTTTATATCAGTTTCTTTTGTCATGTATTAGATCATTATCATATTATGTAAAAGTAACAGTATTTAATTTAATTTTTATATTTAAAATTTTAACTCAAATTTTTAAGTAAAATGATGTTATTCCATTTAAACTAAGATGAAATTAATAATTAAGTTTAATTATAATTATATATATATATATATATATATATATATATATATATTAAAAAAATTGATACTTTAAATTATTACGGAGCTCTTTTATTAAAAATCGAAATCAACTGGGTTGTTTAGCATTTGGCGTGATTCCATTTGACAATGAAAATCATCACTAAAATTTTAGTAAATATTAAAAATTAACTTTCGATTTCTAGTTATCATATTTGATCTAAGTTTTAAGTAACTTCTATCGAATATAAGCTTTTGAAAAAAAAAATAGTTGTTTTATTTGTGGTGAATAAATGGAAGAAAAAAGCTATTTTCTGGAGATAGTTGTTCACATGCCGAAATGCATGGGGTAATTAATATGACTTGATATTGCATCAAAAGGATAATGATACCAATTAGACTTGACATTGATATAACATTTTTTTTTTAATTTAATAACATTATTTTATTAAGACAAAAATAAAATTCAAAATTTCAACTAGTTTTTCTTAATTTTCATATACTACATTTAAAAAAAAAACAAACAATAAATTGTGAATTGGAGGCCAAGTAAAAACATCTAACGAACGTGCCTGTGGTCTTGAAATATAACACTAAAAATGACAAACTATTTAAACAACAGCAACTACACAAAATACTCCATTAACTGAATTTTACAAACAAAAAAATATAAATCACATATCTCAAATGTTCAATTTGATCTTTGAGTGAAAAGTCTCATAACAAAAAGAATTATTATGACTTTTTTTCTTCACTCAAATGACTACCTGGATAACTGAGTGCATTAAATTGTATCTAGATCAGTGTAGAAGCTAAACTTAGACAAAGAAAATTAGATTTTTTTTTACTCAGACCAGTTCTTTATGATTTAATGTATGCAGAAACAGAAGCTAATCTGTTTTAGTTTGGTCTATGTAATCTGTCAAATTGGTAATCCAAATATGGATCAGTTCTCTTAGTCCACTGGCTCGTTTTAATTTTTTAATTTTTATTTTTTATTTTTTAATTTAATAATTAAAATGTTAAGTTTTTATATTATATTTTTGTAAAGATATAAATGCGTATATTATTGAAATTTAAATAATTAACATTTAAAAGTTTGAATTTTTAGTTAGAATAAAGTAATTTAAAAGTAAATGTAAGAATTATTTTAATTTATTCAATTATAAATATTAGTTAATCAATAAAACACTTAAAAAGATATTTACGTGATTAAATATACTTTATATATATATATATATATATATATATATATATATATATATATATATATATATATATATATATAAACAACAAATTTTAAAAAGTTAAAAGATAAAAAATGATAGACGAGCTTATAACTTGGATATGTTACAATTTCTAAGCTATTTTTTGTGATGGACCAATCCAACCCAATTCATTATTAAACGGAATAAGAATTGACCGAGTCAAAAGAGGTCGAACCCTAATCTCAAAACGTCTCCAACATAAACAATTATAAATATTCTTGCCAACAATTACAATATGAGATAATTACAATATGAGATTTTGTGGTGATTATTAGACAAGTTACAACATCCATTTTACGATTTGAAAGAGATTGTTGAAATGAAAGATATGTTTAATTAACTAAATTGTAAATTTGTATAATGATATAATCAGAATTGTCTTAATTTAACATTGATTTATAAGAGTAAAAGGGTGTGAAAACAAAATATATCGACAAAAAAAATTATCTCACTTTACAGTTGTATATGTCTTTTTCATTCTCTTTCTACATATTTATATATGAAACTTATCATAAATTAGAGTTAATCAAAACGGTTAACCTAGCCCGATTCAGCCTGATCTATTATGGATTAATTATTTAGTGAGCTAACACATTTCGGCTCATTTATTAGTGAGCCAAAAAAATTTGAACTCCATCTGGTCATCACGGGTTGGTAGATTAAACATGTTGGATTACGGGTTTATTTAATTAAAAAATACAATTTTTTTCCAGTCAAAACTAAATTATAATTCTAATTAAAATTTAAATAAACTTTAATACAATCCAAATACAAATCAAAATAAAAAAAATACAAATTATCTATGTGTTGGCTGAAAAAAACAACCTAACATGACCCAGATGTAAAACTCAACTTAACAAAAAAATACTTGTGTGATCCTTTATTTGCAGTGTAAAGCTCAACTTAACAAAAAACACTTACGTGATCCTTTATTTGCATGTTGGTGAGTCAAATCAAAAATCAATCCGTATTGAAATTTAAAAAAAAATTCAACCCAATCTCATCTGAACTAGTGATAAATCAGATTGATTCGCTAGTTTCAACCCATTTTTGAGAGTCATAATTGACATATTTATAGATATTTTTCCGATAGTTGAGCCCAAAACAGGACAGTACACCATATAAATAGATAATTATATTAGTAAGTAACGTAAATATAATGGCATGATCTGTTTGACTAGAAAAAGGTTGATAATTGAGTGTATATATATAGTGGTAGCTGCAGCTAGTACTCCTATTACAACTTCCATTCTCCTTCATCATTATTACTTTTCATCGTAAAGGGGTCAAAAACTAAAGAGAAATAATGAACCTATTTGTTGTGTTCTTATTTGTGCAATTTCTATACCAGCCTATCATTGCCTTTTCACTTTTTTACTTTTTCTATTGCACCTCTTCAAACACTAGCATGTTAGGAACACCTAAAGCAAAATTCCTAACAAGCCTCGGAATATTTTTTTCAAAAATAAAAACTAATCTTTTTGTTTTCAAGGAGTTTTTCAAGTCTTTATGGGAGAAAAAACTCTTTAATTCCAAAAAAGATGCGCACTATTGAAAGCATTTTTGAGAAAACAAATTCATCGTTTTGCTCTTTTTCGGGATAGGGGAGGTTTTCTTTTCTTTTTCCTTTATCCTTTTTTGGATGCTTCTAAAACTATCCATATCGTATTTATTTATGTATTATACTAATAACTTGTTAGTTTTGATACTGCACGTCTCTTTTATTAGAAATGATTAGTTAATTTTTTTTTAAATAATTACTTCATATATTAATATTAGAAATGTTAAAGTGAGTCCATATGATTCATACAAGGAGATGTCAATTTAGCTCGACTCATAAAATTTGATATTATCTCTCTATGTTAGGATCACAAAAGTCCATTGGATAAAAATTTCACAAAAACTTTGTGGGTTTGGTCTAGTTTATGGATTTTCTTTTTAAACATGAAAAAATGTTAATTTTCTTAAAATATATTATCAAAATTTTGGTTTAAGTCGATCTATCTCGACTGTCAGTTTAAGTCAACCTATCTCAAATTTCAGTCTTAGGGAACGGCTAGCTAGTGCCCATTAAATTTTACAGAAATTCATAATTAATTGTGATATTAAATTAAATATGGCCCAATAACCATTAATGCAGTTTTATTTCATTTAAAGGACAAAAATACCCATAATGTTAGTTGTGTTTAATATTTTATATAATGCTCACAAATAAAAATTAAAAAATAATTAAATAATTAAATTTTAATGTTGCTAAAAATCAAAATATAATTAGCATTAAAAATATTTAAATTAACAAAAATGAATAAAAAATAGTGTTAAATATCTAAAAAATAAAAAATAAAAGTTAAATTATTCTTTTGGTAATTGCTTTTGTCGAGAAGTGTCAAATTGATCCTCTAATTTTTTATTTGTCTTAATTTGGTTAGTCTTTTTTAAAAGTGATTCAATTTGATCAATACCCACAAATCGGCATGTTATACTAACTTTATAACACCATTTGTGAAAAACTAATAGCAATGACCAAATTGAATCACTCTTAAAAAACACAACCAAATTGAGGCAAGAAAAAAAATTTGAAAGATCAATTTGACACTTTTGAAAAAAAAATAAAAACTAAAAGAGTAATTTAACAAAAAATTAATAATTAAAGTATTAATTTGAGACTTCATTAAATTTTCTTCTTCTGATTTCTCAATGAATTTTTGTAACATTCCTTTTAACTTAACAAAACTAACAAATTTTTCTATATTAAAAAAACAAACAATATTTTAATATCTAAAATTATTAATTATAAATACATAAAGTTAGCAATATATGAGAGATGTTTTTTTTCTTTCTTTTTAATATAGATTTTAGAAATTTTAAAATATTTATTTTGTATCATATAATTATTACTTAGAAATTGTGAAAAGTATTTTTGGCTTTATAAAATATATTATATGTATTAATATTATTTTAGTTAAAAATTATGAAAACTAATAAACATAAGTTATTTCTTAACCAGTAAACTTAGACACTGCAAAGATTCCAAAAGTCAAAGTAAAATATTACTTTAATATTTTTCATTGGTAGATGAATATTTCCAAACTTAACTTTTAAGATTGTACAAACCAATAGTCAAGATATATTTAATATTTAATATATATATATATATATATATATATATATATATAATATAATATAAAATATTTTCAACCATTCAAACTATATACATTAAATAATAAATTGTATATCTATAATTCTATAAATTATTTCCTTTTTCCTAAGCTAATTATTATTAAAATTTTGAAACTAATATCCCATGAAGTACTTGATAATATATTCCCTTTAAGGAGATAAATATTTTGCAAGAAAATTGACAATTGTTTCTTGAGATGTAATGGTCACCGGATATGGCAATTAAATCCGTTTAGGTGGGTATTGTTCAAATTCGTCCTCGTTTTGACGGGAAATCTCCGTATTGATTGGGGATGGGTATGAGTAATGGGGAGAATTCCTGACTTTTTCAATTGGATATGAGAATATGTATGTGGATGTACATATTTCCGCCATAATATTCATCCCTGTCACATCTCCCTCCCCATTTAAATTATTAAAATATTCACAATTAATTAAGTAATGTAATTATATACATACATACATACATACACACACACACACACACACACACACACATATATATATATATATATATATATATATATATATATATATATATATATATATATATATATATATATAACCTATTAGAACATTTTTAATAACAAATCTATAATATACTCATTCAATTATTTTTTTTTAATTTATATCATGAATTAAAGAATTCGTTAAAATTTATTGAATGAAAGATATTTTGAAAAAGTATTATTCAATAAAAAAATAACTAGTTAGATTTATTTATATTTAAGTTTTGGTAAAGGATTTCCATTGAAGTTAACATTGTTTTTGTAATCTTTAAGCTTATAAAAAACTAGGTTAAAATGCTCCGTTGGTCCTCGTTTTTGTCGTAGAATCTCAATTTGGTCCTCGTATTTTTATTAGTCTCAATTAGGTCCTCATTTTTGTAAATTAGTATCAATTAGGTCATTTCTATTAGTAGAGAACTAACACCGTTAAGTAGGTGCCACGTGTCAGCTCCTAGTTTTTTTGAATTTTTTTTGAATTTTTTTTGAATTTTGAATTTTTTTTTAAATTTTAAATTTAAAAAAAAAATATATTTATGCCACGTGTCATGTCTGTAGTGTGGCACGTGTCAATCTAATATGATGACACGTGTCAAATTAATGTATGAATCTCAATTTGGTCCTCATATTTGTTAATTTGATTTGATTTTAGTCCCAAATTTTTTTAAAAAAAAATTAATTTCATGTGTTCCAAATTTAGAACAAATTTAACTTTTTTATAAATGTAATGATGATACTTTTCTATTATTTAAATTTATATTTTACATTAAACTTTATTTAAATTTTATTTTAAAATTATAAATATATAGATTAATAAATTTATATTCCACATGTTAGATTTCATGGTATGACATATGACACTATTAGTGTCAGGTGACAAAAGAGTGTCACGTGTCACATTGAGTGTCATATGTCACAATAATGAAATTTAGTTCATATATACGGTTTTTAGATTCTATTCAGTCTCATTTCTTTTTTCAAAATGGAATCACATTGTCTTTTAATAAATTGAGACCAAATTTATTATTTTTATAAATGTTATAGTTATATTTTTATTAAAATTGACTTTTTACCGTCTTAAATTATTGTATATTTTAATTTTTTTAATTATATAATAAAAATTAATTTTTAAATATTTTCATTTTAATATTTTTAAATCAAACAGATATTTGTTCTATATTTTATTTTATTTTAAATTAAACTACTTTGTTATTTATTATATAAATATTATTATATTTATTAAATAAATTTAAGTTTTAATTACAAGAGTAAGTATTTAAAATTAATATATTATTAATACATGTCTTTTTATAAGATAAAAACTAATTAATTTAAATGCAATTCAATAATTTAAATAACTTAAAAATAATTTCAGAAATATTTAATTAAAAAAAGTCAATTTTAACAAAATATTCCACATCATTTATACAAATAATAAATTTAGTTACAACTAAAAAAGGAGTTGTTCAATTCGAAAAAAAGAGACCGGACAAAATAAAAAAAATATATAAAAACAACTAAATTGAGTACAAAATAATTACACCCAACAATGATTGTAATATCGGACACTATCCTACCATGTAGCACTTACAATATTACATATCACATAACGAGACCTAACATATGGATAACAATTTTATTTTACAAAAATAAAGTAAAACAAAAAAAATCTACATATGACACTAACTTTAAGTAATCTTAACTGAAAGCCAAGCAAGCCGATAAGTAATAAAGTTGATGAGATAAATGCCTTAGGAATTGAGTTGTCAACATTTTCTACCTGTATGCTACTTTTGGAGTTGGTTATTTTTGTCATAAGTTTATTGCAGAATGCCAATTTGAACGAAGAGAATTACAAAAATACAGAGCTTCACGTATCGAAATGTTTCATGCAGGAAGCTATATGCTGGATTGTAAATAAGTCAAGACCGAGGACCAAATTCGAAATTGACCATACAATTTCTTCCACTCCACTCGCATACATACCAAAGATAGTTTTCATCATAGTACAATCAGTGCCTTATTGCTAAAGTGTCGTTACTCTATTGCATAATTGTGAAAGATAGTTGTTGTTAATTTCTTTTAACTACAAACCATGTCATATTTATTATTTAATTGAACAAACAATTAATATGACACCATGAAGAAATATTAAACAACAATTCAAGAATAAGCAAGACATTTATCACTTTATTTACAAAAAATGTTATACTAATATTTAATCTTATTAAAAATAATCACAATCTCATTTTATTATGAACTTAATTCCCTTTGTCTAAATCTAAAAGAAAGTTTATCTCCTCCTCAATTTTTCTATTATGTAACCTTTTATAACTCTAGGTCCAATTACAAATAATTTAAAATTTTGTAACTAAATTTGATGTTCAAAGCCATCCTTTAAAGTTAATTAAAGTTAATAACTTAATTATTACAATTTCAAATATGTAATCAGATTTATTTATTTCTCGATACTATTATAGCTTCAAATTCTCTTAAGTTATTTTTTTACCTAATGTGATACTTATACACATACTTAAATTGTGAACACATTCTTAAATTAAAATACGAAATATTTCATCATGAACTTTACGAAAATTATGTAAATAATTTTCTAAGTGTCAAATCTTCTTGAAAGGTGGAAGATTCTTTGGTGCACAAACTTTAAAAATTTTATATATATATATATATATATATATATATATATATATATATATATATATAATGAAAATTTATGTTAACTAATTAGGGAGATTTTTAATTTTTTTTATGAAATGTGTAATTTAATGTTAATAAATAGTAATTTACTCACGCAATGAGCTAATTTGCAGGATGGATGACTTTGGTGGGATGGATTTGCGATATAGGTGGTGATCTTATTTGCTAATTGGAGAGAGAGAGTGCCAACAAATTTACCATATACTTTTAATTTCTCATCTCGCCAAAGTTGCAAAGATTTGCAAGGATGAACTACGAGCTTATCATTATGTTCCTTGTGTATGAGTGAGATGTGTTAAAGGGTGTTGTGTGTGGGTGAGATGTGTTAAAGGGTGTTTGTGTTGTGTGTATGTGAGTTAGTGAGGATCCGATCCTGGTGTGTGTTGTGAGTTAGTGAGGATTGATTAGTGAATTGATCCATGTGTATGGTTCGTTTATATATATGTATAATAAATAATTATTAATAATATTAATTAATTTTAACAACAATTGTAAAATAGTAATATTATATTTTTAATATATTTAATTTTTTTATTTATCATATCAATCAAATCACTCACGAATTCCCATTAATTTCATTTTCAAATTCACTCATTTTCACCTTCAAATCTTCTCAAAGAAAAACAAAAAATATCCACTCAAATCCATCCATATTCATTCAAATTCATTCTCATAGCCTCTCCAAATCCATCTTTTCAAAAGAACCCATTCTTATCCTTTATGTTCATCTTTATCCATTATATTTGTTCTCATTTCTCACGTTTTATTCCATTTCAAAGAAAATTGAAGCTAACTCTCTTTTTATCAATTGATATTAAAATATTAGTTTCATATTTTTTTTACTCTCGAATCATTTTGTAGTCTCTTTGTATACTATTTTTTTATGAACATTAAAAGTAAAGTCACTACAAAAAACCTTAATTTTAGTAGAGGTTTTTTACTAGAGGTTTTAATAACCTCTGATAAAGGATACAGGTAGAGAGGGTTTTCGAAACCCCTTATAAATATCTACGGTTTTTTTATTAAAC
>Ga0209589_1000490_pt1 | contig 55887 bp, 34 predicted proteins | sample CowpeawhiteBW_FD_187525 | JGI IMG/M metagenome (GOLD analysis project Ga0209589, IMG submission 187525) | Root nodule microbial communities of legume samples collected from California USA - Cow pea white BW (SPAdes) (version 2) | ecosystem: Host-associated > Plants > Roots > Nodule | place: USA...
ATATATATATATATATATATATATATATATATTTAAGTTTTAGTTTTCCTTGATGGCTGGGATCAATCATGCTTGTGTAACCCACTTTATCTTTATGCACGTATATAATATACAGATAGGACCTTGGCATGAATATCGGCGTAGCATAGATAGATTTTGATCCGGTGCAGGCACTGCTTTCTCGTTGACGTGTCTTGGGATCTAGTTTCCTGTTTCGATCCGATATCTGATATTTAATGGATAGAAAATAAATAAAAGGACAAATAAGAGTATCCGTTGGTGGATTGGACTGTGAGTGAAAATGATAACAAAACAAAATAAAAATAAGGCAAATAGGGTTCTATCCTCTTTTTAATCGTGAGATTCTGACCCGTCGTTTGTCTTGTGTTTTTGTTTCTTTTTGTTGAGGGAATGTGCGTTTACCACTGGCACGACAATACAGATTATTAGGTTTAGGCTTTCAAAAGGGAATAATCGGGGTGCAAGTTTGCTTGCTTTGTCAGGTCCCTGTAGTCCAGCGAAAAGGAAATTGTAGGGAAATTTTCTTGTAATTTTTAAGATACATTGGTGAAAGATCGAACCCAATATGGTAACGGGGTAATAAATAGGAAGAGTAGTTCAACCATTGACAATCCGATCAAACTTTGCCATGTATTCCATTGATGGAATTGATTCATTGAAGATGTGAAAGAGGGTGAAATTAAAAGCACGAGAAGTGAAGAAAAGAAAAGTGGAACAAGGATTACATTTAAAGCGTGATCTGGCTTGGACGATGGAATAGATCTTCATAATGACTAGTTTTAGCTTAATCTGTGAAAGCACCATAATAGCTGGTGTCGTATTCTTTCATAAGTTTGGTTATATAGAGCAGGTGAGGATGTGGTCTAAGAGAATAATTGTAAGTTAATATAGGCATAGACCAACGCGCACTAAGAGGATGCATATGATACGCCACCATCAAAGAGCCACTGGGGCCCCGCTATTCCTTCCCATTATACGCTCCCTCTCCATTAAGTGGCAAATACATTGCATCGAATTAGAACTCTTCAATTCAGAAAGAACAGGGAATAATTACCAACCCATATTGAATTGCTCAGCCACTTATTGTCTTTTAATTTACCTATCTTCTATTACTTTACTCCCAGACAAATAAATGACTGCAAAACGATCCTGCCGGCTTGCGAACCATTATCAAACTTTGATAAAAATACAATTTCAAAAGTTATCCATTTGACTTAAATGTCATTATTTCTGGGTACTCCACAGGAACCTCTACAGTCAACAGAATCCAGGACAACGATGAAAGGTAACACGGAGTGAATGAGACGGGCATTTGGGTACACCATTTAGCACATGGCACCACTGCAGCAGAAAAGGCCATCATATTCATCTTCAATTCCAATATCAACAATAATTATTAGTACGCGTTGAAAACTTACACGTAAACTATATGTGGGTACCGTTCTGAACTTTGCAGACCATACAGTGGCAGTGGAGCCACATTTCTTATCAAGCTCCCTGATAGGCTTTAATCGATCTCCCGTTCCTCTCACTCAACCAATACAGGGACATAAAACGCCATCCCACAAACACAAGACTGAAGGGTATCATTAACATTTCAGACTATGTCTCGTTCTGGTAGTAAGTTTTAGAGTCATGAGATATTCCAGCTCCCATGAGTTAAAAGCTCAACCTACCTTGCCTCTCAAAAAAATCAAAGACATTTTTATAATCTAGATATATCCGAGAATTACTTACCATGATTGTATCCCTTTAAGACGCACTGTATACTGAGCTGTTAGGAAACTAGCAAATTTCCAATTTACAGACTAGCAATAGCCATTGAAATAAATAAATGAGGCAATAAGAATACGTACAACCTCGTGATAAACCGTTAGGCTTGGTTTCTAGGAATTTGAAGGTCAATATAGTAATTGTGAACAACATGTGCTTTCAGTAGCCTAAAAACAATAACATCACATCTATGCAACAACAGGACTTGTATTTGACTGTCTGTGGTCATGATTTGTTTCCTGCAAAACTACAGAATGTTAGATTACTTTTCAAACAATTAGGGCTTGAAATATAACCATGTTTATTGGTCAGGTAGTTATTTTATTTATTTTGCTGAACTTTTTATGGGAGAAATACATCTGAGAATGCACCTGGTGTTTTTCAGCAACTTGTTGGGAGGAACATGACGACAATTGTGAAAGACTGCAGCAATTATCCTCCAGCTCCGGCTGCTTCTGAGATTCTTTCTCGTACAAGGCATACTCTTCAGGCTTCTCCCACTGCTCCAAGAGTAATAACCATCACACACCAAAGTGACAGAAATCCAAAAAACAGATTGTATGAACAAAAGATCAAACAGTTGAAACATTACTCTGCTTTCACAAGTGACACAGTTGTAGTAGTACTTAACACCATCGGGGCAGTAGTGTTCACTCCAGTCACACTCTGGAAATTCTTCATCTTGGGGACTTGAAGGCATATCAGGTGGGGTATTGCCAGCAGCTGTACTAGGGTTGCTTCCAGTCTGACTAGCCAGCTGGGAGAACAATAAAGTGAGAAAACTATTGTAGTCTTCCAATAAAGGTGCTTCAACAGTAATTTGTCACATTAAATAATCCATTTAAACATTTCCAATGTATTTAATGGTCAGAGGTGCATAAAAAAAAGAATGGCCTCTTCAGTATTTTGCCATTACTTATACCAAATAAACTGAACTCTTCTAATACCATTCCTCTATTAGATAAATAGCCATTATACTTTTTGTTGGAGATCCCAAATCTATCCTAACAAGGTTTGTTGGACCAATCATGCCACTCACTAAGTCCCCAACATTAAGGGGATCGGAGATCTAAAATATACCAAAGATATTAGTCAAATTATAGTATATAGGTGAGTGCAATCCGCACTTTATTAATTGATTATGTGAGATTGAGTTATAATTAAATCTAATTTCCAAGACTTATCTTCCCAGGTAAGGTTGGTAACATGAATTGCTCGATGTAATGGGTTTCAATTACAGACCAAACTTTTCAGAGATACTATTGACCATGAGATCCCTCTGAACAATTTTCTCTTACATCCTTAGTTTCTCTCTACACCTTTTTACAAGACTAAAATCATCCTCAATTATAACAATGCATATAGTTTAACTGAAAGACACAAAAATCTAAATGCTTCAAAAAGGAAGACAGAGGCATCCAAGAAATTCATGAATTTGCCATTGAATTTGTAACAGCAAAGATGCATTTGTTTTTGGGAGAACTAAAAATATAATTTGAAGATTAAAGGCAGTTATGGTTAAGTAGAAACATAAACCCATGAGTACAATAGATAATAATATCAATTCAACAACACCAATTCACCTCTTCAATAACAGAAATTCACTTAAATCACGACCAAAATTTTCATAAAAGAGAGACTTATAATGATCAATGCATATTATTACCTGTTAGTAACTAACCTGTGAACTAAGGTGCTGCTCTATATTTTGAACTGATGAATCTGCCGGATATGGCTGTCTCTGCACCTCAGTAATAAATGGCTGAGACTGAGAAGGCAATTTTGGAGCTTGAATTGACCCGAAAGGCATCGAACCCAACTGTGAATGCAATTGTTGTGGGGGAAATGAATGTTGTACCACAGGAGCACCAGGTTCCCAGTTTTGCATATGAGTAGTAACTTGTGGGTGTGGAATTGAGGAATGATGTGGGGCAATAGGCAACATACTTCCTCCACAGTTGGGATCACCAAAATTTGGTAGTGGCCTGTGAAAAGACAATAATTTGCAATTTATTTAGCAAGTCATGTGTTTCGTAATTAATATAGAAGAAGGGCAAATGAAGCGAAACAAACCATACTGCTGGTTCTTGAGAACAGGGTCCAAAATTTGCATTCACAGATAAATAGTTGGACCTGAAGAAGTATACATAGGAATAGAACATAAATACAAGTCTAAAATTATCTCCTGGTTGAACAACAAAGGGAAACCAATACATAGTTGAATGATCTGAGTTCGGTTGAACAACAATAGACTTCAAATTCCTTTTTATAACAGGACTTTCTTTCATAAATATGACTAATATATTAAAAGCATGACAGTTTAACACCACTTAGAGCGTGTTGATTAAAATTTTAAGCACCACCCAAAAATCTTGCATCAAACATACCCTGATTCAAGTATAGCATGTCTGGCAAGGTTTTGACATAAGAACAGTGTGTTAGAATCCAATTGGGAGGTATGTGGTTTGCAGTTTGAATCCCACGTTCTATGTATTATGGGATTCTAGGTAGAAGTAACCAAAAAAACCAACGAGATCAAATTTAAACTAGTTAAGAATCGATTAAGCCATCAAACACGTTTCAACTAGAGCAGTTTAGGAGAAACAAGCCAGTTCAGATTGATATTGACTTGTTCTAAGATGTGGACTTACAGTCCACCTTGTCCACTTTACCAATCTAACCTAGCCTGGCTCACACTAGAAAACATGCACCCTTAAACAGTTAGGATAACGTATGAATTTAACATTTTATTTTCATTTACTAAGTAAAGAGTCATTGCCACTTAGCCAAGAAAATTAAATTTGCTGAACTGAAAAGTCCCATTCCCTCTACAAAAAAATAATAAATAAAAATCAAAGATTGTAGCATGTAAATGTAGTTGCTAACTTGTGATGTATTATTAATTTATTAATAATAAAAGATGTAATAAACATATTTATATAAGAGATAGATGGATGAAAAAGTAAAACCTTGACTCTCCTGTCCTAGGTTTCTTGGGATCCGCAAAACGAACAATTAATGGATGATCACAACCCTAGGTGATTAAAAAATAAGACTTTAGTTAACAATTGAAAGTGGACAGAGTAAGATGTATGAATTAAATAAATAAATAAATTAGCTTTACTCTCATCGTGAAGGTTCTATTCAGTCCTTTGATTGCAGCTAATGCCATTTCTCTGTTAGAAAATTTGACAAAAGCATATCCTAGGAAATTGAGAAATGCATCCACACGACAAGTTAGGTGAAAATGATAACCATGATAATAAGTAGATGACAAAAAGTAAATACAAGACTAGGTGCTAAAAGCAATCATAGCTAAAAATCCAAATAGTCCATCGGGGATTGACCACGGTCCTCTCTCTTTATGTATAGTATCCAAACATTGAGTAAATTTATGATAGAATAGGTCTGGAAATATGTAAAAAAAATTTATGGCAACATATAGTCTCTTCTCAGTATCAAGGAGATACAAAACAAAGATCAATAAAGATACAATGATTTTCTCCGCATCCCCAGTCTTCAAATAGTTGAGACGCCTGGACTCTACCCCTTTACCCTGTGCAAATTCTATTCCAGAACCCAAGGCTTGCTCTTTTCTTTCCCTCTTATTATTTACATTTTAATTATTTTCTCTCTAACTAATTTTCTCTTACGAAGCAATTAACTTGGGATCTCCTAACATTTAAGATTTTCATTGTAAGCTTCTTGAAGAAAATTTTGGTTCAATGAGGTCTGACAAAGATATGAAGAGTTCAATTTCACCCACTGTCTCTCACTCCTAGTTTTTAATATAGGTTAGTCTGCAACTTCTTTTGTTGGGGAAGAAATAAAAGACAATCCAATACATGTCATTCCTGAAAATATATTGTATGAAATACACTCCATGACAAGAGCAAAGACTAACCACGACTGGTTGCAATGAAGATATCTTCTACATGTCCATAAGGGGAAAATATCTGCACACAATAAGTATACAAAACTCAGAAACATAACATTAATATAATAACCTGCAGATTATAAAGGATATTCCAAATACTATACCATAGAAAAATGCAGCTACCATAATAAATAAATAGAAGTTATCATATCAACCCATTTAAACTGAATTAGGCTGCAAACAGTTACATAATAAACGTGTTGGTAACTAACAGTTTTTGCTAGCCATTTGCCACATACCAGCCTCATGTGAAGTGTCCACATGATAACCAATATTTGTTTTTGTATCTATATCTAGATCTGTTCAAATTTAATAGGAGCCAACCTAGGGAGTGGATCTAGGTACATTTCTACAGGCAAACTACAATTAGCTTATCCTTCAGCTAAATACAAATCCATGGATACAATCATTGGCATGAAAAAATGTAAAAGGTCGTTTTCAGGAGATGCTAAAATATATGTGGGTGAAAAGAATGTGAATGGTGAAACATACTTCTTCAATTTCCTTTTTTGAAGCCTCTTTGTTGAAGCAACTAACAAAAACTTTATCTGCCACCACTGAAAAACAGAGACAAAACAAGAATACAAAAGCAAGTAGTCAGTTGGGCACTAAACAATAAAATATTAGATTAGACAATCATATATTATAGTAGCCAACGACTATCCTAGGAAAAAAAAAGCTGAGAAGCTTGCCTTCTAAAGGATCTTTCTTTTCCATGTTACGGCAAAACCCACGAACCCCTAGAAAAAGAAAATAAAAAGGTTCACATAAACTAAACACAAGAGTTTAATTCTTTAAACTCATTACTTGCTGGAGAAAGTAAACCATGTTCCATGCCATGTTCTCATCAACCAAACTTAAAATATGAAGATAATAGAATGAACTTAGAAATATCAAATTTAAAACTAAAAATTACATACTAATAAGAAGGGCTTATCCCAACCATTCAAATAAACTTCTGCATACTATTTAAACCTCGTCTTTAAAGCTGCTAACACCATAAATATAAAACAATGACAACATAGTTGATTCTCTCAAAAGCTTACCTTCTAAAGGATCTTTCTTTTCCATGTTACGGGAAAACCCTCGAGCCCCTAGAAAAAGAAAAGAAAAAGGTTCGCATAAACTAAACAGAAAAGAGTGTAATTCTTTAAACTGCTCATTACTTGCTGGAGAAAGTAAACCATGTTCCATGCCATGTTCTCATCAACCAAACTTAAAATATCAACATAATAGAATGAACTCTTAGAAATATTAAATTTAAACCTAAAAATTACATACTCATAAGAAGGGCTTGTCTCAACCATCCAAATAAACTTCCGCATACTATTTAAACCTCGTCTTTAAAGCTGCTAAACCATAAATATAAAAATGACAACATAGTTGATTCTCTCAAAAAATAACCCTATGATTGGAAGAAGTAGAGTACACTGCTCCTGACTTCCTTGAATTTTGTCATTATTTCTCAAAACTTCCCACTATTTTGAAAAGCTGCAGAAACTTCCCTAGACATAGTATATAACTCAAATTTCACACAAAAGTTTTTCTATATTTTCCCAGAAATTATCCCTAAACATGTCAGGAGAAATTGTGGAAAAATATAGAAGTTCAGAGGAGGTGAGAGCATCGCATAGTATATGAATTGTTGAATCGATACGAAATTGCATAAATTTATTTATGTATCATAGGATACAAAGTCATTTAAGATTCATTTTGTGATACAAATCGATAGATAGTCAAAACACATCAAATTGTAAGATTTGAGTCTTGAATAATAACTACAAAGATTTCTTAAACGGTGGGGTCCATAGAATTTAGTAACTTCTACTCCCTGTTTCTCCTCTATTCAAACAAGTTAAAGCTACACAATCTCTCTCGTTTCTCATCCTTGTCCTATATTATCCAATCCGAAATATAGTGTGCAAGTTCGAGAATAAGAATACCACGCATTCTAGTATTCAAAATTTGTCCTTTCAAACTTACTCTTTCAAAGGAAGAGGCAGGCAAAGAAAAGAAAACAATACTCAATTCCGCATCAATCAGCATGTATAGGCAGGCAGCAGTAAATAAAGCAGCTTAATATCACGTTTTGTTGGTCAGTAAGGAAAAGCTATAATGCCAAGTGCAAAAAGTCAGTGAAAAAAATTTAGCTGCTTTAATTTTAATAACTTTATCTTGATTTTAATAATCTTTTCAAGACCTAGAGTTGACAACTATATCGTGACGTACATACAGAATCCATAATAAACTGTCCTAATAACTAATTTTCAAAAATTTAATTAGGGATTTAGCTTATGCAAACACCTATATTCATAATCGGCTAAGGAACCTGACATAGGCATAGTAGTACGGATCTTAATAAACAGGTTCAAAAGAACAAGAATTTTAAAAAAAATTACCAAGACGTTCAAGTTCTCGATCAGCAAATTTGACAACAACAGGATATGATTCCTAGGAAATGTAAATATGTCAAATAATAAAAACAAGTTTAGATTAATGAAATGAATAGCAAAGAAGAGGATTAACCAAACCATAGGTTGTTCTTCTTACCCCAACAAATGTATATTGATTGTTTAAAGCCTTGATAGCCCTGTCAGCTTCATCAAATGTTGCATATTTCACAAAACAACTTCCTGCATAAGTTTAACAAATTTGACCTAGCGTTAATACTTGTAGATATAATATCGAACATATTATATACACAAATGCAAGAATCAAATTAAATTCCCTGCTCCTCACAGTCATTGGAAGGCCAAAACGCACAAAATGTGGATGATACAAATAATAGTTACTATATATACCTTGCCGTACACCTGTTCTCTTGTCTTTTAAAAGAACAACCTCAACAATAGTTCCATGTTCTTCAAATACAGGACGGATCTGAAATGGAATCACAAAAATGAGAAGATATAGAAGAGTAAGAGCTATTATAAAGACGAAAAGAAAAAGAAGAAAGAATATTAAACAAATATAACATCACACATTCTGCTAAAAATATGCATGACAAAAATTCCAGAAGACAACATCACAGTGGACCATTCTTCACCTATAGGGCAGGCCCTTAAAATACAGGTAGGGACAATATCTCTTAGCAACTGACATCCTAATTACCCACCAAGAGTGTCGCTGTTGCTTTGGAACAGGGATTACAGTAACAATTTGAGCAAATTCGGAGTAGAAAATAGATTTCCAATAATAAAAATGGAACGTGGGTGGGATTGATTACAGTGTGTATGAAATGACATTTGTTATAATTTCAAATTACAAGTATGCTTAGAGCATGAAATGGGTAATAACTGTAACAAACTGAAGATAAATAAGGTGATGAAATAAAATCAATTTATTCCAGGATTCACCATTCCCACAAAATAGAGACAGGGATAAAATAAAATGATCATTTCCATTACTATATAGTGTGAATTAACTACTAACGTACGATATCCTCTATTATATCAACAGATTCAAACACAACACCAGTGTGAAAATGTTGGCGGTTCACATTTCACGGGAAATAGACTTACCTCAGCCTCCGTGGCAGTTCTCGGAACAGGAGCAACATAAACTTTCACATTATTCGCACTGTCCACTTGATCTGCGAGAACGAAATCGCATAACTGAGGAAGCTAAAGCGTGATAAAACAACACGGAAACGCTATTGCGCGTGCAAATAAAGGAGTTGTGAGAAAAATTGTAGTACCTGGAGAAGTTCCTTGGTTGGAGTGGTGCCAGGGGCGTTTGCGGGGAGGGCGAGGAACGGAATGGTTAAGAGCGTATCCCGAATCGAGGGGTTGGAAGTGGTTGAATCCGTTGCCATTGTCGTGAGAATGAGGGTTTGAAGGGTCTCCGTTGAAATTGAGCCTCTGCTCCATCTGCTCCTTTGGAATCTCCATCTCCGCACGCACCGCTGACGTGTGCCCTAGAGACGGGTTAACTCCAGAGTGAAGAAGTAGCAGGGCCTTTTCCTTTGCTTTCTCTTCTTCTGCTCAACGTGATGATGTGCTTTGCTCTGCGTTCCAAGCAATTCTCAGATAATCAGTCACCAGGGTTTAGCCTTTTTTGTAATAGAGATAAATTACTTTTTTTGTGCAGGATGAACCCGAATTTGTTTTTATTTTAAACTTTTTAACTCTTTTGTATTTATTAGAAACTAAATATGTTTTGTTATGTTTAAGAAAATAATTATCGTAGAAATTTCAAGGAGCAAATCTAAATTAACCTCGAGTTTCAAAATTTAAAAAAGAAAATCATAAAATCATATCGATAGTAATAATTATAATTATTAATAATAATAATCTGTCCCTTCTTTCCTCGTATTTTATCTGCAGTTAAGATATCACACAGCATAATCTAATTGACCTTCAACCCTGAAATAAGTAACTTTATTTATCGTAAATCAGACAATTATTAAAATATATATATTATGTTTTTTAAATAGGTACATAAATAAAAAATAAAAATATTAATTTATTTTTTAGAAATAATAAGACAAAATAGATAAAAACAAGAAAAAAATTATTTTTTTATATATTTTACATTAACTTATTCTAAATATATATAAATTTTGAATAAATTATTGTCAGTATTTCACATTTTTAAATATATATATATATATATATATATATATATATTAAAAAAAGGTAATATAAAATTTGTATTATTTTTATTTATTTTCTCTTATTATTTCTAAAACTAAACATTTTTCTACTCTTAATTTATATATCAATTTTAAAAACATAAAAAATAATTTATTAAAATCTAATATATAATTAAGAAATTTAATTAGAAAAAGAATATATATGAAGGTCACAACTAAACAAACGATTATAAAAAATATATAGTATATAACATTTTATTCAATATTCATAAAAACAAGAAAATATGAAAAAGTTCATAGGATAAAAGAAATTATTTACTAAACAAATATTTCATTATTAATAATTTAAGTAAAAAAGAGTTAGTTTTCAATTTTCAATAAAGAAATAGAACATGTGAAAAATCAAAATAAAAAAATACATTTGTATTTAACTTCCTTTTTATTTTCTCATAAACAAAAAATATAAAATATATAAGAATAGAAGATAAATACAAAATTTGAAAACTCAAAAGATAATGAAAAAAATATTAAAATATTTTAATAAATTTGTTTAATTTTATATTTTATTATTTATTAACGTTAAATAATATAATTTTAAAATTTTTTAAAATTTTTGGGGCATGCTCTAAAGAGATCCACTATTAATTATATATATATAACTTTATTTTTATATATATATATATTGAAAAAGATAATTACTATGTGTTTTTAAATATATTAAAATACATAGTGTATGTCAAAGTACAAATATAAATATAATGAAATTGTTGAATTATTAATTTATTATTCAACTTTTCAAAGTATTTGTTTAATTTTGTGACCTTGTTAAAATTTTACAAATTGTTATACATTAAATTTTTTATCATATGAACTTATAAAAAAAAAACGAGTTGGCGCGTATGCTACACTTATGAGGGACGGACTAGATTTTTCAACCCGCGTTGAAAATGCTGGACATACCAAATACGTGTCAGACCTAAACAAGCCAGACCGATCTGCATTACCACTCCTAAATAATGCTATATTGTTCACCAAGAGAAACATAAAAAGAAATTGTTGTATTTGCGAGGTTTTTTATATTTTTTTCAACTTTTATTTGTATTTAAGACTTATGACAAATGATGAGAAAATAAATTCTAACTAACTTTTAAACAAGATACAGAAAGTGTGACATAAATAAAAATTAATTTATAGAAATATTGACTTCCAAATTATCATGAAATATATCTATCAAAAAATGTAAGTGAACATTATCCTTCAAATTATAAATTGATTCGTATATTGCTCATAACCAGTCAAATATATTATATTGTTTTATCAGAATTAAACTTAATTTAAAAAAAAAAACAATTAGTTCCATCTTCGGTCCATGAACAAACTTATTTTCCCATAATTGGATCCAATAGAACGATAAAATATAACTACATAAGCACACTCTATCAGAGCCGAAACAAAATAACTAAACGTAATATTAAAATAATGACAAAATAACTATAGCAAAATCTAACCTTGTTGGGCATAACTTAAAAGACAAAAAAAAGAAAAAACTTGACGACACTAAAGGTCCATTCGTTACTTCAATATTTTTTGTAGTGGGATATTTAATTTCATCAAACCTAACGTAAATATTGTTAACCAAAAATATTTGTTATCATGAAACAAAGTACACACATAATATAAATCATACAAATTGACAAGTTCAAATGATGTGCGAAACATTATCTTCCCGATGAAGGACTTTTCGAGCTTTATATTAAGAATATTGTCCTTTGGATATGTGAAATAGTTCCTTCCAATTAACAAATAATCTTGTTGGGCTATAGCAAAATTATAACTACACAAGCACACATAACCAGAGTCGAAACAAAATAATTAAATGTAATATGAAAATAATAACAAAATAACTATAGAAAAATCTAACCTTGTTAGGCATAACTCCACCTTAAAAGACAAAATATAAAAAAAATTTGACAACACAAAGGTCCACTTGTCACTCCAGTAATTTTTGTCCTGGGATATTCAATTTCATCAAACCTAACGTAAATATTGTTAACCAACAATATTTGTTATCATGAAACAAAGTACACACATAATATAAATCATACAAATTGGGAAGTTCAGATGATGCGCGAAAGATTATCTTCCCGATGAAGGACTCTTCGAGCTTTATATTAAGAACATTGTCCTTTGAGTACATGAAATAATTCCTTCCCATTAACAAGTAATTTTGTTGGATTGATAAAAATATTACGTCTCGAAAGATCTCACATCGTCAATGATAAATTAGAGATTGGAGGTTAGGGACTATGTAATAGACTCAAAGTCCATGGTCAGTGGCAGAGCCACGAAAGAGCGGGCGGGGGCCACGACCCCCCAAACTTTTTTAACTTTTTTTTTAAGTTTTATGTATTTAAATTTGTTTAAATTATATATATTTTAAAAAATTTTAAATTAAGTGTATCATTTTAAATTAGATAGTAATCCACTAAAAATTAATACAAATCAAATTAGGTATTTTTTATTTCTTTTATAAAATATAATATTTAATATTAATAAATAGTGCAATATAAAATTAAATATAATAAAGAAAAAAATTGTTAAGATAATTTTTATTTTCCTTCACATTACTTTTTGTGTTTTTTCACGTGTTGTACTCATCTCTTACTCTTAACTGATTTCTTTTGTTACTGAGAAAACAAAAAGAAGTTAAACATAAACTCATTATTTTTGTCCTCGTCTTTTTCATATATTTTCTTATTCTTAAAGGAAAAAAAATCACTTAGTAGTGCAATACTTGTTTAATATTTAGTCCTATTTTTTTATTTTATTATGCTTTTGTATATATATATATATATATATATATATATATATATATATATATATATTTTTTAATATAGAAGAGCAAATAATGTATTATGTGATTTTTTATAGAGGGTTTTTAATTGTAACTTGATTATCATAATTTTTTTAGTAATTTATGTCTCTCAATTTTTGATTAGATTATAATAAATTATTTTGTAGTCTTAAACTTGTTTTATAAATAGGTATATTGATAAAAAAATAAAAAAAATAAATTTAATTTTTAAAATTGATAAAAAATAAGTGAAGATGAGAACAAGACAATAAGCTTGTTCATCGCATAAGCATAACAATGATCAAATAAAAGCTTGTGATAACTTTTGAATTGATATGTACATATTAGTAAAATGGAAAATGAATATTTTGTAGATATTATGGTTATTTACATTGAACAAAAAATAGCTAAAAAATGTACTTATAATTCAATTATTTGATAAGTTCAAGAATATGAAAAAATGAATGACAATATCATTTAGATATATGTATTTTCTATTATAATGATAACTATATTAAATTATGTATTAATTTTCACTGAATTAGTGACAAAAATGTTAAACATATAAATTGAGTATATTATTTTGGCTCCTCCAAAAATTTTGGCCACGATCCGCCACTGTCCATGGTGTTTTTTGTCCCAGTCAAAAACACTTTAAACTTTATCTACATTTCCTTATACATTTGTAGTATAATATTGTAAGATCTAGGTTAAATTTATGTTTTGAAGAGTGTAGGTGTATTTATATCATTGTGTATCTTTATGTTATTCTTATTTATCTTTTAGTAGTGTGATTCGTGATCCTCGAGAGTAAAGATAATGATTTTTTTAATTAATGATGCATTTTTTCATTATAAGGAAATATCTATTTAACCACAAACTTTAGTGACAAAAAATTGTTAGTCACTACAATAACAAATTTACAAAATAAAAAAATTATTGGTTACTAAAATAATTACTATTATGAATAAAAATTTATAATTGGTTTTTAAATTGATTTTTAAAATTTAGATAATAAGTCTCTGGCTACCAAAGAAAATTAATCACTAAACATTGTCTACAAATGTTTTTTTATAGCAAAAGAATTAGTTTAAGGTAAAATACAAATTTAAATAAACTTAATATTGTTAAAAATATGTAACAGAAATACCACTTTTAATAAAAACATAATTATAACATCTATATAAAAGTTAAATTTAATCTCAATTTGGAGGGGATGAAATTAAATTTGTTTTAAAAGACTTAAGATTAAAATGGAATCAAAATAACAAAAATATAAATTCAGTTGTTACACATCTTAAAAAATATAGACCTAATTGAAACTAATAAAAATCTATAGAACTATTTTAACCTAAATTTGGCCTAATCGAAAACATAGGGTTATAGGAACATAGTGTATTAAAGTTCTTGATATAAAATTGATGGAAAATGATAATTTAGCTATTTTTTTTAACAACAAACTTTCGATTTAGATAAAAAAAAAAGTATTATTTGATTATTTTATTTTAGTTAAAAAATAAAAATAAATTGATATATTTTAATTCTATTTATAGATTTTTTTTTTAACTATCAAAATTTTATTTTTTCAAAACATAATTTTCTAAAATTGATATTACTTTATTGATCTAAAGTGTTAGTTTGCTATACATATCTTATAAAAAGTGATATTAAATTTGTTTATCGATATTACTTGACTTTTTTCTGAAGTGATATATTTATCATTTTATTAATAATCCATTTACTTTAAATATTAAAATAGTTTCCTACAAAATATAACACTGTTATACGATATTATGTATTCTTAATTTAAATTTTTTAGTTCAAGCTCATATTACTTAACACTTTGACTAAGTTGAAAAATCCTCCCACAATATGTATTTTTTGGTTCACAGTACTGTAAATTTTAAAAGAATTATCCACTTAAATGTGAATATACATTGACATATTATCAGTAAAATTGAAAGAATTTCGGAAAAGAAAACTCATGCACATAAATTTTATATATATTTAGAAAAAGAATTGAAGAACAATATTCCCCTATACTATATTGATGATAATAAAAACATATTTTTATTTTTAATCATCTAACTAACAATAATAAATGTTATTTTTTAATATTATTATTGATATGTTCTCATATGATAAATATTCTTCAAATCAAATAGCATATTATATATAATAATTTAATAAATACATATAGCTAGTTTCCATATGTCTGTATGGGATGCACACTTACGTAATAGTTTATAAATAATAATAATAAAATTTATTTTTAAAATAACATTGAACCCGTGGAAATAAAATAATTTTGTATTATATTTAATCATAAATTATTATAATGTTTTGATTTACATTAATTATTTAAATATTTTATAATTTCTGTGATTGATTCGGAGTTTTTTTCTTCTTACATTTCTAGTGTGTTTTTTGAGTTGCATTTTCGGTTTATGATTATTATATATTTAATTATCTAAACATTTTATTTATATTTGGAGAAATGAATTCGGGTCGGGTTTGGGTATGCAACCCTAGGTAGAAAAATGTAGATATGTGGTCATTTCAGTGATTTATGGAAACGTAATCAACATCTCGCAGTGTTGGAGGATCATCTTCTTCATCCCGCACCGTAAGTCTTCTTCTCTCCTCAAATCAAATATCTTAACAATACCACTTCATCTTTTTGACTGCATGGTTTTTCTGCTTTTGCGCCTTTTATTTCAATGTTCGTATCGCAATCTCTCGTTGTTGCTGTTGTTGCTGTTTCGACGCTTTTCTTCCCCTCAATCTTGTTATAGAGCGTTTTTTCGAATCAATAGTTAATCGAGGGACTGAGAATACTGGCTTACGCACTTGTTCATGAATTTATGTTTGTCGCGGATTATTTATTGAACACATTCCTTTACAATAATTCTTGATGGTTTGTTATGCTATAATAATAGTTGGCTTGCATGTGTGCTAATTTATGGTTAGAGTTTGTTAAAATCTATCTGTTCCATTACAGTCGCACTTAGCTGAAATTGATCCACACAACTGTGCATAATTCTGTGAAGTTTACCATAAAATTTGTTCATGTTATGAGTACCTTTTTCTTTTAGTTTTTTTTTTTTTTCTTTATTTTAGTGAGTTTGAGGGTTGCTGCTTCATTTTTGGAAATGCAGGAGTTCAATTCAGTTAGTGTATATTTTTTGATGGCAAATAGACCGGATCCAGATATTGATGATGACTTCCGAGAGCTTTATAAAGAGTACACTGGCCCTCCAGGTTCTGCTGCTACGAACACGCAAGAGAGGGCAAAACCAAATAAGAGGTCTAATGCAGGGTCTGATGAGGAGGATGAAGGTCGGGACCCTAATGCTGTTCCCACTGATTTCACCAGCCGAGAAGCTAAGGTTTGGGAGGCTAAGTCAAAGGCTACTGAAAGGAATTGGAAGAAAAGGAAGGAGGAGGAAATGATATGCAAGCTTTGCGGAGAATCAGGGCATTTCACTCAGGTATGACAAGTTCCTCTACATCTCGAAAATCAATTCTACACTCTGCCTGCCAACAGTTTCTATTTATATGAGCACTTACATGTATATTACACTTCACAAACCTACCCAGTGCTAACTGGTTGACTTTTAAGGTATTTATTTCTTGTTACAATTGACAAGTTCCAACAGATTTTAGTAGATTGGAGGGGTAAGAGATATTAGTTGTCCATATTAGTTTTGGGCACTAGTATCCGTATTCATGGTTTCTTTTAGTTCTTGTTGATGCGGTAGAAACAAAATCACATGCTGACACTTTATTATTTTGAAGGAAAGGGGGAGGCCATCTATTTTTTATTTTAGCATGATTGACTTTATTTATCATTTTAGGGCCTCGCGGTATTGTGAACATGATTTGTATATAGAATTGTTAGTCAACTTGAAAAAAAATATTATGACCACTTTCATTATTTGATTAATGATATTGTACTTCACAATGTAGGGCTGCCCATCTACCCTTGGAGCCAATCGCAAGTCTCAAGATTTCTTTGAAAGGATACCTGCAAGAGACAAAAATGTACGGGCACTTTTCACAGAGAAAGTTTTAAGCAAGATTGAAAGGGACATTGGTTGCAAAATTAAGATGGACGAAAAATTTATCATTGTCAGTGGTAAGGATAGATTAGTTATGGCAAAAGGTGTTGATGCGGTACACAAGATTCGAGAAGAGGGTGAACAAAGGGGATCATCTAGTTCTCAAATGACCCGATCAAGATCACCTGAGAGAAGTGAGAGAAGTCCGGTTAATACACGGTTTCAACGCTCTGAGCCCCAAAGGTCTCATTCTGGGCCACGGAATACATCTCAATTTCAACAAAGGTTTGGTAGGCAGGAGAGGGCTGTTGAAGACCGAATCCGGGAGGATGTTCAAAAGTTTGCTAGAGGTTCTCCACAAGGTAGGGACAGCATAGGATCTGTTTACAGCATCCTTAGAAAGCTGGTAATCTCATGTTCGTAGCCTGATAGGATTCTGTACACTAGTACTTCTATAGTAAAATTTATTCTGGAAGGGCCTGCATTGTATTCATTTTTCTCTTGGTTGTCATTTACTTGCAGCAAGAGGTAAGTTCTTAGCCTTCAAGCATTATCTCCGTCCTGAAGGGTTTCCTCCATTACGAACATATTTACTGAAAGGATTGGCTCCCATGGTTTCAGTATGAGAATATAGAGATAGTTTTTGAATTAAAGCTATGTTAGCATCTTGAATCAAGTGCAATTTGTTGAATTAAAGCAAATCATCTATGTTGGCATCTTGAATCAAGTGCTTAACATACTCTTCATTTCATGAAGCTTTTGGAAATAGTGGAGCTAGAGGTCGATCAAGCCAGTCAAGATCTCCAAGGCAGGCCCCTTTTACAGGAAACTCATATAGTTCTTTTGATGGTCGTAACCAAAACATGGGTGCTTTTAGGAATGATGGCTGGGATCATAGAAGAGAATCTGGTATCCAGCCTGGTCATCAGTTTGATTACAATGCCTCCCCACAGACTTTGGAAGAGTTAGAGTTGGAGTATAAGAACGAGGCAGCAGAGCTGATGAAAATTCGTGACAGAGAAGAAGATGAAGAAAATTTCAAGCATCGGGAGGTATGGTTACTTGATGCGTGCTATTTCGACATCTTAATCAGAATTAACTATCCTTCATTCTTGCACGTTCCATCTTACTGAAAGAGCAAAGTATTGAAACCTTTGGTATTATTGGGAATTAGGTTAGCCAGCTGCTATATTAGAAGTGTTTTGTGTGATAATATTTTTATTTCAGTTAAGTTAGTGGAGTCCCAAAGAATCATCTTCAGTGCTGATGTTGGTATTTGTGCTTTGATTATGAGAATAATAATTTGTAAAAGGCAACTGCTTGTAACTACCTGAACTTTGGTTCTGTGATTTCTTGCAACTTAGTTTGTATAGCAAATTTTTATTATATATATACCTTGGTTTTGCAAGGGAAGAAAGGTAAAATCGGAAGATATGCTGTGTCTTTAGTACTGAGATTTTAATTGCCACAAATTATTATTTTTTTGCTTTTTTATACCACTTCATGATTTTTAATTTTGATTTTATTACTGGAATGAAGGCTATTAAAGATTTGAGGGAGAAGTACATGAGCAAAGTTGGCTTGGTAAGGGCTACACATGCAAAACAGTGGGAAGATTTCCTTCAGCATGATGCGCAGAGGTTTCAACAGCAGGCAGTTCAACAGATGTCTTCTGGTTATCGAGGTTTTAAACAGCAGAGCTTTCCTGAATATGATGGGTCCTCTGTCAATCCCCCTCCCTATCCTGGGACGAATATACCATTGGATTCAAGGAACAGGTTCTCAGACAACATGGAACCTTATACTACTAGGCCTCATGATAATTTTGGTGAATTTCATAGGCGTGGAGATTTTGCAAAAGCTTACAACAGATATTAAAATTCTCTATATATCAATCAAGTGGTGAGTTATTCTACTCAGTCTGTCAAACCTACGTAAAAATAGAATTTAACATAGTCTAGATCTTTGGGTTCCTCTCAACTGTACAGTAAAACTTATTGTCTCATTTTAGTAAACACCACTAATCAGATTTGGTCATATGGATCTGGGCTCAGGGTTGGATTGATATTCTGTTTAATTCATTTAGAGTATATATACGTGTACTAAGGACCCACTGTGTGATATTGTCACATAGAAGGTGCTGATTTTGTAAAGACCATAGATTGTAGTTGACAAAGGTATCATTGCAGTTTATTATAGTGGATATTGCAGATTTTTTTATTCTTTTTCAGTCATAAGCTTTAATTTTGCTTCAAAAAACTTTCAGGGTCCAGATTGCTCGAGTAGGCAGTTTAATGCAGTGGAGGACATAAGGTGGGTAAGCATGTTGATTAATCTTAGGATTGGGATGGACATTCATTTCAGTTGACGGATCCAGTTTTGTTTTGATATATAGTTGCTCAGTCTTGTTAAGAACTTTGCTGTTAGTTGTGATGCATTCGGTTATTTTCCTTAACTGGTAACGTGCTACTGCATCTTGGATTGTGTTACGAAAGATCCTTTGAAAGATTGTTTGATTTTAGTAGAATGAAATTTACGTTTTGTGACGACGCAGGTATTTGGTGTACCCTTTATGGTGTGCCATACTGATTCTCTAGGTTTGTTTTTTCATTCTTGATGTAAATTTCATAGTTATTATCGAATGATTTTACCCACAACGAAATTGTTTTCTACAATAAGTGGTATCAAAATGTGTTTATTTTTAGTCTCAAATTTGGCATAAAAGTCATGAATTTTTTATTATAATTTAAGGAAGTATTTTCGAAAAGCGGGAATGATTAGAAAAAGGTCGTTCAATTGTGCAAAGGGGCATTAACAACTGAAGATTTCGAATCCTGGCCATAAATTTTTACTTCACGAGTATGAGACGATTTAGAAATATATATTTTTAAAATGTATTCTGAATTATGCCCTCCAAAATGTACTTCTGAATCTAAAGTTACATTTAGATTACAATCCAAAATATATATTTTTTAAATGTATTTCAAATTCTGTAAAAGATAATGTACTTTTGGATCCGGGTTTGTAAACGTATTTCAAATTCTGTGATACAGAATGTACTTTGAATCCGGAATTGAATTGGAGATTGCACAATCTCAAACACATTTAAAATGTTTATTTTTCAATGTGCTTATCGGATGTCGAAAAAAAAAATGGAATACAGTAAACATTAGCTTAAAGATTTTTTTTTTTCACTTGACCGAATAGTTTTGTATTATTTAATGAATAATTTTGTTTGTTTAGAATCTCTTATCTAAAATGATACACATATTATATTTTTATTTTTTGAATAAATATAATTTTCGTTAAATTGTTACGAATTAAATTTAGACAAATTGTAGTCTATTTTGGTTTTAATTTGCAAAAGAATAGAAAGAGCGAGTTTCCACAATTTCAGTCTTATTTCATAAATCTAAATATGGGTTTCTTTTACTTGGTCCTAAATGTATATAACTTCCATTAATTCCCAACCATAATTGGCTATTAGACTTTATAATTGCTATACAATAACTAGAAGAAGAGTTTCGTTAAGGGCATTATTTTTTAATTTTTTTTAAACAGGACCTTGACATTCAATTTATACCTTGACCGAAAGTCCATGTTCGGTTGTTATTATTTCTGGATCGGTTGTTATTATTTCTGGAAGTTCACATCCCGTATTGCATTTTAGTTTTTTTAATTTAATTATTATTATTTTTATATATTTTATATATTTTATTAATTTATTGTTGCTTATAAAATAATATAACAATAAATAAAATTATAAAAATATAAATATATACTAAAAAAATCTATAAGGCATTACAAAATGAATTAAACAAAATAAAAAATATATTTAAAAAGTATAAATAAACATTAATTTTTTTAAACATAAATTATAAAATAATTACAACAACAATATTTAACCTAAACTTAAAACGCAAATTACTAACCTACAACTAGTAAAAAAAATAACTACAAAAAACACATATAATAAACAATTTAAATCAAGCCATAAAAAATTTTAAAAAATTAAGATAAAAAATTTAAATTTAAATATACAAATAAATAAAAGCATACCAAATATCAAATATTCGTAAAATAATGAATTAGATGTATATCATATGTCCAATTTCGGAATGTTGTTGTATGAGGTGAAGCGAGTGGGGTAAAAGTGTAAAAGGCAAAAAGGGTAGTTTCGAGATTTTAGAAATTGTTGAGGGTGCAAAAGAAAGGTTGGATGTGTAGGGAGAAGCCCCGAACATTGTTATCCAAAAAATGGTTTGGCCCATGGGAAAGAGAATTAGACGCCCATTGGGCCGTGACAAAAGATAATGAAAAACCGTGGGCTGAATTGTAATTACAGAGATTTCATCTTCCTCGCTAGCCATCAGCATTAGGTCTGGTCGTTTTATAATTACACACAAAAGCTAAGCCCTAGCAATAGCATCTTCGTTCCTGCACCAATTTGGACGGATCGGAGTTGGGGGATTAGGGTTTTGAATTTGATGGGTACGGAGAGAAAGAGGAAGGTGAGCTTGTTCGACGTGGTAGATGAATCTGTAGCGAAGATAGCGAAAACAAATGGCGGCGCCAATAACAGCGTTGCCAATGCTCTCATCAATCGCTGGAACGCAAGGCCTTACTCTCAAAGGTACTTCGAGATTTTGGAGAAGAGAAAAACCCTCCCCGTTTGGCACCAGAAAGAAGAGTTCTTACAAGTTCTCAAAGATAACCAGACTTTGATTCTTGTCGGTGAAACTGGTAGTGGCAAAACCACTCAGGTTTGTTTTGTCCAACTTATTTATATTTATAGATTGGTTATTTGTAGTATCATAATGTCTTGTAGCGTGCTTTAGGGCAATTTTTTTGTTTTATCTTGATAGACAAATGTTAGGACGATAAATGTGTTGTCTAGGTTTTACTATGTGTATATGTCGCTAATTAATGAAAGGTTTATTTTTTATATTTTGGGGTCGCAGATTCCTCAGTTTGTTTTGGACGCTGTCGAGTTAGAGACTCCAGACAAACGTAGGAAGATGATGATTGCGTGCACTCAGCCTCGGAGAGTGGCTGCGATGTCTGTTTCGCGTCGTGTGGCTGAAGAGATGGATGTAACCATCGGGGAAGAGGTTGGTTACAGTATCAGATTTGAAGACTGCAGTAGTGCGAGGACAGTTTTGAAGTATGTTTAGCTTGCTATGATATTGTTTTCTATTATTCTATTATTAACAAGTCCCCGTGATCAAGGATCCTTGGTCTGTGTGTCTCAAAAACATGTTAGCCTCTTAAAAGATATTCATGCCTTAAGAGTCTGTTTGGTTCGACACGGAGGACGGGAGGGATTTTAATTAGATATTATGTTTGATTGAGAGGGGGGAGAGGAAGCATTTTAATGTGTGTGTGTGGGGGGGGGGGATAGCTCTGTTTTTAATTGGTTCACAATGGAGTGGGGCGTGATTTTAAAAATGAATTTAGTTTCACACGTTATAATTTTGATGTTGAAAAAGTAAATAGATTCTCTTTTCAGTACAATTGTCATGTTTTAAGTAACCATACCCTTTTTTCATACTATTTCTATATATATTTAAATGATTAAAAAATGCATATTGAATTCAAAATATCATGCTATTATTACTTTGGTTTTATGGCGAAGGTATAGGTAGTATATATAGATAGATAGATAGATAGATATCTATTCTATGTATTATCAAAGAAAAGAATCATTGGCACCAAGCGTGAGGAAATGCAATGTTGATAAATTGAACCAAACAAAAAATTCTAAAACCATTCTCCCTCCCCCGTCATTTTCCTCCAACCAAAACTATATAAAGGATTAGTCATTGGCTCTTGTTATGGAGATACTGCGGCACAATATTTTATATTAACTTAAGTTTGATATGCTTTGTCTATACTTTTGTTTTCTTTCTGCATTATTTCATCCGGTCTCACAAGTGGATTTCACAGGTATCTAACTGATGGTATGCTCTTAAGGGAAGCAATGACAGATCCGCTTTTGGAACGGTACAAGGTTATTATTCTTGATGAGGCTCACGAGAGGACTTTGGCCACTGATGTGTTATTTGGCCTTCTGAAAGAAGTGCTTAAAAATAGACCTGACTTGAAGTTGGTTGTTATGAGTGCTACTCTTGAAGCTGAAAAGTTTCAGGGCTATTTTTTTGGTGCCCCTCTCATGAAAGTTCCTGGAAGGCTACATCCTGTTGAAATTTTCTACACTCAGGAACCTGAAAGGGATTACTTGGAGGCTGGCATTAGGACAGTGGTACAAATACACATGTGTGAACCACCTGGAGATATACTTGTCTTTCTGACTGGAGAGGAAGAGATAGAAGATGCTTGCCGCAAAATAACAAAAGAAATTTCTAATCTGGGAGATCAGGTGGGCCCTGTCAAAGTGGTACCCCTGTATTCTACCCTTCCTCCAGCTATGCAGCAGAAGATTTTTGAGCCACCCCCACCCCCACTGAAGGAGGGTGGAGTTCCTGGAAGGAAGATTGTGGTCTCAACAAACATAGCAGAAACTTCATTGACAATTGATGGCATTGTTTATGTCATTGACCCTGGCTTTGCTAAGCAGAAGGTTTATAACCCACGAGTTCGTGTGGAGTCTTTATTAGTATCACCAATATCAAAAGCTAGTGCACATCAGAGGTCTGGGCGTGCTGGAAGAACTCAACCAGGGAAATGCTTTAGACTTTATACAGAGAGAAGTTTCAATAATGATCTTCAGCCACAGACCTATCCAGAAATTTTAAGATCAAATCTTGCCAATACAGTTCTTACTTTGAAGAAACTGGGCATAGATGATTTAGTGCATTTTGATTTCATGGACCCGCCTGCTCCTGAGACATTAATGCGTGCATTGGAAGTGTTGAATTATTTGGGTGCACTGGATGATGATGGTAACTTAACTAAGCTAGGTGAGATTATGAGTGAATTTCCCTTGGATCCACAGATGTCGAAGATGCTTGTTGTCAGTCCTGAATTCAACTGTTCAAATGAGATTCTGTCAGTTTCTGCCATGCTTTCAGGTAATTTTCTTTTTTTATTTACATTGTAGTCTGTCCAGTATCCCCCATAATGTTAAGACAATGTAGTTATGCTGGGACCCATTTTGAAATGGACTCCCTGCTGTTGTGCTTGTGCAAGAGGATAATCTTGTGAATATGTTGGGGGATGTTTGACTGCTTACACGTGTGCTTAGTTGCACATGAATGTGGTCAGATAGGTGTGTCCTGTTAGGTTGTCATCAGCAACTGTCTTCTCTGGGTTCCATGCCCCCGGTTGGCATGCACCATAGGATTCTAAGTAAGTGCTGATGCATTAGTTGCAGTTTCTCAGTATTCTCATGAAGCAAATGGTGTGGTGTCGCCTCTATGCATCTGCTGACCTACCGTGGACCTCCTCTGTGATAATCAATTTCTTTCTTTAGTACCCAATTGCTTTGTCCGGCCTAGGGAGGCTCAAAAAGCTGCGGATGAAGCTAAAGCTAGGTTCGGGCACATTGATGGAGATCATCTCACGCTGTTGAATGTCTATCACGCATACAAACAAAATAGTAAGTAGTTATTTTTTGGTAGCTCGTATTTTTATTCAAGAACAGGTTACATTATAGATTTTTTATATTAACTTTGTTAATTGTAAATGTTTTTTCAGATGAGGATCCCTCTTGGTGCTATGATAACTTTGTTAATCATAGGGCATTGAAAGCAGCTGATAATGTTAGACAACAGTTAGTGCGTATCATGTCCCGGTTTAATCTGAAGCAATGCAGCACTGACTTTAATAGCCGCGACTACTATGTCAACATAAGAAAAGCTATGCTAGCTGGGTATTTCATGCAGGTAGCTCATTTGGAGCGTACAGGACACTACTTGACGGTGAAAGACAACCAGGTTTCTTAAGATGAACTGCGTTTTGTCTTGTGTTTTGTTTTTGACATCATAGGAGCTAGACTGTCAGCTCTATTATTGTACTTTTATGATTTCTAACGTTTATGTTCTGTTCGTAGGTGGTGCATTTGCATCCATCAAATTGCCTGGACCACAAGCCTGAATGGGTAATTTATAACGAATATGTTCTTACCAGTCGGAATTTTATTCGTACAGTTACAGACATACGAGGGGAATGGTAAGATTCTTTCTTTGTTTATGGATTGTTGATCCTTGTTCCATCAGATGCAAAGTCTTTAATACTTGTTATGTTTAGTGATGTTAAGTGAAATTCTGATGAAAATGGGAACTCGTATTCATTCAATTAAAATGGAAACTGCACGATGAAAACACTTAAATATAGTATTCAGACAGATACAATTTGTGACTGAAGTACATCATCAGAATTTAGAGGGGAGGGAGTTGGATTTGTATAGAATAGTGTTTTTTCTTAATATGATTTTGGGTCGTCTAGTATTTTTCCTTTTCCTGACATGCTATTCTGATTTACACAGGTTGGTTGATATAGCACCACATTACTATGATTTGTCTAATTTCCCCCAATGTGAGGCAAAGCGTGTTCTAGAGAAACTTTACAAGAAGCGAGAAAAGGATAAGGAGGAAACTCGGAGTCGCAGATAAAAGTCTTAGTAGCCATCCACACTTTTTTTTTGCTTTTGGATTTGGATTGGATATTTCCTCTTCTTTCACTGAGACTTAGATCATGATTCCTCGTAGCACTTTTGCCATTTACCACCCTTTATTATTAAATCTGAAAGGAATACTGATTGTCAGTAGTGTAGTTAAAAAGGAGCTATAAATTTATGTACCATTGCTAGAGTAATAGTGAACAATTTTTTAATCACCGTCCATCTTCTGTTGTATCTTAAGCCCAAATTTGTTTTTGGATTTTATTCTCGTTAAAGGATAGATACCCCTTATATGTCTGGATGTCGGAATTCATTATTTGAATGGTAGTATCATATATACTAAGCCGAGATTGTTTATTATCACTCTAATTTATCTTTTTGGCTATTCTTTTATTACTACTTGTATTGTTACTCGTTCTCTCACTACTCGGTCGTCACAGAAATGTGGCCAGTTTCCAATTATCGTGCAGTGTTACAGCATATACAATGATGCACTCTTATAAGCAACTACACAAGATTCTTTATTTCATTATGCTCCATTGTGAAGAGTTGGAGTTTATAAATAAGAACCTGTATAAGAGTTAGCTATTGGAACTGGTTGTAGGATTTTAGTTAGATTTGCCAGAGGTAAAATGCGAGTTACCATCTAAAATTATTAGATTAATAATGTGGGAGTATATTTCTATATGAAAATTTGTGATCCTCTATATGAAAATACTTGTGTTACATCATATTTTTATTTTTATTTTTATATTTAAATTTTTTATTCATTTTGATCCTTATATTTTTTTTAATTGAGTCTTTTTTTATAAAAGATTTCATATAATATATTTTATTATAAAAATAGAAATTAAATTTAATAAATCAATATAAAACCAAAACGAATCAAGACTTAATTATAAAGACTAAACTACTATTTAAATTTTTTATAATTATATATTAATTTACGTAAATAATAAAAAGAATGTAGAATTTAAATGCTATTGTTTCTTAATTATACGTGTCTTTACTGAAATGCATACCTAGACGTTAACAACCAATTCAATAATATTAATTAATAATAATATGATAAAAAATTACTCGTAATTCAAGAGATGATGTTTTACAATAAAAGTATATACTGTATCGTCGACAAATCTTTAAATATATTAATTGAGAAAAAGATTGATATCCAGTTAATAATCATTATAAGAATTTAAATATATAATATAAAATAATAATAAATGTACTTAAATGATTATATTTTTTGATATTTTGAAAAAAATATGAACCACATATTTGTGTCTTATGCAAGGAGGTGTGGATATATAGAATGATATTTTTGAAAATAATGGCATAGTATATGAGAGTAAGATTTGACGACAACGGTCACAAATTAAAATATTAGAGCACACCCCACTTCATTTAATTTGATATCAATTTGATGTAACGACTCTAACTGTCATGTCGGATTACGTAGCTAGTAAGAACCAGATAATTTAATTTAGGAATGAGTTATTTAAATAAAACAAAGTATAAATATTTAATAAATTAAGTTAAACTATGTATAAATAGAAAAGCTTAATTATTTAATTTTCATTTTATAAAAACTATTATCTATCTAAAATGAATTTTTCTCTATTTTTTCTTCGTCTTATTGAGTTATGATCATTTTTATTTCAAAATCCTATTTGTCTTTGGGGTGCTAAAAAAAGAGGAGAAAATAATTTACAGATTATTATTTTTTAGTTTAAATTTCTCTTTATTTTTTATTTTGAATTAGTTACATATTGAGTTATTTGAATGTCTAGAAATAGATATTTGCAAAAAAAAAAAAAAACTTTATAGATAAAGATGTAGTGACACTTTGGTGATATGAACTTTCTGTGTTTAAATACATTCATTATCTGTAGTAAATAAGGTTATATGTGTTGGAGTAAAAGGGTTATTTTTGTTTAAAAATTGATGGAATTACGAATTTTAGGTTAATAAATGGTTTATTTGGAGTAATTTGAACTTAACTATATTGTCAGAATCTTGGTATAATGGAAAAACTATACACCATAAGATATCGAGTTCCTTAGAGATATTTTTGAATAAGAGTTAAATGAGTAAAGTTGGTTTCGAAAAGTCTAATAAAGGTGTTGATTTAATAATTCAATGTGAATGAATGTTGTATTTGAGTTTGACTTATCAAGACTAATAAAGCTTAATGAAGGGAGTACGATGATTAAACAGATTATAATTGTATCATATGATATTTTTCACTCAAGCAAATTTTTTGTTGATTAAGTGGAATTAAAACCGAGAGTTTAAGTTGATGTTAAGTCAATTTTCGCTATAGAAAAATTACAATAAAAAACCATCTTATCAAGGGTCTATTTTTGTTCAAGCATATATATGTTTATATGTTTGATCAAGTGAAGGAAAAGTATTTATTTTTTCTATTTGTTTTAAAAGTACTAGCGTAAACACAGGCGTATTGCGCATGTGTGTAAGCATTTTTTACATATGTGTGATATTATATTAATAGGTGATAATATTGTAATGTTATTAAATTAATATATAAAATAAAATTATATTTATTAAAAATAAAATGAAATATATAAGTAAAAATGAGAGAATAACGATTGATAAATAGAAAAAAAAGAGAAGAAACAGAGATAGACGATTATATAAAAAAAAGTTTGTAAAAATAACGGTCAATTTTCAAAAATTTAATAAATAGTTATATTTTAAAGGATAAAATTGAAAATTTAAAATATGGACATAAAAGAGGAAATCCTCATTATATATTGTTATAGATATTTTTATCATTAAATGACATACAAATATATAAAAAAAGATATTGAATTGTATATTTATTTAATTGATTTACTGTTTTTATTTAAATAAATTATGTTGTATAGAAAATATAGTTTAGAATGATATATTTGTGTGAAATGTATGAATTTGAGGTTTCTATATGAGGTGATATATGTGGATTATAGTTTCAATTTATATATCAAACATAAAAACCTTGCAACATAAATTCTGGCTTCAATGATATTTTAAGTGGAGGTAGATTAAAATATTAAATTGTGAGAAACTAAATGAAAGTTTATTGTATTGTTTATAGAGGTCTTAAAAATAAATTAAAAAATGTTTAAATATGTATATATTTTAAACCTACGTACAATTAATGGTCTATGTTAAGATTTACATATACTTCAAATACTAAAAAGAGTATCAAGTGTTAGTTTCTGAATGTTACAAGTCTTCTATAAAGCATTAGTACATATTTCATGTATATATAGTATATGTATATAGATACAGACATATCTATATTTAATATTTATTGAAATGATGATAAATTGAACTGATTTATGTATTTGTTGTTAACATATATTTTTTATTATAGTTTAGCTTCGTGTGATGACCGATGTAATGAGTGTGTATCTTCGAGAATAATTATTAGATGATTGTGAATGGGTGATTGAGTTTAATATCTATTCTAGTTCTAATTAATGATTATTAATTATCTTATTTAGCCTTCTAAAAATTATTTATATAAAAATGGGTCAGCACATAAGTATTGGTGGTTAAAAAATATTTAATAATTTCTTAGAACTGAAGGAATGATATTATAATCCAGGAATAAAAATAAATAAAAATATATATGAATAATGCTCGATTCCAAGATAACAACGAAGACAGATGGCGAAAACACAAGGACTACAAGTCAAAGACACTCTTTCCCAAACTTTTATTTTTGTCTAGTTTCCATCACAAACGGTAACACGAGGCAATAAGCACATGCAACAATAAAACGTTTTGATCATACAGTCCTACCAGTTTTTGTGGTTGAAACCGCACCCTCGTTACCTGCTAAAACCAAGTACTTGTCTTTTCGGTTAAGCGTGGTGCATTCAAATCCCAGAACCCTCCCAATTTTCCTCGATACTTCATTCGCCACTTCAAATCTCGCTTCCTCACTCATTCTCCCACTTCGTAGTGAAGGTGACGACACATTCTCAAGCAGCTGAACAGAGTAACAAGGTGTCGGATTCATCATGAATAAAAGTGGGTCCAAACACTTAAGACCCCCTGCAGTTGTGCCGTGAAACATTGTCACTCCACAATCCATAGCCACAGGAACTATTTCCTCGCACAGTTCCGAAAACAAAGGACTGAACCTTAATAAATACGCTTCTCGACACGTGGTTCCTTCCGGACACACAACCAGGTCACCGTCTTTCAGCAACCTTTTCATCATCTCTGCATCCTCGTCGCGGTTCCTCGTCAAACGCACCGTTTTTATCGGTGCGAGTATCTCAGACATTTTGCTTAAACTATATGTCACAGCCACTAGGTCTCTCTTTAAAGTGAAGGCTAGGTAGAGAGGGTCCAACAATGTTCTGTGGTTGCATGCGTAAAGATTACCCTTCAGTTTTTGTTGGTCTTTGGTTTTTTTTGGCTCTGATGTTGTGAGATGAAGGCCTGTGAATGCTAATAGTGGTGATGAGATGTTGTATGGAAGTGAAACTCCAATTATGATCCTAATCAACGCAATGAAGAAGCCACAAGGAACCCACGTGAATAGTGCAAGAGTGGTTAGTGGTGTGGGTTTGAAGGCTAATCTTCCGTCGTGAAAGATTAATGGCTTGGGGTATTTGTCTTTTGCTAGGGTTTTCCAGTTTTTCTTCTCGGCTTCTGTCACCATATACACCTCCTAGGTTTTGTCCACAACAGAAAAATCAAATAACAAACAACAAAGAAAATTGAATTGATTGGGAACGGAGTAAAAAAGACAAACCTTGCACGAAGAAAAGAAGGAGTGGCCAAATTGTTTCTCGGATCCTGATACACCAATCATGTGGGAACAATTTATTTTGCCATCGTGAACAAGATCCAGATTATCATGCATGCAGTTTCTCTCTTCCATCAACCCAACGTAGAAGCCATTGAACAGTTTCATCTCCCTTCCCACAACAAAATCAACCTCCAAATACTCCTTCAAGAAGCTTTCCACCATCACTCTTGGCAACTTGCTCAACCCCACTTTTCTGCGACATTTTTTCAGCACCTCGAACATTTCTGATCCAACATCCTCCAAGAATAACTTAGGCAAAACGGCCCTTCCCACTCTGCAGCTATCTTCTTTGATCCCAAAGAAGCATATCATAACCATGATCTTTAGACTCGTTTCATCATCGACTAAACAAATAAAAGGGTACACCAGAAGCAGAACCATGGCTCTTAAGAGCCCTCCTGCTTCAAATGCAACGAGCATGAAGTATGGGAACATTGAAGAAGATTTCAGCAATGTACCTTCTACATCAAAGACTAGAGTGTGGTCATTGAGATCTGAACGATGAAGCAGAGAGTGGAAGCTCTGGTATTTGAATAGACGAGTTGCAAATGTGATGTTACTAACACTTTTTCGAACCATCTTTTAATATGAAAAGAGATTTGAAGAAAACTCACTCATCGCCATTATAGTAACTATACTGTGTATATATACTTGCGTCAAGACAATAACACCTTCGAATTTTGCTATTATTACCAAAGTGTCCTATTGGAGTTTGTTTCCTCTTATGGTGACTAATTAAGAACTTACTGGCAGAACAAGTGCGGAATAATTTTATTTCATTTTGAAGAAAACCGATACATATGACTTCATAGTTAGGAATCTCTACAAATTTGGAATGTATGCCCTAGGAAATAAAATTTTTAAGCGTTACAATTTATTTATGGCACTCAGGTTACACTCTTAAGTTCTCAACCAAAAAGAGTTATGTCATGACTAATAACTATAATTTTTAATCTAATAATAAATATTCGATCGTAACAATCGGTATCAAAACAAGGTCACAAATTTGATTATTAGTGAAAAATTGTTACAACTTGGTAGGTCTAGTCATAATTCAAGATAGAAATTTTCCTAACTAATGAGTATAGTTTTTAATCTAGTGATAACTTATCGATCTTAATAATTAATAGAATTAAAAAAATATTATTGGATTTTTTAATACTATCTTTGCATTAAAATTATATTATATTGATACCTTAAAAAAAAAACACTTATATTTTTAAATTTTTTAAATATTAATCATCGATACATCTTGAAGATACAGCAAAGCGAAGAAACCATCCAACACAAAATCCACATTCCCTTACTTCTCCGGAAAAGATATGGGCCATTGATTTGCAAGCACACCATACGTTATTTCAAGTAGAAATATATTAATGATTAAAACTATTTTATAATTATAAAATTTCAATTGAAAAATATTGTTATACTTTTTGTATTTATAATTTGTTGTCAAAATTGTCATTATCAAAAAAAGTTCTCTTACTAATTTAATAATGATAATTAATTTATACTTTAGTATGATTTGTGGTGTGACAATCTATACACAACATTAGTTAGTGTCCCATGATTTTTGGGACCAAATATGAAAAGGGGCAGGGTTTAACATTTAACAAATATATATTTCTTTAATATGATATGAAAGAATATGATAAAATTCACACTCACTGTTATTATTTTTTAAATTTGAGGACCTTCTCTGTCTGGAGAGAGATATTACTTTCTTTCCTGAATTTTAAATAATAATAGAAAATTAATAACAAGTGGTTCAGTTTTCAGGTTTTCATCTACCACGTACGTGACATTTAATATTTAGGTATTCAGTACTCTGAGTAACATTTAAGTCTTTTTTTCTTTATATATTTAGTAATAATATTTGAGACTCATAATATAACGTAAGGTTTTTCTAGACACTCTCCAAGTACAGAAAATTATATTTTAATTATGTGTAATCATATAAAATTTTTAAGTATTATTTTTAATTAAAATAATTTCATTAAGTATAAAATTATTATTATATTTAATAGAAAAATTTTAAAGACACATTCATTTAGAACTAAAAACCAATTAAATAATATTTCGATTATTCTACATAGGAAAGGATGCCCAACAACTATTTTCTTAACATAGGAAATACGTTAAATCGTTTGAAAAATATATTTTACCTATTTTAAATTTATTATTCAAACCCAAATACCATGCTACTGATATAGAGACATATAGTCACCGACATATGTAATATATTGAAGATGGACAAATATATAAAATTAAAAAGAAAAAATATTTTATTTTTATATATAGGTTCATCGTCATATATACATAGCACATGGAGTTAGGACAAGTCAACAATTTTTTATTTTCACATACTCTTGTAATTTTGAATACTCTCTTTAAAATTTAGAGTCGATTTCAAATCTTATAAATGCATAAAATCATTTTATATTTTTAAAATTAATGCATATAACTTCATTAAAATTTAAATTAATAAATTTTAATCTTAAAATCTTTTACAATGATATTATAACTCAAAATATTTGTACTCAGTCAAAACATTTACGTCACTTTTTTATATCACAATAATATGTTTAAAATCTTACGCTAACATACTTTTTTTTAGTTAAGGTAAATCTAAAAATGGTCTTCAGTTTATATATATAATATCTATTAAGAAATTTGAATGTATCAAGAATTTGAAATTTTAGTTTATAATTTTCAGTGTTGAGGAAAACCCATATTGAAATAAAATGAGTTTATACTACAGGGATTTATGCATTTTTTATCAGCCAGAGGAAACATATCATAGATAAATTACAAAAGGTACTAAAGATAAACCTCTCCCCAATTCTCCACCTTCTTCTTTCTTAAAACGACATCTTTGTGTAATTCTGAATAGGTTTTTAATTTTCATTTTAAAATGTATAATATAAAATGTATTTTTTATTTATATTCTATAATAGACAATTTCAAATATAAAATTATATTTCAGATTATAAATTCTAAAGTACAATCTTTATGTTATGGAATACAACTTTTACATTTGGATTGTGTATTGCTGAAGTTAAAATGAAAGGAGGGTAAAATTGAGATTTCAAAGTGTACAGAGGTGCAGGAAGAAAACCATATGGAGGTGCAGGAAGAAGCTAAGCAGGCCGGTTAACACGAAAGACTAAAACCCAAACTTTAACTAAGTTGGGCTAATAGGGACGCACTTCTATCTTTGCTGTGATTGTTTCTGATTCTGCATTTATGGCCATGGCAGCTCCAACTCTGACCTCAATTCCTTCAAGAACAACCTTGAATCATCAAATCCATGGCCTTCAACTAAAATTCTCAGTTTCCACTTTCAATCCTCCAATCCAAAATAGAGGAAGGAGCGTTCGAATCCGATTATCATCTTCCCCCAATCACAACCAGAATCAGTCCTCTCCCGGATTATACTCCGCAAAGAAATTCGAGCTCACCGCATCCAACGTAGACCTGGTTCTCGAAGATGTTCGCCCTTACCTCATCGCAGACGGTGGCAACGTCGACGTGGTCTCCGTCGAAGACGGCGTCGTATCTCTCCGTCTTCAAGGAGCGTGCGAGAGCTGCCCCAGCTCCACCACAACCATGACGATGGGAATCGAGCGCGTTCTTAAGGAAAAATTCGGAGATGCCGTTAAGGACATTCGCCAAGTCTACGATAACCAACCCAAGGAAACTACCGTCGAGGTCCGTTTTATTTATTTTCACCAATGAAACCAAGAATAGAATAGAAAACTTTTAAAATCCGATTTTCAAAATACGAATTCACTTTTTAGTTTACAAGTTTAATTCAGCGTAGTGATTATCAGAATTTATTCAAACATGTGGTGGTCATAATTGCAATTTATAGGATACTTACTCATTAATTGACATAATTGAACTTGGTGAACTGAAACACACAACTGCAATAATGAAGAACATTAGGGTATGAAATTAAGATGAAATGAGTTTGAAGGTTGTTACCTTTGTGGTTTGTATTGCGGTGGAGCAGGCTGTGAACAGTCATCTTGATGTACTACGACCGGCCATAAAGAACTACGGAGGGAGCGTGGAAGTGTTATCCGTTGAAGGTGAGGAGTGCCAGGTTAAGTACGTTGGACCTGACTCCATTGGATCCGGAATCAAAGCAGCCATCAAGGAGAGGTTTCCAGACATTCTCAATGTTACCTTCTCTTCCTAGCTACCACCAACATCATCATCATCATCACCTTCTCTGCAACTATGTCTTAATCTGTTCTTCACTTGTAAACCATCATCCTCAAATAAATGTAGAGTTACCAGTAGTGGAGGGAATATAGCAGTTCTTTTCATTGTTTGACTCTTAAGTTTGGATTGGAAACTTCCTCTGGTAAATGTACTACACTTCTTATGTATGTATGCTATTGTCTCTTCTTTTCTTTGGAATGCTAAATTTTAATTGATTGGTGATTAGTTTTTACTTTTGTATGAATACAGCTATTTTGATATATGATAAGTTTTTAGAGATAAATTATGTAATAAAATAATTGAAAGACTAAAGATTTCCATGCTTATAATCTTCAGAACTTCTTTAGTGATTTTTGTCCTTTAAGAACTAAATTGGGTCAAATATTTTTTCTTAGATTAATTGGGCTTTTATTCTTGGTATTTCTTACAAAATACAGAAAAGAAAAAAAACAGTTCGGTTTTAACTTCAAATATAATCAATCAAAACATCATGACATGCACTATTTTTTTCACATATCTCATCTTTCTCACTCCCGTAATGAGAAGCACAGTGCCCACACTTCAAAAAAATCAACATCAGAGTTTTGATGTTAATTATGTTCCCAAGAATTGTTGCTCGTATTAGTATTATCCCATGGTTTAAAAACAGTAAATAAGTAAACATTCATTAAAAATACAATTTGTCTCCCCTTTCCTTATCTTACTTCCGAACATTCTAGCATAGTGATTTTACTAATTTCCTCGTGTGCGAACTCAAAAATTAACTTGCATTGAGAAAGCGAATATCTTTAGTGCAGTTTCTTTTCTTTTGTTAGTGCAAAATTTGAAGCAATGATTACCATGCGTAAGAATACGGCTCATGGCTACACAACAGGACACATTATTACAGTGTTTATGTTGTTAACCCACCAACAGGCTTGCAAGAAATACCTGAATAAAATCTTTCGCTTAACAGATTAATATTTTAACCCGTCAATAATTATTTGTTTGCGTGTTTTCAAGAAATACCTTAATTATTGCTCGTCACTTGTATTCTCATTTTATATTTTCTTTTCATATTTCGGTAGCTTCGATAAGGGTTGTCTGCGGAGAAAAGGAGTCAAGAATATAGAACAAACAAAATCATTCCAAACAAGGGAAAGAGAAAAGTTCATCAATCGGCTACACCTGGCCTTAGTTCCTATGCTATTCCATGAATTTTCCAAGACAACAGCAAATTTAAATTAAATTATTTTCATATAGTTTGAATTATCACAACATTTTTTTCATTGGATGTGCAAGTGTGCAAACGATTAGAAACATACATGAACCGATGTAGTCGTTCCAATTGCTCCCAATTTCAGCATTCATAAGCCTTCAGAGACATCCGGAATTTCCATTTCTAAACTTATATACATGCATATCCAAATTAGAAGCCATTTTTGTACCTGGTATGTGGTATCCCTACAAAGCATTATCAGCGTGAGAAATAAAGTCCAGCTTCTCAGGACATGCTAAAGATGGGAGATTCATTCATCGCAGGGATCTCAAGTTTCTCTTTACATTGAAGACCAAGAGTGGCATAGTCTAAAATTGCAGGCCGAAGTAAACAGAACTGCAGTTGGACTAAATATACCACAATCAGAATTTCCAGGTGTTGAGTTCAAAGCCAGTTGCCACATTCATAATTTTGATTGAAAAAATTCTTGGAATTGAAACACCTTTTTTTTTTTCTCGGTTGCCACCTGGGGAATAACATGCAAAACACTTTTCAATAAATACAATGCCTCAACAAGCCTTGTTGTGCTAGTTAACAATAGAACAGAAAATTGAAGAAACAAGTACCATAAGGATGCTGAAGAAGCAAAAATATTATATTACAAAAGCACACAAATGGTAAGGATGAATGCTAAATTATAAAAGAACGATACAAACTACCAGTGTGAATCATCTCTGAAAAATATAAGCTCTCACCAGAGGAACTAGAGATCTGTAGCCTTTAGTTTTCTAGGTCTTTTATGAGCCGATGGAGCTCCAGGTGCCTGCAAAAATTATAATTTGAACAGATCAATAATAATGCACTACGAAAATAGTCCACATGTAAGCGGGAATCAAGCAGTGAAGAAAATATTTAGACAAACTTTGTAGTGTACCTTACGCTTTTGGTCCTTTTTGCCAACCCTTTCCACTGAAGCCATATTTATAAACACGGTTAATAATAAATAAACAAAAAACTCATCAATTACAGGAAATTAGGTAGAGCAGGTGCAGACAAAATCTATTACCTCCAAAATTCATTGCATCTGGAATGAATGTCCGATCCTGATCCCCAGCACGATGTAAATGCTGTCAGTAGTTTCCAAATCACAGATTCATGGTTAGGGAAACGAAATAGGATAAAAACAACGAAAGCAATAGAAGGGTAAATAGAAAAATAAAAGCCAGATTTCTAACCTTAGGTGTGCCAGGTGTTTCACCATATGACCCATCACGAAAAGAGGAACCTTCAGCCTCTTTATATTGAACCTGAAACAAATATTTTAGCAAGTAGTTAAATAAAAGAAATTGGCGGAAAGCAAGCCAATATTGATTTTGCTACTCCTTGAGAAAAATAAAGCTAAGAAAGGCATATGGACATTCTAAACAGCGTAATCCCCAAAACCACAGTAGCAAGAATACCTGTTTCTGGAGATTAAGCCAAGTTAGTATTTCTTTTCTTAACTCAAGGTGCTCCGCACAAACAGCTTTTGTTGGAACTCTTGGTTTCAAGTTGACCTGCAATCATAGTAGAACTAATTAAAAAGGAAGTGCACATGTGTGTGCCCTGTGCACGGATCACTTCACAGTAATTAAGAAATTTTAGTTAGTCATTAAATTTGTCAACAATGTGTATTATTTTTCCAGAATTACCCTTAAATTATTGGGATCGCATTCTCTTAATCTCTTTCTACCCAATTAACTAATGTATTTTCACTTAAGTAATGACTATTTGCATCCTATAAAGAGGTAAAGGGAATGAAAGAGGCAGCTCTGACTCGTGATTACCCTTTCGTGATGAGTCCAAGAAATTAATTTACTGCATTTATTATTTATTGACTAGAAAAAACTGTCTAGTAATTAAGGGCAACTTTTGAAAAAAAAAAGTTAGTTCAGTAAAATAGTTTGGAAGGGGCCTTAAGCATACTAAAAGGTTCCCTTGAGACAGAAAATATGGAAAAAGTGCTTAAGAGAGATTATTTAATTTCTCGGCTAATTCATTCATTTATAGGAACCCCTACATCAAAGATGTATGAAAAGTAATGATCAACCTACACATATATGTAACCTGTTCTAACAAGTTAACCATTCAACTAAGTCAAACAATTATGATAGGTCCCTATAGAAAAACAAAGGAAGTACTAATTAGTACTCAAAAGATATTTGTTAAGTAATAAACAAGTGCAAAGTATTTAACGGAAAGTACAACAATTAATACAAAGGAAACTTAAAAGCGTTTATTTTTCATTAAATAATGTTCATTTTTTAATCCTTAACAGGTGTCTAACGTTTCCTTTATATATTGTTACAATTACATATCAGTGAATACCATATGAATACCACGGACAAACATATGAAATATCTTAACTATATTAAAAGTTCAAGTGAGTAAAGACAAACCCCAAGGTCTTGCAAGGTTTGCTCAACCCGTTTGATAGTCCGAAGTCCAGCAGATGAGTTTGCAGCTTGCACCATTTGTTCAAGTGCATATGTTCTCAAATATACACGTAGCTGAAACATTCCTCGTCATTAGACTATGTTTAATGTAGTAGGATTAAAAATTTGTGAAAGTAGCATCTAAAAAAAGTCATTTGAAATAGTGTGATTAGTGCAAGATCAAAGTTTTTAAATATTGAATAGTAACATTCCTGGTGAGCATGAAGAGAATGAGCTTTGGGAAATGGGAGGTGTTTAGAACAGAAGTGTCAATGAAGAGAAGGCACAGGCTGCATCACTGAGATCCTTCTATATAACTTACCATGCGAAGAGAAGCTAGAGTAGATGCATTATCTGATAAAGTAGGAGGCGCAACCATTGGTGGAAGTTGCACATTCGATGGAGATACAGTTTCACCAGGGACAGCCCTCTCTGTAGCTTCTGCACCAGCATTAGGAGCAGCCAAGTGAGACTCTTCAGCAACCTACAACACAAGATAAAACACGTGTCATCTGAATACATGCAAAGCTCCAAAATTTCTAGAGTATTCCATGAGTAAACAAAGAGTGAAGTCTATCCTACACACATTTGTGTGACAGTGGGGACAGCCCGTATCCACAAAAGGCATCCTTCAGTACATGGTTCAATATAGGGCAATGTTGGTAATTGTTTTTTAAGTCTCATTTCATTAATTGCAACAAAAAGAAAAATCCATATACATAAATAGTTAGCTCAGGCACAAAAAGAAAGTCCCTATAAATGAATTGGCTCACAGCCAGGGGTGGAGCTTGGTGCACAATTGATACTCTCAGCTGGAGCTAGTAACTAGATTGATTCATAATGACATACACAAACAGGTGCTTGTGCATCTTAAAGTGAAATCGTTTTATAAATTCCATGAATGCTGCTGTCCCAAATTGGTTATTGTGAACTGTGAACAAGCAATTCAATGACAGCCTTTCAACAAGTATATTACTGTCAGTAAAATTGAAAACTAATAAGGTTATGAGTACACAGCTCTAGTTACCTCCTGGCGCAAATGAAATGATAAACAGCAGAAAATTTTTCTATGAAACTCAATTAAATAAGAACATTCCATATTAGTCAAAGGTCGTATCACAAACAATCAAGAAATCAGAATTAAAACATTTGAAATTGATTCCTTATAATAATTCCCCCCTCCACAAGTAATTAATGGCATTATAGAAAAGCATTCTTTAAAAGAAATTACCTTGGGTGGAATGCGAGATTCAGCTATCCTTTTTGCTTCAACAAGAACCTGCATAAAAGAACAGAAGTAGGTATTATACCTTATTTTCTTTGAAGGTACACATATTGCAGAAACTAATGACTATAATCTAAACAACAGTTCAAAACCTCTTCATCTCTGCGTTCTTGTTGCCTTGTTTGAGAGAGGACCATGGACAGTGCTCGCTTTCGCTCCATTTCTTGTGAAACATTATACAGTTCCTACAATGGGGAAGGACAAGTTATCACTATGATCAGGTCCAGTGTTCAAAAGCAGATTAAAGTTTTTAAACTGCACCTTAACAAGAGGATGTGCTGCAACATCCCCAGAAGATGGAGCTCTAGCAACCAATATAGCCCGCGAAACTACATCACAGGGCATGAGATAAAAGGTCATGTGAAACATATTACCATAAAATCAAAATAAAGTATAATAAAAAGAAACATGCAGCATATAATAATTGGTTGAACAAATACATACCACTATAATATCTATCCTTTAATTCCTCTACAGTTCGAGATGATGGAAACCTATCGGCTATTACAACAAATCGGAGATCAAATCTCTCGCACAAGTCAAATAGTTGATCAGTCTCCTCTTTGGTCCACATCTACATATGTAAAGTACAATCGAATAGAGCAATGCACTTAAGACATGATAAAGATTGATCTAAAATATAATTAGGATTCAATATTACACGAGTTGACTTTCAATTATGAAAAGCACACAGCATAGTTGCAGTTAAGGGTAAGAAATGTTACAGATGAAAAGCACAATTTAGTGTGTACAAACAAAGCATATGTGAAGTTAAACTAGGCTCGCAGATACAGATCATTCCAAATTGATCACAAATATGTCCCTGTGTTTATAGTTATACCAATAATCATTTTCTGTATTTGGGAACTAATCATCGTGATACACAGTGTAAGGAAAAAAAAAAGTATGAACTCACATACCCATCCACATAGTTAGCTATCCAATTCAAAAGATAGATTCTTTTGATTGGAAAAACCTAAGGATAACAATAATTCAAATTCTGACCTCTAGCATTATCTTATTCAAAGGCTTTAAAGAGTATCCAACATTTTACTATATCATTCTACAAAAACCACCAACTCCATCACGAACAACATTAGGTATCCTATCAATGTGGAAGGGAATAAATCTTCCTAAATTCTCTTACATTAATGTACAGATAAGCTCAGGCAAGACCAAGGGTCAAACAAATTTTGTCACATCAAACCAAAAGGTATTTCTCTCAAGAGACACCCCTCAGCAACGGTAAACAAGAAATTTGGCCAAAACCAAATTAAGCAGTGTTAAGTATGGTTCTAAATTCTGATGATCAAATTAATAGAATCCTAATGTTGTTTCATAGAAAAAAAAAAACACTAATCCAACTTCACACTAAACTTGAGACTCAAGGATGTGAAATGGAAACCAGGGAACAGAGATGTGTAGTTGCATAATTGAATAGGGAGAAATAAGAGAACTATGACCCCCCAAACAGCGTTAGTGGCACACTAGAAAACCCATCCTTGCCCAAGCTAGAAGCTCATAGTAATAACAGAAAGACATCCATGAATACATGCATCTCACTCCTCCCCTACCACCCACTATTGGTGGTCCCACAAGCTAAAACAGAAAACATAACAAACCAGACTAAATGTATTTTATTGCTGATTTTCTTTTATGTTTCTCCAACCATAAAATCCCTCCACGTCCTAGGGATGTTTGCTTATCTCATCATTAAAAGTTGTCTATCAATCCATCTATATTTTCAGACAAATTTTCGTTAAACTAATGACTGAAGAAACCACACAGAAATAACATGATATCCTTCTCTTCTAGGAAAAGAACTTCCCATACTGTGATTTATAAATACCAACATAAGTAAAAAGCAATGTAACGCTTAATCGTGTTAACCAAGGTAGTTGAATTGGGATACAAAGTGCATCACCAAGGTACAATGTAACCCATAAACCAATTTGCATCACCAGACTTCTAAATCATATCAAAGTGGTAGTATTGTAGCACGTCCTGTGTGATACTAACTACCATGGTGTTAACACAAATTAATTTAAATGGAGACCCCACTATCACAACTTGATACACCGACTAAAATACGTATGGGGTAAACATTATAGTTTGAGTAATTCATTCATAAATTTACATAATAATATACATTTAGACATGTTACCCACAGGATTTGTCAAATACTTGTCATACTCCTCATCTGTGTATTTGATCACATCAACTGCCTGTACCAAAGCATGTAAACTAACATTCAATCATACAAAGAGGTATTGGCCAAAACCAAATTCAAAAATAAAGCAGGCAAAGCATTTACCTTATTATACTTGGCAAAAGAATAGTCACCCGTAGGAGGAACACCATTGACAACTCGAACCTGATTTATTAGACAAATTACAATTACTCGTATGCTCAAAATCAAGAATATGGTTAAGTTTCTTGTTTAACCCTTGTACTTGTCTCAATTTTATGTGTTAATTCTATACAAGATAACTGGAAGCCTAGTTCCTAGACAACTTTTTGCAGCAGTTTATTACCACGACAGAACGAATTTTGGTAACAGTAAAATACCATCAAAAAGATTCAACGCATGTGTGTCATTGAGTAACTAAAACTTAAAATGGTAACAACTACAGGAAATAATTTAATATTTTAACCCACATAATATATAAAAAATTATACTGAGACTATTTCTGACCCAGTGGTAAAGTTGCAGATTATCTTTACGAGCAGAACTGGTGAAAGGAAGCCACTGCCAAGTGATCTGAAGAAACATAGAAAAGGTGAAAATACTCAATAAACTAAATCACTGAACTAATTGAGCATTGTCAAAACAAAACTAAAAGAAAAAACGAAGAAGCAACCTTTTCGAGAGGAGGAGGCTTTTTCTTCAATTGAGAAGCTTCAATAGCAGGCATAAGAGGGGCCAACCCACCTGTAAGCGCATACACCTACAAATAAAATTCAATTGAATTGAATGCAGTGACCATACACAAAATTTTGAATACATGTTATTGTTGAAATAGGTACCTCGCGCGAAATGCCATCAGGTTTTCGTTGAGACTCTTTGGGAGGTCGAGACTTCTTCTCAAGAGAGGGGAATGAGTTTTTTGGCAATCCCAGGATATCTTTGGCATCCATAATTCACAATTATACACACAGTTAGGGACTAGTTAGGGTTTCAGGATCAAGGTTGGAATTTGGGGAATTAAACAGGGTTGTTCTTCCTGTTTCAGTTTTCCCTCTCACTTTCTTCAGTGTCATATTAAAATTTTAGAATGACATCTTAGCGACGTCGTATTGGTTTCCTTGTCATGACTGGGTTTTTCTATTTTCTCAAACAAAAATACACCAATTTCATTAATATATATTTAGTCGTACTTATTTCATGAAATTATAAAAAATAAAAAGGTTGTTATCTATTCATCACAAATTCTGAGAAAATAAAATATTGTTTAACTCTACATTTAATTATTGACTTAAGTAATATTTTTGTCTTCTAATTTATTAGTATGATTTATTTTGATCTTTTTATTATTTTTTATTCAATTTAGTTCTTTAATTATTTAAAGAAGTTTAATTTGGTTTATGCCAATAAATTCACATTAATACCATTTCCATACATATTATATAATATTTTATATAATTTTCAATTTTTTATTATTTAAAAAAAATCATATGTCAATAATTGTATTATATATCAATTTGAAATATTTTTTTTAACTTTTAATTTTTTTTAATTAAAAAAGTGTCACACAGCAACTCATAATTTGCCGAGCAAAATCCACATTATCATTTTACCTTTCATGTTAAAACTTAACTCATTTTAAATCTATTATTAAAAAAAATGTCTCATAAATATTTTAGTTAAATATTTAATAACTAACTTTTATTCATTAAAATATGAACACAAACTTCATAGTTTTTCACTAATTGAATAAATATAGAATAATAACGTTGACATATATATAAACAATTAAGTAGAAATATTTTTCTCTCTTAACTTTTAAAAAAAAGTCTCATTAATATTTTAGTTAAATATTTAATAACTAACTTTTATTCATTAAAATATGGACACAAACTTGGTAGTTTTTCACTAATTGAATAAATATAGAATAATAACGTTGATATATATATATATATATATATATATATATATATATATATATATATATATATATATATATATATATATATTTAAGTAGGAATATTTCTCTCTCTTAACTTTAAAAGAGACGAGTCTCGTCTTTAAGCATTCGTATTTTCATCTATCACTTTAAAAAAATGCGTTTATTTTGTTGGTACCGAATTATTTCCACATATAATGGAGCTTTTGTAAAATTAAATTACAAGTTAACTTAAAACTTCAATAAATGAAAAATTATTTCACCTTTTCTTTTGACTTGTTTTAAGAAAAAAAAAAAATTCTATAGATATTCACGAAGATCAAAGGGTTGTAAATAATTTAAATTGTCATGCATACCACTTTTGGATAACATGCAAGATAATACTTTGAGGAAGTTTTAAGTAAGAGGATTGATTGATTTGAAAAATATTCAGAAAACTTTAATGACGACGTTGAGATATTAAAGGAAGATTGTCCACACACATTGTACTTAATTTAATCTTGGAAAATTATAATATCTGTGTAGAGTACATAATCCGTGGTTTAATAAATACTAGTTGTATCTTATAAGAAACTGTAATGGAGAGGATCTTCTAACAAGAGTTTTTAAAATTTTACCATTGGTTATTTTTTCAGGGAAGTGAGTTTACTAAGAAAAATAAGAGAAAGTATTACTAAAAAAATTATAAAATTGTAATTGCTTATAATAGAGCAAAACTTCTAAAAAGTTGACCTGGGTTATTTAAAAGATAATAAAGTGAAATAAAAACTGATAGATGTATACAATATTTTCCCTCAACTTGTACGAGGTGGATTTTATTTCTTTTTAGGATCTCCCTAAGATATACTTATTTTAAAAAAATTATCCTAAATAAATATATTTTCACTCTGGTTCTCAAATTATATCTGATTACTGTATTCTGGCATAAATTTTTTAATTTTATATATATATATATATATATATATATATATATATATATATATATATATATATTTGAAATTAGGAAAAAGAGAAGGAAGAAAACTAGGTATTGTTCATTGATAAAAATTTAACTCAAATATCGAATTTTCAACCTATAAATAGTATAAGTGTCTAGTTTAGAAATTAAAGTAAAAAAGAGTTTATTCAAATATTTTTTAAATGAATATATTTTGAGAAAAATAAACTATCTTTTTATCCTATTTAAGATATGCTAAATAAGTTTATTATCTTTCACGTGCTACTCTTTTATCATTTTCTTTTCATTAGTATATATGAAAAAAAATATTTTATTTCTATATTATTTTATGACACCAAAGACACTTATCCTATATTTTAATTTTTTTTCTTGTTCGCCGTATGTTGCTGGCCTAATTTTTTATAGATTATTTTTTAAAAAAGAATTATCTTAATAAATCTTATCCAATACTCTTTAGTCAACTAAATTTTAATATTTTTTTATCGTCTGGGATGAGAATTTCTTAACGAAAACCATAAAGAGATTTAGATTAATAATTAAAGTAAGGATGAATTTATTTGAAGATTTTTTTAATTGATGATATATTTTGAAAAAAAATCGTTGACCCTCTAAATTAAAAATTAAAGTGAGAATATTTTCATTTAGTTTATTTTGAAGAAAAAGAATGCGTTGGCCGCCATCAACATATGGGTCCTGCATACTACAAAAAGTAAACCTAAAATATGGGTCCTTCATTTTTTTTTTCTTTTTCAGTGAATGTTTAAATCTAAAAAAGGTCCTCAAAATCTGCAAACTTTTTTTTTATGTGTGTTTGATGAGGACGATGGAAGCGAAGGCAATGGTTCGTATTCAATGTTTCCAGTTCACGCCCTCTATTATTTTTTTGTTTCGCTCCCAACCAGTTCAATAACTCATTCTTCAAAAATTATCAACGTCCTTTCCATTTTGGTGGACAGTGACACAAATAAGAGAAAAAACAAATTTAAAAATAATAAATACAACATCTCATAAAAGAAATGTATAAATAAATATAATAATTTTAATATTTAACATAACATTCACAAATTACAAATACCAATACCTTTTTATTTTTCTTTTCTCATCTGTCAAATCACCTATCATGTACATACTTTTCTCTCATTTTTCTCATGTTTCAAGATTTAGACAACAAAGGCTGTCCCAAAGCATCATCCACCGCTACGAATGCAGTGGCAGTGATGAACCAAAAGTGTAGAAAAATATAAAAAAGGAAAATGTTTTATTGTTCCCATAAAAAGTGAAACAGCTTTTATTATTCCGATTCACTTTGAAAATCTTATACACATACGTACAACAAATAAAAGATAAATAAAATCAATAGCTACATATAATCTCAATTATGCGATATTAAGTAATGAAATTCCTTGCATTAATTATAGTATGTATATAAATGTTGACGCAACAAACTTTTTAACAGTTCTGCTTTGCGTCTCGCATTTTGCCGTCGTTCTTCCTTCGCCGATTAGAGATGAAAATGGAGAATCATCCCTAACTGTTTCAACAAGGTTGGTTTATTGACCTAAATGTTCTCCGTACACTAAATTTGATTTTTCAAATTACAATTAGTTTAATTAAACTTCCTTCGATTATCTATATATATACATCTAATAGCAGTTTTGTGTAAGCAAGACCTAGTCTATAGTCTATACCCTCCGCCATAGGTAGCTGTGGTGCATCGATCAAATCAAAACAGATATTTTCTCTTATATACATACCGTGACAGCAATGGTTGTGGCTTCTCCAACATTCAGCAAGATAAGTTCCAATAATACAAAGGCAATGAGAATCCCAACCATTGACCTATCCATGGAAAGGTCACAGTTATCGCAAACTGTGGTGAAAGCCTGCGAGGAATACGGTTTCTTCAGAGTGGTTAACCACAATGTGCCGAAGGAGGTTATTGCCAGATTGGAAGAGGAAGGTGCAGAGTTTTTCTCAAAATCCAGTCACGAGAAGCGTCGGGCTGGGCCCGCGAGCCCATTCGGTTACGGCTTCACCAATATTGGGCCCAATGGAGATATGGGTGACCTGGAGTATCTTCTGCTTCGTGCTAACCCTCTCTCCATCGCTCAGATATCCAAAACCATCGCTAACGACTCCACCAAGTTCAGGTTCCTCCCTCTTCACTATCATTTCATTTGCCTCTTCTACACTTTCTTTCACAAAACGACATTAACTAACCCAAAAAAATATTATATTTTCATGCACACTCTCTGACTTGAAACTTCCACAATACAAACTTAACTTCATCTTTTCTATGTTTTTCTCTTTATGAATCTCTATACAAAAATCCTAATGTTGGCATTTTTGTTTATAAATTAACCAATTTCATCTTTTTTTAATCCAACATAAAATAAAATATTAAAGGCTTAAAACGAGTAAATTAAACTGAATATAGAAAACAAGTTAAAGAATAAAAAGAGCGAAGAGTTCAGTAAAAAGAAAAACAAATGTTTTATCGTTACCCTAATTTTTATTTAATTTTTTGAGATAAAAAATTGTACAGAAGTAATTTATTAATTATGCGTGAAAGAACATAGATTAAGAAAGTGGGTGAACGTTGTAATTTATTAATTTGTACAGTCCTTCTTTCTTTGTTTCTTAATTTTTCAACTATTGCTCTTTGACGTATTACACTATATAGAAAAAGGAGATTTTTTGGGTCTAAATTTATTTTATCTCTAAAATATAAATTTTACAAAGAAAACAAAAAACACTTAACTATTAGTTTAAAGAAATTCTGATTGAAACTAATTACTCACATTTTAAATGTAGATATAATTTTAATAAAATACATAATAACAAATAAAATCACATAAAATAATATATATATATATATATATATATATATATATATATATATATAATATGTTATAATATAACAAAGTTATATGAAAACATAATAAAAAGATGTCATGGATTTTTCCAACTGTAATATAAGACTCTTTTTTTGGTCATATTTTTTTTAATTTAATAGTATTTTTATCTTTATAATTGTAGTAATAAAATATTAGCTCATTTCTACTTGTTTCCTTTATATGGTTTAAAAGTAGTTAATGTAATTTTATTTGTTAAATTTATCCTCATTTTTTCTATTTTGCTCTTTGATAATAAAAACGATAAAAGAAAAACGATTATATAAATAAATATTGTCATCATTAAATATTGTCATCATTATGTTAATTTAAAGAAAATGATTACAATATTTTTTTTTAAATTGTAGAAATCATAATAATTAAATAGTAAATAAAGAAATTGAACTCTTTTTATAATATAAAGACAAATATTATTAAACATATTCTTTAAATATTACTTAAGTGAAATATAAGCTTTAGCTTTATTTTTTTCTTTTTATGTTGAATAAGTTTTTTTTTTTTATGTTGAATAAGGTAAACATCTAAAACTTATGTTAAATCAACTCAACTTAATTTATTTATAAGTAAATTTTAAAAATGTAATTTTGATCGAACCAACGGCAGGTTAAAGGGAATAGTTTTCTTAATTTAAAAATTCTGTAGCTTCATACTTTTTTTTTCTTCGATTTAATTAGGACGAGTCAACCCAATTATCTTATCTTCGATCTTAGATTTGTTTGGATGGATGGGAGGAAGGAAGGAAGGGAAGTGAAAATTGGAGAGATATAATTTATATAAATGAAACGAAAGTAAAAATTAAATATTTAATTTAGTCATTTATTAATATATTTTTAATTTACTTTTTAAGTCTGAATTTTAAATAGTTAAATTAAGTAGGTATGTTTATATATATATATATATATATATATATATATATATATATATATATTATAACAAGTAAAATAATTGAAATTTTTATAAAAATAATATTACAATTTGATTTTTAAAATTTATTTTCTTTAGAAGAATTAAATATATGTTTATATAATTTTAAATCGTAAAATTGTAAATTAGATGTATAAATTTATCATTAAAAACTAGCGTATATCAATCCGGTATACAATGAATAATAGTTACATGCATAACCTTTTATCTGCTCTCTTTTATACTTCAACAAGTCCAAACCAGTGGAAAGTAGGAAGATTTACTTGTTTAAAATTAAGAAATGACTGTATTTAAAGGTTTAAATATCGTATTTTATTGGTTTTAAAGTAATACAAAAGTGATACAGTATATGTGCTGAACACATACCTTATAAAATTATATTAGCATTTTAGTTTCATAAATGGACCATTAAATAATATTTATGAGCACTTGCTAATATAGTGGAAACAATCATCCCCTTTATGTCTACATATTTGTTATATTACTAACTAACAGATAATGCGTTATATTAACGAATATAGACCAATTTAAGATACAAGCAACAATTTGTGCACCATCTATGTAATTAGTGGAACATGTTAGATAGTTAACTCGCAGTAGACAAATAAAAATTGAGAATGAATGTGATTGTGATTGTGATTGAATGGGGCTAACTGTGATATGAGGTTGGGCCCAATGGCCCATCACATGAAAGAAAAGTTAATTGTACGACAACCATGTTACTCTTTCAGAGTTCATGAACCTTCGTTAGAGAGGACAACAACAAATTCAAGTTATTCGTGGTTGCATAAGTTGCATCGGTTTCTCTTCGTACAATCCTGCGAGCGTGACTATGTTGTCCTTTGGTTTCCCCAGAATAGACCAAATCTTATATCACTAACTAACAAGTTAGTAACTGACAAACCCAAACAAAGACATTTTTTTTTTCTGAGCAATATATTAAAACATAGACGTTGGGTGGGTTTCCAAATTAGACGTTGTTGTTATAATTTGTTATTGGTAACCATGTTACTGTGTTTTGTTTTTGGTAGTACGGTGGTGAAGGAATACGTGGAAGTGGTAAAAGAAGTAACGTGCGAGATTCTAGATCTGGTGGTTGAGGGATTAGGGGTCGGAGACAAGTTTGGTCTTAGCCGTCTCATCAGAGATTATGATAGTGATTCTGTTCTAAGGATGAATCACTACCCTCCAATGAAGGTGAAGCGGAAGGGTAAGAAGAATAGCATTGGTTTTGGGGCGCATTCTGACCCTCAGATGTTGACCATCATGCGCTCCAACGATGTGGGTGGCCTTCAAATTTACACCCGTGACGGACTATGGCTTCCTGTCCCTCCTGATCCCACTAATTTCTTTGTCATGGTTGGCGATGTCTTGCAGGTTCTTTCCTTTCTCACTTTTACTATTCATATCCATTTTGAGGATAGAAAGATATAAATATCATTAATTAATTTTATAAATTATTTTAAATATTAATACGGTGTTATTAATTTTATTATGAAAAATATTTTATAAGATATCGCTTTTTAAAAGTTAGAACTTAATCGACATTTTTTAAAATATTTTAAAAATAAATATCAAATTAACATATTAAAATAATAATAAATATCGGTGGATATTATCTGATTAATTAAACTATAATTATAAAATAAATTACAATTCTGACGTAAATTACAACAACTAAGAATCATACACATAGATGGTCATGCATTGATGTGCTTAACATAGAGTGATAAATTTTGTGTAAAGGTTATGACAAATGGAAAGTTCATGAGCGTGAGGCACAGGGCATTGACGAACACATTGGAGGCAAGGATGTCAATGATGTACTTTGCAGCGCCGCCACTTGATTGGTGGATTGCTCCTCTACCGGAGATGGTGTCGCCACCAGAAAATGAAAGTGTGTATAAGGGCTTCACATGGGCCCAGTACAAGGAAGCAACATATTCTTTACGCCTTGGGGATTCACGACTTGATCTCTTCAAGGCCCACTTAGATACCCATCTTCTCTCTTCCTCTCAATCTCAGTTTCAATGTTGATATCATGACTCATGACTTGACTTGGGATTAGTAAAGACTGGGTAGCTTTTTTTTCTCCTTTTTTTTTTGGTTTGGAGTATTTTTATATTCTTTTAGAAGTTCAAGTTAAGGATTTCTTTGTTTACAATTGAAAGTGTCAATTGAAGTGGTAGAACTATGAGAAATTTGACACCACTGAAGTCCATTTATAATTCACGGTATTTGTGATATGATGGTAATCATCACACATCTAAATTTTCAATGTAAAATGTGATACTATTATTACAAACAACGACTCTATTAGTGATTAAAGGTCTTTATATTAGAAACATAAGCAGATGTTTTGAACACGACAAAAGGAACCTAGCTTATTAATTCCTCCTTAAGAAATGGTAAATGTTTTCCTTTTTCTAGATCATATTAGTTCTTTCCTTTTTCATTACTTTTTTTTCTCATTATTATTTAATTCTATTTATTCGTATTATAATTTATTATTTTAGTATTTTTTTTATATTACGTATTTATTCTGTTCAATTATAAAACAAATTTTTATACTTACATTAAAATGTGTATTTTCATTCATTTAATAATTTTTATTTTAATGTTCATAATAAATCTTGACGATTTATTAATAAAAATAAGTTAAATTCAAGTAAGTCGAAATTGGACATATTTTTTTTTACAACTCTTTAATCTTTAATATTTAAATTACATTCTTCTTATGATGTTGAACAATAGAACATACTTTAAAGTAGGTTGTAATTTTGTCTATTACTATACTGTTTTTAAGAATTTTTTACTTGCCATTAAAATGTGAAAATGAAAACGAGAGTATAAGTGTCATGCGAGTGATGACTACCAGAGTAAGAAAGAAATGACAATTACTAGAATGAGGATAGATGACAATGCAAACAGGGTGGTGTAACGCGAGAGTGTTGGGGAGAAAGAAAAAAAATTAAACTTATCATGCTGGTTATCGGAAGAATCAACATAATATTTTTATTTTAAATTTACAATAATATAATATCTCACTTTTTTATATATGTTCAATATGTAACATAAAAAATCCTGTACTTTATTACAAAAATTCATCACTCTTATTTTGTACATCGGTTACAGGTATAATTCACATAGCTCCGTCATATTTACAACACTACTAGTGTTTCATTTATTGTGATGTGTAGATTATAACTGATATAGTAAGATTTTAAACACTATTTCACCTTTATAAAAATATATATAAGATATTATCCGTCGTAAATTTTATCTACGAATCTCTATAAATATGAGTATTTTTGTCATTTCTAATTATGTTTTTAAGTCAATATATAAGATATCATCACAGAGTGTAACGTAAATTTGTGCCTGATGGTAAGATATGCAATAAAAAGCTAATAAGTTAAAAGAAAAAAAATATTGATAAGAACTGAAGTTGTTAATGTAGATTTTGGCTGAGTTGTGCTGTGACCACGAATGGGACAGAAGAATATAAGAAAAGCGAAGAAAGTTGAAAGGGCAGTTAAGTGTGAACAACTCAAAAAAAGGAAGAATTAACAATTTTGTTTCAAAGGTTGCGGCCGTGAGTGCCTCAACTCTAATAACCACAAACTCATCCAATTTCTTAACTTAATTCATTTAATGTCAAACAAACCTATGTCACCTTCTCTTTCACTTCTTCTAGATAACACATTATAGAAAAATCGTAACTTCCAATTTACTCCTACTTTCCAAATTATTTTTCCATTTCTTTCCCTAATAACCCAACCCAACTTTTTAAGCTCAAAATTATAACAACTCATATTTTGTGAACTTTTAAAAATCCTTCACCTCTTTGTTGCGGGTTTTTGACTAACCGCATTGTAATCCTCGCATCGATGGGGATAATTATTTAAATCACTTTGCTTATCTATGTTTTTTCCTTCTAATTTTGTGATTTTACTTGTGTAGGCTTAATCTTTTTGAATGATATTGACTGTGAAGAATTTAAACAAAAAGTCAGAAGATTTACATTAAGTAAGGATGAATGGGACCAAAAATATATATATAAAAAAACCATAAACTTAATGTCATAAGAATTTGGATTAGAAGCAATGTTAAGTTTTTGATACATGAGTTGACTTATATATTAAAGGGTTAAATATGTTTTTTGTCCTTTAATTTTTAGTGAATTTTAGAATTACTCTATTTTAAACTTTAAATTAATTTAGTCATTCATCTTTCGAAATACATGGATTTAGTCATCTTAATCCAACTTTGTTAGGTTTATTAGATATTTTGTACGCATTTCAGGATTGAATTTGAGTTGTTTATTTTGTTTGACATATTTTTATTTTAATGTTAAGCCAAATGTTATTATGAAAGACACTTGAAATGTCAAATAAATTGAACAAGATTGGATTAAAACAACTAAATCCATATATTTCAAAAAACAAAAGACTAAAAAATAAACTAATTCCAAAATTCACTAAAAAGTTAAGATACCAAAAACATATTTAACCATATATTAAACATACATTCAAATCTCTCATGGTACACACTCTCACTATTGTTCCAACTTTTTGAAATTTTAAAATAAATAATAACAACTTAAGGAGTCAATGTGTTATTATCTATTTTAAAACTCATTCTAATTGTTATTATTTATTTTCAATTAGAATAAAATTAGAATAACTTAACTTGAAAAAACATGTTTCACGATTGTTACAGTTGATGAATTACGAGGAGCTTCGCAAGTTCTTTAATGGAAGTGTTAATGCGTCAGAAATCATCAGCGAGCTGTTGCTGCAAGAAGCAAATATTCTCCTCCGTCCACAAATCAACGCCACCGAAACCATTTCCTGTTATCTCCGAGTACCCATAATTTCTCTCTTCCCATACCCTGCTATAACCTTCTTCTGCACCATAAGAACACCAACTTCCACCACCCACTAAACTATAAGACGCGCCGGAGTCAGAGAGAGAGGGGGCGTGGACTTCAACCGCCGATGAAGCCTCTGACACCAAACCCGCGTTACTGGCAGTGGCGGTGGCGGTGGCTCCACCACAAGGGTCGCTGTGGGCTTTAACGTTGGAGATTAAAGCGGTTTGGGCTTGGCCTGATGATGATGATGAGGCCTGTGCCTGAATCCGCTCCAGCATACGTGGCATCCACTCAAAACGCAACGTGTCTCTGAATTGTTTGCTGTTCACGTCACATTTCAGTTGCTTAGCCTGCTTTACCACTCTCGTTCTCCAGTAGTTCTTAATCTCGTTGTCTGTTCTTCCCGGTAAATGTTCCGCTATTTTCGACCACCTAAACAAATACCACAACACCACTTTAACGTGTTCTGTGTCATGTTCAAGAATAAACACAAATGGTGATAATGATGATGATGTATAGTACCTATTGCCCCATCGGGAATGGAGGTCAAGAATCATGAGCTGTTCTTGGAGCGTTATGTTCCCGCGTCGAACGTTGGGACGCAAGTAGTTCAACCATCTTAGTCTGCAGCTTTTGCCCGTTCGTTTGAGACCTGAAGTTGAGAGAGACAAAGATTATAAGACGTGTTTTTGATTTGATTAATGATTCATATGTAAAAAGACATGAATGTTTGCATGCCTGTGTAGCGAGCGACAGAGTTCCAGTGACCTTCACCGTGAACTGTGATGTAATCGAAGAGAACTGAATCTTCTTCCTCTGTCCATGGACCTTTCGTTATTGACATCTCCTCTTCACTGCTTCCATATGTTCCCGATGACCCGTTTTCTGATGAACTCCTCTCCATCTCGGAAATCAGAAATAACGTAACTGTTCTGTGATCTTTCTTCTGTGTTATACTTTTATGCGTGAGAGAAGGAGATAGAAAGAGTTGAAAATATGGTTAAGTAAGAATGGCAGTGAAATTAGGGGATTATATAAAGAGTTTTGAGACCAAAGTTATGTGTCGTTTAATTTAGGAGGATCTGCACTTTTGGATTGAAGTAATTTTCTATACCAAAACCCTTTTAGTGGGCTGCTAAATAGTACTGCAACTATGAATTATTAAATGATAAATAGATATGAAAGTAGTTGTTATTCCTTAGCTTTTTGTGTTTTATAAAGTTTGACCTGGGATTTAGCGTTGACTATTTGACTTCTGGACACGTTTATAGGAGAAGTGGACCTTAAAATATACTGTTTTTTGAAGAAAGCGAGTCAAATACAGAGTTAGTTTTGGTCAGCATTCTGAGTCTGAGATGGAGAAAAATGGAGGGGTCTTGTATCTAGCCAACTTTTTCTTGCGTCAACAAATTTTGTGTACCTGTTTCAGTAAATTCGAGTTGACACGTTCTACGCGATTTTGCCAAACCTTGCTTATGTCAAAATTTCATTTGTGGACCAAAATATTAGGCTTTATTGACGCCGACTTATATTAATTAATATAGGAGTGAAAATGTTTTTTTACAAAAAGGGTGCGAATTTAGAGTCATGATTTATAACTCGAATTTTAGCTTATAATTAATAACTGTGTTAACAAAGTAAAATGTTTGGTGTTAGTAACAAATGTATCAGTATTTGACTTAAACAACGTCATTGTATAAAGGTACGTCTTATTAAAAAAAGAATTTTTCGGCTTACAATTGAAGTAATGCATTCCTTCATAAATTTGAAAAGAATTCCATTAAATAGTTCCAATTTATATTATTATGGTTTTCCACTTGAATTTGAAAATACATAGTCATCTAGAAAAAAAAAATGAATTTCCAATAGTATACACTGATTTCTAGAGAGTAAACACAAAATTATAAAAAAAAAAATTGTTGATATGAAGTTTGTGAAACTTAAACTCTGATGATTAACATATATCATCTTGTGATATTTTGTTTTCGATAATAATATAAACCATCGTATGTAATTATAACATCCATGTATCTGAAGAGAAGACTTATTTATGTTCGTATTATGTGGTGGGAAAAGAATGTCTATGAATTTATCGTTACCAATATCTGCCATCAAACACGTTCATTAAGATTCATACGAAGGGTTGACTCCAAAACTTATAAACTATAATACTATATATATATATATATATATATATATATATATATATATATATATATATATATATTATATATTAATATATATTGTATAT
>Ga0209589_1000491_pt1 | contig 55843 bp, 36 predicted proteins | sample CowpeawhiteBW_FD_187525 | JGI IMG/M metagenome (GOLD analysis project Ga0209589, IMG submission 187525) | Root nodule microbial communities of legume samples collected from California USA - Cow pea white BW (SPAdes) (version 2) | ecosystem: Host-associated > Plants > Roots > Nodule | place: USA...
ATATATATATATATATATATATATATATATATATATATATATATATATATATATATATATATATATATATATAATGTTTTATTATTTCATACTAGAGATAAGGGCATTGATTTATTTTCTTAATTTGAAAAGCTAAAAAAGTTTTTACAATTAAAAAATAATAATAATTCAAAAGAAATATTAAAAATTTGTCCTGTTCCTGTAAATGCAGTCCCAAATAACAAATATAAATCTGATTAGAATATATATATTTTATAGAATGAAAACACAAGTGATAAGATAATATATTTCCAAGACATTGGAATTATTGAACACTCTTTAATAAATGTAAGAAAAAACAACCTATAGTCCTTGTTATAAAATACCAATACAGGAATTGCGTGTCACTACAAATTCTTTAATTTTCGTCTGACATGACATACAAACATACAATGTGAACAAAATCTTTTTCTTTGACTTTGTTCTAAACAACAGTGAACTCGGTGAATACATAACACTATAATTTTTTGTTTAATTAGACTGTACACAGAATTATATTATACCAATATAGCGTCAAGCTAATTAAACTTCATATCAAACATCTTATACTCTTGTTACTCATGACAACCATCGTCCCTTTAAGGATTGCTACAGTTTTGTTATTTTTTGAAGATGTGTTGTGTGAGCATGCAGATTTAACTGTGACAATTAATGAATACGATGACATGATACCTTAAAAACGACATAACACTGTTTTTAATGATTTAGGATGGGGTTCTGATGGCAAGGCAATTATAGCAATACTGGGTCACAGAAATGTTCATCAGAGACAGGAAATCAGAAGGGCTTATGAAGAGATCTACCAAGAGAATCTCATCAAACGCCTTGAGTCAGAGATCTCCGGTGATTTTGAGGTATCATAAGAACACTATCTCATATGACTTTATTGGTTGGATTTTGATACACCATGTACTTTGTTTATTCTTACATTATGATGAATTGTGTTCATAAATCAGAGAGCTGTGTATCGTTGGATGTTGGAGCCTGCAGATCGTGATGCTGTTTTGATGAATGTAGCAATAAAAAATGGTCCAAAAGAGTATAATGTGATAGCAGAGATTGCTAGTGTTCTTTCAGCCAAAGAACTCTTAGCTGTGAGGTGTGCTTACCATGATCGCTACAAAGGTTCTTTGGAAGAAGATGTGGCAGCACACACCACTGGTCACCTTCGTCAGGCAAGTCATTTTCATCATACAGATAATTTATGAGTGTTGATTTTTTTGAAGTTTTGAATACTAATGGTAAAAGTTGTGATTGGTTTTGAGCAGCTTTTGGTTGGATTGGTGAGTTCATATAGGTATGAGGGTGATGAGATCAATGTAAAATTGGCACAGACTGAAGCTAATATTCTCCATGAATCAATCAAGGAGAAGAAAACCAACTATGAAGAAGTTACCAGAATTCTTACCACAAGAAGCAAAACTCAACTTGTTGCAACTTTCAACCGCTACAGAGATGAACATGGAATTTCCATCAGTAAGGTACTGATAAATGCAACACCCATTATATGTAACTCATTAATTTCTACACATGTAGAAAGAAATTATGTATCTGTATATAGGAATTATGAAATAATACTGTATGACTTAAAATAAGATATTCTAACTCTATAGTTTTTTCTTTGCAGAAATTGGTGGATCAGTCATCTGATGATTTTGTGAAGGTATTGCACACAGTGATTCGTTGCGTCAATGACCACAAAAAGTACTATGAGAAGGTCAGGTTCTCACTTCCCTAATGCAAGTTTGAAAAAATACTATGAAAAAAAAAAAACTAACAAATACATTATGGAATGACTAACCCTAAAGTTTTGTATTATGAATAGGTTTTGCGCAATGCAATAAAAAAGTTTGGAACCGATGAAGATGGGTTGACTCGTGTGATTGTAACAAGAGCTGAGAAAGATTTGAAGGACATCAAAGAGGTGTACTACAAGAGGAACAGTGTTCATCTTGAAGATGCTGTGTCAAAGGAAATCTCAGGAGACTACAAGAGGTTCATGCTCGCACTTCTGGGGAACCAAGACTAAAGAACTTGCCCTAATTAAGGGCATACCTAGAAATGAGTTTCTGATATGTTGCTTTCTGCTTCTGTTGTTTCATCATTATTAGGTTAGTTTCCCTTTTAAGAGTTCTCTCTCTAGTTCAGTTTGTGTCTTGTTTAAGGGCATGTGTGCCTTTTGTTTGAGTTATGTGTTGGTACTTGTTATGCTGTTTCCTTTGAGCATTCCTTTGAGTTATGTTCTCTGTTACTTGATTTAATAAAAGCTTATTATCAAAGATTGAGTTCTTCGTATTATATATAGAGAGACACACTCAAGGGACAGTAAAAAGGTTTTTATATTATAAATCAGAATGAATATTTTAAATTATTATCATTATTCTCTTAATTAAGTATTTTCAATAAGTTTTACACAGAACAATTCTCTTAATCATCTCAATTTTATCTACTTATTTAAATATTTGCCATATTATTAATTAGTTTTTCACAAGTTTCAATTCACTCTCTTCTATTTACCTTTAAATTAAATGTTAACGGTTTTAAAAGGGTAATCATTACAACTATTATTAGATTGTAATTAAAATATGAGCATTCGGTCTTTCTAGTGAGTCATAATCTTCTTCATTCAAAGCTAGATGCATAACTACAAAACAGGTGAAAAAGTGCTTTTAACTATAAGTAATAAGGGATGTTTGATGGGGCGGGAGGGAACAATTTTTTTTTTTTAATTTTTAAAATTTATATATTGAAAATTTTTAATTATTTTTAAAACTTTTAAATTTTTTTGAAAATTTTGAATTATATATAATTAAAAATTGATGATAATGAAATTAGATATTTTTTATTATTTTATAAAGCATAATATTTAATGTTATAAATAATAAAATATAAAATTAAATATAATAAAGAATAAAAATATTTATAAAGGTATTTGTTTATTTTGTTTACATTATCTTTGGAGTTTTTCACATATTATATTTATTTTTTACTCTCACCTCTTTTATTTTCCTTTTTGTTTTCTAAGAAAAAAAAATTAAACACAAATCAACTATTTTTATGTTCTCTTTCATTCTTGAAGAAAAGAAAAACTCTTTTTAATCTTATTTGATAGTGAAATATTAGTTTAATAATTAACATTATATTTATTTTATCTCATTAGCCTTTGTATGTTATTTTTTTATGAACATTGAAAAAAAAAAAGTAGTGTATTATATATTTTCATAACCAATTTTTAAATGTAGCTTGATTATGATATAATTTTCTTTTAGTAATTATGTCTTTGAATTTTCGATTAGATAATGATAAATTATTTTTGAATAGATTTATTTTTAAAAAATAATAAATGGAAGTTACATGTGAAGATAAAAAACAAAATAAATTCAACTTTCTTATCTAATTTGAAAAATCATACTAATAATTCAACTATTCAATTATAGGAACCATTTCTTAAGGTCCAAATAATTACATTTGATAAGTTTAATATTAATTCTTTGGAATGTTATAAAAAAACATCATCAAATATAGGAATATCCATTAAATAAAAAATATGAAATTAGAAAAATTTATTTAAAAGGATATTCACAACTTTATAAATTTTAAATGTAATATCTTGGTCGGTCAGAATCCTTCCAAGGAAGTTGACAATACATGGAAAGGTTATTATTGGTCCATTAATACTTTAAAAAATTATGGATTTAGTTAGAAGATATATCAAAAGGTTATTTGGTAACTTAATTTACTATTGTTGTTGTTTGAGTTTCTAATTCTCTCTCCTTTTTCATTCTCAATTTCATGAACGCCCCTTTCTCATTCTCGGTTTGGTTTCTCCCCCTCTCATTCTTAGTTTTGTTTTCCATCCTCCTCAATTTCCATTGTAATTTGTTCCAATGATTTGGTTCTTTGGATTCAAAAGGGGAAATCGATTCTCCTTAACCATAATTGATTCTTCCCCTCCTCGATCGCTTTTTCCTTCTCTCAAACTTTAATAAATCTGCATTGCATGGGACTTTATTGTTCTATTTTTCTTCTCACTCACATTCATCACCACTGAGGAGCATCACTCAAGACCACCAATTGGTTCTGGTCGAAGAAAGAATCGATTCTTAAATATGGAAATCGATTCTCTCTAAGAATATTTTCCTATGTGCATGAGGAATACAATGAAAAGTTAAAAAGAATTTCACTTTCTAGGTTAAAGAAATCTAAACCAGTTTAAAAACAAAACCGTGATAAAAAATTTAAATTCTAAAACAAATAATTATATCAAGAGCTTAAGGTCAATCACTGTTAATCATGTATGTTTTTTTGTAGTCATTGTTTTCCTTTTTATTTCCTTCTTTATTATTTATAAAGGGAGTGTTAAATAGTTCAATTTTTAAAAATAATCATATTTGAAATAAATAAAATCCGGTGTTCCCTGACTTATTTTAAACCATACGTAAAAACTAAAAACAAATTAAGACATATTTTACATCGTATAGAATAAAAAACTAGATGAAAAACCATGAAAAGAAAGCTTTGACTTTTACGGTGCGAGAAACATGAGAACTGATTTTATCATTTTTGCCCTTTTATTTATCCTATAACTGAATTGAATTTACAAATCCTAAGCCATGGTTGGAAAATTAGGTCGGCAAGATTGGCACCTAAAATTTATCATTATAAAGTATTTCTGTATTTGGTGGGAGAGGTTGTAACCAAACAAATAAGACTTCTTTTATTTGTTTCATCTACTTGTTTTAACATTTTTATAATCTAAAGTCAAATTCTTTATTTTTCATAGATAGAATTGGTCGATAATTTCAGTAAGAAAAAAGGAAAAAAAAATATGTTCCCTAGAATGTTCTCAAAATATTAATTTTATAACTTACCTTAGTACACTAGCACGTCACAATATCTTCTTGATTTTTGTTCTCCTCAGCAACTTACGAGAGTGCAATTGAGAATACTCTTTAAAACATCTATTTTTTAACGCATTATTTTTATTGGTTATAATTTATTGATCACTATAAGATTTGTAAGAAAAATAAAATAATTAAGGTGCATTTCCTTTTTTTAATTTGCAATCAATTTTTATTAATTTCTTTTTCTATGTTTAGAAAGGAGTTGAATTTGATTGTTTTGTGAAGGAAGGTTTTGGTAACATATGGAAGGTAGGATGATAATAAATAGGAGGGAAGTAAAAAGTCAACTTTATTTCTAAATGGTAATAAGTATATTTTACCGATTTCTTTTCTACCGTTTTAAATATTAATTAAGTAATTTTTTATAAAATAAAAATAATATTAAAGAAAAATATAATATTATCATATGTATTCAATGTTAAAAGATAACTATTTTCTTATATTTTTTTCTATTATTTTCAATATTAAGAGAAAAGTTAAAATCATATTCTCATATTGTTTCTCTAATTTCAAATATTGAGAGAAAAGTTATAATTATATAAACGAAATAAGAGTATTAAACAACTATTAAATATAAATCAAATAATGATAAAGACATACAAATAATCAAAGTGTGCATTAAAAGTAAGTCATGAATCTACAAATAACAATAAAAGTTAAAGTTAATATTATTATAAATTAATGGTTGTACGTTGATTTTGATACTTACACTTGTATTAGTGATATGATTCATTATTTTTTATATAAATATTTGTATTAATTATTTGATTTGTATCTTTTATAGATAAAAAAATAAAAATAAAATAAATTAGAAAAAACAAAAATTTTGCCTTTTCAAGATCCTTCATCTCAATTTTTTTCCTTAAATAATCAATTGAGCTCATTAAGAGTTTCAACGAGATAAACAATAGTGCATTATATTAGTTTTGTCTATGTGAGTATTGTTCGCTTTGAAACGTAAATCGCTGTCATAGTTTTATCCTTTTAAAATATCGTAAAAAATAAAGGAAGAAAAAAAATATTTAAACTTGACTTTGAATCCTTGTGTTTCTTTATATATGAGTTAATTATCTTCTTAAACAAATAAATATAAGGAGATGGAAGCAGTAACTATTTACATTTAGTTGAAATATGTGCTACAGCCTAGAGGTACCTAGAAACCATAATTCCATCAAAAAGTTGATACTTTAAATATGCTAACGATGGTTTTTAGTAAAAATGATTTATTTATTCACTAATACTTTTAAGATTCCCTTTACCTTACTTGGAAAAATACCATTTACACAACCCAGCTATAACTAAAGTATAGAGAAGCTCAATTTTAGCCAATAAGACAGAAAATTTATGGATTCAGATTTAAATAACTTTTAGCATTTTTTTTTTCATTTTATCTAATGATGTGAATAAAAAAATTGATATCATTTTAAAAATACTTTCCAGTTAAAAAATGTAATTTTCAATAACTCTATATTAGTCCTGATCGATAGTTCTAATGAGAAACACTTAAAAAATATATTTAATTAGAATTAAAGAATTAAATATATGGCCTAATTTTTTAATTAACATAAACGTCAGTTAATTTTTCATTGGGAAGAGTGGTTACAAAATCAAATATGAACAGAGGACATAGTGAACACAGAAGCTATTAATTTATATTATGTTCAGTTTATATATACAAAACTTGCACCTGTGTGTATAAATTTAACTCGCCAGAAGAATAGAGTAAACAATTCAATCATGGCTACATTGGTTGCTCCTCCCGACCACTCTCCTGTGGAAGATGCAGAATCTCTCAGGAAAGCTGTGAAAGGTCAGATACTAACATGATTCATCATTTTTCCCAAAATTCATTCGATGAAAAGTTTTCATATTTTAAGTCCATGATCAAATTTCCAATAATTTGTTAGGAGTGATGATAATGTCGAATTTTTCAAAATTGTGATTTATACACAAAAAAGGATTAAAGATTATAGTAATGGATTCTGAAAAAACTTTGTAGGTTGGGGAGCTGATGGAAAAGCCATTATATCAATACTAGGCCATAGAAATGCTGCACAGAGAACCCAAATCAGAGAAGCATACCAGAATCTCTTCCAAGAGGATCTCATCAAACGCCTTGAGTCTGAGCTCTCCGGTGACTTTGAGGTACACAAAATTCACACCGATAATTTCAGAAAAAGTACAGGGAAATCCAAATATGAGTTTAAGTATCAGTAACAATGAAAAAGTTGAGAAGATTCATAAACATATTGCTGTTTTGTGGTGGGTTTTATGAACGAAACAGAGAGCAATGTATCGTTGGATATTGGAACCTGCAGAACGTGAGGCTTTGCTGGCCAATATAGCACTTAAGAGGGATGAAAAAAGCTACCAAGTGATTGTGGAAATTTCGTGTGTTCTTTCACCTGAAGAGCTTTTTGCTGTGAGACGTGCCTACCACAACAGGTTCAAACGTTCCATGGAGGAAGATGTGGCTGCTAATACCACTGGCCATCTTCGCCAGGCATGTCATATCATAATATCATATATGATTGGATAAAAATGATTGAAGCTATTTATTCTTGACCTAATTAGGGTTTGGTGAATTTGTTTCAGCTATTGGTAGGGTTGGTGAGCTCATTTAGGTATGGTGGGAGTGAGATTAATGCACGATTGGCACAATCTGAAGCTGATGCTCTTCATGAGGCTATCAAAAACAAGAACAAAAGCAATGAAGAAATTATTAGGATCCTCACCACAAGGAGCAAAACCCAACTTGTGGCCACTTTCAACCGTTACAGGGATGATCATGGCATTGCCATTACAAAGGTACAACAAGGAAGAGCATCTTTCTTTGCTTTCTTCACTCTCAACTATTAAGATTTTATGAATACTTTGTCCCGTTCTTGATGGTTCTCTAAATAATTATATTTCTCCTAAATTTAGAATTATAGATTAAAGATAACATCAATTTCTTCCTGTATGTAACTAAGATCAATTTCTCAGTGTGTTCCTTTCTCTCTGTGCAGAAATTGTCCGATGAAGGTTCTGATGAGTTTCATACGGCAGCCAATTTAGCTATTAGCTGCATCAATGATCATAAGAAGTACTATGAAAAGGTCAAAATCTTGTGAACATTTATTCTTCCTTTTTTTTTTCATAATATATGAAGCCTGTATTCATTTATATATAGGTTAAATATGTATTTGGTTCTTTTAAGTTTCGGTGAAATTTGGAATTAGTACTTCTTCAAAAATTTTGACCAATTTAGTCATTTATTTTTAAAAATGCGTGAATTTAGTCTTTTTAACTAAATTTTATTAAGTTTAGCCGATGTTTCAAGCACATTTTATGATAATATTTGAATTATTTACATCATTTGACATATTTTCGCTTCAATGTTAACTCAAATATTATCATAAAATGCGTTTAAAATGTCAAATAAATTTAATAAAATTTGGTAAGAAGGACTAAATCCACGCATTTCTAAAAATGAATGACTAAATTGGTGATATAAAAGTTTAAAAAGAGACTAATTTTAAAATTTACTAAAACTTGAGGGACTAAAATCATATTTAACCCCTTATATATTATAAAGTTCTCTTATTATATAGATTTTCTAACAGTTGTCATAGGTGATGTTTGAGTTTGACCCTTAATTAGAAGTGAAAAATTATATTTGATTTGTCAGAATTGTTCATCTGAATCGATTATGCAGGTTCTGCGAAATGCCATGGAAAATATTGGAACCGATGAGGAAGCAGTGACACGTGTGATTGTGACAAGGGCAGAGAAGGATCTGAAGGAGATAAAAGATGTGTATTACAAGAGAAACAGTGTTGATCTTGAGCATGTTGTGGCCAAAGAAACTTCCGGAGACTACAAGAAGTTTCTGCTCACTCTCATGGGCCTTGATGACTGAACATGTAACGAATTTTTCGTAGTCTCTTCTTACAGAGTGATCTTTGTTGTATGAGGCAAAACTTGATTATCTTAATTAAGTATGCAGGTTCTTCAATTAGTATTATGGGTTGGTTTAAGCCATGGTTATGAATTGTGGTTTGCAAATTGCAATGGTAAACATGTGTTGTTTTGGAAAGCTTTGCTATCACCTTACAGTTTTTTGCAACATTGGTCTTAATTTTATGATTCTGCTGGTATTTATGGACTTTATTAATAATTACTTAATTTTTAAGTATAATGATTAATTTCGATTAATGAGAAAATCTATATCAAACCAATTTAGTTGTTTTAAATTTTGTTAAATAAAATAATTTCATATCAAATATTTATTGAATACATAATTTGCAAATCTAATCATCGGTGTAACGTCCCATTTAATTAATAAACGTAATTAAAGAAACGCCACACACAAATAGTACAACAGCGCAGTCTTGGGGTCCTTAACCCAACCCCTACAAAACTAGGCACACCACGATGCTAAAAGCAAAACAGTTGAAAAGTCTACAAATACAGGTAGAGTAATAAAGCTTATCGCAATACATGGGACAAAGCCCTAAAGAAAGCTCAAAGAAACTAAGATCCAGCCCATGCAGATTATGCAGCGGAATCATCACCTCCCTGTTGCCCGTGGGTGTTCCTCGCATCGCAAGAGAGAGTACCACACAGCAAAACACACAACAATAAAAGTAGGGTAAGCTAGAGCACAAAAGACTTCATCCAAACAATCAGACATATTTTCACAATCTCATATACACATCTCAATCAAGCATGTTATGACTCCTCAGACAATACACTAAGACACGACTCGACTCATCCGGATACGTATAACTTGGTCGGATTCAGCGGATGCTTGCACTTGTGGTGGATACCTCTGCTCACCCCCGAGCTGCTCACCCCCGAGTTGCTCACCCCCAAGCTATGTGTTACAAGTGTTACAATGAACCATTTTCCCTCACCACAAGGTTAGCCCTTAATGAATTTCAGGCCTTTTGCTACTCTCACCACAGGAGTCAGTCCGTTCTAGGTGAGACTAACTGACTCCTTAGAGCGTCAAGATGCAACCTTACCTTGAATCCTTACCTAGTTATACAGATGGGGCATCACCGTGGACACCCACTATCAGGGGCCATGGAATTACGTCCCGACCACTGAAGCACGACCCTGGAATCTCACCTAGAGATTTCAAGGAATTACGCACTAACTACTACTAAACATAAACAAGCAACCAATTAATAATTACCGCGCATACATACATACATACATATATATATATATATATATATATATATATATATATATATATATATATATATATATATATATATATATATATATCAACTCTCGTAACCAACCTTTTTCATATTCCACATCAAACCAATACCAGCACATCATGCTCCACCCATGAATTAGAATCCAAATTCATCTCATAACCATGCCACTTTCGCATGCCAAGGATTTATTCAAGATTGTCATTCATAATTCATACACCCTCTCACACATTCATATTATATCCCACATGCCATTATACAATAACCTCATCAATTTCATGCCAAACATAAAAGAGCAGGGAAGTAAACACCCAACCAACACATTCCCTCGCCCAAGCCCGTCGCTCAGGCCAAGGGGTCTCGCTCAGGCGAGAAGGACTCTCGCTCAGGCGAGTTCCCCTTTGCCTAGGCAAGAGCTCGATAACACTGGCAGAAGCAAACGCGCCAGCTCACTTAGGCGAGCTTACCTCGCCTGAGCGAGGCAGTCTCTCGCTCAAAAATCAGGACCACTCGCCTGGGCGACAACTCGCGCAAAAGGTCTGGGCAAGCCTCCGTCAGACTCGCTTAGGCGAGTCTGACTCGCCTGAGCGAGATTACCAGTTCTCGCCCTGATCTCACCTGCAGCAGATGTGTTTTCCAATCCAACCAATCATACAAAGTATTCCACGCACCAAAAATAATGATTAATCCATACAAACATCAAGCAAGCTCATGAACAGGCCAGAAACAACTTAAACTCGAAACCCTAAGATCTCGTACCTAGAAAAAGGGGTTAACAGAAGCCTTGACGGCACGACAGCGAGTACTACAGCTCTAGGAACGAACTAACGAGCTGAAAATAGAAGGTAAACGGAACAAAGGGGAGAATTATTACGAAACCCTAATTGTGAAATACGAAGAAAGATCAATGGAACCCATACAATCTAGAAAGGGGCATTTACGTGGAGTAGGAACTGGTTTCGAGTTAGTTCGAAAAAGGCTTAGGGCAAAACCCTAGCAAAGCGTCCTGTGAGAGCAAAGGAGGAGATGACGGCTGGTTCTGTGGAAGAGTGAGGGTGAGTGTGTTAGGGCAGATTAGGGTTTGGTTTTATCACTTGGACCAGCCCTAGGCCCAATTACAAGGGGCAACCCTTTACTTTAGGGCAGAAAAAAATAAAACAATTTTAATGGACCTTACAATTGGAACTAAATTAGTAATAATATTTTTTTAATTAAATATTATAACAGAATTTTATGATATAATCATATATTTTTCTATCATTTATGTCACTATTTTTGTTTACGTAAGTTAATTATAATAAATATGTGAAATAAATTTAGTGATAATTTAAAATCTCATTGTTGTACTTGCTCTCAACCACCACAAACTACAAGTGTAATCAAGAAAAGTAAAACAAAGCCTTTTAAATTAGTACAATTTTTACAAAGAAACATGTTTGTAGCATTTGCATAGTAAAGTCTACATTCGTCTTATTATGACATTGTATCAAACACATTGCATTTTAGGTTTTTAAAGGCATTCTTACAAACACATTGCATTTTAACAAGACGTATATCATTCACTCATGCATGATAAACATCCATTCTCGTTTCTAAGCATTGTGATTCATTTTGATAAGTTAAACCATAGTTTCTTCACTTTTCTAGAATAGTTTTGCATTTAGACATAAAATTAGTTTCATTCATTATCTCAACTACAATTTTAGGATTATTTCTAGAGTTGTTTAAAGTATTATTTTATTTTTTTCCCCATCAAAAATTAGATTTATACATTTTTAACCACTAAAACATTGTGCACGTGCACTTCTTGGATTTGACACCTCAGTTGCCACTATAATACATTAGTAGGAAAATTTGAGTTTTTGCTTTATTTTTGTGTGATTAGAGATTTATCAGCAAAAAAAAGTGATTTAAATTAAAAGAGATATTACTGAGTATGGATCTCTTGTTAATAGGGGAATTCCCCCCTCTCCATTTAATTAACTCCTACTTTGTGGTATGGATGACTTTATTGCATCTCACATAAGCCCCCATGAGTTCAATGTTACTAGGTTCACTACTATGGAAGAGTAAATTTAGGATTTACTTGTCTTATGAGCACGAGATTACATGTTTGCTTGTGTATACTTATTAGTAGTTGTTTTTGTTTAAATGTCACATTTATATTTTATGTGATTGATTTGGTTTATGTGTTTGGTTGTTATGTTATTAATTGTTAAAGTAAAGGCGAACATACCCTTATTAATTTTGATTAAGTGCTTTTATGATAAAGTATAAATCATAAAATTGATTCTTTGAAAGAAGAACCTTTTTTAAATAATAGATCTTATAAGACGCAAGTGCTTCATCTAACAACAACATCTTATAAACTTTGCTTCATATGATAAGCAAAGTCTAACTCAGATGATAAGAACATAGCCTTACATTAATGTTATAGCATAAAAAATAATCTATATGTTCATTCTACTATGTTGCAAGGAATCTTTCCATTTTATGTTTACCAAGAGATATCATCAAGCTCGTATCTACATATATGATCTCTTAAAAGACAAGCTAAAGTTGTTACACGCCAACGATCGTCCTAATACACCTTTATGTCAACACTAGAAAGGTTATGTGTCTCATACAATCTTATGTTTTACTCTAGTTTGGATAAAAGCATTACCCAAACCTGATAAGTCATGCAACTTATGAACATGTTGCTTGAAGAGGAGTTACACATTTAATGTTGCTTGGATTGCATTATCTCTACATATATCTATGAACGTATACAAGATAAAGATGAAGACCTTCGTTGAAGCTTGTTAATGGGCATAAAGAATTAGTAACTAGTGATTTCTTCAATTCTCTACATAAAGAAGATCCACATGTTGAAGAAAGGTTGATGATAACGCATGATATTGAAGCTTTAAGTGAAAATCTCGCGATGCCCTAAAGCTTCTTACGAACATGGTTTATGTTCACAAGTAATAAAAAATAGTGAACCTTATCTTCTATTTGTCATAAGACATTATGCGTCTTTTAGCTAACAATTCAGTGATCTTTTGATCACCCTCTTTTGTAATCAAAAGTGTTTTAGCTCGAAGTGACTAGGTTTCAAACAATACTTATTTTCAACCAAGGGTGTTAGGATTTCAAACAATAATATTTTAGCTAAGAATGGTTGTTGTTCAAACAATACTTGAACTTTAGTCAATAGTAATTGAGTTTCAAACAATGCTCAAGTTTTAGCTAAAAACACCAGTGCAAAAAAGGGTATCTACCCCGGTTATTTTGGTCGTTTGGCCTCGGTTGAAGAACCGGGACATATATTACCGAGGAAAAAAGGGTTACATTTATGCTTCGGTTCCTAACCGAGGCATTATTCACATCTAGAAATGATATTTTTGTCTCGGGTCTGATTGTAATCGAGGCAGAAATGTGTGGCTGCGAATAAGCGATAACCACCACTACAAGCAAGCCCATCACCGTGACTGCGACCCAAACAACACCGTAACTCCCGCAAACGCAACCAAATTGGGAGTTGCACCTGAATGTTGCCATCACCACCACAACAGTAGCGACAACCACCATGGGCAAACAACCTAACGCGAACAGAACCAACCCAGCTCCACCAATGACAAACGACACCACCGTAGATCACCATGAGCACCTCTAAAACACCAATGCTATGCAACATGCATGCCGCTGCGAAACGTAGGCCACAAAAAAACTAAATCTGCAACCCAATTGTGGTTTCGAACAGTATGGGTTTCGAATAGTAGGCAAGTAGTTGTGGTTTCGAACAGTAGCAATGGCCTCCCTCGTCCAATAACAGTAGCAGCAGCATAGTAGATTGGTGGGGAATGAAGGTTGCAGAGGAAGCTCGCGGAGGCTCGCAGAGACAGGCATGCCGCTTTGAAACGTAGGCCACCAGAAAACAAGATCTACAACCCATTTGTGGTTTCAAACAGTATGGGTTTCGAACAATAGGCAAGTAATTGTGGTTTCGAACAATAGTAGCAGCCTCCCTCGTCCCAAAATAGTGGCAGCAGCGCAGCAGATTGGTGGGCAATGAAGATTGCAGAGGAAGCTCGCGGAGGCTCATGGAGGCTCGCGGAGGAAGTTCGAAATGTTGAAACGCGAGGAAGAAGAAGATTTGTCCCAATTTGTGCCCTAAAATAACCATTTTGCCTCAGTTATAAATTGCCTGAGGCATAAAAAACTTTTTGCCTCAGGTATGCAAACATCTGGGGCATAAAGTCCCCTTCTGCTTAAATGTACTTAAAAAATTTAAATGTGGGGAAATTTTAAAATTTTCAAGAGGCATTAGGTTTCAGGTCTGCAAATAATCGGGGCATAAAACCCCCTTCTACTTTAAAAAAAATTTAAATGTGCAGGAATTTTAAAATTTTTAAGAGGCATTAGGCCTCGGGTTGTCGCCAACCGAGGCATATAACGTTATATGCCCCGGTTCCCTCAATAACCGAGGCATAAAAGTTTACAAAAATTTCAAAAATGTCACCGTGTTTTGATATGCACAGTTTTGGAGGGAACCGAGGCATAATCTTGTTGTAAAAGCCCATATGTGCACTAGTGAAATGACTATTATCCAAATAAACTTGTGTTTAGCCACCGATGATTTCATGTCCAAGTAATAATTGGATTATTTTAGCCAAAAATTTTGAGATCCATAAAATACTTGTTTGTATCTTTGCAACATTAGTCTCTTTAGTAAAATTTGATCAAGTTGATCAAGAATTGAACATAGTACGAGTTTACAAACAAATTGATATAAAAATCCTAAGTGTAAATCCTTCTTTTTCTAATCTCGTCTATTTTGCATGAATATTGAATTCCTCCAAAGAAGAATAGTTTTTACCAACTAAATTTACGAAAGAAAAAAAAAATGTTTGAATGTATATCATCAAACACACCATTTGCAAAAATTGTCAAAAGATTTTAATATACAGTCCAACATTTCCTTCTTGTGCATTTGACCTTTTCTCAACAATTAATATATGCATTGTCATTTTAATCATGGATGGAAATTATGTTTCCTCCTTTTTTTTTTCTTATCTTCTTAATTCACTATTTGATTTAATGCTTCCAATCATTTAGATTTCATGATGGGTGTATTGAAAAATTAATTTTAAAATTTATCTAATGTTTGACTTGTCATTTTGATATTTAATGTGTTGTAAGAAAGTTTTCATCCTTTAATCCTCATTAGTTTTGATATAAATCATTCTTAGAAGTGTTAAGGGCTTTCTTCTAATAGTTAAGTTTTTTTAGTTAATTAACAATTGCTTTAATAAATTAAAATGTTCTTGAACTTGCTAGATTTTCAAGTTAATCATTTCAAATGATTAAATCTCTGTTTTAGATGACTAAAATCACTTAAACATTTTAAGGAACGAAGTTACTTCTATTTTAACTTATTAAAACATAGTTTAACAAACTAAAATAACAAAAATTTAATCTTTAAGTGATTTTAGCTGACTAAAATGTTGTCAGCTATTATAAAGCCTTGTTTTATATGACTAAAAGAATTTTTACTTGGTTAAAATTGTCAAACTTCTGAAGCTAATATTTTTATTGTTTTAAATAAAAATTTAATTAAAAGTTAATAACTTGAAATTTTGAAGAACATTTAAGAGTAAGAGTTTTGTATTCTAAAAATATATATCATGAGAGTTGTTCATAAAGAATTATTGAATTAAAATATTTTGATATTCTTATTTTAAAAAATCATCATTCATTTTATTTTACAAGCTTAAATTTTTTATACTCTTTGTATTATTGTTTCTTGATCCAAGTTTGGTTGTATTTGTTATGGCGTATTAATTTTTTTTGTTTTTTAGAACATTATACAACTTAAAAATTAATATATTGACGTGATCAAAGTGATTAAACAATGGTTTAATTACTCGGATAGTACCCACTTTGGTACAAGTGTATCGATCTGGTACCCGTTTTTAAAAGAGTGTCAATTGCATCCAAACTTTTGAAAAAGTACTTCAATTAGGTCCTTTTCAGACGGAGTTGACTAACGTCGTTAGTCAACATGCCACTTGTCGGTCTGTGGTTTTTTTAATTTTTTTTAATTTTTTTTTAATTTTTTTATTTTATTTTAATTTTTTTTTATTTTTTGAAAAAATAAATAAAAACGCCATGTGTCAGGTCTATATGTGTGACACGTGGCATTATCAGTGACACTTAGCATTGTCAGTGCCACGTGGCATTGCAATGTCATCAGTGTCATTATCATATATCATTGTGTTGATTTCGATTTAGTCCCCATATATGTTTTTTTGTTTCAATTTGGTACCCATTTATGTATATCTGATTCAATCTTGACCTAATTTTTTTTAATAATTAAAATCCATTTTTTTTATAAAATTAAAAGTAATTAAGTATAAAAATTTTATAAAAATTAAGTATTTGATATTTATATTAAAATTTAGTGGTAAAGTCATTTTATTAAGTCATTTTTAATAAAAAAAATTAGTATAACATTCAGACAAAAAGAAATTTTGGTTTAAAATTAGTAAGAGACAATATTGTTCTATTTTGGGTTAAAAAAATAATAATTAACAAAACATGAGTACTTAATTAAAAAAATAATTAATAAAGTAATAGGTTAAAAAGTCATTTTTAATAAAAAATATTAATAAAACCATTTATACAAATAATATTTATACTTAATTAGTTTTAATCTTAAAAAAATGGATTACAAAAATATTTTACTTATTAAAAAAATTGGGACAAAATTGAATTATTTATACATAAGGGGTACCAAATTGAAACAAAAAGACATATATAGGGACTAAATCAAATCAATACAATGGCATCTGATAGTGACACTGACACGTGGCATTGCAATGCCACGTGACACTCACAATGCCACTTGTCACACGCGAGGACCTGACACGTGGCATTTTTATTTTTTTTTTCAAAAAATTAAAAAATTTTCAAAAAAAAATTTCAAAAGAATAAAAAAAAAAACATAGACTGATACATGGCACGTTGACTAATGGCGTTAGTCAACTCCGTCTGAAAGGGACCTAATTGAAATATTTTTTCAAAAGTTGGGATGCAATTGACATTTTTTTAAAAACAAGTACCAGATTAACACACCTATACTAAAGTGGGTATCATCCGAGTAATTAAACTTTAAATATAATATTGAAGTGATAAGGTAACCGAGTTATTAAGTGAAAGGATAAGAAAAAATGTGGTGATTCGATCCTCTATTATAATATTTTTGTAAAAGTAAATTAATTTAATTCTTTGTATTTTTCTCTTACTCTTCATATCGTCTAAGTCTTATTTGTGTGTACGTTTGTGATTTAGAAATTTAAAAAATATTAGATATATCATTGCCAAGAGCTGAAACTAAAATTTCGTTCGTTTATTTGCAAAATATTAGTGAGTTTAAAAAAAAAAATCAATTCAGATCTTCTAGATTTAGGCCGTGTTTGTTTTCGACGACGACGACGGAAACACTTTGAAACGAAAGTTGGAATTTCAATGTGAAAAAACACATAAAACGAGACGATTTTATTCTGACAGCTTTTTTAGCATCTTAGCGAAGATAGTTTGCAAAGATTTGGAGAGAAATGCTCTTAAAATTAATAACATATATTCATTATATATATTTTGGGTTAAATATTATTTTCTCTCTTCATTTTTGTATATTTTGAAATTAGTTTATTTTAAAATTTTATATCAATTTAGTCCTTCATTTCTTGAACATTTAGATTTAGTCATTTTAATCAAATTCAGTTAAGTTTATTTAACATTTCAAACGCATTTTATATAGTATTTGATTTAACATTAAAGCGAAAATGTGTCAAACAGTATAAACAACTCAAATACAATCTTGAAATGCGTATGAAATATCAAATAAACATAATAAAATTCAAAATTTGGTAGAAGGAATAAATCCACGTATTTCAAAATATGAATGACTAAATTGGTCCAAAGTTTCGAAATGGACTAATTCCAAGATTTTCTGGGAATTAAGGAAGCAAAAACATATTTAACCCTTATATTTTTATAATCAAATAATATAACATAACAAAATTGTTAAAATATAAATTATTATTATTAAATTAATAAAATAAATAATATAAATAATAATAACAATAATTACTATAATAATAAAATATTTAATATAAATAATAATTATTGTTACATCCAATTTTATTAATAATAATAATTTTTTATTTATTTTATTCATCACATCATTCACTAATTTTCATAAACTTTCATCTTAAATTTATTTATTTCTCATCATCTTTTTCTTAATTCAAACAATTTCACTTTCACTACTTTTTCTTTTCAATTTACTCAAATTTAGTCTTTCAAATATATCCTAACAACCAAACACATCCTTAGTCTATAATTCTAACAATATCCATTTCATTTAATTTTGTTACACATTGCCACGTCAATGATCATAAGATTGTCAGCATCGCTACACCGTAATAGATTTTATGACAAAACTTAAGGTTAAGGGACCAAAATTTCACAATAATTGTTGTAATATATTTTATCTTTGATATAAGCTTTATCTCATAATTATTCGACGTGGAACTAAAAGAACAAAGTATGCAATGAACAACACAATGTCTGTTTGAACGTTGATAAACGTCACTTTATACGTGTGACGGGTCTACATAATGTTATAAACATCACAAAAATATAATATAACTATATTATTTGAATTTCCATAATACATCTCCTTTAATACATTATATAAAGTGAAGTTTGAAAGTTGTAAATAATTGTAAGCTAGATAACAACAAAAGCCAATGTAACAGTAACAGATATACCAGAAAAGAAGACCTGCACAAATTTTTATGGAAGCAAGGGAAAATTTATTTCAATTCAGCAGTGATTGTCAGCCATTAACAGAAACTCAGAGAATAAGGAAAAGGTGAATCAAGAGAAAGGGATGATCTCAACAATTTTCCTCCCCTCTCTCCTCTAACGGTTTTTCCTTTTAACACACTGTTGCTAGGTCACGTAATCCTTCATCCATACGCTCTCTTTCCTGGATTGTGTAATTCTGTTGTTACCCTTGCCTCCTCTACTCTCATCCACGTGTCCCAACTTCATTGGTTTGATTTTAAAGGTCTCCAGCTCATTTTCCTATTGCACTTTCATTACATTACTCCCTCCATCAAAATCAACCTTGTCCCCAAGGTTGAAATGAGGATAGGCCCTCACAATTACTGCATTATCTTCCCACGTTGCTTCTTGTGGAGATCCATTTTCCCACTGAATTAGGGATTGTTGAACTTGTTGATCACCCCTAATAATTGTTCTTGCATTCAAAGCAGCCACTGGTTGAATAAGAGGAGGAATCTCACTATCACAGATTGGTAAGGGCACATATAGTTGATCATGGTTGCCTCTACATAGCTTCAGTTGCGAAATATGAAAAACGGGATGAATTTTTGCTAATGGGGGTAATTGAAGCTTGTAAGCCACCTTGCCAATTCTACCTATCACAGCAAACAGACCAAAGTATCGAAGCCCCAATTTTTGATTTTTGCGCAAAACTAATGAATGTTGTCGGTATGGTTGAAGTTTCACCAAGACTAAGTCACCCACTTCTAATTCCACATCCATGCGTTTCTTATCTGAGTACTTCTTTTGGATTTGTTGAGTTCTCTGCAAATTTAACTTGAGCTTCTACAGTATGGCATCCCGGGAAATTAATTGCTCTTGTACTGAAAGGGGATCATTATCTTGTGGGACATATTTGAGTATTTTCGGGGGTTCTCTCCCATACACAACTCGAAACGGTGTCATACCCGTGCTTGTGTGGTATGTTGTATTGTACCAATATTCTGCCCATGCTAGCATCTTAGACCATTCCCTTGGTGCATCGAAAGTGAAGCAGCGTAAATACAGTTCTAGGAATTTATTAAGAATCTCAGATTGGCCATCTGATTGTGGATGATAGGTTGATGACATCTTGAGTGTGGTACCACTGAATTGCCAAAGAAACTTCCAAAATTGACTAGTGAAAACCTTGTCTCTGTCCGATACTATGGATTTGGGTAATCCATGTAATTTTACTACGTTTTTGAAGAAGATTTCAGCCACCGATTTGCTCGTGAAGTCTTGTTTCAATGGCATAAAGTGAGCTGCCTTAGATAATCTATCAACCACTACATAGATCACTATGAAACCATAGGATACTGGAAGGCCTGTTATGAAATCCATTGCTAACTCCTCCCAGATCTGATCTGGAATTGGCAAGGGTTGCAGCAAGCCTGCTGGCAGTGTAGTGGCCATCTTTGCTTATTGACAAATTAAGCATTGTTGCACAAACAGTTTAATGTCATGGTGCATCCTTTTCCAATAGAATTGTGCAACAATCCTATCCAAAGTTCTCGAGAATCCCGCATGTCCGTCGATGACTGAACTATGAAATTCAGCCAATATTGTCTGGATTATCTCATGGCCTGTTGGAACTACTATTCAACGTTTCCATAATAACAACCCTTGGTGCACCGAATAATGACTGTCATAGCTGGAGTTGTTAACCCCGGCTTTCATCAGGGTCTGAATTTCGCTATCAGTATCTTGGGCTTGCTTTAATAGGGTCACTAATGTAGGCACTGCTTGAGACCAAGCTACATAAAAGGACCTAGAAAGTGCATCTACGAGTATATTATCCTTCCCTGGCTTGTATTCTATTGTAAACTCATAGCCAAGAAATTTATGAAGCCATTTTTGCTGCTCTGGAGTTTGCAGACTCTGTTCCATTAAAGTTCTCAAGCTTTTCTGGTCAGTTTTAACCACAAATTTGTGACCAAGAAGATAATGTCTGAATTTGGCCACTGCTTTCGTTAGAGCATATAATTCCCGCACATAAGCTGATTGTTTCTGCAGTGATGATGACATTTTTTTGGAAAAGTATGCCACTGGATACTTGTTTTGAGTCAATACAGCCCCAATACTCATTCCAGAAGCATTAGTTTCTAATTGGAAAGGTAGTGAAAAATATGGTAAAGCCAAAACAGGACCTTGTGTTAAGGCTGTCTTCAGAGCATTAAAAGCTTTCTCCACTGCTTCTGACCATTGGAAGTTGTCCTTTTTCAGTAGTTCTGTGAGTGGACTAGCTAAGGTTGCATAATTCTTGATAATCGTCGATAATAGCCTGTTAATCCTAGAAGTTGTTTCAGACTTTTAGGTAAGGGCCAAGACCAAACAGCTTGAATCTTGCCTTCTTCCATAGCAATTCCTGCTGCTGAAACTGTGTGGCCCAAATATTCCACCTGTTGTTTGCCAAATATACATTTAGAGAGTTTGGCAAATAGCTTGTGTTCCTGCAACAGCCGTAGTACGTGTTCCAAATGTCTTAAATGTGTGCACCATGTGGGACTATAGACCAATATGTCATCGAAAAAAACCAAAACATACTTTCGCAACAGGTTCTGAAAGATGTTATTCATGAGAGATTGAAACGTTGTTGGTGCGTTTGTTAGCCCAAATGGCATCACTCTCCATTCATATAAGCCTTGATGTGTTCTAAAGGCCGTCTTATACCTATCCTCCTCTTGCACCAGAATTTGATGATAGCCAGCTCTTAAATCCAGTTTAGAAAAGAATTGTGCCCCATGTAGTTCATCAATCAACTCATCCACTGTTGGGATTGGAAAATTGTCTTTAACCGTAATCGCATTCAAAGCTCTGTAATCAGTACAAAACCTCCATGTACCATCTTTCTTTTTCACTAATATAATTGGGGACGAAAAGGGACTGTTGCTTGGCACAATGATTCCTGTTTGTAACATCTCATGTACCATAGTCTCAATTTGCTGTTTTTGGCTAAATGGGTAACGATATGGCCTGACCTTAACAGGATTCGACCCCTGTAACAGCGGAATGGCATGCGTATGAGATCGTGGTGGAGGAAGACCTTTAGGCTTGTCAAAGATCTCGCTATAGGTATGCAGCAATAGAGCTATCTCTGGTTCTGTATTAACTGGAAGGTCTAGAAACTTATCTTCTACAATGCTTTGGGTTTGAAACTGGAGACAATACATTTCCGCAATGGCCTTTGTATGAAACATTCTTCTCAAGTGGTTAAACTGAGCCTGAGCTGGTAGCTTTGTTTGTTCTCTCCTCAATGTTACAAATTTATCATTTAGCATGAATTTCAATGATATGGGTAGTAAATATGCTGGCAGCTGAATTCTGTGATTTTGAATGTCAACATCCAATCGTTTAATGAGTCCCTCTACCATCAAGGCACTTCCATTACCAACCATAACATTAAAGTTGTTAATTGGTTCAACTGGTAGCTTAAGACAGGCAGCAATTCTTGGCTATAAAAAGTTATCTGAACTTTCACTATCCAACAAAATCTGAACTGGTGATCCATTAATAACACCCTTAAATCTCATAGTCGCAACTCCATCAGAGCCCTTAAGGGCATTAAAAGACAAATGCGGTTCAGAGTGAGGTAGAGGTTTTGGATTGTCCTCCCTAGCGCTGTTAGCATTAGGTAGATCAACTGATGCAGCTTCCTCTTCGACATGCAACCAGAGATACTGCTTGTTTGGGCAACGATGAGACGGTGAATATTTTTCATCGCACGTAAAACGTAGTCCCTTTTCTCTTCTCAATTGAACCTCTGCTGGAGATAATCTTTCGACCATAGCCTTGTTTGTTTGCGGATGTGGGTTGGGTTTGTTTAACAAGGGTGGTAATGATGTAGTCTTAAGTGATTGGGATGGGGTAGTTGTTGACTGATTCTGCATATAACCCTTAGACCCATGAAATTTCTGTTTGGCAACATACTTCTCTTCAAATAATTTGGCCAATGACACGCATCGCATCAATGTTTTGGGATCTTGGACCAATACATCTCTGCGGATGTCCTGACGTAACCCTCCCACAAAACAGTCCAACAGCGTCTCTGTTGTTACCCCTTGAATGCGATTGGCTAGGGCCGTGAACTTAACGTAATATTCATGCATTGATCCCTCCTGTGTAAGTTTGAATAAATCTGCACGAGGACATTCGTAGGGTGAAGGGCCGAACTCCACTTCCAACGCTCTTGTGAACGCTACCCAAGTCGGAAACGCATGATTTTTAGCTTGCATCTGAAACCAAGGTACCACTTCTTTTTCCAAATGCATAGAGGCAATGAGTAAACGTTGATCGTCAGGGGTTTTATAGTAATCAAAAAATTGCTCAGCCTTAAAAATCCATTGCAATACTTCGGAACCATCAAACTTAGGGAAATCGAGTTTGACGTTGCGAACTTGGAATGACGGAGAAGATGAAGATAAGCGAGAACCTGTATCTAGGGCCTGAATCGATTTTATGACAGAATCCATAGAAATTTCCAGCGTTTCAAAACGAGTAGAGTCATCTCGCTGCCGCTCACTAAGAGCTGCAATCAAGGCCTTCAAATCCTTATCAGTAGCAGCTACCGTGTTGGCCAAGTGCTTAACGTCCACCATCGACTCCTTCATACGAGCCAACTCCCCTTGGAGCTCCTTCAATCTCGTGTTCTCCGCCATGAACGAGAATGAAAACACCAATGTAAGCTAGATAACAACAAAAGCCAATGTAATAGTAACAGATATACCAGAAAAGAAGACCCGCACAAATTTTTATGGAAGCAAGGGAAAATTTATTTCAATTCAACAGTGATTGTCAACCATTAACAGAAACTCAGAGAATAAGGAAAAGGTGAATCAAGAGAAAGGGATGATCTCAACAATTTTCCTCCCCTCTCTCCTCTAACAGTTTTTCCTTTTAACACATTGCTGCTAGGTCACATAATCCTTCATCCATACGCTCTCTTTCTTGGATCGTGTAATTCTGTTGTTACCCTTGCCTCCTCTGCTCTCATCCACGTGTCCCAACTTCATTGGTTTGATTTTAAGGGTCTCCAACTCATTTTCCTGTTGCACTTTCATTACAATAATGTTAGTAACTTTGTCCAATTTTTTTATTATTTAAAAGCAATTTCAATGTAAAGAGTGATGTCTATAAAGATTCTTGTAAATATCATATTTTAAATAGTTATAGTTATAATTATAAAATTGTCGTATCATATAAAAAATGATGCTACAACTATAAAGAGAAGCTATAAAGAGACCCTTATGCAGCATCCTAAAGAAGGAGATGGTGGTACGACTCAAGAAGTAAAGCATCTTATCTGGAAGAGTGTTTATGACTAGCACAAACAACTTCTGAAATTACAGTAAAAGTTAGCAAGCTTTCAACCTCACATCGGAAGAGAACACAAGCAAAATATCCAAGATATATCAGCTCCAAGAGTACAAGTGGAAACTATGGAAGAGCACTATTACATCTCAGCCTTTTATAAGAACATAATCCAACACAAGTACATTGTTCATTGGAAAGAGATTAGTACTAAAAAAAACGAAAAAGAAGAGGTGGGAGAAAAAATTTCCCTTACACAATTTTCACAACCTACAGAGCTCTCCGTACACTATCATATGTCATCTATCTGCAAATCTCAACTTTAACCGATTCCATCAGCTTGCAGATAGAATAAAACAAAAAGAAAAAGAAGATGCAGCCAATTTCTCCAAATGTCAAGTGCTGATCAAAGTGTTTTCTTCGCTGAGTTCACTCTTAAAGGGTAAACAAATAGCCCTTTACATGTACCTAGTAGGTCGCCAAGCCAAGGTAGCATAAACGAAGACAAAGCAAGGGATGACGCCTAAACATAGAACTGTCTCAGGGGGCTCTGGTTGCATGTAAAGAGGGAACAAGAAAACTGATAGCAGAAGATGCAAGATAAATAGCACTGCTGCCAACGTTTTTTTATATCCAAGAGACTCATTTCTTCTGAGGAAAGCCAAAACCATAATGAAGAGAAAGAGGAACTCCTTTTAAGAGCTTAGTTGACTGTTGGTTGCCTTCTCAGGTTCTTAGATTTGAAGGTTGTACCACAAGTAGAGAAATTCTTCTACTATTCTTTATCTCACGTATTCTTAAGGCATGCATTTCAACTTAGATTTGTGAGATATCTCACCTTGCTAATATGATTAAATCATAATATACGAGTGATAGTAAGATGCAAATCTCAATTTACATGTCGTTTGTAAAGTTCGGTTAGACATAATCCCATTTAATAATGATATCAGAATTCAAAATTTTGTACTACCAAGATTTACTGGGATTGTTGTTTCACCTCTTGTTTCACCAACAACAAATGTACAGTCGACACGTTCATTCTTTAATGTTGTGTCGGAAATATTAAAGCGTTTTACCCAACACAGGATAAAAAACGTTTCTACTTCTATCTTTTATAGTAATCGAACTGAACCTACGATGAAAAGGAGGGGGCACTGTTACAATGTAGTGTTATAGTGTGATTTTCCTTGGGGTAGAGATGGCAGGTTAAACCTAAAATTTGAGAAACTTGATGAACCAGTGGCTGTATTTTCAACAAGATAATAATAGATAGTTGGGACCATGGGTTCCCATTAAGGAACAGGAAGAGGGAAGAAAAGATACAAAATTAAAACCGAGTAATCCAGAAAGCCAATTAAAACTGATTAATCTAGAAAGCCAGATTTCTAGAAACATTTAATACATTAATTTACAAACCATTTTCTAAGACTCATGATTGATTTAGCACGGGTAATAATGCAGGTAAAAATTACACAATCTTGTGTAAAACTCAGAATTATTCTGAAGATAAGCTACCGTTCTCACGATGACTGTCTCTACTGGTATCACTTATTGGGTGAAAGATGGGTCCAGCCTCGGGACATAACGGTCACTTGTTGGAACAGAAATTATTCCTTTAATTGCTGTCTGCTTTGGTAGACAACGCGTAACAGATGTGGACCATCTGCATAATATGCTATGTAGTACATACAGGAGTAAAAGCAGCTTCACGTCAGATCCATATTCAGAACCTTGCACCAGAGAAAATGATCACAACAAATTACTTCAAAGATTTAAAAAATAAATAGAAAGTGAGAATGATATATTGTACTGACCTGTAAGCAACTTGAAAAAAGAAAATGTTTCTTATGTATAAGCTTCTGATACTCATATTTTACAATACAGAGTCTCCTCGATACTCCTAATTATAACACTCATGCTGCCACCGCTTTCCAATGCTTTAACAGCAGCTCGGTGCGCAGCTCTATGCCACTTGAGCAAATTATATGACTGCAGAACTGACCATCTTGCTTGGTTGGACATCTGCCCAAATGCAAGAACGTCAAAGTTTAAATATTAATATCACAAAATATAAACCACCAGACCAGATGTAGCAGTTGTGGAAAGACCTCAGCTGTTGACAACGGAGGATCGAGAAGAAGACAGATGCCTCTAAATAGATTTTCATCATTTTCTCCACCCTCTGCCTCACCGTATACAAGAGCTTCAGCTGCAATACCAGCAAAAAGTACCATGCAGTACCTAAACCATCGGTTAGTGGTTGGTTGCATTACATAAAGCAACAGTCTCACTTGGGAAAAAAATTGGGATGGGGGATGGAGGAGGACTCGGTCCGAAACTTTCAGCAATAAGTTATTATATTTGGGATGTCCATCAACATAGAGCTAAATGGGCCAGAAGACAAGCTTGTATGTGCTTACTGAGATAGTGACCAGAATTGAAACAGGAATAATTAATTAATACCTGAAGAACCTATAGCTAGGAATAAAATTATTTAACTTCACCATTACAGCTATTGATGGGAATAAGATATCAGAATTCGAGGACAGAGGTGCCTCCGAGAATAAAGAAGAGAAGGAAATCTCACTATATTCTGCATATATCTCTCGTTGAGAAGAATTAAACACAGGATGAAGACACATGAAAAGGAAAAGAAATAGGATTTCTGATATGAACCCTAAACAAGGAGTCTGAAGATACAAGATACAGCAAAGATATAAATATAACAATAACCTAAAGTAAACTTTAGAAAACCAGAACCGAACAGGAAAGTTTGCTCTCTAGTGGCAAGTGTTGGAAGAAGAGAGAATGTGTTTGTTGTGAAAGGTTTGATTCTTGGACATTTCAGTCAACCAGCCACAACGACCATGGAGCCACCTAACTTGGATTTAGACACTAGAATTGCCAGACCCTGGTGGCCATATGTGGTGCATCATATTATGCTGGTTTTAGAGATGAAGAGGAAAGCGGGTGTTACTCCTAGGGTGATGGAGACAACAACCATACTAAAATTACCAAAAATTGGCCATTCTTTGCCCTAATGGACTTCAGGTCTGAACATTTTAGTTGATTTTCTCAAAACACTTAGGAGGACCAAACCCAATAAAGCGGGGTAAAGAAATAGGCTTTAGTAATGAAGTAAGAAGGATGAGAAAATCATGTCTAATGTTAAATAAAAGGTTTAAACGTTTCTGGTCCTTAATAAACCTTTTTAAAAAATCTGGACCCTAATAAATTATTTAATTTGTTTTAATCACGATATACATTTCCCTTTCCAGAGTGCTATCTAAAGTGTTTTAGGGACTAAATATAAAATAAAAATTTACTGGGTACGGAAAAAAGTTAAAAATAATAGTTGGGACTGAAAAAGAATTTGATAATTTTTTTAGGGACTACACACTTTTTCATTGACCTTTGTTAAGCCTAAATAAAAATATGGTGGTGATCTTTTATGACATATCAACTCAATAAAATATGAAAACAAGCTAACATGCCTTCATTTCATGGTACATATTTTCATTGAATGAAAGTAACACTAGGGCAGAAAAAAAAAACAAAGTTTCACCCAACACAATCATGCACATGCATACAGGTTCATAAATCAGGACGATATCTTATGGTATGGGGATGTAGAGTAAAGGTTTTCTATTACCAGTGTGTCCATAAGCCCTAAGCATATGGAATTAATTTGCCTAATGTGTTTGGCATTTAGAGTGGGAAGTAATATATTTTGCATATTTGGACTTAGTTTTCGTAACTATTTCTTCTATTTTTCTCACTTTTTCTTAGTACAGGTTAATCCTTGGGTATGCTTGTGTTGTAGGCACATATTCTGTAGTCAAAAGAGGACTTAATCCATTGAAAAGAAGCAACAAGAACTCTTTGAGGAAGCTCAAGTCTCAAGATATTAGAAAGATGTTACAAAAAACAAATTATAGAAGTTTTCATAAGGCATGACCATGGCATCTAGAGCCCTGATCGTGACCTTCTCTAAAAGCTTATTAAGACCATTATTTTAAAGGCAGGGTTGTTACCTTCTCTGAAAGCTTAAGTTGACGAATATTGAAGTTTAATTTATTTTTTCTACAATTTCTTTTCATTTCCCCTCCTGATTTCTCTTCTATTTGTTTTCATCTTTGTGAAGCGAATAACAATTATTTTTCATTGTCCTAATCATTGGAGCTAAAAGGGAGGAATTTAGGTTTTACATCACAAGAGTAGATTTAATCCTTCAAGGAATCGATGAATTAGCAAAGAACTTAATGAGTTTAATTGAACATAGCTACTATGAGAGTCGGGCTCAATTCAATTAGATAGGTCGAGCGGGAAACTAAATTACCTGGTTTTAATTCCCCTTCAAACAAAATCAAAAGTGCAATACGGTTAAGAGATTAAATTAGTAAGAAGTTATGATGTGAAACTCAACCCTGGAAGTTTTCTTACATCAATTTTATCCCAATTAATATGCTTTCCTATTTCAATTCTTAATCTCTCCTTGAATTCTTTATTTCACAATAAAACTCAAATTCAATTAACTTCTTTCCCTTTTAATTGACATTAAATCATGATAATTACAAAGCCAAAAACGCAGTCCTTGTAGATTTGATATTATTACTTGATGACAATCGTGCACTTGTGATTTTCTTGTATCACTGTCAGAAAGTTGTATTGTGATGCCACAAAATGTTAAGGCCTAGGTATTGGAGTTGGGCATAAAAAGGCTGAAGTAATGGCATTTATTTAGACAGGAAATGAGGTGAGGGGATGATGACCTAAGTTATCCATGCGGTTCTAAATTTGTTGGAATTACTAGCTAAACCCCTATTGGAACTTGTAGCAATTAATTTTCAGATTTATGTAAATAGTTATTTTTGTACCCCTAGAATATACCATGATTGTACTTTGGAACTAAAATCATACTTATAACACAAAATTTGCCAGTGCAAATAGATACTAGATCACCTGAGTAACTCATTCAAGCTACTCAGAAATTTCATCCTCATAATCTCTAAAACTTTCTAATGTATCACTATAACTAAAGCTGTAATGTTATACATACCTATCAAAAGTTGTACCATCGAGTCGGCCTTCAGCAAGGTTATTGGCAAGTTTCTCATCCCAAAATTGAGTCCCTGCCTGAAAAACAAGGATTTCTTGCAAGTAAAATGATGTTGAACAATTAAAGAAAAACTTAAAGATTCAGGATTTCTTATTTGCTACAATACAAGTAAATAATGAAACATATTATGTACAAAATTATTAAAGTAGAAGAATAGGAAATAAAAACAAGACTTGTAATTGGTATACAAATGTAAACAAATACAAAAAATTCTAAATCAAAGACACTGCAGCTTGATCACTAAACTCTCCGATGAATTAACCAGTCTGTCAATGTAGTCAATTTTCAAAAATCAACATAAGATAATGAATGAAAAATATTCAATCATATTTAACACACATATAATTGTACACTGCAATGAAGGATTAAGAGGAAAAATAAACAGTCCTTGAAAAAATACCTGTCCTTGAATGCCCATTTGCATTGCAACTATAGGGTCTAAAATCACCCCCCGAATTGGGCAACCCATTAGGTAAGCTGAAATTTCATTATCATGGACCTTGTAAGACGGGTAACCAATTAATCAAACATAATCCAAATTGTATAACCCCGCATGTGACCTTTAAAATCCATCAAAATAAACACTATTTACCTGTTACTAGATGTCCAGCTTCATGAACAAGAATTCGGCGCCTAAATGGTGGCCAATAACTTGAGATTTGAGCTAAACAAGTACCGCCAAGAAATATAGCATCTGCAGCAGCTAGACCCAATACCACTGCAAGGTTGGGCCTGAGGTCAATTCCTTGTGATATAAGAAAGGAAACACCACCAAGAAATGCAGCCAAAACAATATTTGAACCATCTGAAAGACCCCACTTCTTGGGAGCAAGTTTAGTCACTGCCCAAAAGAAAGGAAAAGTTATAAAGTATGACCATTTTTCAGCAGCATAGAATTGTATAAAAGGTTACTCGTCACAGCATAACATAACTTAAAAGCCCTTTTAGCAATTTATAGCTAAGGGGAAAATAGTGTCAAAAATTCATATTTGTACCTTCTAAACCAGTTGAGTAGCTCAAGACATCTGGTGTCACTTTCCTCGGTCCCTCCAAAACTATACAAGACACCAGAAAAAGGGGGAGAGGATAAAGGAAAAATAATACCTGTTAGTGAGTGCATGAAAAGCCTTCACTGGAATGATTATAGAAAATTTTTAGAATGCTGTAAATATATTAATAGTGGATATTAGGTTTATTAGTCTTAGAGAAAATATCATTTAGTGTGCTCATATAATTGATTATGCTCCTACTATAATTGGTTATGTGAGTTTTCTTGCTAAAAAATCACCTATTTCAGTGGGGCAGAATGGATTATTAACGCATGCTAAAAGTATGAAACCGAATTCCAATTTCATCAAATCACCCTGCTCTTTATTCCTACCACGTGTAATTTAACATAATATGGAAACAAGGACAGCACCATCATCGCCTAAATAAACCAATTACCTTCTGTTTTGTATTCTATCAAATTAACCACAGCACTTACAAACTGTCTACTCAAATCTCTCCTCTTTCCACCCTTTTTATCTCAATCCAAACATTCTCATTTTCTACTCTAGTTCTTTTTTTTCTTTTCAACTCACTCACTTTCTATCACCCGATCCAAACAAAGTCTTATTCTCTGTACTAGAAAACATTCCTTTTACTCCCTGTATATATCATCTTTTAACCTCAGTCCTCAACCTAGAGACTAAAATGGATTAAAAGGAAACGCAGAGGTGCTAAAATGCAAGTGCTGTGACTAAGGGGAAGTTTTTATAAGCATACTAACTATATAAATAATTAAGCAGAAGCAAAATTATCTTAATATTATTTATTACTAGTAATTACTGATATTATCTCGGAGAAGAAGATAACCAAAACTCACCAATGTTTCTGCATTTACCGAAATTGGGCAAGAAACCCCTATCTTTGAGGAACTTGTAAGCGTTAGCAACAAGCTTCATGTCGTCAGCGTTCAAGCACGTGTCTAGAACCTCCCAATCCCTCTGCGGCCCGAACCGTTCCGACTCGAGGAACCGTAGCCGAGTCAACTCAGTTGCCGGAGAAACGCCGTCAACGAGCGGCTCTTGGCGTTCGCTTTCGAGGGACTTGAGGAACCTCAGAGCTCCGGCGAGGTCCTTCCGCTTCACCGCCTCCTCGTACTCCCGCCATTCTCGGAAAGCCCTGCATAGAGGAGTCGCAACAGGGAAAGTGCGGGAAAGTCCGAGGGAAAATGGTTGGGGCACGAGAAAGTGAGGGAAAATTTGGAGGTTAGGGAAGAAGTTCGAAACGGCCATGAAAACAATACGGGAAAAAATGGTAGCCTGTGTCTATTCAATTATCCTAAAAAACTGTTAAATCAATTATATGCTTATGAAAAAATAATCTACCGTAATATTTTTTTTCTTTTTTTATTTAAAATAACTGCCTACAAATTCAAAAAGTTCCTACCAATGATTAATTTACATCATTCTTTGGCTTATTTATGGTTAGGAAAACATTGAAAGACTATTACCTTGTTAATTTGATCATACATTTCATTTGCCTCAATTTTTTCTCTGCAAATTTGTTGTTCGACAACAATTTGGTTAGACGAGGGAACATTCAAATGCATCCTATCACTTGAAGCATTTTCTAAAGTTATATGTACCTATCATAAGAAGACAAAAATCATAATTACAATTTTAAACACAAAGAATAAGATATTCAAAATATTTCATTTGATGATATGACCCTTTGTATTTTCGATGAACATGTATGTTTCCCCAAGGATACGAAGTTGACAAGGATAACAAGCATTGGGTGACCTTGAAGTAAGAGATGGATCAACTGAATCACTTCAGTTACTTACTCTAAAGACCTTTTCAACATGTAATCCATACTTTTGTAACATAATTTTGTTCACCCGCTAACTAGTCATGTTATCAGTTATAACAAGAATCCACCAACTCTCAGGTCTTATGGAAAGGTGAAAATTATGGAAAGGTGAAAATTAAGCATGTGACCGGTCTTTTTTCTTGCTTATAAAATACGAAAATCCATTTTGAAAGACCACAAACTGAATTTACTAAATACCTCCCTAAGAACATAAAATCTAATTTAACTTTTGTTTCCCTATTTGGCGACCTAAACTCCGTTGCAAAAACAATTACCAATGTAACTTTCTGCACAATCAAAGCATTTAATGGTTGTAAAAATTGTAATAAGATTAAAACTTATTTACTCGTTTCACCCTCATTTTGATTAAAAAAATTCAAGTTGATATTCATTCCATCTTTTATTTTGATTGCATTTTTTTGAAAGAATATCTCATCTAGATCATCTTAAAAAAAATTACTAATAGTGTTAATCATGTCAATTTGTAATTTTTTATTTTACTTTTTTAAATTCTTTTGTTATTCACATATAAAATTCCAGATATGAAACATAACACTGACACATGATAAGACAATGTCACGTATCAATACCAAATGTCATTGATATCAGAAATTTATATGGTACTCTCCAATATAAATTTTCTTTGAAATTCATTTTGTTTCTCTTCTTTTTGGTTTATTTTCCTCCCCAAATAAATTCCTTTTCATTTTGGCGTTGCTATTAGAAATTCCACGGGAAAGGCAGGCAGAAGGAATCATTGATATAAGTACCTATAAAACTCGTTTTTTCCTTAAAAAAAAGTCATTATAATACTTGTATAGGGAAATTACAAGATTATTTCATTTGTGTAAGAGATGCATCTTTAATGATTGCGTTCCAGTGAGCATCATCCCATTGATCTCTGTAATTTTCTAGCGTGCCAAGTAATAAAGGTTTGATGCTCTCTAAATACATTTCCTCTCTCCAGTGCTCTATAGGAGGCAAACCTGCTTCAGCAGCTAACCAATTGCAATAGCCAATCTACAAGAAAAAATTTGCAAATGTGTAAAGATAATCAGAAAGTTAATGTTTGGCACCTTCATTAAAAGACAAACAAAAGGTAATAGAAATTTTGAAAAGAAACACCATTTTGTATGAAGGACTTCTTATGAAGAGTACATTTTTACCAATAAACAGTAGGGTGCAAATGAGTGAGGAGAAAAGAAAGATAACTACAACATGATCAAGAAAGAAAAGTTATATATTGTGTTAAACAAACTACTTTACATTTTAGTATTTTCCAATGTGAAAACCTTGGAGGAGTTTTACCAAAGAAGTTATGTGATATTTTAGAACTGAACAAGATTTAATAGTTAGAGTAACAAGCAAATCAATGTTCATGAAACATTTAGAGTATTTGAAGACCAATTTATTACAAAACTGAAGCTACAAATAAATCTTACCACACTACATGGATTACTTTTAAAAACTGCTAAAACAAACACACGTATGTGAATGCTTAAAGATCTTTCAGCATTCATCCACAAATATTGCCGGAAAAGATAAAGAGAGATAAGTACCTCTTTAAAATGCAAGTAATGAGTCATGTGTTTGGGAAATCCATCTTTTTCTATTTGTTGATAGTATTCCTCAACATAAGCCAGCATCTCCTTTTCAGTTGGTAATAGGACCTTACCAGATAAAACACGTGCTACCCACTTGCATTGCAACTCCGTCATTTGGAAGATGATGTCCTGATCACAGTAAATTATATACATTTCAACATACAAGCAATATAATTTTGGTAAATTTTCCGACATGGCCTTTTTTTATGATGATAAAAATCCAGGTACACATAAACTTTGAACTTATTATACTTTTGAGACTAATGCTGATTATAAATCTAATTCTTAAAATCTAGGAGAGACCAGAAAGAAGAGTGTGAGATAGGATACCTGATGTGATGAAGAGAGATAAAGAAAAAATTTGTAGGAAGGGAATGGTGTAAAACTTTGTCGAATGTATTCTTGTTTTCAACATGGGAAGAAATGTTTTCACAGTGGAGTAATGGCATTACAAGAAGAGAAAACTGTAGCCAATTACCTTTTCGGGAATACCAATGAAAGAGAGCCAAGGAGCCAATGCAGGAGGAAAGACATGCTTGTATAATGGGCCAACACGATTATCATCAATGGTCACTATTCCATTTGTTTCAAGAAATGGATAGTGATGCTTGTATCTGTCAAAAGTTAGCCATAGATACTGTAAGCCACCAACATCAGAATATAGGTCTTCTTGTTTCTGGTTTTCTTGTTCAAACTATTTTCAAATCAATTTACAAAATCGGTTTGAAGATCAAAAGTTTGAAAAAGAAGTTTAAAACAAAGTCATAGCTATAAGATCAAATCTCTATTTCAAAATAGCTCATTAGTGAAGCAGTGTTATCCCAGTATTTTATTGTTTCTGAAATAATAAACTCAAACATCTATATAGCATTATTATTTTCTTTCTCTTGAAACACATTTATAGTTAAATATTTTAAAAAATAAGACCAAAAACACCTATCATATTATAAAATATATTATATGCTTACCCAGTGCAGTAGAGTATGACATCTGCATACACAGAGGATCCATCTTCAAAAGCAACCATCCTATCTTCAGATACACATTTTACCTGTACAGACATGATTGATATGAAACTTATTTCACGGGATGCCTACATATTACGCTAGTTCTAATAAAGAAAAAAAAGATCCTCACGCACACCAAATGAATTAGGAGACAGCAAATATCTCATTCCTCATACCATGTCCAAAGAGCAGAAAAATGTAAAAAAGATGTTTTCTGATTAAAAGGAAACTGTAGAAGCTATACTACCAACTGTTTAGCATACCATTTTATGCTGCCACATGTTATCATGATTTGCTAACTTCACAACCTTTACATCCGGACTTCTAGTTGCTATATGAACCTCCTTAGCTACTTTTGCAATTTCTATTGAGATGTCAATGGCACTAGATGCAAATCCAATGACAACCACGACCTGTTAATAAGGAAATATCAGTATTTACTAATTAATCAAAACAATTAGGGTTATATTTTAATCAAAAACTATTACTGATACATTTCATATCCAATTGAATTTTATACTTTGTGATATACAAAGCTATGATATTACTTTAATTATTAAGCATGGAAGTAAAACATCAACTGAAATCAATACAAGCAATAAAAAACAGAATATACCAAATCAACACATTAGAGCTAATTTTCTTACAAAATGGTTTAGCCTTAACTCAATCCTCCTGCAAAACCATTTCACTCTAGGAACATGCATAACATAGTGAGTGGCCATTTTAATGTATCTAAGATAGACTTTGATACTGTCTTACAAAGTGATTTAGACATAATTCAGCCATAGAAAATAAACTCATAAAGTGGGATGGTCCCACATATATATTGTGCTTTATCACTGTCACTATTTTATTTTATATGGGACTTGGGTTTTCCCCAATAAATTGCTATCTACACCGAGAAAGAAAGCGAGACAGAGTCCTTTGCCTACAAGTAAAAAATGCTTCAACAACACACACTAATTAATATGAAGCAGCTATCTATTTGGTTATTGTTGCCTGATACTACTTTGCATTAAAAAATAAGACTTAGAAGATAATCACGGTCCACTAGGAATCTACGATACTACTTTGAGATATAGAAAAGTCTTGTTTAACACTGTTTACAGCACCTGATCCCGAAAAGGTTCTGGCACTCGGTAATTGTGACTATGAATTTGGTATCCTGGCCACTTTTCAATCCCTGAAACACAAACCACAAAAATGAGAAACCCTGTGGAAAGAGAACTGTTTTATCATCTCTCCACAAGCCATAACCTGGTCGAGAAGCAGTGTCTCTTGAGCTGAGCGACCATGGCGCCGCTTGAGCGATCACATTCACTTAAGATTGCAATTATTCTCTACTTACCAGGAATTGTTGGCACCCTGGGTTGAGTGAAGTGACCAGAGCAAACAACAACAGCTCCAAAAATCTCCCGACTCAAAGCCGAGTCATAAGTCCTTGACTCAACCACCCATGAGTCACTCCTCCCCGCGACTCGCGCTACCCGAACCACCTCGCATCCGAACCGGGTCAACCCGCGAAGCCCGAACTCGTCCGCGAACTTGTTCAGAAACCACAGCACCTCCTCGTGGCCCGGAAAAGTCCTCGAGTCCCCATCCGGACGGTCTGGAAATGGGAAGTCGAGAAAGCCCATGAGCTGCCTCGGCAGGTTGGTCCGGAGTGAGCGGTAGAGGCTCGTGTGCACAACCTCCCGGTTCGGATCCGAACCGACAGGATCGGAATCGATCCGCGGGTCGTAGCGCCACGTGCCTCCGAGGTGGTGGCTTTTCTCGAACACAACGACGTCGAGGCCCTCTCGGCGGAGCTCTCTAGCGACGGCGAGGCCGGCGACGCCGGCGCCGATGACGGCGACTCGGAGAGGGTGAGACATTGCGATGGAGAAGGGTGCGTCATGGGTGGTGTGATTGGAGCACTTATTCTTCACACTCTTTGATTGGAATGGAAAAAAGTGTTCAGAAGAGAAGTTGAATGTAACTTTTCATCTTAACCTTTGTTTAACCATTTGTTTCACCATGGTCATGGAAACTGAGAGATAAAAGAAGTAATGAGCGTTTGAATCAGGTGAAGCAAGGTTATGAATAAACTGTGAGACTAATTTATTTTTAAATAATTATTTTATTTTATTATATTTATTATTTCTATATTACTTTTTAATTATTTTAATATTATTATAATGAATAAAACGTGAATATTCATCGAGGCTTATTATATAGTTAACGTTTTATACGTAATAATTATGTCCAAGATTAAATATAATTAATTATATAAAGTAAAATAAGTGTAAACATTGATAAAACTTAGAGTATAATTAATTATATAATATAAATATTTAAAGTGTAATTATATATCTATATATATATATATATATATATATATATATATATATATATAAAGTATATATATATATATATATATATATATATATATATATATATATTGTGTAGAAAGATCGTGTGTATCTATCCCTTAATTGATTTATGATTAATAATAAAATGATTTTGAAGTTGTATTAGTGTTATTAATTATTAAAAATAGTACCGGAAGACAATTTTAATTATTATATTAAAAAGTAATAAATGATAATAAAGTTAAAAAATCAACCAAAAACTTTAAACAATGCATAAAGTGAAGTTTGGTGAGAATTTTAACCTTTTTATTACACTGAAATTAATCTCACTTGTAATTTTGATCTTACTAAATTAAAAGTGTGACTTTTGTATATATAAAAACTAAAATCTCCTAAACGAACAGAGATCACAAATTAAAAATTAATAAAAGTAAAGATACAATTCATTCTTATTTTTGGTCAACATACGTATGGGAAGGGATGGAGCAGAGATATGTTTGATTATCACTTAGAAGTAAAATTTTATACCTATCCCACCCTATAACTTTTTTTGTTTTTTTAGTACACAAATTTTGTTTAAATTAGAAATGTCAATAAAATTCGTACCGTATATATTCGTAAATAAAATTTGGATAGAAAATGGATATTATAAATGAATATTCATGTATAATGGATATGAGTATTTTTTATATCCACATACTAGTGGGACAAATACGGACATCCTAGTATCTATATCTGTGAATACTGCTACATGTTATAATTAAAATATTAATACATTGAGGAAAATGTTAACTAGTGTACTAAGAGCACTGGTTAAGAATAATTAATTTGCATTCATTATTTCATTTTTACATTGAAAGTTGGAATAATTAAATACATTAATTAAAATAGTATAAATGCATATATCAAACTTTATAAAACCAAACTATCCTTTTAAAGTTTTAGACAATGTGCTGATACAGAATAATGACTTTTAGAATTTTTAAGGTCTATATTAGAACATTTTATATATTTGTTTTTTTTATAAATTTTTTATATGTTTAACACTTTTTTTTGCTGGTTGTTCTGTTAATTTAAACTTTACTATGTTTAATTATATTTAATTTTTAACAACATTAAAAGTAGTTATTTTATTATTTGATTATTTTTAATTTTTATTGATGAACATTAAATAAAATATGAAATACGCATATAACAATTATGAACATTTTTGTCTTTTAAATAAAATAAAATAACATTAATGATGATAAGATTAGATATAATTTGATATTACGCTTATCTATGTATTTTTCATAGAATTTAATACATATTAATTATCCTAAGAAGTGTCCTTAGGACATAGATTAGTAAGACACATATTTTGATTTTGAATGAATTATTTTTTATTAATTAATTTTTAGAAAAATAATTTCTTTATAAACTATTATTCAACATTAATGAAATAGATTATTTAGAGTTTATTTAAAAATTATGGAGATTATATATCATATTTATTTAAATTTACAATTATGTTAAATATTTTAATTTATTTTTTTATAAATATTTGCGTGTAAATATCTATAAATATTAGAAAAATATACAAATATTCACATAACATTTGTTCATACGGGTATGAAAATAGGAACGGAGTGGATATTTACGTTAGTGAATAAAATATTACCGAATTAACACAAATAAAATTTCCATTAGCCTCGGGGTTTCCTTGAGCATGACGACGTGGAGACCCTCGCGGCGGAGCTATCGGGCAAAGATAGGCACGCCAGGGCAGTTGACGGCGGCTCTGAGAGAGTGAGGCATTGCGACGGAGAAGGGTGCGTCCTGGGTGATGTGATTGGAAAACTCATTTATTCTTCGCACTATTTGATTGGAATGGAAAAAGCTTCCAGAAGAGAAGTTGAAAGTAACTTCTCATCTTAACCTATGTTTAACCGTGGTAAGGAAACTGAGAAATAAAAGAAATGAAAAATAACGGAAATGAGCTTTTGAATCACGTGAAGCATCGTTTAAATAAATAAACCGAGATCAAATTACTTTTAAACAAACGGAAATACATCAACATCCACTTTTATTTCATGATTATAAAAAATTAAAAATTAAAAATTAATTATTTTAATTATTATTATTAAAATAAAAATATAATTAAATTTAAGATATTAGCTTAAACACAGGCGCGATAGTACGCATTTTTTGATATGTAAGATATTATATTAGTAGTTAATGATATTATAATGTTATTAAGTTAATAAACAAAATAAAGTTATATTTATTAAAAATAAAGTAAAATGTACGGAGAAAATATGAGAAACAGGAAGAAGGAAATAAGTAAATAATTTTATAAAAATTTGTAAAAATAATAGTTAATTTTTAAAAATGTAACAAATAATTACATTGTGAAGGGTAAAGTTAGAATTATATTATAAAGAGTAAAATTGAAATTATGAAATTTGGACACAAAAGAGAGAATCCTCTTTATATATAGTTATAGATAATACTAAATTGTAAATAATTTATATTAATAAAAATAAGACTTAAATACTAATTTAATTCATATTTTTGATTGAGTTGTTTAATTTAGTTTTAATTTTTTTTAATCAAGTTTTAGTTTTCGTCAACTTTTATCAATTTAATTCTTTTAGAACGAAACGTTATTTAAATAGTTAATAACATAATCAACATTTGTGGTGTAATTTGTCTAATGTGGTTCATTTTATCATAGGTGGGAGGAGAACTGTTGACTAGGCTTTCTAATTCAGCAGTTATTATTTACTGTTTTAAATCAATTGTAATTGTTTTTTGTTATGCACATTTATGCACATTTACGTACATTTAAGGATTTCTATTTTAGTGCTATTGCGGTTCCTATTTTTTCGTTTATCAGTTGTAAGAGCTAAGCCTATAAACTTGGCTTCTTTTCATTTTGAAATAACAGAGATACAGAGTGCCCTCTGTTTCAAAAATATTTATGTGAGCTAACAAGTGGTATCAGAGCAGGTTGAGAACAATACAAAGAAGCAGCAGGCTTCAATGGCAAATGCAGATAGCATCTTCGTGCAGCCTGCCATTCCAAAATTGAATGAGCACTATGACCACTAGGCAATGCTCATGGAGAACTTTCTAAGATCCAAAGAGTATTGGAATCTCATAGATCCAAGGATTCCTCAACCCACTAATGATGATACTGAGAAGAAGAATCTGGAGGAGTTGAAGTTGAAAGATTGATAAGTGAAAAACTATTTATTTCAAGCTATTGATCGAACTGTGCTTGAAACAGTTTTGAAGAAGGAGACCTCAAAGGAGATTTGGGACTCGTTGAAACAAAAGTTCAAAGGTACGGCAAGGGTAAAGCGTGCTCAACTACAAACCCTAGGACGAGAATGGGAGATTCTACAAATGAAGAATGGTGAATCAATCAATGACTATTTTGCTCGAACCCTCATAATTGCAAATAAGATGAGAATGCATGGTGAAACAATGTCTGACCTCAACGTTATTGAAAAAATCCTTCGTTCAATGACTTTGAGGTATGACTATGTAGTGTGCTCCATTGAGGAGTCTCGTGATTTGGGTTCCATGACTATAGACGAGCTATAAAGCAGTCTTTTAGTACATGAGCAGCGAATGAATGGGCACAATTCTCACAAGAACAAGTCTTGAAGGTTGCACAAAATGAAGAAAATGATGGGCATGGTCAGGGAAGAAGTGCTTTACGAGGTGGAGCTGCACGAGGAAGATGGAGAGGAAGAGGAGGTAAACAACCTACAGACAGAACAACAATAGAATGTTATTATTGTCATGAGTATGGGCATTTCCAAAGTGAATGCCCAAAGAAACCACAATACAACAGAGCAAATTATATTGAAGGCAATGAAGAAGCAGTGTTACTAATGGCACAACTTTCGACAGACGAAAGGCCAAGTGCACAAGAAATGTGGTTCATTGATTCAGGCTGCAACAACCACATGACAAGTAGAAAGGATTGGTTTTCTTCTATTGATTCTGCTTTTTCTGATGAAGTAAAATTGGGGAATAATTATACCCTAAATGTGGTTGGGAAAGGAACTGTTAAACTCCTAATTAATGAAGTTATGCATGTGGTTACTGATGTCTTCTTTGTTCCTGAGTTGAAAAATGATTTAATCAGTGTAGGTCAACTTTTGGAGAAAGGATTAAACATTCAAATGAAGCAAAACAAGTGTGAAGTGTTTCAAGGAGAAACCTTAATCTTTGAGACCTTCATGACTACTAATCGTATATTTGCTATTTTTGGAAAATCTGGAGTCTCCCATAATTGTTTCGAAGCAAGTTCAATGTCTACAGCTCATGTTTGGCACTCTCGCTATGGGCATTTGAGCTATAGTGGTTTACGAACGTTATTAGACCTTGATATGGTGAAAGGGCTTCCTGGCTTTAAGTCCCCAACTCAACTTGGTGAACACTGTGTTAAGGGAAAGCATCAAAGAGACTCTTTTTCACGACAAAGTAGGTGGCGTGCATCTTAATTATTGCAATTAATTCATTCTGATATTTGTGGGCCTATCAATCCTACATCTAATGGAAATAAAAGGTACATACTCATTTTCATTGATGATTTGAGTAGAAAAGTTTGGGTGTATTTTCTTGTTGAGAAAAGTGAAGCATTTGATGTATTTAAAAAATTTAAAGCATTGGTCGAAAAACAACCTGGTGTCTCTATCCAAATTTTGCGTACTGACAAAGGAGGAGAATACACCTCCAAGGAGTTTGTTGAATTTTGTAATGACCAGGGGATTCAAAGACAACTTACTGTCTCATATACACCACAACAAAATGGTGTAGCTGAGAGGAAGAATCAAACCATAATCAAAATGGTTAGAAGTGTCTTGACTGAAAGAAGAGTTCCAAGATTTTTTTGGCCAGAAGCTGTAAATTGGGTAGTCCATATTTTGAATAGAAGCCCAACCCTTGCAGTAAAAAACATCACACCTGAGGAGGCATGGAGTGGAATGAAGCCATTTGTTTCTTATTTCAAAACCTTTGGCTGCATTGAATTTGTTCACGTACCTGACAAAAAAAGAAGCAAGCTTGATGACAAAAGTGTTAAATGTGTGTTGTTGGGTGTGAGTGAGGAGTCTAAGGCCTACAGACTCTATGATCCTCTTAATAAGAAGATTTATGTCAGTAGAGATGTTAAATTTCAAGAGGATGCAGCTTGGGAGTGGGATGAAGCCGAGACCAATGAAGCCAAGACCAATAAAATGATTGATGCAAGTGATCACTCAGAAGAAATTTGTCTAGCAGCAGAGGAGGTAACTCAGACAAACCCAAGTGATGCAGTAATAATTAGTACAAATTCAAATGCATATGATATTTCAAGAACTGCAGAAATTTCAACTGAAGGAAGGAGAGTTAGAAAACCACCAGCATGGATGAGAGATTATGTCATTGGTGAGGATTTAACTAATGAAGAAGATATAAATTTTGCTATGTTTGCAGGTGCAGACCCAGTGACATACAATCAAGCATCAAAAAGTCAGCATTGGAGATATGCAATGGATGCTAAAATTCAAGCTATCCAAAGGAATGATACGTGGGTGTGAGACCCACTAAATTTAAATAATTATTTAATAAATGCGGGTAAGAGAAGCCTTTATGACATTAAATGCTAACCTTCATGGTGTGAAAAAGTACTAGCTCAAGTGGTTGAGAGTACTTTGATTGTGTGAGAGGACTTGGGTTTGAGTCCTATGTATGCCCTTTGCGTAGGATTTAATTTTTTTTTTTACTAATATGTATGTGTGTGTAAGTAAGAAGATAACAATTGGGTTATATTAGTTGGCATGAAACGGGGATTGGCATGATGGTTTGGTATTGACTTGGCAAGTGCATGGTGGTGAGTTCTAGCCTTGGGGAAAACTTAAATTTAACTTTATATTTTTTTTTCTAATGCTAGAATTGGGTGGAATGGGAAGGGTTAAAGGAAACCCTAACTTATCTAGCAGCCAAGGGTAATTAAGTGGGATCCCATTTTTGCATTACTGACCTAAATTTAAGCACGATTTAAAAGGTAAAAGTTGAGTATTAGGAAAGGTTTTGGCAAGGTTGAGACTATACCGAAAATAGAGCACGAAAGGAGAGTATTTGTGAGTGTTGGATGAGGTTCTGGGTCTGAATTGGTAGAAGAGCAAGAAGGAGATTGGCAAACAAGAAGGAAGTAACACCTTTAGCAAATTGAGCAAGGAAATCCAGGTTAAGGAAGTTCGCATTGCTTGTTTTATTTCGCAATGATATGAATGTATGATCTGAACCATAATGAAACTGTGGAACCTACTTTCTCTCGTTATATTCGTGTTTCTGGATTTTTCCAGAAACCGCCTGGCGGTAGTTCATGAGTCGCCAGGCGACACATATGTTTGCACCCATTTTTTGGGTTTCCTCCATGAACCGCCTAACGGCAGAGGATAAATCGCCAGGCGGCATGAACATTGTAATGCTATTTTGGTTGTTTTGGATCTGTTTGGGGTACCTATGATGTGGTTGGGATGATTAAATGTTTGAATGTGAATTTTATGCATATGATTGACTGTGTATATCATGATTATGTTGGAAGGCATGATATTGATCTGAAATTGGGTGTTGGGTTTATGTTGGGAGTCAAAAATAATTGTGCATGAGATAAGTACATGATTGGCACTATTTTGTTGAAAATGACGCTATTATGAGCAGAGTACCTATGTGCTACCATGTATGATTTTGTTGAAATGTTGTGTATATGCTTACATTGAAAGATTATGGAAAATAAGTAAACCTAGACTTGGGTGATGGAACCATTCGTAATTTTTGGACTATAAAGTGTGCGGGAGTAGTTAAACAGACCCTGCTGCTCATATAAGAATTGCTTATGCATGTACGTGATCTGTGTTGTGATGGGCATGAGATTTTAATGAAAGAGGGTTAAAACGGGGAAGATTATGGACTAAGGGTGGTGTGTGTAAGATAACTATGGTATGTAATCCATTGTGTTGACTGTAAATAAAAGTGTGGTATGTGAAAATAGGAATTCTAGTATAGCGGTAATGGGAAACGATTATGGGATCAATTGGTGTGTGAAAGATGGTTTGGTGTGCTGTGATGTATAAATATATATATTGGTTGTTGCAGTGAGATAATTGTCTTCTTTCGATTATGTAACATTAGTATGTGAATTGGTATGAGATATCTTAGTATTCATCTGCTGAACTATGTGACTTGTATTCTTGAGCGTGTTACAACATGTTTTAAAGTAGCGCTTGTAAAAGAATGTGGTTTTGACATGAAAGTATTGACTCTTTGCCTTGAACAAGATGTGTGCATAATGATAAAGGGATTGATGGGATACATATTTGTGTGTGATGTTAACTAATTATAGAATATGACTAGGAAATCATGTTGTGTTAAAATTTCAAGTGTTGTATGTTCTAGGTCTATTAGGACTTGTTTTTAGGTGCCAAAAACCAGTAGCATTACGTTACTGATATGGCACCTGGCAGCATGAGCGAGCCGCCAGGCGGTAGGACCTCCAAACAGTGGCAGTGGCCACTGTTAACAAAGCGCGCCTGGCGGTAAGGATGGTTATGCCAAGAGAAATCGGTGCAGTAGAAGACCAAGAAGAAGACTGGCGCTTGGCGACACAGGGTGGAAGCGCCAAGCGGCGACGGTGTCAGAGGCGTCGGGCGGCAAGATGGTGTCCGCCAGGCGGTGACAGTGCATTGTTGATTCTGTAGGTGCTTGGCGCCTAGCGGTGTGTGATGCCCGCCAGGCGGTCTGGAGCTAAATTCCGCCTAGCGGCGTGAGATGCGCGCCAGGCGATTTTGGTCTAGTGATGGTGCGTGAGGAAAGTTTTCTACACCACTTTAGGGGATGTTCATAATGCGATGCTTTGGCTGGGGGCCCAGTTATGAGTGCATCTTGTATTGGGGTAATACGTGACCACTCCAGGTTGTAGCCTGGTGGTTTAGGAAGTCTAGTAGAGTGTGCGGGTTGTGACTCGTACGGCGAGGTTTCGGATGATTTCCCTCTTCAATGGATTCTGATAAAGATTTGGTAGTCTGGAAACAACTACAAACTTAGGTTTGTTTTAGGTAACTCCACTTGGTGTCACGGTGAGATGTTGTGGCAAAGTTATTCCCATGTGTGGACTATCAGGTGGTGGCCTATAGTCGGAGGGACGAGTAGACACTCGTACAGCAAAAGATCGATCATTGATCTCACCTAAAGGGTATAGAGATGATAGACGTCTAAAGGCAAGTGTTGGAAGTGAAGAAGTAAAAGAAAAGGGGAAAATGTACTAACCTGGGTTTAAATTTGTGGATGTTGTATTTAATATTATATTGTTTGGTTTTATTTAAATGAGCTCACCTTATCTGTGTGTGTGGCGATGATCATGTAACTTGTTACATGGGAGCAGATGTTGATGCAGGTGAGCAGACAAATGCCTAGAGACGGAGTGGGGATATCTCAGGGATTTATCACTAGTCATTATGATGAACTATGGTTTTATATGTAATAATTTTATAGACAATTTTAATTGTAACACGAACTGATGCGACTTATTATATTTGTATTGGCGTGTTGGACTTTAATATTTAAATTTTCTCGCGTTTTTTGGGAAATTGATGATTAATAAATGAGGTGGTTATTTTATTTATTTTCTTATTTATTTTAATAAGTAATTTCCGGCTAGGACGTTACAATGGGAGCTAGTTGATCCACCATCGAATTGCAAAATTGTAGGTGTTAAGTGGATTTTTAAGACTAAGTTGAAGGAAATTGGAGAGATTGACAAATTTAAAGCCAGACTAGTAGCAAAAGGCTACACTCAAGAGGAAGGGATCGACTATCGAGAGATTTTTGCTCCAGTAGCTCGTCTTGAAACCATTAGAACTGTTGTTGCACTTGCAGCCACAAGGAGATGGACTATTTATCAACTTGATATTAAGTCAGCCTTTCTACATGGAGCAATAAATGAAGATGTTTACATAGAACAACCACCAGGCTACGTTGTTCAAAGGCGTGAACATCAGGTATACAAATTAAAGAAGGCCCTATACGGCCTTAAACAAGCTCCTAGGGCCTGGTACATCAAGCTAGAGTCTTATCTTGCAGTTAATAAATTTCTCAAGTGCCCACATGAACACACACTATTTGTAAAGAAGGAGGGAGGTAAAATCTTAATTGTGTGTGTTTATTTCAAGAGTTTAAAACTATGATGATGAATGAGTTTGCCATGACTGACTTAGGCAAAATGAGGTATTTTTTGGGCATTGAGGTTTTCCAAAGCTGTGAAGGAATTTTTATTGGGCAGAAGAAATACATCAAAGATTTGTTGGACAAATTTAACATGTTGGATTGTAATTTGGTGAAAAACCCCATTATTCTAGGGACTAGGTTGTTGAAAACAGATGAAGGAGCAGAAGTTAACAACACGCTATTTAAGCAACTTGTAGGCAGCCTCATGTATTTGAATGCTACAAGACCAGATATTGCACATTCTATCAGCTTGATAAGTCGCTTTATGGAACACCCTAAAGATAGTCATTTCTTGGTAGCAAAGCGTATCTTGAGATATTTACAAGGAACTCGAAATCTAGGAATTTTCTACAAAGCTTGTGAAGGAAAAAAAGAATTAATTTCTTATACTGATAGTGATTATGCAAGGGATCTTGAAGATAGGAAGAGCACGTCTGGTTATGTTTTCATGTTGGAAGGAGGTGTGATTTCTTGGGCATTAAAGAAACAGCCTGTGGTCAGCTTATCTATAACTGAAGCAGAGTTCATAGCAGCTGCTTTATGTGCTTGCCAATGTGTTTGGCTCAGAAGAATTTTAGAACATCTAGAGCACTGCCAGGAAGGAGCTACTGTATTGTTGTGTGATAATGCCTCTACCATTAAGTTGTCCAAAAATCCAGTTTTGCATGGAAAAAGTAAACAGATTGACGTGAGATTTCATTTCTTAAGAGATTTATGCAACAATGGTGTTATAATGTTAGATTACTGCAGCACAAAAGAACAACTTGCGAAATGCATTGGGCATGCGTGAAGAACCAAAGATAAACTGTTGCAAGGAGCATACAGTTTAAGGGAGGAAATGTTGACTGGGCTTTCTAATTCAGCAGTTATTATTTACTGTTTTAAATAAATTGTAATGTTTTTTGTTATGCACGTTTATGCACATTTACGTACATTTAGGGATTTTTGTTTTAGTGTTATTGCGATTCCTATTTTTTCGTTTATCAGTTGTAAGAGCTAAGCCTATAAACTTGGCTTCTTTTCATTGTGGAATAACAGAGATACAGAGCTGTAGTGCCCTCTGTTTCAAAAACATTTCTGTGAGTTAACAAGAACTTCATTTTCTTTAGCATCCTTATCCTCACAAAAGCTTCTACAATTTTTCTTCCTCCAACCAACCTACCATTTTTCATCAAAACCTCTACTCTACATATAAAACCAATCTTCCACACACCCTTCACCACCATCATCTCCATCATATTACAAATTTGCGTCATTATTTACATAACTGAAATCTCCATTACTCATGCTCCAAACGTTCTCCAAACACTAATATTATTTGATCTTATTTGTTAGTGTAAAGTAGATATTAGGCATTGTAGAGATGTGATGTATGTGAAAAAAAAATAATATTTGACACTGTAATCGAGACATTGTTTAACATAAAAGGAAAGAAAAAAATATAATGTGGAAACATATCAAGATTGGTTGAGATGGACAAATGTTTTAGCTACATTTATAGTATGTTGAAAAGTGTACCTACTTGCCTCCAACTTTACATAAATTGTTGAAGAAAGAAAATGAAGAGTGTTTAGCCTCAATTGTACCCTTTAACTAAGAGCTTTGTGATCAGTTTATATTTTTGTTCTCATTTCATATTTAATTTTGAGGATTTAATTAAATTGTACTTAAAAGATTGATTTAATTAGGATTTCTTATAATTGGATTTATTGAGCATAAGATAAAAAAACATGTTAAAAATAGCTTTTTAGTTAAATAAATGATTTTTGGATATTTTGAGGTGTACTAGTGCAGCTACAACTGAGTTGAGCTCATGAAGGGGTGAAAATAAATTGATTAAAGTTTCATGACACCTTAAATATAAATCCAAGAATAGAAATTATCAAAATCATAAAAAATCTAAGCCAAACATTGCATGAAGAAGGTAAGAAAAGGTTGAAAAAGTGAAGAAATTTCACTAAGCCAAGAGAGGGAACATGCAACAAAAATTGGACTTTGCGGTTTTCTCTATATTGTTTTTTCAGAAAAAGGCTTTGATAATTCATAAATATTTATGATAAAAGATAATTTGGGAAAAATATATCTTTAGATATTTTATTTGATATTTTTAAATAATTATCTTATTTAATTATATCATAAAATATCAAAAGATAATAACTACAAAATATTTTCAAATATACAAGATCTTCTTAAATCTTCTTAGATCTCCACCAAATAAATATATCTTGAAGATATTAGATTATTTAGAAGATAATTATAGGAGATTGCAAATGGTTGATTTGGAAAATTAATGCAAATATTAGTTGGTGATAATTTATGAGATATCTTAAACTAATTAATTTATTATATCAAAAATTATCACCCAACTATATTTTTCAAATAATTTTAAAATTGGCTATATCTCTCCAACTATTTTTAAATATTCATAATCATTATAAAGATAAATAATATTTATCTTGATCTTTATTTTAAAAGATATTTGAGAGATTTTAACAGAAAAGTTCAGTCCAAGTCTTATATAAAGAGACAGAGCGTGATACCACTCTTGCTCAATATCTTTCCATTATGGATCACTTTGTTTCCATGCAAAATTTGAAGTTAATTGGTTTAAAGTCTTAGGATTGTCATGTAATGATGTAATAACTATGTGTGGTTATTCACAATATTTTGCTTTCTACCTTTAGAGTTGTTATTAATTCATTGTGTTTGCTCCTATTGTCATTTGATAGAAGGTAATTGACCTTCACAAGTTAGATGACCTACATGTGTTTCAACTAGAATGGAGGCTAGTATCGATATTTTAAGTGGTAGGGTCTGTTGGGAAAAAAAATCATCAATTAAGAACGTTATCGTATTTATCCCCAAGAATCATCCTATTAACAGAGAAATAAGATCAACATAGAGAACACAAGAATATAATGTGGAAACTCCAAATACGGGAAAAAACTACAACCGCTGAAAATAATCACTATGTGCAAATTTGTACAACACACAAAAAACACTCTTAACCTTTTGCACCAAGTACACACACTCTCAATCTTTTGACACCAAGACTCAATCTTCAGTTTGGGTTGACTCGGTTCCACCTTTGGCCCGGGCGACTTGGCTCGACCTTTGAACTGGGTCGACTTGATTCGACCTTCGACTCGGGCCGACTTGTTTAGACCTTCGACTCGAGCCGACTCGTTTCGACCTTCGACTCGAGTCGACTAGGCTCAATTTTGGTTTGGGCGCAATCAACTTGACTTTGGTCTAGTCGGACTTGGCTCAACCTCGACCAAAACCGACTTAGCTAAACTTCGGCCCGAGCCTACTCGGCTTGACCTTCAACTCAAACTGGCTCGACTTGCCCATCGGCCTAGGCCAACTCTGCTCAACTTTTGGCCTAACTTGACTCGATTTGATCTTCGGCTGACTCAACTCAACCTTCGACATTAGCCGACTTAGCTTGACTGCAGTTCGAACCAACTCAGCTCGACTTCAACTTGGACCAACTCGAGTCAACCTTCGACCCTGACCACTCGGCTTGACCTTCGGCCCAGATCAATTTGACTGTACGTTTGGCCCTGGTCGAATCGACTCGACCATCGACCTTGAACTTCTTTTCGAGCTGACTCGACTCAACCTTCAATCTAGGTTTACTCAGTTCGATCTTCATCACGAGCCAACTCAGCTCAACCTTTGTGAGTGGAGTGATACTTGAGTGAAAACAAGTGAAATTTAGATATTTTTTTGAGTGAATTTCAAATTCTACTATTTTAGTTATTTGAAATACCTTCTTAAAATTATTCAATTTCAATTTTATTTTAATTTCTTAATCTAAATAAGTCATTTTACTTTAAAAAATTTCAAATTCTCCAAATAAATAAATTACTTCATTACATTGGGTCATCAAACACAACATTAATGTTATGTGAAACTAAAAATGATCAAATTATATGAAGTTATGAGATCTTTAATGTTTATGATTAAAGATTATTTCTATTTTTTAATGGATAAATAAAAATACCATAACATAATCTTACATTTCAATATATAGGTTAGATATCTTGATTACACGATATTTATTATTTTAACATCTCAATATCATTAAGAAACAAAAAGAGATTAGTAAAGAGTTCTCTCAAGATACTACATGATGACTTGGAAGTCAAACCATTCTCATTTCTTATCATTATAAATTAAGATATGCTTTTACTTTTAATTCTCATTATTAGCATAATAAATTCAAGATTACACAAATGATTGTTATTTACACTTTAAGTTTGGTTCTAATACATTCTTTCTAAGATTAATTATCCTTTCAATGCATACACTAATTAGTTCATTTATAAAATTTAGAATGATTTTATGATTTGACTCTCATGTTAGTGAAATAAATTGAAACATTTATGATTTTAAAATGAAGAAAGAGTGAACTGATGCTTTCACCCTTTATATTAAAACAAAATTCATGATTTAAAGTAGAACTATGTAAAGAACAAAAAGACACAATTTAAAATTATCACTTATACATATAAACTTGAAATGGTTAAACATTTGGTAAAATGCCATTTTCCCAAAAGACAAGGGAAGATGGAGGCTAAGTAACGATGTAAACAAGACCTAATCAGCTCAAATATCCATTTGGTCAATCCCACAGAGAAATCACTTCCAAATTTCCCTTTTGGCGTTTCAATGAATCCAAAACTTGGCTTCCAACCCTTTTACTACTTGTACTATTTTCTTGTAGATTTTTAGGTTTTGTGAATGAAATGTCCTCCATTTTACTTTCTTCCCTATATACATGAATTCCATACCATTTCACAGTAGCCATTATTCTTGCATTTTCATCCAGCATACAAGCATTCCTTTCCACTTCAATCTCCACACTGTTCCAATCACTCTTCACAAATGTTCCAATTAGATCATTATGATTAACAAATGCAGTTAGATCAAATAGCCACACATGATCTGTCTCAATTGACCAATCGTAGCAATGTTGGGACAGTATGCTTTTGTAGCCGTTGATGATTATTCTAACTCGAAAATGGTGCAGTGGATTTCCCACCATTCCAAAAGAAACACACACACAAATTCTCGGGAACCTCTCACGACCCCAAAAGATTATGGATCTTTCACTGCTAAAATGATCAAACCATTCTGGAATCCTTGAACCTGGAAGAATTACAATACTTTGCCTAGTTGTATGGAATGTCTGATCACAAAAGAAACAAGCACAAAATCTTTGTAAGAGCAAAGCATTCACATAACCACATATAAAGAATATGTTTGAATAAACACTTTAAGGAGAAGAAAATAAGAAAATAAGAAAATAAGAAACAAAGATTAAATCAGTTTTCTCATAAACTAGCTTGTAAGAGTTCTGCATGAAGAAGTTTTCTTGCATATTTTCTTCTCCTAAAAAGAGTGCTGAAGAAATAATTGATCCAAATGTACAAGAAAATTTCAAGTAGGAAACATCAAAGAAAACCTGGTTCAATAGAACATTTGATGACTGGGATGTCAATGATGTGCAGTTCAATGCATTTACATCTTTTAATTTAGGGGGTATCACTGAAATGTGTTGAAGCTGCTTGCAATTGCTTAGTAGAATAGTCTTCAAATGAACACATTCCTTAATGCATGCAGGAAGGACTGTAAAATTATTGTAAGATATGTCCAAATATACCACACCAGCAAAGCCACTGAGACATGTAACAAGATGTTCAGTTGTTAAGTTGCAAGAGCTCAGATACAGATAAACAGTATTTGAAGAAGCAGTTGATTTCAGCTGTTCATGATTTTCACACTCAACAGAAATATCAAACCTTCTACATGAGTCGGCTTGAATTTCCATTAGTCTTGGAAGTGTGAAAAGGCTACTAGGTAGCTTATCAAGCCTAGCACAATCCATTAGGTTTAAAGATTCAAGTCCTCTAAGATTTCCAATAGAAAATGGTAATTCTTCTATTGCAGTTTGCCACAAGTTGAGATAACACAAATTTTGTATCTCACACAATATTTTTGGAAACCTTACAAGTCTCAAGCACTCAGAGAAAGTGAGCTCTCTAAGAGAGGCCAACTTGAATGCTGATGGAATTATTTCTAGACAACTGCATCCAGATGCAGTTAGCACTTCAAGATTACCAAGAAATCCAACAGAATCATGAATCTTGATCAAATTTATGCAATTATCTACATTCAATACCCTCAAGTCAGAGATTCCTGAAATGTCAGGTACTTCTGTCAAAAATTCACAATCAGTGAAATCCAATTTTGTCAGACACTGCATATTCTGTAAACAAAATAGTACAACCATTAAACAATGTGCTTGAAACTAATATTTAAGGTCAAAGGAACAATTTGCAGCATCTATACATACCTTGAAATTGTTCAAAATGAGACAATCAGAAGGCAAGTTGAGAAAATCAAGTGGTAAACAGTCTGAAGGATATCCACTCCATATCAAGACTCTCAAGCTATTTGAGAGATATTGAGGGACTCCAGAATATATGGCATCCTTAATAATTAATATTCTAAGGTTTTTCATATCTTTGAAGGCTTTATCACTCAACTTCAGTACCTCATTTCCTTGTGGCAAGTCAACCAACATCATAACTTCAATTTGATCCGTTCCCTTTCATAGCAAAATTAAGTTAAATTCAACACTACATACCAAATTTCAAAGAGAAACAAGTATACATATAAGTTCAAATTATAAAGCAAATGTCATACTGGTTTATGCTAACATACAAAAGTTAAAATGGAGGTAAAACAAAACGGTTTGTTTCTCATATCCTAAGTTAAAATCTAAAGAAAAAACACATAAAATCAGTGAATATAGTTCTAACCTCATTTTCATTTAAAACATGAATAACATCTTGAGGGTACCATAATCTACTTCGTTTTCCTGGATGCAGGGGTGATTCCTGTTCCACTATTTTCATGGCCATGTCTTTGATATTGTCATGCATCATCAAGTTTCCACTGGGAGTGACAGATAGCAGAGATCTATCAATAAGTCTGCTAATACTGTATTTTGGATCGAAACCACAAGCTGATAGTATTTCCTCAACATATGATAATGGCTCTCCTATGAAGAAACAAGCAATGTCAAGGAAAATTCTCTTCTCACATTCATTCAAACTAAAATAAATCACTTTATGTAAACTCTGAATTTCTCCTCCATCACAAACTCCTTCATATCTTTCTAGCGCAATCTCCAATTCATCAACTGATGTTTCTGACAAATAACAATCCACAGCCTTCATTTTTTCCAACAAATCAGAACCAATATACTTCAAAGCCAATGGAAGGCCATTGGAACAGTCAACTACACGTTTCCAAACTCCATAATAATAACCAGGTACAGGTCCAACAGTTACCATGGAACTTAGAAGTTGAATAGCTTCATAATTATCCAACTTAGGTACATCATATACATTTTTAACTCCATGAGAAGCCAGAACATCTTTACACAAGCTAGTTATGACAATTCTACTTCCCAAACCAAACCAGTTGCATTCTCCTGCCAAATATTCCAATTGCTCCAGCTTGTCCACATTATCAAGTATCAGAAGAACCCTTTTGCCTTGCAACTTTCTAATAAGAATTGGAATTCCTTGGTTCTCATTAACCACCTTGGTACTGTCACCAGCTATATCAGAAATAATTGCCTCCTGGAGATATGCTAACCCATATTTTGCTGAATTTCCTCTGACATCGTTGAGAAAGCATGAACCTTCAAATTGTTGGCTGATGTAATTGTACAAAACTTGAGCCAGAGTGGTTTTACCTATTCCACTAACTCCACATATTCCCATCATGATGATAGCGGGATCAGATATTTGCAAACGGAATTCTATTTGGGGTATTCGTAACTCCACTCCAACAAGATTTTCATCAACAGTTAAAAGCTTTCTTTTTGGTATGCCCACCGTGTCAACAATCTGTGTGATAAGTTCATACTCATATCCATATCTGTTTAATTAGAAAAAAAAAATGATGATATCCAAATTAAATCCATGTCAGGTTTCATTTATTACAATAAACAAAGTAGCAAACAAAACCAGTTTGTGGCACACCAATCCCAGTGAACTTGACTACTAGCATAGACTCTTTGGTACCACCTTAACAACTAGGTTTATGTAAAGCTCGACCTCATAAAACTGACATAGCTTTTCATTTTCTGTACATGCTTCCTTTTGCATCGATGTTCATTTTTTAACTGTAACCAAGGGGTGTATTTCAATTTCCATCTTCATAGATATTAGACTCAAACAATAACACATATCAACCCGGTTAAAGATCAAATTTTCAGAGATAATACAAACAAGATGCAAAGAATTAAGCAAAAAGAAAAAAAAAGGGGTAAGAGAGGTATAGTTGTACCCATCTTTGAAGCTCCACCCTACAAGATTGGAAGCTTCATGCAGAGCAAGTCTCCAATTTTCCACCTTTTCCTTTTTGTACCTCATTTTGTTTTCATGGTTAGCTAATTGTTGACCATAACTTCCAGTCTGATGTCGTATCTCTGATGGATCCACGCTGTAAAATATTGGATAAACTTTGAGTTTCTTGGTTTTCTTACAATCGAGGATTTTGAGAAGTTCTTCAAGGCACCATGTTGAGGAAGCATAGCTTTTCGAGAACACAACAATGGCCATCCTAGACTCTTCAATGGCTTTGAAAATGGTAGCTGAAATTTGTTCTCCTCTCTCAAGCGCCTCATGATCCATGAAAGTGCTGATACCCCTTTGACGTAAAGCATTGTAAAGATGACCAGTGAAACCAAAGCGGGTATCTCCTCTAAAACTGAGGAAAACATCATAAGTGTACTTTTTCATGGAACAAGGTTGCTCCATTTCCTTTCGGGAAACGTATGTTTGCCACTGTGTTTGTCAATTCAGTGGACGACTCTTATTTATTGAAAGAGAGTTTTATGGGGGTTATATGCTAGTCTAGTGGAGTTTAGATTCATTCTCTTTCCTTCTTATTTCCCTTTCTTTTTTTATCTTTAGAAAAGTTCGTTGCAAACTCCCTTAAGCATGAACTAATAGAAAAAGTGTACTAAAGATACAAATATACAATTGGCGCGTTAATTTATTGGTACCCCTTTAATTCAAAGCAATTTTGATATCAAGCCAAGATTTAAGGTTTAATTAATCGTAAGGTACCCAGTTCGGTATTAGAGTGTCAAATTGGTACCCGCTTTTAAAAAAGTGTCAATTGCATCCCAACTTTTGAAAATTGCTTCAATTAGGTCCCTTTCAGACAGAGTTGACTAACGCCGTTAGTCAACGTGCCACGTGTCA
>Ga0209589_1000493_pt1 | contig 55769 bp, 19 predicted proteins | sample CowpeawhiteBW_FD_187525 | JGI IMG/M metagenome (GOLD analysis project Ga0209589, IMG submission 187525) | Root nodule microbial communities of legume samples collected from California USA - Cow pea white BW (SPAdes) (version 2) | ecosystem: Host-associated > Plants > Roots > Nodule | place: USA...
TATATATATATATATATATATATATATATATATATATATATATATATATATATATATATATATCATACATGTATTTTTACCTAATATCTTAATAAAATTATAATTCCATATCATAAATAAAATTAAATTTTGAAATAAAAATATAATTATTAAAGTAAGATTTAATTTATTAGTCTATTTAAATTTTGGCATGTTAGTTTATTTGTAAATTTTAGGATTTGTTTAAAAATACTTTTCCTATAACCATTTTTAAGGGAAAATTAAAAAAAATATATATATAGGATCATTAATGAAAGATGCCAATACTATAAAAAAAAAGTGACTAAACCTAAATAATTCAAAAAGTATGTAAAAGAGGATGGATAGAAGGAAGTTAAAAAGTCAAAGAAGAAATATCACTAAACTAAGAAGACTCTAAAGATTCTCAAAGAGAATAAAAATATATTCGGAATGTCATTTCATTAGTAAATGATGACAATATTTAAGTTTGATTAGTACTTTAGTCTATATATACTTAGACATATGTTTATATTTTTCTTTTTTTACTCGATTGATTTCAAATGTTTTTAATAAAGTAAATCTTGTCAAATCAATATTAAAGAGTGTTTTTTCTTCTTTTTAACGTGTGACACATCTCAAATGATGTTAATAGTAATTTAATGAAACCCAACTTTAGTCTTAAAAAAAGTATAAAAGGCCTATCTGAATATTTTTTAAAAGATAGGGATTCAATCGAGAAAAACATTATAGAGATTAAAATAAATAAAATATCTAAATATAAGATCAAATTATTAAATTATTAAAATATCTAAATACAATATGCACATTGATTTTCTCCAAACGGAGAATCATCATGTTTAATTCATCTACCTATTTACTAATTGTCTTTTCACTATTCGTCTTATACAAACATAATGTTTGCTTTATATACAAATTATTAAAACCTTCATAACGTAAAACTTTTTGAGCTCTATCTACAATCCTACAACACTCTTCTCTTTCAACACTTGACATTTAATGAATTTCTCAAATTTGTACTTTATAGTAAACATTGCTGGATCATTTTATGCTCATCACACTAGTTTGCTATAAATTCAACACAAGTTTGTTGGAGTAACACAATTCAATAATACCTCAAACAAACACCACAAAATTAAATGACAAAAATTAATTTAAATTTTAAAAACTTTAATTTATGTATCAACCATTCAATATAAGCAAATTTTTATCTCTCAGAGTTAAAAAGGAAACTTTGAAAATTACATCTAATACTCAAAATGAATATTTTTACTTGACCAACATCACATAAATTTTGGACAAGATACCTTTCTGTATTTGTAAAAAAATATAACTAACTATGCGAATCACATTACAAATCACTCTAATAAAATTCATGACACATGACACACATTTATCATACTAGCTTATTTAGTTAAAACACGAACAAAACTATTATACGATATAAGGTTAGGGCGAACATGAGACAATTTATATAACTAAAGTGCTTCAAATGCTTATCACTATATGACCCACAAAGCAAATGCTATGAAACCTTAAAGAGACTTGTTTATTGAACCATCATCAAGAGTGTTAGAAATCTAAGTGTGAATCTAAGTCTTACATTAGCTAGAAATAAGAAAGTATAGCACTATATAAGAATAAAGACCCATAAACCCATTGCCTTAAGGTTTTAAGTTGAAAGTAGTGTCAATGCCTTATGTGGTTGGACTTAAGTCTGATTGATATTGTATTTTCCAGTAATACCCCCTCCTTAAAAATATAACTAATGGTATCAAAAACCATGTGAAACACCATTCCAAGATAATTATTGAATTTTTCAACCATTTGAATGAGGAATCAATTATCAAACCTAGCAAGTCTATAAGAGATATTAATATCTCATAAACATTCACACATTGGCTTACCAAATTCAGAACTAATTATTTCAAATTAGGTTGTTAAGTTTAACTTAATCTCTAAACCCTAAATTTAATCATCTTTGTAACTTTAACCGGAAGGAATCACATATCACAAATCATGTCTACCTTATACTAGAAATTAAAACAAGTAATAAGATATCCTTACATGTTTTGTTGTAAAAATGGTGGTTTAATATATTGCAAAATATATGACCATTGCATTGTTCATTACTATTTTAGTTTTGGCCATTATTGGTGCAACTTTTTTAATTTGGTATTTATATCAACATCAATATTTTTTACTATTGTTGTATTCTCGACCATTCTCTCCACCTATAAAAAATGTCTTATTCCTTCTCCTGAGACACACCTTGATGCTCTTATTTCTTCTCCTCTCTTCTTCTTTCCATTCTCTATTATTATTTTATGTATTCATGAACTATTTGTCTGGGATTCTGGATTTGTTGATACTCCGTAAAGAGTTATTTATCTTGTTAGATTATGAGGTTTTCGGAACATCTGAGATGTTCCTGTTGTACCCTGGAAAATTTGTGCATTTACAACGGATAAATCTTTAAGGGTAGTATTTTTACACGCCTCAAAAAATCATTTTATTTCGTGTCATATCAATTTTATGTATATTTGACATGTTCCATCCTAACTTTGGAAAATATAATTTTATCCTAACTTTGGAAAATATAATTTTATTTACTTAGAAGAAAGGGGGGAAAAATTATTAGTCATGTTTCATTGAGAAAGAAACTTAAAACACCTCCTATTAGTTGATCTTAAGGAAAAATTAATATAAATGCATATAAAATAATCTAATCCTCATGTGATATTATTGAGCCTAAATAAATAATGATATTGTATTTTCCCCTATTGCATTTATAAATAGTATTGTTGCTTCATCAATGCAAGACATTCACATATTAATATGGGTTGTCTATTTTTTAAATCTTTTGAAACTTGAATCTTATTTCATACACATGTCACTTTACTTACTATTAGTTTTTCTTAAATAAAAAAAACATTTTATCAGCAATTTTTTAATGCCATACTTATATTTTAATGATTGATAATCTAATCTTAATCTTGTAAAGTGATTCATTTTTGGAACTAAGTACTAGTTTTTTCGCTATAATTAAACTTAATAATATGAGATAAAATCATACATATAACATAACTAGAGAAATTTCACAAGCAAAGCCTTAATTTGAAAAATTAATAGTGCAATTAAGTCTATTAAGTTAACTACAAAGTATACAATGAATTGGGTAATATTATATCCATGCATCCAAATATTATTTCTACAAACTAAATGAAATTTTCAGTTATTTATGAATTCCAAAAGATGTCAAGAAAAATGAAAATTCAAAATTGATATACTTTATAGAATATAAAAAATAACATTTTCATAAGATTTTTCCAAAAGTATAATGAAAAATTTAAGTGCCTTAAATTAATTAGAAAATTAATTACTGTCAATAAGACAATAAGACCGTGGTTAACTGATTTAGTTAAAATCTTCTCTTAAATCTAAAAGAAGTAAACCCAATTGTACACAATTCTACGGAAAAAGTTATATAACAGAATAAAAAAATGTACAAATGTTAAATACACTAATTTTGAGGAAATATGTTTCTTCTTTTCAACAAGAAAAATTAAGTTATTATTTAATGAATTATATATTTAGAATAATTGTTTTTAATAATGTTATTCAATTAGAAATTCATACGTAAGACAAATATTCACTTTTATAATAACTATCGTAAAAGGTATGAAATAAATTTTGAATTATCAACATGGTAATTAGGTCAGAGTTTCTTACACTTAACAGGGTATTCGAACATTCTTCTATCTAAGTGGTAAAGTATATTATTAATATTATATATATATATATATATATATATATTTATTCAAAATTCAAAATATAATAAGATATGGTATCAAACATTTTCAACAAAATATTTGAATGCTAGTTGTAAAGAATTTTATGGTATAATTAATTTATTATCTAATGCACACTTCACATGGGATAAAATTAAAATTCATCATTATTTAATCATATTTTTATCATACCATATTTTATTATATTTTTTTCTAAAATAGGTCTATCAATATTGTCGATTAAACTTTGATAGAAATAATTATTTTTTATTAATTCGGTATATTTATTTTATTTTTTTTATAAAAAACATTAATGTGTTTGTAGAAATATTTTAATTTTAAAATAAAAAAAATGTTCCTCTAAATTTATATTGAACCTTTGAAAAAATGACTGATATGAACCGAGTTAACTTAAGAAAGGGTTATATTATAATAACATTTAACATAACAATTTAATGTGAAACTGAGGATAACGCTGAAGCCAAAGTAGACCCAAGCAAAGGAAAAGGTTACGTTATGTTATGGGCCACACACATTGTTATAATATAGGTTTCAACCTGCTTTAGGGCTGGCAGCACTGTGAACTAATCTCCCAAATTTCGTTGCCTCCTTCCACTCTCTCCAACCGAAACCAATTCGTAGTGCGGCGGCGGGCGATGGCAACAACGTCGGTGGTGCCGGCGAACCGGCGGAGGGCGGTGAACGCGGCGGAGGAGTTGGACTTCGAGACTACGGAGGGTGTGAAGGCGATCGCGAGCTTCGAGGAGATGGGGATAAAGGACGATCTGCTCCGTGGAATCTACCAGTACGGCTTCGAGAAGCCCTCTGCCATTCAGCAACGGGCCGTCACGCCAATCATCCAGGGCCGTGACGTTATCGCCCAGGCCCAATCCGGAACCGGCAAAACCTCCATGATTGCCCTCACCGTTTGCCAGGTTGTCGATACCTCCGTCAGAGAGTAAGTAACCTTCGTTTCTTCTGTTTTATTTGCCCTCTCTTTGTTACCAGAGTTTGAATTTCTAGGTTAGGGTTTTTCACGGTTTCGTCGCCATTTTCGGTATTCCTGGGAAATGTTAACAAACAATGGGTATTAGTGTGGTATTGAGATAGGGTTCAAGATTTTAAATTGCGGATTCATTTGAAATTGCGGAAATACTACCTATGCAGCTGAAATTGCAGTCACAGATGGAAAAAACCTTGATGTTGTGACTGAAACTGTGGTTGTTTGTAGGCGTATTTTGAAAAGCTTGCCCGTGGCAAACAAGAGATTTTGATTAGGTGCTGATAGAGGGTTAATTTTTGTGTTTATATCAATATTCTGAAAATTAAGTTCTTTTATTAAGAATGAAAGGAATGAATTTGATCGGTTGTCCGGAACTACTTCTGACTGAGCGTGTTATCTTTTAGAGTTTGTTGACTAAGTATTTATTTAGGATTATTATTTTGTTACTTTTGAAGGGTTCAGGCCTTGATATTATCACCAACAAGGGAACTGGCCGCCCAGACTGAGAAGGTTATATTGGCTATTGGGGATTTCATTAACATACAAGCACATTCTTGCATTGGAGGTAAAAGTGTGGGTGAAGATATTAGGAAACTTGAGTATGGAGTTCATGTGGTGTCTGGAACTCCTGGCCGAGTCTGTGACATGATCAAAAGGAGAACATTGCGCACGAGGGCTATCAAGATGCTAGTTCTGGTGAGTTCATTGCTTCCACTTGTGAATAGTTGGTTTCGTATTTCTTTCTGTTTTCATGTTTCTAGGACTTTCATATATAACTTTTTGCTTTTTCTAACAGGACGAATCTGATGAGATGTTGAGCAGAGGATTTAAAGATCAAATTTATGACGTGTATAGATATCTCCCCCCTGACCTTCAGGTTCTGTTTCCCTTGTCCTATTTTCGATTAATGTATACGAGTTTTGGAATCAAATTTCTGCAGTTGTTAAGGTGCATAGTAGTAGTTAATTTTGGGCAACCATTTACCAAAGAAGAATAACAAATATTGATTGGGTTCAAGATAAGATTTATGACAAGTTCTTATGTGATAAAATCTTGTTGAATAAGTTCTTATCTTATGCCTAAGGAATCGCAATGAAAAAAATCACGTTGAAGCAAAAACCAGAATTCCAATTCAGAATAACTTTGCCATCAAATAGGGATATGGGAGGTGTGCTGTGAATGAATGTCTGTTAGAAAACTACATTTCATTGTTGACATCATTGAGAGGTGTGACATTGATGGGGAAAGGAACTGTGGCCAGAATTCAAGTATAAATGTAGAATTGGGTTCTGAAGCCTCCATTTTGAAGTTTTGTTTGTTTTCCAGTTAGTTCAACTTTTCAATTCATTAAAAACTGTGTACCTAAAATCAATGACATTAAATTAAGTCAATAACTAAATAACTGGGCTTCTGCTTTTCATCACAATAAGTGGCCAGCAATGATCATTTGATTGTTGCATCATTCTTAAATTAACTAGCTAGGTGAGTTTACTTTTGAGGCTTATTTTATAACTTAATTGGATGGATCTTCAGGATCCCTAGTCTAGGTTACTGAAGTGATTTGTATTCATTTTGCTCAAACTGCATTCTTGTGGATCATTGTTGTTTGGATTCTTTTGAAGCCTGATTAATGTTGTAAAGTAAAGTATATTGTAGTGTTTGAATAACCGAGTTTTTATTCTGTAGGTTGTCTTGATTTCTGCTACCCTTCCTCATGAAATACTCGAAATGACAAACAAATTCATGACCGATCCTGTAAGGATCCTTGTAAAACGTGATGAATTGACATTAGAGGTAAGCAAGCGTTTGATATTCTTATTGGTGCTTGATTTTAAATGGATATTGATGCAATTGCCCCACTCTACGATTACAGGGCATCAAGCAATTTTTTGTTGCAGTCGAAAGGGAGGAATGGAAGTTTGATACCCTGTGTGATCTTTATGATACACTCACAATCACTCAAGCTGTTATATTCTGTAACACCAAGCGGAAGGTACATGAGAACTGTAAACATTCATACGAGGATAGGCCATCACTTCAAATATACTGAATAATTGTTTTTTGAATTGTATACCATCCGTCTGTGTTTGCTTGTTATGATAGTTTCTATCCTCTTGGTACAGGTGGACTGGTTAACTGAAAAAATGCGTAACAATAATTTCACTGTCTCATCAATGCATGGTGACATGCCTCAGAAAGAAAGAGATGCTATTATGGGAGAATTTCGTGCTGGAACAACTCGGGTACTAATAACAACTGATGTTTGGGCCCGTGGTCTTGATGTACAGCAGGCAAGTTGTGGGGCCGGTCTTTTGTGTGTTTACTTTCCTTTGTTTTATCTGCTGTAGAATAAGACAAATTCACATCATTAATATCCGATACAATGTGTGGGTATGTGATAATATGTCATGAGTCAATACCCTGTTCTTGGTTGCTTATATGGCTATTTGTTTTTGTTCTTAAAATTGAATGGAATTTTAGATAACCAAGTTGACCAATATCAATTGAAATATATTGAGATTCTATTGTTAATTACTGTTGAACTGTATTTACATGATGGAGGAATTAATCGCTGATATCTGTCATTCATTTACTTTTGTTATCAGGTGTCTCTAGTTATCAATTATGACCTTCCAAACAATCGAGAGCTTTACATTCATCGAATTGGTCGCTCTGGACGTTTTGGGCGAAAGGTACTGGGAATGTTTAAATAGTTGAAGTAATGTTGTTTGTTTAGTTTAATTTTGACATGAAAAACTTTGTTTTGCACTCAAACAATTTTGAGAGATTCTCTACTGTTTCGTGGTCGTAGTACTCTTTGAATCCGTTTAGTTGCATGTTCTTTTGACCATTAACTCTTGTCTGACCTATATAATATATATTACCACTTGTAATTGGTCCAATCATGGTTTGCAGGGTGTTGCGATAAATTTTGTGAAGAGTGATGACATCAAGATCTTGAGAGACATTGAGCAATACTACAGTACCCAGATTGATGAAATGCCAATGAATGTTGCTGATCTTATATAATATTCCTCGCGGTCTTCTGGGTGGAGTGGGTTTGTCATACCTTGTGGTAGGAAATAGTGTTTGAATGTGGTTTCTTGCTTGGAATGCATTCGTGATGCTCTTGTAAACATTGGTCAAATTAGAATTTTTACAATAGTGATTGACTGTACCTGAGGTAGTGTTTTCTTTGCTGATGAGGTTGAGAATTGAGATTAATGTGTAAATTGTGTTGAGATGTTTTATCTAATGTACTACTCTTGATATTGAATTTGTAATTTACGCTTCAAATGACATTTCATATCCTGATTTTTGGTTTAATTATTCAGCTCATTTACGGGCACATACAGTTTACTGTAGTTTTCTTATTCTAGCTGGCAAGAAGTGGGGGGATCAAGAAACCTCGTATCGAGTTCTGTAACTCTGATTTCGAATTGAATGACTTTTTGGTGTGTATAATGAATTTCTTATAATGAGTGGTTGGAATTTGAGGTATGATTTCGAGAGACCCAAAATCTATCTATCCACATCCTCTCAAAATCAGTCATTCAGTTTAGTATTTTTTTTATCTTCTCTCATCCCTCTGAATAGGGGGTGGATACCTATTTTAATTGGTGTCTGTCTTACAAGCAACTTATTAAAAGCAAAACATGGTAGTTTCCACGTTTTTGACTAAAAAATGGATGGAAGAACATGAATTTGACGCTAAACGGAAAACTCAGGAACTTCTGAATCACTTGTGTGGCTTCCGACTGTGACTCGTGCAGTTAAGAATTAAACTAGTAATTCAATGTAAGGGACACAATTGAAAGATAGGAATCAATTTTGTGCAACAAACGCGTGTGATGACCTCTGAACTGGTACTCTTGCAAAATAAATCACTAAAAAATTAGACATAAACATGTAAACCTTGCATTGAAATGAAAATAAATAATTATTTATATCTTCAAAACAATTTTTCTCCCAACAAATATAAAATAAAAATAGACCCATAAGACCGTTACACTAACCAAAATTTGTTGTAAAATTTTAATCATAATTTTCCCGTGAGATTAAAAAAATAAACTAAAACTTGATGTTATGAAGAAGATTACTAAGGACAGATACAAAGAGTCGAAGCAGCATCTTTCTCAGATACCGATATTTGGGCCCAATTACATGGAAAGGCCATCATCACATACCGACACTGATGGCCCAACAATCTCCAGGTGACTGTAATTCTCAATCTACTTTCCTCTAATTTCAATGCCAATATATTTTTAATTTATAAAATTACTAATATATTTCTTTTTGTTTCTTCTTTTCCCCAACCACACTCCTCTCTTGCTGTCACACTTGTTCCCCTCACCATTTTCGAAAGATGAATAGTGTTTAGTTATGTCTGTCATCCATGTCGTTTTTGAGGTCAGAGCTTATCTCCTTTGTTGGTAAGAGTTTCATGCATCGACTCATATTTTAATACGACATTCTCAGTCATGTTGACAAAATATAATGTATGAACTTATCAATTTAATATGACCAACCTAGATAACAGGGTGGTAAAATTGATATTGGGCCATGAGTTAACTAGTCCATCTACTCAAATTTAAACTTTAGTAGGTTAAAGATGGATCATAATGGACTGTTTCTCTATTATGTTTTTTTCTAAATTAAAAATTAAAACAAATAATATCAACATATTAATTTTTTTGTGTTATATTATTTCAAGGATATATAATTATTGTTACGAGGAACGTACCAAAATTTTTAACCCGGTCTTTTATAGCGAGTCAATCTATTTCATCCTACTTAGATTAGACTCATTCATTTTGCCACCGATAATGAATCATGACTCTATTAGAGATGTCAAATGTATTTTGTTTTATTTAGTTTGTAGTTTTGTTTTGCACAAGTTAATTTTATTAATGCACTTCAATAAAATTATTAAATAAAAACTAATTTTAGAAACAAAATATTATTATTTATTGTAGTGTAATGACTAATTTAAATATCAATTGACCATTCCTTAACATATTTTTCTTCTTTGGTGCCTTCATGTGTGGATATTGGTTTCACATTATCTCATCATCAAGATATCTTTAACTCATTTGCTAAATGGATAGATAGCATTTTGGAAATCAATGGTGGAGAAGTGTTTTTGCCTTAGCTTTGTATTGATGACTATTTGGAGTGGTTTCACCAACATTATCATCCAACCTTCCTATCTTATTATTACTTAATATAAATGACAACCAAACAGTAATAACTCAATGACAAAATAATAAATATTAGAATAAATTATGTGAGAAACACCAAAATATATGGGCAAAAAATTATTTTTAACGTACAAAATCTTCAGATCAAAGCAAAAGATCCATTCTTATTAAAACAAAAAGAAGAAAAGAGTTTCAAACAATTGTACAAAGAATGCATATAATCATTAAAAAAGAAGAAGCAAGAACTTGAAAAAAATCCCAAAATAAAGTTGTTATTACTAATGAATAGTCTTTACCTTTCTCTAGACCTCTGATACACAATCTAAGTTTGTGAAATGGAGAATCACTCTTCTTAATCTATTGCTAAAAAATCATCTCAATGCAACAATGAAGAAATCCTTAGTTGTAGGTGAAAACATGAAGTCTAGTGAATATGTGAAAATCACAATACCTTTTTAATAATGATTTTAAAGGAAGAAAAAAAAAATTCATGCACTCTCAATAATTTATACAATATTAAATAAAAAAAAATGAAAACGTAAAGCATAAGTTTTTATTTAAGAAAATCGTGATGGTAGCCGTCACTGAAAACCTTACTTCATAGACTAATAATAATGTCATTAAATGTTGCTGTTTCGGTTATATAAATAATATTCGATATGTTAGTAGCATAGTAAAGTTTTTACTAGAAAACATTGTAAAGTTTATAAGATATAGTTATTAGGTAGAATGTGTTAATTATGACGTTAGCACAAATACCTAACATGCAGGTACAATGGAAAAAAAATGTTATCGTTTAGTACTTCTGCTTTATTCTATTCTACTAACATTCTTCTACAGTAGTGTAGCTTCCACCGATTCTCCATGCACCCTCATTACTCTCTACCAACTAGGGTACGTGTATAATATACCTAACAACATTACATAGTAATAATAACAACTTTATAAGTAACCTTGATCTGTTGTTACCTTGTTTTCGTCAAATGGGTAAGCCCATGTTTAATCAGAATTTTAAAACACATTTGATAGTAGGGTATTTGTAGAAATTCACCAAAACATGAAAACACAAGAATATTTGAAAATAGTGGATCAAGAATGAATGAAACGGTGAATTCTTTCACTTTCAAGTTTAACTCTTAGGTCAACTGTTCAAACCGGCCTAAACTGTTGATGGGGTTGTAGGTTCCTTTACCTTTATATTTCGTTAGAACTTTTAGACATAGGTCAACCTCTTGGGGAGTTTAGTTTTGTAGGTTATTTTTATGTTTTGACAAACATATTAATTACTATGTCTTTTTACTAGGAATCACGAGGTGAAATAACAAAAAGGTAAAGGTACTGCGACTGTGCCCTAGAACCTTCGAGCCTAAGATCCTATATTACAAGAACCTCTTCCCCAGAAATTATGTTTAGAGAAAAAGCTACTTTATGTGTAACTTAAAAACCATTGTTTTTTTCCTTCCTTCAAAGTTTTTTAGCATCTTCCCTTTCAATTACAATAGGATTTCTTTACCAGTGAAGTCACCATCCCAAGTCAGACTAGGATCTAGTTTTAAAAGTTCTTTCAAAAGTACAGTTGCAGATAATCACCCACTACAAAACAATATCTCTTCATCAACAATTTTAAAACCCAAACTCTTGTGATATCAGAAGATCAAATAGAGCAGCATTTCATATAAGTTCAGAATGAAAAACCATACACAGAATATATAAGGGAATTGTGTTTTCAATTTATACAACACATCTCTCATAAACACTGCATAAGCCAAATTTCCATAGCATCCAATACAAAATCGGTGGTTTCAACAACCGCCAAAGATGACAATGGAGAATCCTAACCCTGCATCATGCACATGCCATACCTTCATTCATTCATAAAACAACCCTTAAAACTAACCACGCCCTTACTAAAGAAGTCTTTTTTTTTTCTTACCATACATATATGACAAATAATAATTAAAAACCCGGATATTTATTGTGGCCATAACTTTATACTAATTAACAGTAATAATAATAATAATATATTATTATTATTAACTAAATTTGAGAACTTTTATTATTATAATGATAATAATATTGGTGGTTCAGGAGAGGGGGGCCCTGTGAGGGGCACCCTTTCTTCTACTGCCAAGAGAAAGGACGATCCCTGGGAGGAAGGTGTTGTTGCCCTTGCCCTTCTTCAAGTTGTTATTAGGTTCACGTGAAATTACGGAATTGCTGGTGGCTTCAGTGTTGGAATAAGAGGAGCTAGGGGCAATTTGGGTATCTTCATCAGTTACCTCTGAACCATCCACTCTCAAACCCTCGAACTGCGATATTGCAAAATCAGATTCATCGAATCGATGTAAAATGTTGGACAAGCTTTGACCCGCGTACACCATGTAATCAACCTGCACTTTTTCATCGGTTTAAGATTAAACATGCATTTTTCATCTAACAAGTAAAAGTTTTTACATATTCTAAATTGTAGTGACATGCATGTGTGGATGTTACGAATGATGGTTTGACATTTGTAGAAGACATTGATGATGATGATGATGATGATGAAGCAGTTTCTGCGACATGCAGGTGATATTGGAGGCAAGCATAGGAAGTAGGGCTAGGGTGTGGTGTTATGGTTTTGCATGTGTTTGGTCAGATTGAGTGTTTAAAAATGTGATGTTTTTTTAATAATGTTTTTATGGGATGGGTAAAAGGTCTTGGAACTTATTAAGCATGGGTTCTGGTGATGAAGTGGAGTCAAGGGTGTTTCCTTTTTCATGATTGGTTAATCAATCCTATGGTCTGCATTGGTAAATGTTATATAAAATTGTCATTGGTATATGGATTATCATGCACCTCTTATTCTCTCAATGCTTATTCACATCAATGAAAATAACTACTCTTTAAAATAATTATTATAAGAATTATTAATAATGTTACATTATCTATCATCATGCAAAATAATTCACCTTTTCAGTTCCTTACTAAGGATTCACTATTTTTCATATATAACCGACAAAATTTTAAAGCATTTTCATTGACAAAAAATATAAGCATTTTAGTATGCTAGGATCTTCAGAAAAAAAAAAATTGTCCTTTAACATGGATTTTACTTCAAGAAATTAATTTAAAGATAAGAGTACACTGATCATATCACATAATAAATTTATACTAATATTATCAAGAAGACATATTATAATTGTCCATATCAACTATATTAATTATTTATTCAGTACAATACATCATAACATTACTACACAATAATATTAGAGTAGAGAGACAACATTTATATTAGTAGTTTTTTATTTATTTAAATGCAATGATAATGTAATTGAATGTGGTTAGTACGTAACATTTTCTTTATCCTATTTTAGTTTTTGGATAGATATAGATAGCTAATTCGTTGATTATAGAGGAATTAAATATTGAAAAAAAGTCAGATTTAAAATTGATACAAGAAAAATTAATTAAAAAGTTTCTGATATATTAAAGTGTAGTTTTGTTTTGCATTGTTCTGCTTACGTTATCCCGTTTTCTTCTGAGGGCAATGTTTGTGGTGGAGTGAGAAAAAGGGGAAGACAGAAAATAGAAAGGAGAAAGGTAATGATGAAACGTAATAAAAGAAAATGGTGGTAAAAAGAAGAAAAAGATATGCAAGGAAAAGTGATAGAGAAAATCAAGATCATTTTCTTCTAAACAAAAGGAAAAAGTGGAAGATTTTGAAAGTGACTTGAATATAAATGTGAAAGAAAAATACTTTTATCAGTTTCATAAATGTCATCCAATAGGGTAATTTTATTTACCCAAATAAGGATCCTTGCAAATTTCACAGCTCAAATCCTATCAATAGATTTCTATTTTTTTCTCTCTTTCTTCCTCTCTTTTTTCTCCCATCAAGTGATCATGTCCCCCATATTGGTGTTTCTTTGCCAAGAAAGAAATTAAAATTCTTTTTCATCTTCCCTCAGACATTCCCATTTTGCTATATTTACATATGCACTCAATAATTGGAATCAATGTTTTGTTATCCTTTTATAATAAAACTGTGAACTAATAGTAATTAAGAAATGATCATGAACAAAGAGAGAGAGAGAAGAACCTAAGATTTGAATCCCTCACCAAACACACACATAGATTCCCTTACAAAACCTAGTCTTTATTTTAGAATGATCTATGTTGAAACATTCTACTTAACAAAAGTATAACTTAATCATGTGTTGTCTGCTGTTTTGTTTGAACCAAAAAAAGAAGAAAGCAAAATATATAGTATGAGAAAAGAAAAGAGATAAAAACCTTGCATGATAGAGAACAGAAATGAAATGGCTCCTGAAGAATCCTGTCACAAGTGAAGCAAGCATTGGCAGGACCTTTGCATGTCCTTGATTGTGGCCTCTGATTTAAGAATATTACTTTGGCACTGTTTATAGTATAGGGCTGCCATGTATCCAATACAAACAAAGAATGTCCATTTCAGTCTCATAATAATAACAACCATTATTTTATCTAATTATATTCCAACCTGAAAATTTTCAGATATTAATTTATTAGTACTGCCATTTACATTCTCGATGAAAATTAAAATGTATATCGGGCAACTCAATTATATATAAATATATATAAATCTGCAAGCTTTTTTCATGTTGTATTCCTTGGCAGAAATTTGTCTGACCTGAATATTGGAACAATCAATGAGTTTTTCCAGATCATCTAATCGAATCACGTCGTGATAAACATACCTTCGCACCTGTGACATGGTATGAGAGGCTTCATTATTGATGATAGATTCTTCAAACAAATGAGGTTAACTTTGAACAAGTAAAAAAATCAAATAAAGCAACTATACTTTCCATATTTATGTCAACAAAAGCTAGCTCAAGTTTCTAGTAACCTCCTTTATTTTTATCTGGGGTAAACTTAACTGTCAACAGTGTTACTAGCAGCATTAATGAAATGTGAGAGAGGGAAAGGGTAAATTGTGAGGAGTTAAAGGGGTGGATGAATTGAAAGGGGCTAGAGAAAATAAATGAAGTGTGAAGTGGGGAGAATAATTTGGGAGAAGTGGTGGGTTCTCCTGTGCAATTTTATTTAATAATGAGACAAGGCATGAATTGGGAAGCAGTGGGTCAAACTTTTCACTTTCAATGAAAGGAACAGCTGAGAAAGGGTTTGCAGGGAGAAATGGATAAAAAAGAGAGCTTCCATTAATGGGAAAGAAACCGAAACCAAAAAGGGGAATCAAGGAAGACATGGTGAACCCTTATGGAAACCATGTATAAATATGCATAAACACAGATATGGGGAAACACCAAATAGAATGAGACAATATTGGTGAGTTCAACCACGCAATTACTCACCCAAAACCAAACACTTCTTTTAAGTTCAGACACCAAAACTCAATTCTTGTTGTCGTTTTTTTCAGATTATAAAAATAGGAAAAGGAATCTATACCAGAAGGAACCCTATAATTCCATTGACCACTTCTCGGAAACCATTCAAAGGTGAAATTGCATGAACAAGGTTAAACTGATAATTTCAATTTGAGAAAAACTAAGCTCACTTTTTTTTTCTTCTGAGACTGTTAATTACAAGATTCGAGAAAAGGGTGTGAAATTAATTCATGTGATTGATGGAAGCAAGTTGAGCAGAGTTGAGAGAATTAATAAAAAGAAAAAAGAAGAGAAATAAAAGCAGAAGGTGGTGGTAGCTAGGTATTATGCATGTGAGAGAAAGCAGAAGAGGGGAATAAGGTGACAAAAAAGCGGTCTTGAAAGAGAGAATTTCGATAAAACCCTGAGAGAGATGAGATCCAGCTGCATCTGAATTGAAAAAGTTGAAAAGTTGAAAGGCAAAAAGTCCCAAAATAGGAAAGAGTGAAAAGAGAGAACTTGATGGAGAATCTGCATAAGAAAGAAGAAGAAGATGAAGAAAAAGAGGGTTTTGAAGAAGAAAATAATAATACCTGGAGTAGAGGGTGAGAACGGTGGGAAGAGAGGCAGTGGGGGCAGATGCTAAGGCAACAGTGCAAGCAAAAGACGTTCTTCTCGTTCTTCCTGCGATCCTGGTGGACCCCACAACCACCAAAGAATGTCTCAGCCATCAAGCTCTCTAGCCATGCAGGTTTCTCATTCATGTCTCCTCTTGATGATGATGATGAGTATGTGCCCATCATCATCATGTCTCTCTCTCTCACCATGATGATGATGATGAATCAATGAAATCAAAACCCTTCGCTTCTTCTTCTTCTTCGATGATGGATATTTATGAGTTCAGCCTCTGCCTCTGTGCTACCTACCTACTTGCTGCTTATGTCAAGTGAGTGCTCTTCATTTTTTTTGTATTTTTTATTTTTTTTATATCGGTGGTGCAGAGAGAAGAAGAGAAGAGAAAGTAGCAATAGCAAAAATCTGTGTGTATTATTCCATCTATTTATAGAAGAGGTAGTGAGAGAGAGAGAGAGAGGTGAGAGAAAGGAATGGTGTGGTGGAAAGAGCAGAGTGGTGTTAATGGCGGGAAGACAGCCCACCAATCTGTACTGTCTGTGCATACTAACAATTTTTGCCCTCACTCATCTCTCCACTCATTTATTAACTTCTTCCACTTTTACATTTGACCAAATGTCCTTACCACTTTACAACTAAATAGTATGTTTCTATAAATACACCCTTTTCTTTCCTTTTTTTTTCCTTTTTCTTATTCTTTTTTAACTAATATAACTCTCTTTTGGTTATGAGAATGGATAAATGATTTCAACTTAATTCATTTTCTCTTACATATTTCTTATTTAACGTAAATTTTTTTTCTTTTTAATTGATTTTGGAAATTACTTTTACCTTTTTCTCTTCACAGAGCATGTTCTAGTCTTATTAATTAAGAAGAGATCAGAATTTGGTTTCCAAGAAATTGGTTCCCCCGTAAATTAAACTTTGACAATTATTTTCTTAACAATGCATTTTGTATTCTTATTTATTAGTGCATAAGGGAATGAAACTTGATTTCCCAAAATCGAATTCTAATTTATATAGAATTATCTGCGCTATTCATAAACAGTTATACTGCGTGAAATGTTATGGGGATGCGTGCTAATGGAGAGAATAACTAAAAAAATTAATTTTTTAATATAACCTTTTCTTAATAAAATTAATTATCGATGAAGGTAATAAAAAAATTATGAACACCAGGTTTTTTTTTCTTTTATTTCCTCTATATGGATTTTTCTACAAAGAACACGGTGATACAAATATATCACTTAACCGACATGGAATATTTATGTGTTAAAATGTGTGAATAAACATAATAAAATAGGCTATTTTGTATGAGTTGAAAATTTCGAGGATCATGTAAAAAAGTATTTATCGTATATTTCATTCCATATTTTAGTTTCACTTTAAATCAATCATATCAAACAGACAAAGTTTTAATTTAACAATCTTTTAAAATAAAATTGAAGTGCAAGACCCTGGTTATAAAATAGATAAAATTAAAATAAAGAATATGTACTTATAAAATCGTAAAGTTTTACGTATTAGTTAATTAGGTAATATAAAACCGAAGTTTAAGTATCTATATACACTTAAGGGGAGTAATATTTTCTCTTCAAAATTTAAGAAATAATTAAATTATGATTCGTATAAAGTTGAAATGTCGTCATATTCTAGAACTAGTATCTGAAAAATATTTGTAAATCATTTAGCTACTTAACAAGTATCTATTTTTTTATATTTTTTTTGGTACGTAAAAGAAAGAAAAGTTAACTTTTTCTCATAGTATTATTATGTATTGTGTTTATCTATACAATTTGTTTTGGATGTAAAAGTCTAATATTTACTTTTCTTCACTTTTGTATAGTGAAATACATCAACCAAGTATCTGGTAAACAGGTCCTGATACTTAAGTTAGTAATAGTTCAATGAACAATAGCAATTAATGTTATAATAAATTTGAGAAAAAAGTCCCAACAAGCTTAACTTTTACCTTTATTTATAATTTTTTACATGGACATTTTAGTAGGGTTTGTGTAATCAAAACTCAATTACTTTTAAAATATGATTACCGACATTACATACCGAATGTTGTTGTCTGACACATATCTACATATATTTAGCATTGCAACTTAAAAAACCGACGAATCATTCGTACGATATCGTTGAGATGACTAGTCGCTTGTTAACACATATTTTCATATAATCAATAATTATACCATAAACTATCAATAAAATATTAAATTAACACCATTAAAAAATTTGATCGCTTATTAATATATATTTTCATATAATCAACAATTGAGTCCGAACAATCAAATAAAAGGTTCCCACCACACCACTAAAATGACTGACCGCTTGCTAATACGCCAAAACGATATTTTTAGAACAAAATTTGTTCTATAGACTAGTACTTGTTGATGAGTAGTTAACTTCTAGAAAAATTGTTGTGTCACTTGACGGTGTGTTATGATGATTGTCGATCGGACTCGTGCTGATTCATTTGTTAAGATTTTACCTGATTCTGCAAATTATTTTGGACGCTTCAATCATCATAATCCAAAACAAGCACAAAAAATTAGGTTTATATTTACATGTCTACTCAAATTAAACTTTCTGGAGTCTTCCAATTTGAAGCCCATTAGGTCAAACACGGACTTCAAGTACTTCTGTTCGCATTATAATAGAAACGTGAAACAATCATAAGTTTATTAAATCAATCTTTTTTATAATTGTTCGAACCGGAAGTTGAATCGCACGCGAATACGTTGTTAACTGAATGTAGTGTTTTGGTTTAATTAATATTGAAATTGGTTCTTCAATAATCTACCATCATATAATAAAATTTAAAATATTGAAAAAGTGAACCTCGTTTTTTTTAATTCATAGTTTAATTATATATATATATATATATATATGTATATGTGTAACATTCACAATTTTCATTAAATTTTAACTCCTTTTATAACATTGACAATTTTCACTTAATAGAGCAATCAAAATCACAAAGTATGAAGTTTATGAATATTTCACAAGAATGTTTATATAATTTAAAACTTCACATAACACATTTTTTCTTAAAGCACAAAATTGAATAACTAAATTATGTTTTTTGAAGAATTATGCTTGGTAGAATTCTCAAAGGGAATATTTTGGCTTAATTTCATTTGGTGAAAAGAATTTTCTACAATTAAATTATGATTAAATACGGTTTTAGTCCGTAAACTTTGATGATAATTGATGTAAAATTAATGAAAATTATGATATATATATATTACAACATAATTATTTAAAAGGAAACAAAACAGTTATTCAAACATTATATAAATGATAAAATAATTTTAATTTTTTGGATATGTGAGCAATATTTATATCATTCATTATCTATCTTTTTATAGAAAAATTAAATAAATCTAACTTAAATTTATAAATTGTAGTTGAGTGATACATTTAATGAAACGAGTTATATTATTTACGAAATCTGAAATCTGTTATAAAAACATATCTTGAAATCTCGTGATTAAATTAATTATTATATTTCTCTTTTCTCTCTTTTTTTATTATTTTATTTCTGTTAATTATATGAATTAGTATATGTTTTTTTCTCTCTCGTCTCTTAATTGGTAAGAATAGTGAACAACTCTTTTTGAATTTGTATATTTGTTATTGGTCAACCAACCAACTCCATTGTAACAAGCAATGTTGAGTTCATAGCATCTTTGAGTTGTGCCGAAAAGTTATCTGAAAGGTGTTTGAATATCCATTTAAGAAAGATTTAACCAAGAAACACCATTTGAGATTTAAAATATAGTAGTGTAATATTGTTGCTTTTAGAAGATAACATATATAACCTAATTTTGTTTTTAATTGCAGTTTCTAACGTAAAATGGTATATAGTGAAACTGTTGAAAACTAAATTGTAAACAGTGAAGAAAAGCCTATTGAGCAGTATTGTAATGATTGGTTTTTGAGACTAAATTGAATTTGGAAAAATAGAAAAAGAAAAGAAGTACAGTTTCTTTTTTACCAATATACAGTGAATTGTATTAAATCTTTCAAAAGCTCTTTGGGAAAATATGGCCTTGTACTGTCCAATCAATCATGTTGGTCAAATTTAAATGATATTTATTCAGTTACGTCAATAGTTCACATTCCTCTTGGCTCTTATCACGCAACAATCATCAATCAAAAATCATAATAATATGTGGGGAATATCCTAACACTTTATGTTTAAAGTAAAATAAAATAATACACTTTACTATTTTAATAAAAAAATAATAATATTTTGAGACACAATTCTTTTGTACTTATCTGATAGTATTTTTAGGAATTTTTATTATAATTATTTTACCTTTATTGTATGTAAAATAATTGTAATATGTATAAAATATCATTACTCTATAATAAAGTAAAATAAAATCATAATAATCATGGTTCACCTTACTTGTAGGTATAGGATATATATAGCTTACTGTTTTTGTCTACATTATTTTACTAAAAAAGAATATCATTTAAATAAAATAAAGGTATGATAAACTATAAATTTAATTTATAAATATTATTTAATTAATTCAAAACAATTATACACATTAAATGTTATTTAAATACATTAAAAATTGAGATCTAAGGTCACTTGATGTGATTTGACACACTTGATGACCATAACCTATCATATAGTTTATGCACCCCTAATTACAAGAGAACTGATTAAGTAAAAGATAAAACTTATGTATATGTATAAAAAATAAGAACATTATGTGTTTATTTTGTTAAATATCTAGAGACAAAACTTCAAGAACCCCTTAAACAAAGTACAATTAGTATTAACATTATAATATGTGTTAGTGTATATACCAAAATTTCATATATTATGACAGTGAGGGAGGGGTGTGTTTTGGTTATAATTTTGTTTATTTAGCTAGGATGATTATAACTCTACATTTAACAAGTTCAAATATTACTTATGCAACACATTATTTTGATCCTGGTTATTTGTAATGATGTAATGGCATGATGAGGACAGAAACAGTGTATGAAACTTAGGTTTGTGTTTGTCTGTAGCAGCACTACCTCGGTTTGTAGCGTGGTCATATGACCAAAGGCTCCTTCATTTGTAGCTATCCCAAACAGTGGTATTCATGGTCTCTGTGTTCTTATTTATTTATTATGGATCTTCAGCAGAGAAGACACGTATATAATTGCAAATGCTGGAAGTATGTATACTTGTTTTTCTTTATTAAATTCATCGAGATTCTGAAATGGTTAGTATTGTATTTATTGAATGACTCAAAACACCCAATTGTAGTATTGCTGTCTACTAATTTTGGGAGCTGTGTCTGGTTTTTCAAATTCCAAATTCATCTTAGTGTTGCTGACATTTGTAAAATTGTATATGGCAGAGTTTCAGGTGGAGAACATTCGTCAAACTAATCACACTTTTATATTAAGCAAACAAAGTTTAAAGTTATAGTACTTTCAAGTTAGGTTTTGTAATCTTAATTAAAAGTGACAAAAAAGTGAGTGACAAGAATCCGATGCTGACTCTAGAGTTTTCAAACTGTTTATTACATACAACACTTTGTTCTCTCCTTCACTTGTTCTAATAATCATTTTTCTGTAATAAATTGCATAGAACCTGCACTTGGGAATTGAGATGACGACGCTCTAAATTTTAATTGTTGATGCAAGTTGGCGGAGTAATGTTCATCATGAATGTTCAAATATGTACACGTGTTTGGGATTAATTATTTTTATAAATATAAAAGATGAACAATTGCTTGGTCCCTAGAATCATTAAGGTAGGTTATTTAATTCTTAAAAACTTTAATTCATGTCTCTTTTCAATTCATTGTATATTATTTGTATTATTTGTATATTACTAATTAAACAGTGATATATATATATATATATATATATATATATATATATATATATATATATATATATATTTATATATATATTATGAAATACAGAAAGTATTGTGGATGAATATTGCATCTATCTTATATGCACTTACAAAACAACATGATGAAGAAGATGTTCTACTACTTTCAAGAGAAAGAGTGATAAAATATAAAAATAGATCACATTAATAATAGGCTAAAAAAGTAATTTTTAACTTATATTCTTTGGACACTAATTTAACAATATATATCATAATGATTGAGACATATGGATGAGATGATTGAGACCGAGGGAGAATGACTTCAATTTGAAAATTAATGCAGTGACTAAATTTCAAATTGAATTAGTAACAAAAACTCATAGACTACTAAATTTAGCAATTAGTTTTAGGATTTGAACTACTACTATATTTAAGAGAGTATATTTGATAGTTCAATATTGGTTAAACTTTAGGTAATAATATATTGTTTCACAGCTATTTTCTGTTTGAAATGTTTATATTCTAGCTGAACTTTTGTAAGAAACTTGTATATTATTTCTACTCAAAGTTATTCATTTTAAAAAACAACTTTTTAGACTTTTTTTGATTGAGATTATTAAACTATTAATTGTTATATCGAATAATAGATTATCTAAATCCGTTTACAATTGATCAATAGATAAAGGGTTATGGTTAAGTTAACTCTTCCAAAATTTGATTAAATATAATGTTATTATATATATGTATGAACTCAGAAGTGTTGAACAATAGATGCTAAAAATTTGATCACATGGTTGATTGGTCCACCCATTTCTGCAAGATGCAGAATTGTTACTGCTAACCAGCTATGAGAAACCACTTTCTAAGCTCTTGTCGTGCTTCTGAAAGAACACCATCATATGTTTTCAATAAACATAATTCTCCTTGAGACCTGTCAGAAAGTTGCTTCTTTTCTCTTTTCTTACTTCTTGGGTGAAAAAAACAGTAAACTATTTAATTTCAATAACCACAATTTAAAATAAATACTATATTTATGCCAAATTTAGAAATCTACACAAAGATTTATCCATCATAAAACATATAGTTTTGGTAGAGTGGGAGATCAATATTGCATTGACTTGAAAGTTTTATTCAGTAATGATAAGTTCAGACTAGATGATAGCTTATGAAATAACAACACATCTTCTTCATGTTAACATCAATCATTTCAAAAGTTTCAATTTCGTTTAATACTTCAACAGTTTATGTTTCTGGATATTAAAAATGAAGGTACTCAAAACAGTCTTTGAATTTAAATAATGTGAATTCATGTTTCATTCTATTCATTCTACTCAGATATCTATCTATCTTTTTTAGAATCTCTCTAACAAGAGAATAATGATGTGAGATTATATTGATTTGCTAAATAAATTTATATTATTTTGAAATTAAATATGTCTGAGTTTTTTGAGTTATCAATCTTCAACTTAAATGATAATGAGAAAGTTCAGTCAAAAAAATTGTAATTAGTATCAAATAATATAGCTATAGATTTGACAATTATAATCATATATATGTACTTAAGGTTTAGTAAAAAGTGAAAGAAAATAAAAAAATGTTGTGACATTAGCTTAACATGAAGCATTGGTCTTTCTAAAGTATTATAACATTACATTTTTTATTATTAACATATTCAAAAAAAGACAAGTTATATTTAGTGTTTTAGGTGGCTCTGTGCATTACATGCAATTTGTCTTTTTTTCAGATAAAATCCACACTATTAATGCATTATTGACATTTTTATTAATACTTGAAAATACCAAAACCTGTTTGTGATTTTACAAACCATAGTGACGTTATGGAGGTTTTTTTAGTTCTGTTACTTTCCAGTGGTTTTATATCATTTTACTTTTGACTTCTATTAACATCATAAGGGTGAGAAACAAGGATTTACCATTCCTAACTATAATTTTTTGCAAAAGATTATGAGAAAATTATTAATTACAAAGTAATATAGTTGTTAAGAGATTCCAGAAAATAGTTCATAAAATAACTATAAAATTTTTAATCTACAAAAAATCCATATATATAACATGATGAAACATTTCAAAAGAACAATACCAACACACATAACTTCATATACAAGTATGAGAGTAAACAAAGTCTACTTTGTTTTGTTCGTCAAAACAACAAAATTCATTTAAACTTGCATATTTATAATTAAAACAAATATATATATATATGTATATATATATATATATATGTATATATATATATATATATATATATATATATATATATATATATATATATATATATATATATATATATATATGTGTGTGTGTGTGTGTGTAATATCTCCAGGCAAGATTCCTTTTGCCCAAAGTGTTCAATAATGAGAAACTAAAATAGGGTGTAAGGATAATGGAAAACATTGTATTGGTGCATTCAATTCCATATTTATTGACCAAATTGGTGAGTTTTTTCATGTTTTTAGCATTCAGATGACGTGTGCATAATTGAATGTTGGCCAGAAAAGAAAAAGAAGAAATTAAATGTCACTGCATGATGGTCTTAATCGATTCTTTTACAAAACAATGGATTAATTGTTGTGTGAAATTTGACTAATTGTGTGAAGTTTTTGTTCTTAATAATGTTACCAAATAAATACTCATTTTCTTGTGTTACATATCCTAGTTAAATATTGTAAATTTCTTGCATTGCATCTTTTTTCTTTCTCTTCTGGTTTATTGAATTCTTCTTCTGTTTCTGGATCCTCTAAATGATATAGTTCAAGAATTACTACCAAAATAAAAGAAGTTGAGGAAATGATGCTACAAGCCTGATGCATAGGGATACTGAGTCTGCTATAAAGTTCAACCAGAAAAGTACAAAAAATAAAAAATAAAGCTCTGTTGCAATCTTATGTTCAGTCAAACTGAGTCAAAAGTCTCTTTTTGAGATTTTGATTGTGGTATGAGTTGTCTTGCATCTCAGTGAATGCTATTTGGTTATGTATACAATTAATGCTGAATTAAGAGTAATTCTTTTCATGTATTGGTGATATTCACAAGGAAGTTGTACCAGTGGTTTAAATGCCACACAACATCTACCTATCAATTATTAATAATCTTCAATTCTGTCAAACAAATATAATAAACACCTACATAATTCAATGTTACCATTAATATTAATATACAGTAAGAGATTTATAATAAACCACATATATAAAGCAATAAAACTACTTAATTTAGTTATTTTATTAATTTTTTAAAACCATATTTCGAACGAATTTGGATTCTCTGTTGAATTTTTTTACTGTTCCTCAATTGTACCTTCATCATACACCGATTACCATTGATTTTGACATTTTAAAATATATTAACAAAATACTTAAAATGCTAACACAGTATATTTTTAATGCTCAGCAGAGGACAACATTCAAAAAATCGGTAGAGAATTTGGACTCGTTTCGAACACATTACATTTAATCTTATTATTAATATTCTTTTTTTCAAATATTATTTTAATAGATACACATATTGATATTTGATAGGATGGAACACTTACCATTATATGAGATGTACGTCATAAGTTAACGTAGAGCTTTTTTTACTAAAGAGTGTATAAGTCCAACCATCATAATTATAATCTAACTCACTTTACCTCTAACTTCTATCACAAAACAATTGATATTGCTTGGAACACTATTTAATATAAATAAATAAGAAAAAGTGATATAAGTTGGAGTGTGAATAATTCCTCACAAGCCAACTTTTGTTTGGCTAATTTTATGGGATAAAAAGTTTGTATATGTGTGTGATGAAAGTTATTTTATCAGCGAAAAGTGATAAGTTAAATACATTAGCCTGAATCAAATTCTCTCCCTACCAAGAAAAATTATTACCACTGTTACGAAAAAATTAGTATGAAAAAAGGAGAAAAAGAGAATCTACAGTTGGAGTTTTCCATGCCTAATACGTTTTGACAACATTTGACTACAGAAAAAAAAAATTAGCATTTTACTAACAAAACACAATTCAAAGAATTCAACAGTAAATGAATCCATTCAGCATCATCGTAACATCACTTAGCTAAAAATCTGATAGATATTTTCTGAGAGGATCGACAAAATACCATTAAGACACGAATTTAACTAACATATAAGCATTTCTATTCAATTTTAATTTAAAACTTTAAAATGATTGGTTTGAATTTTCTCATTTATATAATGCTCAACGTTTCTCAATATGGCACTCTAATTCACGTGTTTGTATTCCCAATGGGAACAACATAATGTCATTTAATGCAAAATACTATAACGCTTAAGTATGATTGGTAGTTTTCTCAAGCATGGTTTCAAATGTTATTACTTATAATAACATGAAGTTAATGTTAAGTTAATTACCTCTTTAAAGACTACCAATACAACACACTGCTACAACTGCAAATCAACACAATAATGCTTCATGTGAAATAGAAAGTGAACATCGTTATTGCACAAGGAAAATTCAAAATACATTCTTTCCAAGAAAAATTACATTAATAACAGTTTTGTTTCTACCTGCAGGTACATTATTAGAAATCATTTGTTGATTTTCATATATCACTTAAGATCATAACCTCTATCTACACAATAACCATCTCTTTCATAGGTTTTCTTGATGACAATCACCAACATCTGTCACTGTTATTTACTAATCATATGATTCCTTACAAACATCTCAATTTTCTCATAAATCGATTAACGTTTGTTTGTGATTTTCTTTTTATCCGCAAATATTATAGTTATTAGTATCTTGTTAATAAGATATAACAAGATATATGAAGTCATTCTCAAATATCTACTAGAGTTTAAGTCTAACTCAGCTCTACAAAATCGGTTTGTAAGATGAGATATGCATCTTATTTATATATTATATATTATGAAATTGTTTTATTTTTAGTCAACGTGAAATCTTCAACAGAATATGAGATGTTTCAACTCTATAAAATCGGTTTGTAAAATGAGATATGCATCTATTTATACACTATATACTATAAAATTGTCTTATTTTTAGTCGACGTTAAACTTTTGAGATGTTTTGGTTGAAACATACCAGTAACTAGTGATTGCGTTTGAGCACAGAGAAGTGAAAGCAGTGTTTGAAGGAATCCCAGAGCAGTCCAATTTCATCGCCTTTGATCAACTGTCTTCTCTGCACAAAATCCGAGCTCCATCTGCCCATCAGAACAAAGTTGTTGAAAGAAGGCCAACGCTTGAGAATGAGGTTGTGCATGGACATGGTGTCAACGTCCCACACGCTGACCGTGCTGCCCGTTCCATTGATGACCTCTGTTTGCGCATGGGAATCGAGGACGGGCAGCATGAAGTTCTCCCCCACATCTGCCCCCAGCAAGAGCCTGCTGAGTCTCCCAGTGTCGCTCTTTGTCAACACTTTCCTTATCTTCCATGGGTTCTCGTAAAGCTCCAGCGATGTTGAACACTTCCACTCATTCTCCATTTTCATTTTCCTTTTCTTTCCCCTCTTTTTCTCATTGCTTTTGCTTTGCAAGGATGGTGAACTCAGTGATAAATCTGTGCAAACCTGGGATGATTCTACAAAACCTGTTTTTTCTTGCTGCTGCATCGTTACGATGTTAGTAAACCTTTGATTCTTTTATCAGTTCTTCACTTTTTATTCACACTATATATTGCCTTTTATACAACAATCATATATTCATTACTTAACCTAATCAATATTCATTATTTGTACTTTTGTTGTTAAATGATATATTTGATGCCTATTATAAGTTTCTTCATTGTAATGCACTTGTTCTTCTATTTATATAAATATAATCCAAATTTACGTATCTTTTTGTTATGAAATAGTATCTATAAATCGATCCTTAATAAAATTAGGAATGACAATTCGAAAAATAGTTACATTTTTTTACTGCATCTTTATTTTTTAAGTAAACATTTTTTGGTATACAAACTTTGTTTCATTCTCACTTATATCGTAAAAGGTAGTTTTATAATGATAAAAATCACAAAAAATAAATATTATCAAATATTTAATATCAAAGTATAATTTTTTTTTAAATATCAAATATTAAAAAAATTTATAAATAAATAAAGAAATATTAAATAGAAGTATCAAATAATAATTATACCCAAAAGGTCAAATAATTATATAAAAGAATATGTAGATTAAAAATAATTTTAAAAAATTGAGGACAAAAAAAGTTACAATTTAAATTAGAGATAGGTACGAAGATGTGTACTCACTCTGATGTGTGAACATTACCACTTACTTGCAAATACTTACATCCAATCAATCCACATTCTCCATCAAAATCGAAACAAACTTTGAACAATAAACTGTGAAAATGAGTTCATTTGATATCCCTGTCTCAAAAGAGAAAAAAAAAATCTGTTTTTAAGTCACTCATAATAATATCACTTTTTTGTATCAACTTCTAATGCAACTTAATTATTACCTCTTGTATATTTACATTGAAATTTTTGCTTACTTGGAAGTTAAATATACTCACTAAATTTTGCAACAATATAAGTAACGTTTTATTTAAATTAAAGTAAAAGTTCAGCATATATTTTTATCTTCATACATATATATTTATCCTGGATTGCATAGGATACTAGTTCTCACATAATCGAGTGACTATATATTGAAGATAATATTACGTCGTATTAACTATTGCATGAAAATCACTGTTGAGAAACATGAAAAGAGAAGGAAAAGAAAAAAGGTTTAAAAGATAATTTTCTTTTTTACCCTTGTTGAACATAAAAAAAGAAGGAAAAAAAAATATGTAAATTCTACTTTTTTTAGTGATTAATAAAATCACTTATATTTTTTATAAACCTTCTTTTTTAAATTTATATATATATATATATATATATATATATATATATATATATATATATATATATATATATATATATATATATATATAACCAAATAACTAAAATAATTCATCACTACTAACTTTCTTGTCCTTTTCTCTTAATATTATAGTATAATAAATATTCACTTAAGTCCGCATTTTGATCTTAAAAGTTTGATGCGAACTTTATTGGGATGTGGATTTATGAAGTTTTATAAATTATATTACAATATGGAATATTAGTGTCTTACAATATCAAATATTATGAGTGTCGAAAATTGATAGGATTGTGAAAATATGAGAGATATGAAATATGAAAGATATGTTACATGAAGAATTTGTTATATTTATTTTAATCATATGAGTGAGCTGAAAGATTTTCCTTATTTATATCGGATCAATTAAGTTGAGCTAAGAGTGTGTTATTCACCCTTCGTCCCATCTTACACACTAGTCAATCATTAGCCACATGTGAACAAATTGAAAATACTGATAAAATGACTTTACTGGATAAAAAATATTTATGTAATTACCTATATTTAATAGGTTAATCAAATCATGATATCTTACCTAAAAGTTTATGTATGTCATGGCATTAAAAATTAAATAAAGTAAAAGCTTATTAAAATTTTAAATTTCAATATATTTGAATTAACAATAAATAATATTATTTGTTGGAAGTTTCACATTTATGAAATAAAGAGATTTCATAATCCATGGGTGTAAATTTTATTTTGTGAATCGACTTGTGTAGGATGGACTAGGTTTAAAGTTATTTTTTAATCTTCTTAAAAAAGTATATTGTAGAAGAAATTCTTGAATGAAAATGTGACAACTGGTGGTGGCAGACCAATAATATTTTTTCAACTGGGATGCTTTTTTTTTTTTTTTCTGAGAGTTATGTCGAAAAAAGTGAAGAAGGTCAGAAAGTGACTCTTCACAAAATATTGTATACCAAATGAGCATAACTTATTCTAATATTCATTTGTCCCCACATGAATAAGCTCAAACCATACAAAGTAATTCCTTATTCTTTTTTCAGAAAAGAAAAAAAGGAAAGTTCGTTCACAACAGATACCCATAACTATAAATGAAGCATGAACGTGGCACGAATTTAAGATCGTTTTACATATATTCTTGATTTCCCCAATTCATATAAAAGATTGTAAAGTCATATACATTAGTTTTTCAAACTATAGTGTTAACATTGAAGTTTTTTGTCAAAACAAAATTCTGAACTAAAACGGGAGAGAAAAATTTATACATGTAATTGATGAGCATAATGTGGTGAATCTTTGTCACCTCAAATAAGATTTGTAAATAAAAGGAAAATCAAGGTAAATAAAATATTTTTATCATAAGCAGTTTAGACTTTGTTTTAAGAATGCAATAAAAACTTAAAAAACTCAAATTTGCTAAAAAAAAATCTGAAATGATATTTATAAGGAAGTCTTTAAAGCCAAGTATAGTTTCATTGGTACAAAATATGCAACGACTTAAGATGGTGATACTAAGAAAGAGAACATTGTCGTATGGTGAGGAGGTCACATTTTCATAATCGAATATGATATTTTGACAACGAAGTGTAATTCTTAGGTATCTAATGGTATATATGACAACATGTTTAATAGAAAATGTTATCGTTTTTATCATAATTCAAACTCATAATCTATGTTTTGGTTTATTTTTAGCCAGTGGTGACAATTTGGTGATGGTGCCTGGTGTGGTCCATGGTTTGTGGTGCGTGATTCATTCATGATTCATCTTTGTGTTCGTGAACCTTTACAATGGTCCTATAATTTGACTCAATATATGCTTTTTGAAATTCTTATTGAATACACTATGTATATGTATGTGTCCTTCAACCTTTTCTTGCTATTGATTCATTCAAACTAAATGTAACGATTTTAAAAAAATAATCATAAAAAATGAGAGATAATGATAAATATGTGGTGCTTATATTTTGTTTTCAGCTTGTTGCTAAAGGGGTTAAAGGTGTATTGTTTAATTTTTGGGATGTTTATAATTTAGATCCTATAATGCAGTGACTGAACTTTAGTGTCTTATTAAGATCAAGTACCACCTCTATTTTTAAATGTTCTGGTTGATTGCATTTTATGCTAATTTTGAATATATATTTTATTGTAGTTGATTTGATATAACCACTTTTATGTCGTGTCATTTGAGGAATGTTATTAAAATTTTATTAAATGTAAGAAATCTTAATTAACGAGATTACGTACTAATCAATTGTAAAAATAAATAATTTAAAAGAGAAAATAAAAATATATATGGTGAAAAGAAAAAAAATGAAAAGAGAGAAATACAGTTTGAAATCAATAACAACATTTTTTAAAGAAAACAATTAATAACTTTTTCAACCTATAGAAGCAATGATGAAGAAGAACAATGCGACTTACAAAATTATGTGTCAAAGAGGTCTTCTCTTTTTTGAATTGGATTAACCCTTCAATTTGATTTAGCAAATATTTCTTTCACATTTATATTTGAATTTTCAAATGACTTACAATATAAATAGTCATAGTCATACTAGAGAGAGATTTTTATACTTATCTCATAAAAAACTCCCTTGTCTTTTTTTTTTTTTTTACATCTAGTAGATCATATATTTCATTCGTATGTCTATATACTTTCTAAGCTTTGTAAGTGCACATTTTCCGTTATCATGGACAAGGTATATGTGGTCACAGCCATAAAATGGAGTAAAAAAATCCTCTAGATATTTTATTCTTTCCTTTTAAAGTTGAAAATGGTAGTGGATGGCTACTTTTCTTTGGCATGTCCTTCATATATAAATTTAGAAACTCGTGAAATTTTTACATCAAATCATTTCATTCGAATGAGATAAAATTATTTTGGAAATATTTAATATAATTGTATAACAATAACAAAATATAAAATTATAATTTGATATTAATTGATCCAAGTATTCAACGATATAATTTTGTTCGCATTTGGATCATATATAAGTTTTTCTACCTCTGGATTTGATTTTAATAAAGCAAATTTGTTCTATACGTGACTTTTGAAAATAGATTCTTCCCCTTTCATACACGTATGTAACATCTTTTCTTTTCTTTTATGGGCATTGGAATCATTCGTTCTTTTCAGAAAGGCAAGAAATTTTCTTCAAATAAGCTTTTTGTCACATTCCCCATCTTTTGACATGATTCTTCTGTTGTCATTTTTAGTCGACATCCAAACATATATGAGACATGCAAAAGCAGAATTGAATAATTCACTCCTTTCTGTTCCTAATAGGACTCTGAAATCCTATATTGCATGATGTTGTTAAATTATTAGCTAAATTCCATGTAACCAAGTTAACATTCTTCAGTGTGTGGCTGCTGAAGTGTTTAAATAGCACAACTAAAGGGCTTCAAGGCAAGTTTAAATATAATGTGTGAAACGTTACAAAAAGTACATGAAATTATCACAACACAAAATTAATTAACAAAACAAACAAGACATAATGCGTGTAAGTTATTCTGACCATACAAAATTAAGCCATAGATATGCGCCATGGTAAGTGAAATATTTATAAGAAACATGTATTTTCATTGACTTAAAAAAGATATATCATTGGTTAAGTCATATCTTAATTTTCATCACAAACTTGAAATTGCAACCCTCCTCCTTTGTCCGGGCTGGGGACCGGCTGTGTTTTATGAGGTAACACAGGCGGAGTTAATTGCTCGAAATACACGACCATGTTGTAATGCCAATGGTGATTGCTCGTGTGAGAGAAGAAAATCAAGCACTTGAAAGATTATGGATATACCCACTTAGATAATCATAGATGCACAGCAATGAATAGGTTCATCCTTAGACTTCTGTCACAAGAAGCCACACAGAATATTCAGTTGAGTCTCTGCTTGATGTTTTATAATCCATCAAGTGAGTAAATCCCATCACCATGCTTGGCCCCTTAGTTGTTTTTCTTCTTTTTTTCTTCGAAGTGTGTCATTTGCCAATGCTAATAATAAAACACAGACACTATCATTCTGTGTGTGTGTGAATGATAGTGTCAATGGCTTTGTAACATAATTGGTTTTTGTTTATATTTCCACAAATGTTCACATGGGAGTTTGATTTATGAAATATGATCTAATATTCCAAACTCATGTACATAACACATTCACAACTTTTAAGCAAACTCTTCAACCGGTTTGTGAATTCATCTCAATTTTCGTGGACCATTAAAGAACCTTATGTAGTGGTTGTTTCTTAATTTATCATTTATATTTATATTATGCTACAACCTCCACATGAACTTAATACTTCAACAGAAAATATTTGTTGGGAATGAGTGAAGTTATTTAAACAAGTAAAATAAATCGCGAAAAATTACTATAATTTGCACTGAATTCGTTGCTATTCGTAGGCAAATAATTACCGAGATAAATAAAGCAAAGAACTAATACAACCAATAAAGGCGAATTTTTTTTTAACTTTTGCATCAGATTGTAGTTTTTAACTAGGAATTCACTTCTTAAATACCTTTTGGCCGGTGCACACTAGATTTTGTCTAAGAATTTATGAAAATGGGAATCACTGGAGAAGAAATAAGAAAGAACTCACCAGTCACCAAGAATCACTAGAACAAGGAACGGAAAGAGAAACATACCAGTAGGCATAATCCAACTCAGCAAACTAAAACGGTATTTCCTATGTGAGCTAATCCTGCAACCACAGGAATTGAAGGAGGGAAGAAAAATAAATAAAAGATAAAAGGCAACCAATTTCATCTACAAATTCTACACACTAGTAAGATACACTGACCAAAATTCCCACGAGGCTTTTTTCCTAACTATTTACACGCATACACGATTAAGATCTGACAACACAGGTGACAAAGGACTTTAAAAATTCAAGTAGCTAATAACCACAAATTCTTCTATTTCTAGAATCTTAAAACTATTGTGCTAAAATAAACATTAATTATATAAATACATACTAGTATATATTTCAATGAATAACACGAAACGATCACCCTTAACCATACTAAAGTTGACCTTCCCAATTACAACCCTTTCACTTCAAATATTACCATTTCCCTAGTTTGGGTCATGTCTAAAATTGTTTACAGATGGGAAAAGCCTCCAAGTATAGCTAATAATTTTTAGACTTCATTACATGTTTGCTCCATCGGGTATTGCAATTCTAAAATGGTAGTCTCTGAAATTTCAATTGAGTCTATTCAATGCCATAAATATTACAAATAAATAAGTAATTTTAGTCCCAAAGTTTCAATTGCATCAATTTGATCCAAGATATCGCACATTTGTGCAATTTTAATCTTTCAAACAAGTCTTCAATCAATATCAAATCAGTAAATTCCAAATAACAAAAGGAATAAAATCACAATAGTGATATTTCAAGGAACTCAACTGAAACCTGAGACACAAAAATCACACTTTTACCATACATAAAAATCCCAACTAACATTACTGAAACTTAGGATTAAATTTATACAAGTGCAATAATAGCTACAAGACTAAAAGTGCAATTAACCCTAATTTTTATTTGAGGCATATACTTTCATAGAGACCAAAGAGCATTTAGTCTATGCTAAAGAAACAGCTAAAGAAATTCTAGCCCTTGAATATATATTAGTTAACTGTTTAAAAAGGATGATATCAATGTCGACGAATTTAATGACCCACTATAGTCAAGAAATTTCAATACCATCATTATTGGACTTAAGCCGCAGCTTTTAATATAATTCAATCAAATCTTTGTTATATAAACGAGTGTAACTGACAAATGTGAATAATTAGGGGACAGGAATGGGGATTTGAGATTAACACTGTTTTATTTTCAAATAGCTTGTACTAATGTTTCCAAAGTTTTTTACTCATTGATGAATTAGACAATTTTCGTAACAAATCATTCCTTCACTACCAAAAAATATATACATGGAAACAATTATTTACAGCTTCAAAGAGAAGAAACTCAACTGCCACAAAAAAGTCCACAAGAATGAACGAGCTACTTAATTCATCACCAAACGAGCAGGCAATCCAAATTGTATATCAATCATCAATATTATTCATTGCAGCCTATATCATCAACGACGCTGATCCATAACCTGAAACGCCACAATACTTAAATCAATAACCATAACTCGTGCACTAGATTGCATATGTCTTTGTTTTAAATTATATTAACACATCAAGAACGTCAAAGTATAAAAAGATGGAGTGTGGAGAGCTATGAAACTATAAACCTAGATTTCCTAATTAGGGAATACTCAATTCAACATATCGTCTATCTAAAAGCAAATCAACAAACAGGAAACCAAACATGTGAAGGTCTAGACATGCATCATATCAAGTTTTGAAGAAAGACATGATTGATTCAGTGGATCATATGGGCTACAGTTTATATAGAAAAGAAAAATTCAAAAACTGCTAATAAGTGTACACATGACGTCTGAAACTAGAGCTAAATCATTCTTTAGCTATCCTAATAAAAAATTGATGGCAGTATAAACTCATAATGGTGCAATAGAATTTATGGCCACAGGACATGCTAGCCCCACCCCAATCCTAAGATATAAAGTTTAGACTTTCCGTATTATGCCAAGGTAAATTGTATTCATAATTAATTGGAATTAGATTAGTTCATACAATTTGGAGTACACAATCAAAGAACAGTACTTGGACATTTTCATAAAGATATATATCAACAACCATAAAGAAATCTCCATGTAGTTAGGAAAATCCTAGAAAAGTGATGACTAAAAACACAATGCATGTTGTAAAATAACGGAGCAGAAAGCAGTTATTAAGCAGGCACCCAACGAGTATAAGGACAACACATTTATTAACAGTTAAACATAGTAAGTCTTTACACAGATGAAACTGAATCTATACAACTATTACCCTCTATATTCCCTTGACAATTACCTATCACAATGCAGAGGTAGCCACATCATGTAATGTAAAAATAAAATAACAACCTAGTATTTTAAAAATAATAAATAATCCCCATGAACACCAGAGATTATTTTGAGAGCAGAAACGTACAACGTATGATCACAAACTACTTTTGCAACTCATCCCATTTGATGGCAAGTGAAATATTAAAATAAGAGTCAAGTCTTCAGAATGCAACATCCAACAATTATTGAAAGTGTATAACCCTGGAAACGAAACAACAACATTAATGATATACCAAATGTTCCAATCAGAGCCATATAATTTTTTGGATCAGTTGTAGCTACCAAACAATCACACTTAAGGTGTACTCTTTTCCAAAAGATTAACTCACATGTTTAATAAATTAAAGCCACATTCATAAGTTTAAAGAGTTGAATGCACATAAGTGCATAAACTCCCTAAACCAAAAATTTCCAAAATGAGTGCATGCAAAGGGACAAGAAAGCAGAAGCTTCTGAAATGAAATGATTGACATGATTGAATACCATGATTAAAACTCTAATATGCAATACGAGTACAAACCTATGTTGAAAATCCTGTCAACTTAATAATTTAACATGTGGACTTCGAAAAGAATGACCTACAAAAACATGACACAAGTTAGAGTGAAGCTGTATACAACAAAATTCACCTTCAGCAGTAAATGCATACCAGTATCAAAAATCCAATCAATGCCTAATTCAATGATCCACGACACCTGCATGATAAATACATAGATATGTTACTATATGAGTATATCTAAACCACATGCAATGACAAGCAACCGGCAATTTTCCACCTTCATTTTTGTCCTAAATGTTCTGAATGAATACACATCAAACTCAAATATCTGTCAAAAACACCATTGTGATTCATCATCAAAAACCAATTTTTCAAAAAATTTAATTGAGATCCAGGTCTTTCCTGATGGTTTTTGTTAGCTAAACATTAGGAATTAGTTATGAAATTATGATAGGTTGGATACCCGCTAGATAGATAGTTAGTGGAATAGATAGAAATGGTTAGCTACTTAGATGGAGATTGGGGTAATTAGAACATACGGGTATTGTCAATAAGGGTGTTGTCAATAAGATACGTTAGGGAAGAAAGAGATCTTCTAGTCATTTGTGAGAGAATTGTGACCTTTTGGGCATTTGGAGATGCAGACCCTTGAAATTCTGCAGGATAGAATTCGTTTAGTCTTTCTATAATATACCAGGTTTAGCACTTTCCATCATGTACCTCAGCCTCAGATGCAAACTACCTGTATAAGTGGAGACATCAACATGGGGAATGTTTCCTGAGACTAGTCGAAGACTAGTGTACAACCAGCCAGAACAAGTGTTAGGGCTGAATGCATGGTGGCATTGGCATATTAGTATCCAAGTCCAACATTGGAAATCTGTGATTCTAGTGGGCAGTTTATTAGGGTTTGGGCTCTCCAACTACAACAGCTAGTTCTTCACCTCTTCAATTCTCCACAGGTACTTCGCCATGGTCATTTCAAACACTGTCCGCCATCCGCCATCCGCCATCCGTCATCCGTCTTATGGCTGCCACAGCCCACCTTCAAAAATCCAACTTACAACTGCAATTTCATGGCAACCTAAGTGATATCCACGTCCACCACCACATTCCACCATGGCCCCTATTTCACAACATCGAATTCATCCAACCTGAATCTACAAGGGTCACATTCCCTCATCTCTAAACAAGTAAAATAAATCCAGAATACTTGCTACAATTGCTATAACCCATACCTTGCTAAAATTGCATTCCGCATTCTTTACCTTACTAATATTTCAATGTAACAGAAAACCTTTTGTTTCTCTTACACAAACAAAAGCTAATATTTATTCCTCATATTCATCAACTAGGATTATATCATCAGAAAAAAAAAAAAAACCTGCTTTATTTTAGTTGTAAAGGACCAAGTCCGCACTGGAAGAATAGGACTCCGGTGAAGGGTTTATAATGCATTGCGCTCTCCAAAACTCAAACTACAATGGCTAACTTATATGGTGTGGTTCACTCAAAATGCTTATCACAATGAAGCACTAGTTCCTGTATAGTTGGATGTGCCGAGTAAGTATGTGCAATAACCAAAAGGGTGATGCAAACGTTTTGTACCAGTAGCAAATCAAGCAATAAAATAGAAAACTCTTGTGTTTCATGAACTGGCTTGTACTGGCTTGTACTGGCTTGTACTTGAGTGAGATATTAAGTAATAACTCATTTTAACGGTTGAATATTCATGCATATGCAACAAGTACTTGTACCAAATGTGTAAGTAACACAAGACAATCATTCAAGAGGGTATACATGCATCACAGTTTACACAGCAATTCCTTTTAAAAATTTAAGGTAGCTAAAATATCTAGCAGCGATAGAAAAAATAAAACATGCTCAGAAATTGAAGTGTCATCATCTTACTTTCTGGAACCACAGTTGCAAGGAATCTTTTTCTCCTCCAAGGGGAACTTATAATTATATGTTATTTCTTCACCAGCCTTTATATGTCGTTTTGCATATATGAAAATCTTCTTTTGACCCTCAACAGATATAACCTTTGTATAGCAGTTGGGCTGCCAAAAACCAGTCCAAATTACAAGAACGTTAAATCAGGAACAGAAGTGACGTGTATACACCCAAAATACTTCTTTAGATGCATAAACAATACAAAAAAAAATGTATTTGATAGTAGAAAAAGTACCTGGCATGAGTGATTAATAAATCTTGCAATTCCACCTCTCTTTGTGGCATCAACCTACATACACTCGAAAGGAAAAATAAATGTATCATTTCAATAGTTATCACTAGATTTGAATTTATCAACATATATTTTTATCCCGAGAATATTAATGAGAAAACATGTAAAAAATACAGGTAATGTAACACTTCATTTAGGTAATATCTTTGTAGATCTCGTGGACGAACCAATCCCAAGACAAAATTAATGTGTCTGGATTGGCTTACCAAGAAAGCCTGTGTTTGATAGTAAGCCACATATGATATAACAGGGAATTTAACCACAACTATCTATTTAGATAATCATCCACTAGCCCATTTGTAAGAATATTTGCTTTATCAAATTATTGAACTCAAACCCAACTTACAGAGTCAATACTTACCTAGGTCTGACATTCAACATTTTAGTTATAAACCTATCATCTAGCTTTTAACGTATAACCTGATTATCTACATGAACAGGTCAGCAAGAGTCCTCATCAATTTTCAAAAGACAAAATTTCAAAAGACAACACAATCCATAAGATTTTACTCTGACTACTCTTTGGTCCATAAACTTCATTATGGTAAATAATCAATGCCAAGATAGGGAGGATAGGGAGGATAGGGAGAATAAAATATCAGATCCATCTGAAACAATGACTTCATATTCACCTTACATAAGCAAGATAAATGAGACATCCAAAATAAAAAATTAATTATTAAAGCAATATTTACTGACCACATAACCATCATCAAGTCTAAAAAGGTAACTGCTTCCAATTCCCATCCTCTCATATTGACGTTCCCGTATATCTGATATCTGTCCAAAAAAAATCATCAGTTTCCCATACAATATTGACCATTGCATGGTTGCCAATCAATAATTGAAATGCAAATCAGAAGACAAATTAAGATTCATTAGTGGGGTTGTCAAACAAGAATTGAAATGCAAAATCAGAAGACAAATTAAGATTCATTATCAATTGTTCAAAACAATACAAAATGTTTTTTAAATAAATAAATAAACTCTAAAATTAGAAATTAATTATTTCCTCATTATCAATGTGTTGGAAGGTCCCCAATCACTTGCCCCAAGCTTTTGGGGTCTGTTGGCTATAGATAACTGAAGGGTAACTTCAACTGATGCTTATTGGTTTAAAGATGGTATAACACAATACACAATAATACTTGTGTTTCTCCAAGCTCTTCTCTCTCTAATTTTCAAACCGTAACCCTAAAACACCCATTTCTTGCTCATTCACCTCTTCAGTTCCTTTCGTCTGCCCCTGTACATCCTAAGATGCACAAATATGTGGTGCGTCTCACCTCACAACAACCCCACCACCATCCTCAGTGCCAATGCCCAGACCCATCTCAGAAAGTTTAACCAACACCAAGCATTCTGAACACTCCTACCCATTGCATCCCTGGTTCATCATCACACTTTAGCAGGTCATCATTCCCCCATATCATATTGCAAGAATCACAACAGAATTAACATTCTAGAAATTCCTCAATGATTGCCAATTCAATGTGGGATTCTGGTAATAAAACAACTTCATATAAATTGTTTCATTTGGGTGAAGAGTCGCAACAAATTGCAATTGATGAAATTCCAACTGCCATGACATCAACTAAATCCGTGTTTAGCACACACTCCACGAGGAAATGTCTCTTCAACCATCATGTACAACTACATATTCTACAGCCATAAAAGGACTCATGCTGCATTTATTCTTTAAAAGGAAACCACTAGATAAGAAACAAGTAAAAAACCTAGCAGCCGGAGTACATGTGATCACTCAAGTGCAATTAGACGGATTAAAAGTACTCCATCATCCTCAACATTTATTTATAAGAAATTTGCAAACTTTATAAAGAGAAACAGCTAGCTTAATGGTCTTTATACATATTTGAACATACAAAATATATAGAGTGAAAATTGACTTTGCAAAATCAACCGACTATATGACCTTAAAATATGAATAGTTGTCACAACAGTTCTTTTATTACCCGAGGACGAATTAGCTCTCCAATGTACTCAATCACAAAGTCCTCTGCCTCAATTGGCTCCAAGGCAACAAGTCCCCAGTCATGGATCTTGCTCCTTTGAAAACGTAAACGCTTCTTCCGTGCCTGAGAAATGTAAATAATAGTTTAAATCTGACATATCATGATGCTCTAAACAAAATTGGCCAAAAATACTTTAATTGTTCAATCACCTTCAATTGAGGCACTTTCAGAAGATCCGCACCCTCTGCAGCAGCAAGAAGGTTACGTAATTTTACTCTATTTGTTCTTGCAGAAAGACCCTTACCATTTGGCAACTGAGATAAATTATTTTCAGAATATATGCACTTGTTCTGGACACTCGGAAGGCCCCTAACACGTGCTTTATATGCGGGACTGGCACTTCTAGACCATCTATGCCACTCCCAACCATCAATAGAAGTCCTAGCACATCCACCAGATTTAGGACATAAATTCAATGGTTTGGGTTTAGCAGACTTCGTCCTTTCCACAGTAACTTGTTTACTGGCATCCAGATAAGCATCACCATTTGAAATTTTCAAAATCTTTGTGGGATGTGAAGATTCTGTACCATCCATTTGATGTTTCCTTTTTGATTTTGATGCTTTATTCGTTGCTGTAAATATAAAAAAAGCAACCCATAAAATATATGTATACATGTTAGTGTGTGTTCAAGAAAATGTTAATGGTGGAATGAATGCGTTCAATATAAGGTACGAAACAAATTTAAAGCCTCGCATGGGTGCAATAAACCAGAAAAATGAGCAAGGCATCTATCTGAATTTAAAATAGACGCCATGATATTTGTTAGTGAGGCATTATATCAAGCCTTAGAAAAGTTTTACAAAGATATTGGAACAAAAAATGGAGAACATAAGATGAACAAACAAGAGTTTTGCCACAGATCAAAATATCAAAAGGAACTGCAATTATTTTTGTAAGCTTTTAAGGGACGAACAAGGATTTTTTTCGTACTACAGAAAGACTAGAAAGATAAAAGGAATAACAAAATTTGGGATACTACTGTTGATTTCAGGTTAGAGAGGTGTAAGAAACTCTTGAGAGGTTGAGTAATGGTGGCGTAGGTCAAGATGGTATCACTTTTTTAGTTTCAAAGTATGTGGAAGAATAAGGTATAACTTGTCTCACTAAGCTGTTTAATGTGATTGAGAGATCTAAGAAAATGTCAAACGAGGGATAGATCAGCACTTTAGTTCCTATATTTAACAACGAAAGACATATTCATAATTGTGTTTGTTGGAGATTCCACAATCAGGCCAAATTACAACATATAAATGGTGACAAGCTTAACTTTCCAAATCGATTTGGTAAGGTTGAGTTAGCTTAAACTTACTTCGTAATATGGCATCAAAGTTTATCCTAATGAGATTTGTTGGGTCTATCGTGCCACCTACTAACCGGCCATTGTAGACCACTCACAAATATCTAGGACCACACTAAGAAATTCAGTCTACGGAATGAGGGAGTCGTATTAAAGATCCCACACGACAACAAGAGATAAAGTCAAAATACAATATATAAATAAGGGTGTACCCAACTTTACAAGACAGTTTTGTGAGATTGAATCAAGCTTAAACTAACTTCCCAATAGTGTTAACTACAAAGGTATAAAACTTAATAGTCACACGATGAAATTAAGGCAAAAAGAGATGATTGAGCATACACTAATAGAAGAATAAGAATTGCAGAGAATCAATTTGGTTTTATGACAATGTCTACAACGAAAGTCATATATTTTACAGGTTGATAGAAAGGCATTTGGTTTTATGACAATGTCTACAACAAAAGTCATATATTTTACAGGGTGATACATAACATATAATTTGTGTTAACTTGTAAAAGGTTTATGATTGTGTTAAGAGAAATGTTCTATAAAACTTAGAAAGAAGTGTTCTTGAAAACTTATATAAGAAAAGTGTTACACAACATATATTAAATGGGGCAACTCCAAGAGGAGAAACTAATGCTTTCCTATAAGGATAGGATTAAATAAGGTTCAAGCTTAAGTCCTACTTTAATAAAGTCTTGCACAAGCTTACACAGGAAAAACAAGATTATCCCTAAATACACTATATTTGCAAAATGATATAGTTTTTGATTGAGAAATCAAGGGACATATGCTCTGCTATTTTAGCAGTAGAAGAAAGTATTATGCCTAGAAAGTTAAAAGAGAGAAAATGTCATACTGTAAAAATTCAAATTTCTAGAAGCAATGCTACAAAATGATGGAAAATTTGATGAGAAGATCAGATAGAATACAAAGATGGTATTAAGAATGTGCACACAAGAAAATGTTGACAGTAAATCTATGAAGGTATAACTATACTGCTTTAATATACAAACATGATGTTAAGATGATGGTAAATGAAAGTATAACTATATAGCGAGGGACAACCACAAGAAAAATTGAGAGTAGCAAAAAAGAGAATGTTAAGATGAATGTGTAGTCACACAAGAAAGATGGGATACAAAATTATTTTATGCGATGCGAGACATTAGTATTGAGGAAAACAAGACAGAAAATCAATAAAGGTGGTATGGGCAAGCACAAAGAAGGTCGTTGACAGCACCAATAAGTACACTGAAGGTTTTTTGTCCTCTGAAAAAAGGGAGAGATGCAGACCAAGAACATTGAAAGAAATTGTTAAAAGAGATCTCATCCTAAATATATCTGAAGATTTGGTCCATAACCAAGCAAATGCTGTCGTCATGTGATCAATGTGGCCAAACTCACCTATTGACATACAAGGCTTTTGTTTCTGGTGTGTGTGTGCAAAGACTGAAAATTGAATAGACAGGTATTCATTCTACAAAAGTCAGATAAGTTTCAACCAGGAACAAGAGCTGAGGAACATACAAAAATCCAGTGAGAATGTACCATTAACTTACCACTTTGAATCTCTCTCGAGGAATGACCTGAGGCTTTCTCTTTAACAGTGGCATCACTCTTGACAACCTTCTTCTCACGAACACTATTATCAGTTGGCACTGAAAGCTTCTTTACAGTGGATTTCACAACATCCTTGACATTATCTGAATAAGGAAAAGTGGACAGCTCTTATTAAAATACAAATTTATAATCATGAAACCAGTATCTACAAATTAACCACGAAATATACTTTGGACTTCACCTGAAAACTTCAACACTTTCTGACCAGCTTTATTCTTTAAAGATAATTTATCACTGTGTGAGCTACCATTGACGGTGACAGAAGACCTGCCCTTAGAACATGAATCCTTCTTCCCTTTAATCCTCTTTGTCTTTCCATGTTTAACAGAAGTTATTTCAACCTCAACAGCATCACCAACATCTCCACAAACAAGTTTCCTCAACTTGCCCGCGGGCTTCTTCCCTGGCCTAGAATCCTTTTCTGCTACAGTCTGTGAGGAAACTAACTCCTTCCGTGATAGCTTCTTGCGGTAATAAGTATTCTGTCCAATCACCAGACGAACTTCGGAACTCTTTTCTCCTTCCTTCTCTCTTCCAAGTCCAGAAGTAGCACCATTCAAATTTTTCTTGCTTGAATTGAACGTTTCTCCTTTCTATAGAATTATAATCAATTAAAGCAAAAACAATAAAGTATCAATAATAAGACAAATTAAAACTAAACAAAAAGACAGTTTGAGAGATCAAGTTGAATTGCAGTAATTTTATGTTCTCGTAAATATTGAAATATTTGGATTGATAAAATTGTTACCTCCTGCCCATCAGACATAAAATGTTTCTTTATGGTACTTGATATAAAAACTTGATCGAGCACAGAATCAAGAAACACCGACTTCCACTCTTCCAGAACTCCATCATGCAGTTTTTGTCGGCACAGTGCAGTTGCAACATATTCTGTGATCTTAGGATGACACTCAACTGACCTTGAAGGTCGAAATTTCAATTCGTGGTGTAGGACAACTGTTTGAGACTTCTTTTCAATTCCAGGTGGTAGGTTATCAATCTCCTCTTCAACCACATCATCTCCGTATCCACACAACTCCTTAAATGCTTTTGAAAATATATCAGACATAAGGTTTCCAGATGCAGACTTGCCAAATGAATTTCCTTCCTCAACAGAATCCAGAGACTTCTCATTTAGAATCTCCTTCGCAGACAATTTGTCAGCAAGTATATCTGAAAAGCAAGTGTCACTAACAGCAACCTGCAAGAATTAAAGGATTCTTCAATATAAAAGTGCCTGTACAGAAAAAGAATACAAACAATTGCAATCAAGTTACCTCATTTAATTTGTTTTCTTCTGGGAAAGGAACTAATTTTTCCACTTCCTTCTCAACAAAATGTCGAATGTAATCAGCAAAAGATGCCTTTGAAGAGAAGTGAAGCTCATTCTCCACACTTTCAAGAATGAATGACAAATCTTTAGAGTCATTATAAGGAGAAGAAACATTTTGACCTTTCAGTAAGTTTCCACCTTCGAACCTACTAGGGGATAAAAATAAATTAGGATGATTTATTTTTGTTGTTAATACTCCAAACTGATTATAGCCATCAGCGTTGCGTTCAGGGAAACCTGGCTTGGGAACCAACTGTAGAATAATTGTATGATCATTATAGGTACAACTTAAGCCAAAAAAAAAAATCAAGCAAGCTATGCAGAAGTCAGTACTTACAGCTTCTAATTCAATCTTCTCGGCATGATATTTACATCCATTAGTAGATGGTTGAGGCTTAGGATGAGACCAAATCTTCCTCTTCCTCCAAGAATATAAGTAATCTGCTATTGTATCAAAAAACACTGCATTCCACATGACTTGCATGCAATAATCAAGAAGTACCTTGCGAACAACAGCATATGACCACCAAAAATTCTCAACGCTTCCAACTGATTTAAAACTGGCTGAGGGAAGTCTCAAGCTTTCATGACAAGCCTGATCATCAAAAATATGGGTAATAGCAGGATCACTGGGAATAGCAGAACCTTTACTGACCTACACATAAAACATAAACTGTTAAAGCAAAGATTCAGCATCTTAGTAAGACCCACACAATTTCAAGCTTTCAACAATAGTACTTGCAAAGGAATTAAACTTACCATCTTGTTTTCAGGAGTATGGGCAACTGATTCAAGTTTTTGCCTCTTACATTTCTTTTCTGTAACATACTCAGCAATAATATCTCCAATAATTCCATCTAGCACAACTCTGCGACCAGCTTTCATGATACTCATGTGCAATTGGGAAGAAATGTTCTCAGATATTTCACTAATCAAGTCTACCATATCGTCAACCTCATTAATTTTAGAACCTGATCTACAAATGGTTCCAGTGGTATCTCCTTTTAATGCATTGACAACAGACAATAGCACAAAGGTGTCATACTTCTTATCAGAATGAAAGATCTGTCAATTAACAAAAGCCGGTTACAAGGATGATTGACAGAGTAACATTACTCTTTCTAGAGAAAACAATTGTGATGATAAACACGCCCTAAAAGATGATGATAAACAATGGGATAATCGTTCAATCATTTACTGCAACAGACCTGCAGCCTATAATATTATTTCATCGGAAAAAAAAAATGCATCTTACCACTGCTGAATCTTTAATATATCCGTGACTGTGCCAAGAAATCAATTCATTGATAGAATGGGGGCCATGCTTCATACCCTTCTCATCCTCATAAAGCCAACAGCATTCCTCACGTAACTGAAATAAGCCATAAAACATGCCCTCAATGTATTGCAAACTAACTTTTACATGACAAAAACAAAGAGTAGATATTGCACTACCATCTGACAGGATATTAAACTGTCGAATGCCTCTGAGTGTGGATTTAAATGATTGGATTCCTTACTGCAGTAATTAACATGCGAATGTGACACAGATTCCGAATCTGGGTTACCAGCCAGAGGAGCAGCCTCGAAAGATCTATCTTGTTCATATACTGCCATTGTAGGCATCCTTGCACCTGAGATACCCATAATCAGATATGCAAACCCAGTGGAAACATGATCAGGGAACTGCTTGAAGTAATTCAGTGGTACAGGGTTCATTATTGTGCCATTAATCACTGGATACACAGGAAGCTCAGATGGCAAGAAACCAGTAGTTAGGCCCTCGTATAACTGCTCCTTAATATAGGGACCACACATTTGCCCACTTTCATTCACATACATCCATCCACTCACTAGAGCAGGCTGTTGCACATAGCCACAGAAACTCTGGTCCATGTGTGATATATTCCCTGTGGTAGAACACACAGGAACATAGCCACTATTAATATTTGATGGACAGCTCATCTCCATTCCAGAATCTGGATCAACTTTATCGTCAGTGTTACTGGAAGAGGGAACATCACCAGTACTAATGCACCTAGAGAAGCACTCAAACAAATAAAAAAATTTAATAACAAAAAGGAGGAGAGGTAAGAATTTTTCAGAGATTAACGTCTTAAGTGTAAAAGGTGGCCTTAAATCAATAGCAGTTTTATTATCGTATCCATATTCTATATCTTTCACATTCAGTCAATTCCACCAATTGTCAGCAGCTTTCTTTATCTTTCATTTTTTATAGAAGGAAATAATTTCTACAAGGGGATACAACCAATAATTAATATAAAATTTCCTACTCACGAATACAAAAAGGCAAATAAAAGTAAAATCCAAAATCCAAATACAAGTCCCTAGGAAATGATATGGTAGCATGCAGAAATATCAACTTACTAGCAGGAAAAACATGACAAATAGATAATATCATAACATGATAATTAATGGACTCTGAAATAAAGTGACTTGTTAGAACAATCACAATCAAACATACAACCAAATTGAACCTCGATGAATTGAGTGATGAACCACGCCTAACAAGCTATCAATGGAAAAATTTTTATTAATACCACCACATAAAATGCCTATATCACCATAAGAACAAGTCAGAATATCATGTAATGACCAAAAAATGAAGACCTTTCTGCATCTGCATGTAAATCTATATCTTGATGTCCAAGATCTAATGCTCTTGGCCTTTTTCTAGATAAAAAGGGGCCACCTTCATGGAGAAAAGCAGTCGAGAATACCATGAACCTTTGGAAAAAGAAAAATCTGTGTCAACAAAAAAGGATTCAACCAATTAAATATATTCAAAGTAATGTGACAGTTAAAAATTGGTATATAAAAAACAATGAATAAAAGTAATAAAAGGTAGTCATTCTATGACACAGTTATCAGCTTGACATGTAGTAAAACTAAACTACTCAATGAATATATAACCAAATTTCCTCCATTTTTTTTTTTCAACATATAATTATGGCCTAAACACTTCACTATATAATTAAAACTTAGTACTTGAAAAGGATGAAATGACCAAACGGAGAAAAAATCTCAAATATGAAATAATAATCCTCTGTCTTATAATACTACCACTTTTCAATAAAAATGTTGTGAAAATTGTGAGGATTATCGCACAATCTTGATATTGTGAAAATTATGCTTCTGTTTGTTATCATACTTGCATGGGCTTTTTTAATTTTTGCATTGTCTGAGCTGAGACCATAATCACATGTACAATTTTTGTTCTTCTCTTATCACTGTGCTTCTGCTCTTGCATCCACTTCACAATTGTGTTTTGTTTTGCTTCTTTTTTCTACTTCTAATACCTTGTACTCTTGTCTCTATTCGGCAATTGTTCCATATTTCTGGAATCTGAAAGTCTTTGTATTGTTCCTGGCTTGTGCAGTTCTGCCCTTGAACTGAACTGCTTACCCAATTTGCTCTAAGCATTTAAGGCTAGCTGGTTATGAGTTCATTATGATTTTATCTAATTTGGAATTCTTTTAGAACTATTAGTTAAGACTTACAAAGCTATGAATATGCATTTTCGGGTCATGTTTAATTTACTGTTGACATTTACATGTTCTCCTTAACCTTGTGAGTTTTTCACATCTTAATCTTCAGGTGTAATTTTTCATCTTTGGTGACCAACTTAGGTCCTTCAATTTCTGACCTCCCATCCCCTCCACATCTCATGTAATATCTTAAACTTTTACAACATAATTGACAAATAAGCCTAGAAACTTCTGCTTCCCTTTCCCACCATAGCAAGCCTGGATGGGAAAGGAATATTGAACAATTGAGACAATGGATCTACTGGATCTACATTAATGTCCAGATTTCCACTACTCTCACTAGCTCCGGTTGAATTGTTGAATGAGTTATGTACTTTATAAGCAACACATCATACACATGCATCATTAACAGTTATATTTCGTAGCTGTTGAATAATTATCATGAAATAAGATTGCAATTGACCTTCTCCATAAAGTAATTACATAGCAGCACTCGAAAACATAAGTATACCTCCAGAATAATGAGCATATGAGCATAAATCTACTAACAGTAATTAAACGCCGTGTTACTTTAATTTTAGAACAAACGAACTTGCAACTGACAGTCATAGAAGTGATCTGTCAAATGTTAGGATATCACATAGTGTTGCAATCCTAATCTTACAAATCAGATTTGTGAGGCCAGGTAGACAAAAACTCAATTACAATGGTATCAAAGTCGTTCAGAACCTATCCTAGTCAAGTTCTTTAAGGCTATTGTGCCACATCAACTAGGAGTAAGGTAAGATTATAATATATAAGTGCGGTTAATTCTCATCTTACAATGCAACCATCTTTCTACCAACCTAAATAGAACTATGGACTACTTTATATCATAATAACTCAGAATAAAATAAGATGAATTTGGAGCTGAAACATCAATTCAAGACAAACATAATTTGGCCTCATTTGATGGAACAGTGACACTTTGCCTTAAAATTAGGGCTTCAGTTCAAATATAAAGAAAATCTGGTTAACTTAATAATCAGTTTGCAACAGTCCAAAGGCACATTAAAATTTGCTTAAAAATGACAAAAAAGAAAACCAATAATCCACCTATAATTTATGGCAAAACAAACCGTTTGCCTATGATTCCAAACTCTATTATCTGCTGTAAACTAATTTATAACAAGACAAGACAATTCACTCATTTGTTAGAGACGAACCTCCATTGGTCTCAAAACAAAATTAACTAATCATAATCAATACATAAATAAATAAATAACAACAATATTTGACAATACGCATGTTTTATAGACTATGGATGATGGAGAAAATAGTGAGCGAAAAAACAGGTTTCAAGATTCAAGAGAGAGAACCTTTTGATCGCGCGATTGAGTTGGTTTTGTTCGATTTGATTTGATCCGGTGATTTTAGGACATGGATGAATCTGTTTTGTTTTGGGGAGATGCGACGGAATTTCTATTTGCAGTTGGAAGGGAATTGAGAATTGGGAGAGGTGAGGGCAAAACAGAGGTTAGGGATCAACTCTCAACATTTTGTTTTGCTGCTATACTTTGCCCTCGTCTCACTCACTCCACTTATTTCCTTTTCTTTTTTTTTTTGTTTGTTATTGACTTTGTTACTTCTGACTAAAAAATATTTTCTATAATCCATTTGCAACAAAATTAAATAAGAAAACTAAATATCCAAATTACTCAAAACACATATCTCTTTGAGCGTGTACACTTTTTTTATAATAAAAAATAAAAGAATTTTATTATCATAATTATAATTACTAAATAAATATATTTTATAAAGTAATTATAAAAATAAATATAGCTATTTTTTAAAATTTTAGAGTAGATAATTGTTTATAATAAATAAATATTTTAATTTAAAAATAGCTATCTAGAAAATAAAATGATAAAAATTAAAATAGACTAAGAAGGGAATGTTCTCCTAACAAAACAAATGTGTTTCTGATGGAGAATTTGTCATGAGGATTGAGGTTTGAAAATCAGTTTTATAGAGTCTTTTTCTAAGTTATCTTTTAATATATTTTTGTTTTTTATTTAAAAACCCTTTTAAAAGTGGAAAAAATGTAACAAATATTAATTTTTAAACTATTTAAGTAAATTAATTTATATAGTTTTTAGAAACACACTAATATCATAATTTCTTAAGCACAATTATTGTCATTCAATAGCATTTTTTTAATTTTGGTATAAATTTGTCATAATATTTTGGATTTTCTACTCATCCCAGTTATTATAAAGGATTTTGTGAGTCAAAAGATACTCTAGCAATTAAGTGCGATCTTAATATAAATAAATATATTTTAATTGTGCACACATAAAAACAGAAGTTAAGAATAAGTTCAGCGGTAAATTTGACTTATTAAGCCTATGGACACTCCTAACCATAAGCGATATGAATTGTACTTCAATAATATTAACATAGAATACAGAAAAAAACAATACCTCATCTATATTAGAGAAATATCTGTTAATATAATTTAATATTAGATGTTAGTCGTTAAAATTTACTATTGATAATTATTTTTATCAAAATTCAATAAAAAAAAACATGAGTAATAAATAATAATATAAATTATTATTAACATTATAGTAATACTTAATAACAAAAACAAATAGACATTTCACGTTGTAGAATGGATTTTGGGAGAGTAAATGAAATAATTTGATGGGATAAAGAGAAAATTAGGATGCTGTTTATTTCAGGGATTGAGAAGTGTGAAAATGTAATATAAAATAAAAGTTGATAGATTAAAATTAATTAAAAGAAGACGTTGATGAATAGTTTTTAAATAAAAAAAACTAATAGGTCTAATTAATTAAAAATACAAATGTTATTGGTAATAAAAAAATGCTTGAATATATTAATTTAAAAATAAATGTTCATATTAAATAAAAATAAAGTATAAAGTTTGAACAATTATTTTAAAAGCTTTATATTTCATTCGTATTATTATTATCAATTAATCAATATAAGTATTAAATGAAAATTTTTAAATCATGAAAATAATTTAAAATAAAATTGGTCTTGATGGAATTTGATGAAATCATTTTAGATGAGAGATTGAAATAAAAAATTTATGTAAAATTACTTGGTGTTGATACACAATCTGAGTTGTGGCATCATGCACACACTAAAAATAAAACAAAGGTTTCTGCAAAATTTTTAATAATGATATAAGATTATTTCATAAGATCACACCTATATTACTAGGGATGTCAAATAAAATTTGTATGTGTAGGTTTATGTGGATTTGTGAACTATGATAGCATTATAAACTCAAACAGGACATCAATGATATATTTTTCGTGACTTTCGTCGTTCGATTGAATCTTCTTGTTCCTGAATGCTTCATAGGAATCCATCGCTATTCCTTTCTTCCACCAAGAAAGGTCCATTCCAAATCACAATAGTCATTTCTCTATTTTTTTTCGTTATGGTAATGCAATGCAAGAGGTCTCATGAATTGGGTTGTTTTTGATGATGAAAACCTAATATTTAATGGTCGGTAATGTTAGAAGACGACTGTCGGTATCTGATGGTAAGTAAGATACCTACGGTCGGTATATCTTTGAAAGCTCATACGGAGATAAATGGACTCACTCCTCGAGGCGACAAGGGCTACTTAAGGCACTTTATTGCAAACCAACCAGAAGGATCAGAGTTGTTGGATGTAGCTCAATGCTGCTATAAATTACTCAACGCTAGTGAGTGTACTCGCTCTAGGCCTTAAGGATAAAAAGAGACTTTGTAAGTTTGTGAAAAAGTTTAGATTTAAGAAAAAAAAGACTTTAGACTTCAAAATACTGCAAGTTTATTATCGGATTTATTTTCTTGACAACCGAAACTAGGTTTTATTGTTTTAATTCATTTGTTTTATATATTTCTCTTTAGTAATGTTTTATATATTATCCTTTTTTTATTTCATATAAAAATATATACATATGTCAACTAAAAATTTTGAATCAGGCTATTCAAAAATTAAAAAAAAAGGGAACTGAGACTTTAATTGCATAACAAAAAAAAGTTATGAACAAAAAAGAGCAAATGTCTTATATATTAGGGTGTGTAGATATTTCATTTTTGAAAAAAAAAATGCTTAAACCTTGAAAAATCTTCAAAATATGATAATTCGTTGGATTTGATTTAATTTCAGAATTAAATATCTTAAGAAATTTATAGGTTTAGAAAAAGATAAACCAATTGACATTCTTAATTATATAAAAAAAATAAATTCTTTTCTAAATACATATATAATGTATAAAATTGTGTTAACAATTTCAATGCCAGTGTTTAAATCGACAGGAGTTTCTCAAATCTAAATATAATAAAAACTTATTTAAGATCAACAATGTCTCGAGAATGATTAAACGGATTAGTCCTATTATCTATTATGAAAAAAATGTTAAATTAAATTAATTATGACAATTTAATAAATAATTTTGCATAAAAAAAAGTTCAAAAAATAAATTTTAAATAAAATGCCTCATTTTTTAAATGTGTTTTAGGCCTCCCAAACCGTTGAGTCGCTCCTACTTATACTTTTGTGTTTTTTAAAATTTAGGACTTGTTTGACCTTATGGAAGAGATCGACAAGGTTCATTTGAGTTGGAACATTATTTCTCTTTTCAAAAATTAGTGTTGATATTGTAACCATTTAAAGATACTCATTATCGCACCTTGGACAGTGTAGAAATGAGTCTAGAGAAGAACATAGAGAAATAATATAAACTAATTGCAAATCATACTAAGAAGAGACAATAAACACAATTGTCTCATTTATTAGCTTTCCTAGTAGGTACTTAATTGTAACTCCCTCTATTCAAGTTTTACAACGAAGTATATGCTTTACATATACAAGGATACAAAACAATAACTTGTTAATTAGAAGTCCGCAAAACCTCTTATTGAGATAGTAAAACTTAGGAAATGATCATTAATTTGTCAAACGATGCATACCAAGTCATTGAAAACTCATACTAATAAGAGTCTAAAGCTATTAAACAACATACAACATATCTATTTACATAACTATTAGACACATTTTTCACAATCAAACAACCTCTACAACCACTAAATGCAACATCTTATAAGGATTTTAGGAGATGAAGATATACAAATGTGCTGAATTTGAACATTTTAAAGTGAAATCATTGATACAATAATCATGATTGTGTTAGTTGAGCATGTGAACTAACTAAGTCCAAATTTAATTATGGTTATTGTTGTTATTATTATTATTATTATATTATTTTATTATTATTGTTATTATTATCATTCTAACAATATATATTATATTGGTTGGCCAAGAAACTCATGTGATATGTAATGATTACATACATGAATACATGTAATAGCAAATATAACACATAAGTTCCATAACCAATCAATGTAGTATGTACTATTTTGGATTAAATATATTTTTAATCTATGAACTTTATCGATAAATTGATTTGTTATTGTTTGAAACTTTGATACAATTTAGTTCTCAAACTTAAAAAGAAAATGAATATAATTCCTTTAATCCAAATTTTGTGATTTTTTTTATATGTTAAATGCGTTTTTATGCTATCATGAGTTTCTTATATTATTTGACACTCCCTCTTCAGTATTAGCTAGAAAACATGTTTAACATGTACAAACAAAAGATAAATGTAATTGAATTAAAACAAGTATATTAATTCATATTAAAGTTTGAGGATTAAAATTTAACAAAATTTTGAACATAAACAAATTCAAATATCTTGTCAAAGTTAAAGGACTAAAAACATTTAAACCCTACTATTTTAGTTATTCATTTCATAATTGTGTTTGACTAAACTATTTATGTGATAGTTTCCCTCCACTCCCTAACTCCTTATTATGATAACATCGTGTCACTTCTCATTTTTTATGTCATTTGTACTTGTCATTGTTGCTTGAGCCTCTTCGTTGCTACAAGTTTATTGTTGGACGTTTGCGCATGATGTAATTACATCAATATCACCACTACAGCCAACCCATAACACATCCTTCAACGTGAAAATTCTTGCTAATATCTCTTAAACACTAACAATTAGGGATGACAAAAATATTCGCGCTTGCAGGTATTCAAGGATAAAATTCGCAACAGATAGTTAGTACTCACAGGTATTTGTTACGCGCGGGTAGCAGATATTTTAATACCCACTTATAAATGGGTCGGATGTGGGTATCACACTATCCGTACATGCGGATAACGGATATCCGCAAAAAAATTAAAATTAAAATTTAATTTATATTTTATTAAATTTAATTTAATTAAAGTTAAAATTAAATTTATATATTATCAGGCTCAATTGAATTAAAATTAAAAATTTATATATATATATATATATATATATATATAATTTAAATTTTATTTAAAAAGTTTGTAAAATATATATTTTTTAAAATATTCACATATATAGGTATATTTATGGGTATCCACAGTTTTTTTTAAAATCCGCAAATATTTTTTAAACGAATGCTTAATGAGTAAATGGATAGGTAGCAGATGATTTTTTTTTTTTCAGATCAGGTTACAGATAAACACTATTCGTGCCCGACCGATTATCATCCATACGTACAATCTTAAACTTTCTAAGCTCCAAGTAGAATAATTTTGTTGAATTAATATGTTAATATATGTGTGCTAGTGATTGGTTAGTATAGAAAAAAAATTACCATCACCAATTAATGTGAACAATGTAACGTCCCATTTAATTTATAAACACAATTAAAGGAAACGTCACACATAAGATAGTAAAATCACGCAGTCCTAGGGTTCCCAACATCACCCCTACAAAACCAGACACACCACGATGCCAACAAGAGCATGATAACAGTTTAACTAAGAGTTTACAATCCAAAGACAACGAATACAGGGGCCATAGCCCTAAAGAAGACATCAAGAAGAGAAGTGTAAGATCCAGTCCAGACGGCTAAGCGGTGGAATCACCATTCCCTTGTTGACCACGAGAACTTCGCCCATCTGCTCCCATCAACCAAGTCGATGATCATCGCAAGAAAGAACAGCCACATATAACACAACCATGCAACGAAACGGGTAAGCTAGAGCCAACAACATATGCATCATAAAGTCAACAACATTTTCATCATCTCACATCCAAATAATCAACCAAACATGTTATGACTCTCAATCAATACACTACGACTCGACTCGACTCATCCGGATACGTATAACTTAGTCGGATTCAGCGGATGTTTGCACTTGTGGTGGATACCTCTGCTCGAACCTGAGCTGCTCATCCCCGAGCTATGTGTTACAAATGTTACGATGAATCAAATCTCCCTCACCACAAGGTTAGCCCTTAATGAATTTCGGACCTCCTGCTACTCTCACCACAGGAGTCAGTCCGCTCTAGGTGAGACTAACTGGCCCCTTAGAGTGTCAGGATACAGTCCTTACCTTGAATCCTTACTTAGTTATACAGATGGGGCACCACCATGGACACCCACTAACAGGGGCCATGGGATTACGTCCCG